>WNFS01002960.1_pt1 | contig 15292 bp, 23 predicted proteins | sample 5400141 | NCBI WGS metagenome assembly WNFS01 (sample SAMN13153358, study PRJNA577476) | soil metagenome | isolation source: 60 cm saprolite under Madrone tree | place: USA:California | collected 2016-06-14
CGCCTTGGCTCTTTCAAGTTGCGCCTTTGCCTGTTCGAGCAGAGCGGGGAAGTTCTTTTTGGCAATCTCCGCGGCGAGCCGCTGCCCGGCATATTGGGCCTTGGCAGTCGCCAGCGCACCACGTGCTTGCGTCCGTTCAATAAGATGTGCCGCTCCAGAGTCGTCTCAGTGCTCCTCAGGGTTTAGGCCTTAAGTAATCTTGAATGTCTCGCCCGAGGCCGGATGAGCCCACCGACGAAATGAACACCAGACACGACGCGGAAGCTCCGCATCGGAACAAATGACCGTTGATCCCTTTTTCAGAGCTGGTTGCTTCACCTTCGTTCATGATCAGTCTCCTTGCTAGAGGAATTGATCAGCTTGGAGCGGCTGCATCGTGCAGTCGCCAGCACCACTCAGCGATCCGGCGGGGCGGCTCGGAACGATTCGGCGAATTTCTCGAGTTCTGGTGCTGAGGTATCGGAGACCGCCCAGTATGTCACTTCACCCTCGGTCCAGCGGACGATGTTGTATCCGCCTTCCTCGCTCAGCGTGGGCGTCGAGTTCGCGTGGCCGGCCGCCGACACGGCAGTCAGGCTGATGAGATGTTTGCCGTGACCGTAGACCAGTGTCGGTACTGGAGTCCCGCCCACCACGTCAATGCGCCCACCGACCAACGGGAAATCCTTGCCGAGATCGACAACCCGAGGCGACTGGGGGATTCGGCCATTAAACCAAGGCTTCACGGTGTGGCGGTCCGAAGAGGTAACGTCGACCGGCTGAGATGCCATCAGCGACCTGATGTGATCATCGACGATGCCCTCGCGCGCTGTTTTGGTCCCTGATGGCGCAAGTAGCATTGACGTCGCACCACTTGCGACAACTGCGGTGACGGCAATCGATGCCGCGAGCGCGCGCCATGAGGGCTGCATGCGCGCGCGCCGCATGCCGACCGCCGCTTCGACGCGGGCGCGCAGACCGAGCGGTGGCTCTTCCCGCGGCAAGTGCTCACGCACTAAACGGCGAAAAACATCAATGCGCTCGTGTTCGGCTGCAAGCGCCGGATCAGCGGCCATGCTTGCTTCTACGCCGAGTGCATTGGCGGGATCGAGTTCGCCATCTACGTAGGCATGACCTCGCAGCACAGCATCTTCGTAGCTGGCAGCTCGCGTCATAGCGATTTTCCTCCGATTGTTTTGATTACCCGAGCCCGGCCGCGAGCGAGGCGCGACATGACGGTGCCGATCGGCACACCGGTCACTTGCGATATTTCGCGATATCCAAGCCCCTGGACATCGCGCAATACCAGGGTTTCCCGGTAGGCCGGTGGTAATTCCGCAACAGCAGTTTCGAGAGATGCAGCATCGGTTTTGGCGATCAATGCCGTCTCCGGGGTCTCGCGGTCCAAATCCGTTGTGGCGACTTGCGTCCTCTCCACCGCCTCAAGATCATCGACGATCACAAGTGCCGAGGGACGGTTGTTCCTCAGCCAAGTGTAAGCCGTATTACGCACGATAGTCAGGAGCCATGCGCGCGAATTGCCTTCTGCGACACTCGCGATGGCGCGAAATGCGCGCAGGCTCGCCTCCTGCACTATGTCCTCGGCATCCGTCCGGTTCGCCGTAATCCAACGTGCCAGCGAGTAAGCATCACCCAGATGCGGCAGCACGAGTCTTGCAAAACGCTGGTGGTTATCCTCGCCTCCGCCCATTCCACCGCTAGACTCTCCTGTTTGACCGGAAAAAATTTGGAAGCGGCCGCGGGGACGATTGCTCGCGCGAATCAATTCATTTTGATCTTGAAGATTCGCAGTCCTCATGCGCTGGATTTCCTTAGTAACAGGTCCGAAGGCGCGTTCACACGAAGGAGACTGAAATAAATCCGATCTATTCCCGTCACTTTCCAAAAGTCCTTCCCGCGCCCGGGTTCCGCCTCGCGGCCCGATGTCGCGGCCCGATGTCGCGGCGCAGTGGAGCGGCGCCGATCCGTGTCGCCGAAAGAACAACCGCCAGCATCGAGGCATTTCACCCTATGCTGCGCACGGAGCCAAGCCGGGCACCAACACCCTTCGTGGCCTACAAGCCAAACATCGTTGATCCGCTCGGCGCCGTCCGCCTTCGTCGAGATCTTCCCTTATGAAATGAAATTGCCGAGGTTCTTGCCGAAATCGTCGAGAAGATCGAGCTTGACGTAACCTATCCGCAACCACGTTTGCGTACCGGGATCAGGAAAGAACTGGCAAAGGCGCGTTGCCGGTGCTTGCATCGGGTTCGGGCGGCAAGGTGTCGCGCCAGTCCTGGCAGCCGAAAAGCGAAGAGGAGTTGCGGTGCTTGGAATGCATGATCTGCGGTGGGCACCGGAGTGCTGTGGACGATGGCAGGCGGCGTGCCGCGGTCGTCGCTGCTCGGGATCTCCGTGGCAAAGCACAGGCAGCGAGTGGATTCACGTTCCTGCAGAACTCACATCGGCTTCAAACAAGCGCAAACCCGAACGGTCCCGATCGGAACGACGGTGGTGCGGCAAAACGACGACGAAATCCCGCGTACGGTTACATCGGTGGATGGCACGTTTCATCTGCCGGCGCTCGACACCAAGGACAAGTTTAGGTTCACTTCGATAAACCGGGGACGTTTGAATATCTCTGCCGCCTGCATCCGCGTGTGAAGGGCAAGAAACTGGTCCCGCGCTGGCGCGCGAGGTGACTCTCGGGCCCGGTACGGGGGAGGGTAGGATGGGGCGACCGCGCCATCGCCCGCGCCATTCGTGCCACAGCAAAAACATCCCCGACCCCACCATGATCGCGGAACCCACCAGCAAGGCGGGGGATGGCATGTCGCCCCACACCATAAATCCCAATATGATCGCCCACACGAGCGAGAAGTAATTGAACGGCACCACCGCCGAGGTGGGTGCGAGATGGAGCGCACGCGTCCACAGATATTGGCCGAGCGCGTAGCCGAGGCCGTTCACCACCATGGCCCCCCAGTCCGGGAGGGTCGGCGTCACCCAGCCGAACGGCGAAGCCGCGGCAAAGAAGGCCGTAAGGAACACCATCTGGTACATGGTCGAGGTTTCGGTCGACTCGGTCGCCGTCATGCCGCGCACGCCGACCGTGACGGTGCCGAACAGGATCGCGTTGGCAAGCGCGAACAGCGATCCGGCCTGGAACGTGTCGACGCCCGGGGAGGTGATGAGCAATACGCCCAGAAACCCAACGATCAGCGCACCCCAGCGCACCGGGCCGACAGTTTCCTTGAGAAACACGACCGACGCGACAGTTGCAAAAAGCGGCGCGGAAGAATTGATCGCGACCGCGCTCGCGAGCGGCATCAAGCTGAACGCGATGACGAGAGAGGTCTGTGCGCATGAATGGGAAATGCCGCGCAGCATGTGATCGCGCAGCCGTTTGGTGCGAAATACGGAAAGCCCAGTCGCGGGCAGGATCGCGAGGCTCGAGCCGACCAGCGCCACCGCGGCCCGTACAAACAGCATCTCGCCGATCGGGTAGGTGGCTACGAGCCATTTGGATAGGGCGCTTGAGCCCGCGATCAGGATAGTCGCAGCGAGCATGCAAATGATGCCCAGCGGGATCCGTTCTGCCCTCTGCCTACCCTCCCGCGCACGCAACGGAAGGTAAATCGATTTATTCTCCACCGCACGCGGCGGAGGGTACAGAATAGGCTCGGCTGACGTCTGATGGGCGGCGGCCGCTTCGGCTTTTATAGTTGGCGCAGCCCTGTTGGTCTGTTTTGCCTGGACCATACTAGCCATGAACTAGTGTACCCTTGCTGGGTAAAGGACAGCCGGGCCCGCGCCGCGCCATTGGCGGCCACGGCTCGCGAGCGGCCGATAGCATGGACGAAGGGGTCGTTAGTCCGATTCGCGGAACGCGGCTGCCTGCAAGCGAACCGGGTCACGCTCACCAAGTTTTGCCGCGGCAATAATTCGTTCGGCGATGACCACGCGCGCCACTCCAGGCTGACCGATGTCGTCGCCTAGCTCTTTGCAGGCAGCCTCCAAAGCTTCACACATCGCCGCAATTACCTCAGGTCCGAACGCTCCACTTCTCCGGAACGGTGGGTTTTGCCCGACGTCTGACGCTGGATTTCGATTGGTTACCGCGGCAAACCGCGCCATCGCGTCGTTCAATTTGTCCATGTGGAAGACCAGATCGAGCCATGGGACATCAGACTCGGGCAGTGGTGCGGTAACGATTCGAGGACCGGATTTGTTATGAGCCATGTCACTTACCTCACGTGGCTACGGGACGGTTTCCAAATTGACCGGCATGGCCTCGCTGGTATTCCGGCTCCGCGGCCGTTCGCCACACAACAGTCCGCTGGTCGTTGGTCCACGTGCGCTGGCCAAAGTACTGAATCAAAAGGGCGGTGCCGCCCTTTTGCGTATCGAGCTCGTACCGTTTGGTCCGCGCCCGGCCTTGGGAAGGCTTTTCCGCCGGCGCACTGCCGTCAGCGATCGCCCTCCGGCGTGACTTTTCTCAGTCGCCTCATTTCGGGCGAATCTCTCGGCGCCGCGGCCTCGGCAGCGTTCTCTGCTCGAAGCGGGCGCGTTCACAACGGTCCGTTGCGGGGAAACAGACACCATGTCGCCGCAAGCCATCCTCAACGCATGGCACGCGGTCAGCCGGTTCGTTCAACGTGTGAATGCGATTATTGATTTGATCGCCGTATCTCACCCAATTTGTGCTTTGCATCGGGCTTGCGACTCGGTTCTGGGGATCCGGTGTCAACAAATGGAACGGTGTTCTTGCAACTGAACGATGTTGCAGTGCTCCTTTCGATTGCAGGCGACGTTGCGCAGCGGTCGGGGCTAAGCAATGACAGATGCCCAAATTGTCCCAACCTGCGACCAAACAGTTACGGCTGAAAATGATTGTGGTGAATATCGTTCGGCACTCTACCAGGACAACGTCATATACATCGATCCGCACGAAAGATGCATTGCGTTCTATCGTAAGAGAGATCCAACACTTTGGGTTGTGAAGACCTGGAATCCGGAGGAAGAACCACGCCGTCAATCGGATTGGCCTATAGCGTACCGAGTCGTTGAAAGGCGGGGCGCGGACTAAACGGCGCGAGCTCGATCGCAGCAGCGACGGGCGGCCACGGCAGCCCTTTTTATTCAGGGCTTTGGCCAGCGCATCTGGGCCAATGACCAGCCGACTGTTGTGTGGCGAACGGCCGCAGAGCCGGAATGGCAGTGAGGCCCTGCCGGTCAATTTGGAAACCGCCCTCTAACCACGTGAGGCAAGTGACATGGCTTATAACAAATCTAGTCCCGGAATCCACGAACAGAACGCCGCGACGCACACGCTGGCCTACACGATCTGGAACGGTCTGATGGACCGGGCAGAAGCTACTGATGACACGGACGGTCTTGAAGCCCTGCATCGGGAGGCAGAGCGAATGGATGTTGAGCGAGAGCGTGACGGTGTGACGATTGACGAGGTGGAGTTCAACTATGAGCGGGCGCTTAGGCACTTGCGCCCACGTCAGCCATTGGCCTCCGGAGTAGAACCGAACCTAGTGCAGCTAGCGCTGGTTCGCCTCGCTGAGGCAGCGCAAGCGAACGGGACGCGCCGGCCCACCTAAAGACCACCAGCGCCCTACGTCATATCGACGGTCGCCGGAAGGACAACACGAAGATGTCTAGCATCCACCAGCGACGGAGTTCATGCGAGCCTGAGCCGCTTTTTCGCCGCCTCGCGCTCATCGGCGTCGGCCTGATTGTCCCTTTCGGCGGTCCGGCCCTGCGCGCATCCATGCTGGGCCGCCGTGCGGACACCCCGGAGTGGCGAGACACCCACAGCGCCCGGGGGGTTCGCTATTCGCTGTCGAGCGCGCCAAAATCGCGCTGAGCACGGAGGCGGACAAGATGTGAACTCACAAGATATAGCCGCGGTCGCCAGCGCTTGAACATTGCGGCGTCGGATGGCCAATTTTCGGGAAAGCGTCGCACACTCTTCCCGCAAACTAACTTTCCTCGTGGAATAACTTGCCTCCGTTGCTGGTATATCGACGTGTATAGCAAGCGAATGGAGTCCAACCATGCCACGATTTACAATGTTCAGCACGGGCGGGCGCTATACCGAACGGGAGCTTGCCGAGCTAAACCGCCGTTACGAGGCTTGCATGGCCAAGGTGAATCCGCGCGACCGCGATGCGCTTAAAGAATGGTTCGCCGGGTGCATCGAAGTCGACTCGAACTTTTGCGAGCGGGAGCTCATGCCCGCGCCGGCGCCATGGCGGGGCGCGCCATCCGCAGCATTTTCAGTTGGTAAATCTCACCAACAGCACCTAATCCCCGAACAGCCCTAAAATCGCTTACCTGCCCACACTGGTCGGCCACCGCTGCGCTTCCGTTTGACCACAGCGGCCATAAATGTGTTGTCTGCGTTTGCGACCTTCGTCGGCACCGTCATCGTGACGCTACCGACAATTTTGATCGCTGGCGCCATCGCGGTGGCAGGTACGTGGGTCATCAACAACCTCCACGATCTTTCAAACCTGCGCTCCCTGACCACCTTTCAGAGCCATCCCGCCTCCAACGCGCCGCAAGTCGATGCGCGTTGAGGCGCCGCACCCGTCAGACCAATGACGAGCGGCACCATGATGCCAAGCCAAATGAGAAAGGCCTATCGGTATTTTGAGATGAACGTCAATCCCCGCGGGGGCCGGGCACCGTAGCATACGATCCGTTCCTTTTTGTGATCGCGCCGGTTGTTGCGGCTTCCAGCGGCGCGGTCGGTCTTCCTCCGGCGGCAGCTTCGATAGCAGATGCGGCCAATTCCGAGCGACGATGCCACGTTCATTCACGGCGCCGATGTCGTCGACCATCAATGACGTAGATAGCGATGATGCGATCGGATCGGCGTTCGCCGCGGTGCTGAGCAGCAGCACGACGAACCAAAGGCGGGTAGCCGCCGTGGGCCTTACCGCGGGTTAACTCCTGGGCCTGCGCGCGCTCGGCTTCACCCGAGGGCTATATTGTAAATTCTGTACGCAAAAGCCGCCGATGCCCGAGATTGATGCCATGCACTGGTCACGGGTGTCAAAGTAGCAGCGTGGCGTTCCCCCGCCGTCCTTATAGTATATCGCGCACCACGGATACGGGTTTGCCGGTTGCGCCGCTGCGGCCAGGTTTTCGCTGAATAATGCAGCAGCGATGAACAGTAGTATGATAGCCGAGACCGGCAAGCGCATCGATGTCCTCCCCCAGTTATGATTCGATTGAATTGCCGAAGGCTTATTCTATTCGATCGCCCCGGCTGGCGCCAGAACAACCGCACCGCCAAATCGAGGCACCGGCCCGCTGCCAGTCGGTGGGCGCATCGGTCACCGTGATCGCCTGGGGCTTAGTCGACACCGTGCTCGCCCATCTCAAATCGACAGTCCGTCGCCATTACGATCCTGCCGTCCCATGGTGTAGGTCAGTTCTCGCAACATTTGCGTTGTGCTCATATGCGGTTGCCCTCGTTCCTCGCCTCGCATCCATCAGACGTTCCCCTCCAAACCGATCGCAGGTATGAGGTGGCCCCGGTCCCTTGAACAGAATTTCCGCGTCCTTCGCGAGGCGGGAGCGTCGCTCAGAGTGACCGCCAGCCCAAGACTGCGGGCAATTTGCCCAGAGTGTCGGGTTCAGACCCAAAAAAGCCCGGCCATAGGCCGGACTACCAGTCAGATCCCACAACAACCATCGCGCTTCTTTCCCGCCTTGGCGGGGAACTTGAGAATACGGGCCGGCGGCCAGAACATGGAATGCAGGATGGCGAACGGATTGGCGAGTACGCCTGACCACTGACCGCACGCCGCACCAATGGAAAGCTGGGCGTAGGCGAGGCGCGCGGGGTCGACGTAGCCGAAGTAGTGCGCTGCTACGCGCCGCTGATCATGAGAGAGCGTGAACCGCTGAACCTGGCGCCTTGGTCTCTCTAGCGGCAACGGCGGCACGGTGAACGCCCTATTACTGGAACGCTGGGTACGCCCACCCGCCGAATCGCTGAGACCTACGAGAAATTGGCACAGCGCCTCGAAAAACACGCTGGCTACTTAGACGACGGGTAGCCCAGTCACCAATGCGCGTCGAATACCGTGACGTAGACGATCGTCCCGACCGACAGCACGAGCAACAGGTGAAACCAGACCTCTACGCGATCCATCAGGCGTCGGCCTCATCGTCTTCGAGGATCGGCTCGCCGTTCTCCTCGTAGCCGCGCAAGTTCGAACGGAGCTCGACAGGGCCCGCTTGGCTATGGTCCCGGAGGAGGCGAGCGGTACGAGGGTCATCCACAATCAAGTCAGGCGGGCCGCCGGCGGCAGTGTGCACTTTCCGAACGTCACCGGCGCGTCGCCGCGGCGTTGCCTTTGTGCGCCGGGACGCCGTCTCGCATGTAAAGCTTCTGTGAGACCTTACGCTGTTACCGAGTCGACTGAAACCCAGGCTGCATTGGACCGTTAAGAACAATCGCCTGGAAAGGGAGGCTGGGCAACGGAGGAGCCACGATGAAAAGAATCTTTGCTTTGCTCACTGGCGCGGCAATTGCGCTTGGATGGCTTGCGATCGCACCAGAGGCCAACGCGCATGGGCGGTATTTCGGCCGATACGGCTATTGCTATGGTGACCCGTCGTTCGGTTACTATGGTGGCCCGTCATTCGGTCGGAGCCCGATGTATGCTCTTATTCGGAAGGCGCTGGCTCCTGACCAGAAGGTCCCCAACGTTCGAGATTGCGTGCACATCCAATTCCCGTCCTGCGGTGACAGCCCGCTGCCGGGCCTGGATAAGTGAGGAAGAGTACAGAAGGGTGGGCTGAACAGGCCCGACTTTTCTTATTTTCTCGTAGAAAGGCGCCAAGGCAGTGCCGGAGGCGTCTCTAGCCCTATAGCCATTATGTGTTCCCAGCGGTCCACACAACACCATCACAACATGCAATAGCGGTCGGCGAGCAGCCGCGTCAGAAACGGCCGCGCAGGACCGATTTGCAGCCGAACGACAAGGGTTCTTTCGGTCACCAATGCCCGCCGAACGCCGTGATAGGGACGATCGTCCCGACCGAGAGCGCGAGCAGGAGATGAAACCATGCCTCTACCCGTTGCATCATGCATCGATGTCCTCGTCCTCCCCGATCGCCTCGCCGCTTTCCTCGTAGCCGCGCGAGAGGGAATTCCGCTCGATGGTAGGGCTTCCCTTGTCTTGGTCCCGTAGGAGGCGAGCGGCACGAGGGTCGTCGACAATCACGTCCGGAAAGCCGGAGGCGTTGTGGACCTTCCGGATGCCACGCTTGCGCCGCGGCGGCACAGGGGCATCGTCGGCTCGCTCGCGGGAGGGATGCTTGGCCTCAGCATGGCGTGCGGCGCCGTTCAGCACGTGGGTGCTCAAGGAGCCAAAGTCAATCGTGTAACCGTCCGGCCTGGCTCGGGCAGTCCAGAAGATCAGGGCCGTCGTGTCACCCAGTTCGGGGTCGAGCAGCGCTGAATTTTCTGGATGCACTCGGGAACAATCCGCTCGTCCACCGAGTCCCCCTAGTGTGCCGCAATGGCGCTCATGGGAGAACATCATCAATGGCAGACAAGACCGCAGGCTGCTCGACTGTCGCCAAACCCTGAACTGCATGCTGGATGACGATCAGTCCGCCGGCCGGGAACCTACTTCCGGGACCGCAGCGGCGCTGGCTTGGTCGGAAGGAACAAAACACAACGAGTATAAGGACAGCCGCATAATGAACACAGCTGAATTGTCCGCGCGAGCCCCGCTCGCCAAGCCGGCTTCGAGGTCCCGTGCTGACGAGCGCGGGGCTTCCGCCTCCGGCAATGTCGAAAGACGCTCATTCCTGAAAGCGCTCGGGACCGCCGGCGCTGCCGTCTCCGCGAGTGCGCTCGCAGGAACCGCCGCAGTCGCCCAGGCAAACCGCGCCCAGATCTCCAAGGGCGACGCCGCGCTGCTGCGTTTTGGTATTCCGTCATTCGAGGCCCCGCAGAAGCACTTATCGACAAGGTGGATCATGAACAGCTTCAACTTTGGCCACGCCGCTATCAAGCGGTCGTCCATGCTTGTCGCCTGCACGCTGCTTCTTCTGGTCTTGGTCGTGCCGGTTCCCTCCGCATACGCTGCACCGGACGCGATTACTCCGGTTGAGGATTTTTCCCGCGAACTCGACAAGCTTAAAAAAAGCTTCGGTGATCTTGGCAAGAAGATCGACGATAGCGCCAAGATGATTGACGGCTTGAGCGATGTCGACAAGGCAAAGAAGGAGATCGAGGACCTGCGGGCGGCCGTCGGCTCATTGCTTGATCTCGTCGCAGACAATGGTGCCCTCGACAAGCTCGGCGACAAGGCGCTCTCCCGTGCCCGCGATAAGCTCAAGGAGCTGGAGCAGGACGATCGCTTCAAGCCAGATGAAAAGAATTTCTTGATCGAGCAATGGCGCAGGCTTCGCGATGATACAGAGCGTGCGACCGAGGAACTCGGAAGCGCCCGTAAGCGCTTCGCCGAATTGCTGCGCACGCTCCAGGCCAGCGAAGACTTCATCGATGAGCTTGTGCAGATTCGCCAGGCCCAGAAGGTAATCGACGCTATCCACCAGCTTACCAGCGAGATTCGCGGTGCCTCGGACCAGTTGCACCGATTAATCGCCGGGATCAAACCACCCGGGGCGTGATTATGAGGGCGCTTTCGGGACTTTCACTGATGCGGCTTTCGATAACCGGCCTGGGGGCGACCTGTCTTGCGGCCTGCACGTTCAAGGATGTAGGCTACGTGGAGATCAACACCGTTCCGCTCGCGACCGCGACCACTCTTTATCTCAATTCCGTAAAGCTTGATCCGCTAAAGAACGGCACTGCGGTGCTGCGCCACAACGTCGGCACCGCGAAGCTGGTCACCGAAGGCAACAATGGGCGTCTCGTAATGCTATGCGAAATCACAGTGCGCAAGAACCGCATTACTACTGTCACGATCTCGGTGCTGGACCGCCCGCCGCGGTGTCAATGCCGCAACAGCATCACGACGGCAGATGGGTCGGACGGTCGGCCTTCTTGTGTAGGGTGACTATGCACCGCTCTTTAATACGTCGGTAGGCCCATGTCTTTTGTCTCAGCTTATACCAATTCGCTGAGGGCGTGACTCTTTGTGGATTCCCAATAGCAGCGATTCGCTGAGCTAGATCGGATCCCGGGGGCACCCAGCAGTCATTGCGCGCCCTTGTCACTATTGACACCCCGGCGAAAAAGCCGCGCACCGAGTGCTGCTGCCAGCCGGTCACCTTGATGATAGCCGGGATGGTGGTCCCCTTCGGGCTTTGCAGCATGGCGATCACGGTCGCCTGCTTGGACTCGGCTCGGCCACCCTTGGCGGGCTTTTGCCGCGCCGCGTCGGTCTTGCGGGGGCCCAAACGCCCCGTTGCGGTGGACGCAATTGCAGAGCAACCGCGACCCGCGTTGTCTCTTCCTGACCGGCCCTCGATCGCGGTCCTGCCGTTCCTCTCCACGATGCGGGCGCGCTGCGGTTTCATCCGCGCTGCTACTATCGCCCGGACGACGGTTCGCCTGAGCTGATGACGCGCAGGGTAGTCGCGCATGTGACGCATGTAAGGATTGATCCCTATGGCGTGACCATCGCTGAGAAGGGCAAGTGACGGCGTTTGGAACTACGTAGGTCGTGACGAGTTCGGGGCAATGTTCTTGCCGATAGCTAACACTCAGGAGATGCGGCGTTAGCACACCGATGTAGTGTTCGTGCAGACCCTATCGCAACGTGGCGGTCACCTATGGGTCCGCAGACGCGATGGTGGGCGAGAAGCGGGCAGGTCCAAAGTTACGCGCAACGAGCCTGACCCGACCTGCGCCGGTAGGCGAGCGACGCGCAACACGGCTCGACCCGGCGCGCCGCGGTCGGGTGCGATAGGGAGGGCCGTCGCTTTGATCCGGCCATAGGTGTCCCCTCGGGAGTGCAGACATCTGCTGGGCTCCTGCTCAACTGTGGTTAGTTGTCTCGCCGAAGCGACTCCTGGGCGCTGGCGACCGTTGGTCGTCTCGGTCGCAATCCTGCCATCGGTTGGGCCATTCCCTCGGTCTATCTTCCGGCCGCTGTTTCTACCGATCCTGCAGCGGTTTAGTGGTTCTGGCGCGCTTGGTGCGACCAGCGGTCCGACCAATGGTCGCGGCGATGGCGGGCGACCAATGGTCGTTGCCCAAGGTAGAACAGCATCGGCGGCGTAGTGGAGGGGCGGCTCGCTGCAAGCGTTCCAAGCCAGCAGCCACCATTCCTTTTTTTGACGTGACGACCGGGCACTGGGGGCCGCATCGCGGGAAAGAGTCAAGTCTAATTCGCCCTGGTTCGCCGGCCGTGACGGTGCTCGCGGTTGCAGCCGCGAATGCGACGCGAACTTCCGTAGCAAAGGCGGAGGCGAGCCGCAGAAAACGTTGCGCGCAACAGGGCGAACCCTCTCGCCCACCATTTCTCTTATGTATTGCGGCGCATTTCTTTCCGCACATGACGGCATGGAAAAGTGCGGCCGGCCTCAAAACCGAAGGCCGGGCCGCCTGCGAACCCGGCCGTGGGGGAGGAGGGGGATGACCGGGCACGCGAAAAACCGTTCCGCGCAGCGCCTCAGCTCTGGGGTGCCTGCTGCTTGGCGGGGCGCCATTTGCGTGCGGCGGCGTCTTTACCGTGGGGAAATGGCGATCCTCCGAGATTCCAATACTCAACAAAATCAGAATGGTCTCTTTGCTCCAACCAAAAAATCCGTACTGCTCGGGGCCCGCTCTTCCGGAGCGGCGTTGTGGATTTGACAGCGCCCTCAGCGTGCGCCATACGATTTTCCAATCATAAGAACAATCGATAATTATTCTATGCCGACAGGAGTTATTCCTGTCTTGTGCGTCAATTCGATTTCAGCAAACCGGCAACAAAAACCACGCCGGGAAGCAAGTCTTCGTGATTCGATCGCCGCCCCGGCATCCTCCAGATTTCGCCTCACGTTCGGGAGCCGCATTCCCGGGCGAAATGGATGAGAGAGAACGCCCACGGCAAGGGCGATGGAACTGGGATTACCGACCTATCACGCGCTGCACGTCTGCAAGAGCACCCTCGCAGGCGATCCGGTCATTGATACCATCGGCTTGACGAGCACGAGCGAGGGCCGCCACAGCCGTCTCGATCGGCAGCCAGATGTCAACGAGCGTTTCCTCGGCCGCCGCGATCGAACTCGGCGTCGGCTGATGGTGGAGTAGGGCTATCGTGCCTTGGGGCGTGGACCGCCCGGCAGCAGCCCTGGCCTGGATTTTGGCATTGACCTGGACCCATGTACGGTCGATGTCCTGCGAGCAAGAGCTGGCGAGACTCGGCTGCGTCGATAACGTTACGACTACCGCACTTAAAATCAGCTGCTTACGACTTTTCATGACATGGTCTCCTGGACAAATGATGTCTACATGGGCGCCAGACAATCACGGTGCGTTACCACCAGCTCCATTGTGGTTTGTTTTTGCGCTTCCATTCGCGTGCCGCAGCCGCGCCCAAATATCGGGGATTGGGAATACATAATTCACGATATTCGCATTGATCCCTCGAACTGAGATAGCAACTCATGCCCCCTTCGCTTGAGGAATTGAGCTGGCAATAGGGATAAAGATCTGAAGCATAAACCCACGCTTCGCTTGTGCGCGGGCTCGAAACGAGTATCGTTGTAATTCCTAATAGTGTTGCACAGACAGCAGTGCCTTTCATTGTTCGCCTCCTGTGTTTCTTCCTGAGCATCGGCTCTCATCCACCCAGCAGCGATGTAGGTTCGCACTGAAGAGACCGGGTGTCGGCTTCCGATATTCCAGGGTCTGATTACATTTTCTCCGCGCTCGGAGTTTCTCGCCATTCGGTTGAGACTCCGGCCATAGACTAGTCGCGTGGCTGCGCGACGGCTTTCGTGCAGCGATGGAAGCCTCTGGTCGCGATTATGCGCGAAGCGACGAATCAGTGCAGAGTCCGAGCCGCCTTATTCATGTGTAGTGCGCGCAAAAGCTCGAATGTTTATGGCGTGACGACGCAAATGCCCTGTCAGCCGGCATGCTCGCTTTGCTCACCTAAGTCCCGGCAGTTTCATCGCGACGTGGAATATTGACCGTCGGGCGGATTGCAAACCCCACATTCGGGTCAGGGTCCTGCCCCAGGCTTTGCCACTGGAACACGCTCCAACACTAAGCTCTCCCCGCATCAGCGGGGAGTTTTTTTTGCAATAGACTTAGGTGATCGATTTTTTGGTGATCCATCTCTAAAAGTCGAGTCATGGCTCACCATTTGGCGCTCACGTCTGACCCGCATGATTTTTAGAATCCGTCGACTTAGACGCTCACCACCTCCACCTGAACGACCCATCATTCAAGCCATCAAGACCCCTGCTGCACTGCGGGAAGCTGACGTGCACGCAGTCATAAACGAGAGGGTGCGCCGGTATTCGAAAAAGAGTTGGAAACTCCGCAGGTTTGGCAGTTTCTGCCTTCGCGATCGGATGCCTGTGCGCAGTATCAACCGGCTTCTTTACGAACGCGTGAGCATGGCCGGCCCCCATCGCTGCACAAAGCGTCAAGCTGGCGATTATCGACTTCCTCATGCTTGTATCCTCCTCTTGTGGGGCAGCGCCCAGGCCAATTGGGTGGTTCATACTCTGCAGCGGGAGCACCGCGCGTCTGACGCGGAACGGCGCGGTTGCGAGCGGCCGCGGCATCATCGAATGGCGGACCCACTCGAACCCTTGCGCATAGACGTGGTACTGCGTCCCGAACGGACGCTTGTCGAGCACCATCTTGGCGCGCTGATAGGCCACCGCCCGCTTGTCGCGGCTGAACGGCCGGCCGTCTTTCTCGTCTTCGAAGAAATATTGACGCATCTCGGGTCGTATCTGTTCGAGCAGAAAGCGCAGATGGGCCGAGATCGGATAATTGCCCGATAAAGCGGGGCGAGAATGCGAGACGAATGATACCCATGAGTAACCCCCTCTGCCGGAGCGGCACGAACGCGACCATAGAGACCGTCTCTCGGCTAATCTTATTCCCCCACGACGCACGGCATTGGGTGAGCGACGAGAATCCGGAAGCACTCACCCGCGCCTTAATTGACTATTTCAGCCAGCCTTAACGCGCTCGCCACAGCTGAACGCCATGTCTCCTTAAATCAAAAGGAGAGAACTCATGGACAAAGCGCCTCCAGCTCGACAAACGCGCCTGCGCCCGATGACCATTGAGGCTGGGCCGAGCTATTTTTCACACGATGGGGAGGCGCAGTGCGTGCTGAGCAATCTCGCG
>WNFS01003616.1_pt1 | contig 15292 bp, 16 predicted proteins | sample 5400141 | NCBI WGS metagenome assembly WNFS01 (sample SAMN13153358, study PRJNA577476) | soil metagenome | isolation source: 60 cm saprolite under Madrone tree | place: USA:California | collected 2016-06-14
CGGGCTGGCGCTTGCATTATCGCGTTTCCCGCACGATGGGTGGTTCGACCAGCGCCGAGAACTGCTCCTTACTTCATCCCGAGTGCCATGACAGGGTTCATCGCCTCCATCTTTCTGTATCCAAACCGCGTCTCCCTTATAGAGGCGTTCGAAGTGCTTGAGCCGGATGACGGGAAACTGTCACGTCCGGTTCTTAGAGGGCCGGGCCTCAGCGATGGGGTCCGGCTACTCGATCCTTTGTCGCGCGCTAGAAGTAGCCCGGCCAGTTGATTCTTGATCACCGAACGCACGAGTTGAGTCTCTTCTGAAGGAGAGACGTGCAATGCCCGGAGCTCGCCTTCACGCCTTTGAACACTGCTCGACGCGACGATCAATTTCGAGTCAGATTTGAATTTTCCGTCACCTGAGAGCGGCGATCAATTTGGCATGATGCCGCCGCAGCTTATTCGATAACGGGAAATGTCCTCTGTGGTGAGGGCCAGATAAACCCGAGTGTCTTTCGGCAGTCGCTCGTATCCCCCAGTTTCGCTGTCGATCAGGAGTTGGCCATCGTAGTTGCCACAGCCCACGTTCAAAAGGAAATACTTGCCGCCTGGCAAGAACAGGCTATTGTAGAGAGCCGGGCAATAAAAAGGCCCTTTGATCCCCTCACCCCGCGTGAATGCCAAGGAAGGTCTATTTCCCAGTAATAGCTTCTCCTGTGCGCCGGACTGTCCTAGTTCAAAGGTCGCTCCCGACACGAACTGTTGGTTAAAGTCGCGAGCCGAGAATGAAAAGAAGGGCGATTCATCAGAACCAAATTCCTGCCTTGGGACCTCCCATGCCCCTACGTCTCCGATGTCCTTCACAGTTTTACCGTCGAAGTATCTCAACCGCAGGTCTCCGGCACTCGTTGGAACAGAGAAATAAACACCTGACCCTTTGCCAAGAAAGTACGTGTAGGCGGGAAAAGGCTTCACAACCAGCTGTGAATTTCCGGATTCGAGATCGTACCGCCAGAGCTCTCCCCTATCGGAATACAGTTGCGATCCCTTCGACTCGTAATATTGGTCTCTGATCAGATACAGATGCTTTGAGTCTCTTGACCATTGGAATTCATCATCTCGAAAGAACGAACGCCCAATTGGTTTCGGGTTTTTGTAAATCGAGCTGACAGCCGCGACTGGGCGAATCCCGCTGCCATCTGCATTGACAATCAGGAGTGTTCCGCCTGTTACGACAGCGATTTTGTCTCTGCTGGGCGAAACGAGGAAATTATCTATATGGCCGCGTGACAGAGTACCCGCGTGTGGATCGATCTCCCTGGAATATTTGAGTTCATCACCGACCGAAAAAAAGAATGCGTCAGTGGCTTTGGCCTGGAACTCCGTCGGATGGAAATTAACGATGTCGGACGGAGTGCCCCGGAAGGCGAACCAGAGCCACAGCCATGCGCCGAGGACCACCACAGCAAGGGCCGCGACAACGCCTATAAGCCACTTTCCTAATCTCGACAAGCGGCACCTCGAAAGCCAACCTATGAGTCTGCGTAACCGGCCACACCCAACAACTACTTCAGCGTGTATCGCGCCCCGCGGCCCTTGCCGACCTGCGCTAGGTAGTTGTCGCTGGCCAGCTTTCGCAAATGAGCTTTGACCGTATTGCGGTTCGCCCCCGTGGATTCCTCGATTTCCTTGACCGTGATTTCTCCTCGCGTCTTTGCGAGTTCCAGTATCTGACGTGAGAGCGCCGGCAGGGACGAACGCAGAGCTTGTTCTTCCTTAACCTTCGCGCCGAGGTTATTCTTCTGCTTGACCATCGTTCTCAGGAAAAATACAAGCCAGTATTCCCAGTTCTGCTTTCCCTTGCGGATGGTCTTCTGAGTACGCCGCAACGCGAGGTAATAGTTGTCCTTGTTTGCCTCGATAACACTTTCCATCGAGCTGTAAGGAACGTACCCGTAGCCGGCATGCAGCAGCAGGAGCGTCGTGAGGACACGCGACAGCCTGCCGTTCCCGTCTTTGAACGGATGGATTGCCAGGAACACCACAATGAAAATCCCAATCAAAATCAACGGATGCTGCGTTTCTTCGCTGACCGACTCATTGAACCAATTGACGAGTTCCTTCATCCAGCCGGGAGTTTCGAATGGCGTAGCTGTTTCGAACACAACGCCTAGACTTTTGCCATCGGGACCAAAGGCCTCGACGTGGTTCGGCACTTTTTTGTAATGCCCGCGATGCTCTTGATCCTTGCTGCTGTATTTGAGAAGAACGCCGTGAAGTTGCCTGATGTGGTTTTCCGTGATCGTGATGGACTCGAAACTCTCGAAAACCATGTCCATCGCATCGGCATAGCCGGCGACTTCCTGCTCGTCCCGGCTCGCGAACGATCTAGCCTTCACGCCGGAGAGCAGCTTTTCTACTTCCCTATCGCTGAGCTTTGCGCCTTCTATACGGGTTGAGGAACCAACGCTCTCAATCGTGGCGATCCGCCTCAGGGTGGTCAGCTTTTCAGGTGCAAGGGACTCCATCACCCTCCAGCGCCCCTTGAACTCGTCAATCTCGGCGATGAGCTTCAGGATTTCAGGCGTGATGGTGATGTTCCTGATCTCGTGGGTACGGATATCCATTTATACCCATTTTTACCCAATTGCAAGCCGAAGGCAATGAATATCCATTTACACCCATTTATACCCATTTCGGATTGAAAGTACGCTGATCCCGAATTGGTGTGGATGTTTGTTCAGGGCGTGGCGCGGGCGCGTGCGCAGTGCCACAGCATCTCGTCTGGAATAGTGCGCTACAGTAAGTCGAAATGCGTATTTTTGTCAGCTCGACGTTTAAAGATCTTCGCCCTGAACGAGAGTCTGCCCAGGAGGCGCTGCGCCGCTCGGAATTGGTTCCCTGGGGCATGGAACTATTTGTGTCTGAACCGTCGAAACCGCTCGACGTTTGCTTGGAGCAGGTGCAGCTTTCTGATGCGGTGATTTTAATCATAGGCTTCATGGCCGGGTCGCTTATTCCCGAAAGCCCAGAACTGACGTACACGCGAGCGGAGTTCGCGCTCGCACAAAGGCTCGGCAGGCCAGTATTCGCATTTTTTAAGACCGAGGGCGGCGTTCCAGTCAACAAGGAAACGGATGCGGACAAAAAGAAGGCGCTCGACGATTTCAAAAACGCCGTGACTTCCGCGGGAATCACTCCAGCCTATTTTGATTCACCTGATCGGCTAACTACGGAATTGCTCCTTGCCGTGACCAACTGGAACGCGCAAGGCCGGCCAGGTGCTCGCCGCGTCTTTACGACTCCCAAGGAATTCTTCGCGCCGTTTGAATCGGACGCTCCCAGATTGTTCGATTTCAAGCAAACGATTCGCGGGCGAGAAGAGCAACTACAAGGGCTCAGTGCGTTTCTCGCCGATCCAACAGAAATAGTCGGTGTGCTAACTGGCAGGGGCGGAATTGGGAAATCGAAACTGCTCCATGATTGGGTGCAGACAGTTGGCAACCGCAAGGTCCTCTACGTGATGGAGGATGCCGATTGGCACACCGACGCCGCGAAGGAAATTCCCGTTGGGGACCTGCTGATTGTCGCGGATGACGCTCACAGATTCGATTTCCTCGATCGGTTGTTGTTGCTGGTTCGAAACTTAGGGCAGCGGCAGAACGTGAAACTGGTGTTAGGCGCGCGGCCCAGTGGGAGCGGATCCATCGACGCGAGCTTGTCGATACGGTTCGATGTCAGTCAGAACAAGCGCTTTCCCCAACTGGAGCGTGTCGGGAATCAGAGTGTCAGAGATCTCGCGCTCGAAGTTCTTGGAGCGGACCATGCGCAACACGCAGTTGCGCTCGCGGCCGTTTCTGCTGACACGCCACTCGTGACGGTCGTTGGCGGCCGGTTGATCGCTCGAGGCGAAATTCCGCCGGCGCTGTTGGCCAACGAAGATGACTTCCGCCACCAGGTTTTTGATCGATTCTCTGCGGAGTACGAGAAGCTGCTCCCAGCCGGACCGGTCAACTGGCGGCAACTGCTGAATCTCATAGCGGCTGTCGGCGATCAATCGACATTCTGCCTCCCATGGCTACGTGCTTGAAAACAGAACGTAGCAGCGAGTTCAAATTGTAAGCAGCGAAGCCCCGTCTGTGCAACTTCGCAGCGAAAGTTTATTGGACCTACTCAGAATCCAGGCAAACAAATAGCGTGCTTTCCTCCGCTGCCGGCCTTGTCGCCAGACTCTCTCGTCTCTTCAACTTTAGTGCGGCCTGAATGACCCTTGAAGAAGAGAGGTCCGCGGCCTTGATTTGCCAAGGGGCTCCTGGCAGGATTTGCGCCGCAGGTAGGATGTTGAGTTCGACTAATCGACGAATCAATGTAGCGCTCACTCCTAATTGCCTGGCTGCAGCCTCTTGACTGAGGACAGTACCCCGATCCATCTCCTCGGCCTTGTAGCACGGAATGTTTTGATGAGATCGCACTGCACGGATCCTGGCTTCATTCCATGTCTCGCCCGTTCCAGTTTTAATGCGTAGACGATTGAGAGTGAGCGCTATATCTCTGTCGTGGTAGAACGACGTCATCTGACGAATGACGTCGATCGCTTTTGATGGCGTGCATCTGCTGTTCTGGCCGCTCTTCTGCTTCGCGACCCGTATCTCAGTGTGTCTCCCGCCCATCCAATGAACGACCAATATTACTTGGCTTGTTTCATCATCCACATCGACCACGATTTCATGGATCAAGATTCCAACGATTCGCTGCCGGAGGCGAGCATCAGTCGCCGGTGCGTCCCAAATGGCTGGAAGATTATCAGCTAACCACAAGAGCTGATCGCGTCCCACCGTTGGTGCCGTAGTTGAGTGCGTTTTGGCTCGGTCGAGATCATCCTCGAGGTCCCGGACGTGCTTCAGAGTCGCATTCCAGCGACTCTCAAGCTCCGAAGCAACTAATCTGTTGTCTGGATCCACTGCCTCATAACGGCGAGCCGCGAGTCGAGCTTCATACTTCGCCTGCTCCAACTCCATTTCTAGCGCACGGAGCCGTCCATCTTGCTGCTGCCGTATCTGGTCAGTTGCCTGCAATGCTGCATCGATTGCATACGGCTGGACGACTTTAAAAATTTCACTCGAGACTGCCTGTTCAGGCCGCATCCCTCCAAAGGAGATGCACTGATTCATCTCGTTGAGGCACTGGTAGCGAACAACTTGTCTTTTAGCGCTCAAGTAATGAACTCCCAACATATGCCCACAGCGGCGACAGCGAAGCTTACCAGCCAGCAAGCTCCTGCCGCCGCGCCCCGACTGAACCGACATTCGCGAGTTCATATGTGCATTCCGTGTCAGAAGCTTTTGATTGCGCTCAAACTCGTCCCAGGAAATGTATCCCGGATGATGATCGCGGAGCAAGACGCTACAGTCTTTGAGTGGCTTCTTGTGGCCTTCTGTCTTGCGGGCGCGCCCTGCGTCTACCACGGTGCGCGATTCGGTTCGTCCGTATGCGTATGCCCCTGCATAGCACGGATTCTTCAGCATCGATAAGATCGTGTGTTTGCGAGGCACTATCCAGTGAGCTTTCCGGTTGCCCCGGTAGCCAATGCTTGGCAAGGTGATATTTTCCGCGCGACACCATAGGAATACTTGTCGAGCGCTGCCCAGCTCTTCGAACTTTCGAAGCACGAGCCGGATCGCATTCTGTACCCGCAGGTCGGAATCGAGTTCGATCTTGCTATCTTCCGTCCAGAAGAATCCGACAGGCAATCGGAATCGATACTCCCCTCGTTGTGCTTTCTGTCGGATCGCTCCCAAGGAGCGCTGCCTTAACACGTTTAATTCGAATTCGCTCATCGAGCCACGCAACCCTAATAGCAATCGATCGTTGCTGAGGCGTGGGTCGTAAATACCTTCAGGGTCAATCAGCAGTGCCCCCACCAGTGCACACAAGTCGATCAAGTGATGCCAATCGCGTCCGTTTCGCGCGAGGCGAGAAGCCTCCGAGCAAAAGACTGCTGCGACGCTGCCCGCGCACACTTCAGCCACTAGACGTTGAAATCCAGGACGCTGTACCAGACCTGAGCCCGAACGGCCAAGATCATCATCAATCGTTTCGACCTCAGTAAAACCCAGTTGCTGCGCATAGTCCGCAAGTTTGTACTGGCGGAGTCTGCTCTCCCTATGTAGCAGTACTTGTGCAGGAGTCGACTGCCGAACATAAACTATGGCGCGTCGCTGCAAATGCTCGACGGTGAGTTTATTCGTCATAAATCTTCCTCCTCGATCTGGGGTAGGCTCAGCGCTGCATTCATCAGTAGGTCGGCCAGAGCACGTTTGAGCTCGGCCTGTTTCTCCAGCGTGACTTCTACAGGAATGATGCAAAGGGACATCTCGCCTTCAAACATCGTGGCTTGCCGATTCAGGCGTTTTATCTGTCTCATCCAGACACTCCAATGAAGATCCGCCCTCGTGGAGGCGAATCGTTTCTTCATCGGGAGTCTAGAGCAGTCAAGAACGAAAGAAGATGATTCAGGGCCGGGAGGGAAACCATGGGTGGACCTGAAGAGAAACAGGAGCAGGCCGCCGCATCTGTCATCCAGATGGGAATCGCCGTCGTGCCACCGCTTGGCACTTCACAAATTAACCAATCTCCACTACTACGGCAAACCCGACGCACCACAAACAACGATTTCCCGAACCATGCATTCCATCTGTAGTGGATCGTGACTCGTCTCAGAGTGTAGGCGTTATGTGGCTGGCGTTGGGGCGACGATCCCGGTGTATGACGCCACGACGGGGCAAGCGTGGCCGGCTTCGTTGTTTGTTTCCGTGTTGGGGGCCAGTTCTTACACCTACGCGGAAGCGACTCGCGATCAGCAACTGGAAGCCTGGATTCAAGCGCACATCCGCGCGCTGGAATTTTTCGGCGGAGTGCCGACCCTAGCGGTACCGGATAACACCAAGACGGCCGTCACCCGAGCTTGTCGCTACGATCCGGACCTGAATCCCACCTACCAGGAGTTCGCGGTGCATTACGGGATGGGAGTGGTGCCGGCGCGTCCCTACCGGCCGCGGGACAAGGCTAAGGCGGAGAGCGGAGTGCAGGTGTGTGAACGCTGGATCATCGCGGCGCTACGTAACCGGAAGTTCTTTAGCCTGCCGGAACTCAACCAGGCGATCCGCGAGCTGCTGGTACGACTGAACGAGCGTCCTTTCCGCAAGCGGGACGGGTCGCGGTCCAGTCTGTTTCACAGCCTGGAGAAACCGGCTCTGGCAGCGTTACCGGCCGAGCGTTTCGACCTGAGCCAGTGGTCGCGTGCCACCGTCAACATCGACTATCACCTCGCCTTCGATGGGAGCTTCTACAGCGTGCCGTACGCTTTGGTGCAACAGGTCGTAGAAATCCGCTCTACGCCGACCACAGTCGAGATCTTTCACAAGGGCAACCGGGTCGCTTCCCACCTGCGTAGTCGCGGACGGGGTCAGGCCATCACCCAGAACGAGCACCGTCCCAAGAGTCATCAAGCTCATCTGGAGTGGCCGCCCTCGCGGATGGTGAACTGGGCGCGGAGCATCGGTCCCAACACCGCGCAGTTGTTCGAACGAATCCTGAACGCGAAGCCGCACCCGGAGATGGGCTATCGCTCCTGTCTTGGCATCATTCGCTTGGCGCAGCAGTACTCTGCGCAGCGCGTGGAAGCCGCGGCCGAACGGGCACTGCTGGCCAAGGCCTGTCGCTATCAGAGCGTGAAGTCCATCTTGAAGAACTCGCTCGACATGGTTCCCTTACCTTCACCCCAACCCGGCTCCCCGCCTCTGACCCATGACAATGTCCGCGGTTCCAAGTACTTCGATCAAGGGGGGCCGACCTCGTGCTGAACCAACCGATGATCGAGAAGTTGCTGGCCATGCGGTTGCAAGGCATGGTCGAGGCTCTGAAGACACAAGAACAAGATAGGGCCGTCAACGAACTGAGTTTCTTCGAACGACTCTCTCTGCTGGTCGATCAACAATGGAACTGGCGTGAGAACCAGGCGCTGGCGCGAAGACTGAAAGCGGCCAAACTGAGAGGACCGGCCTGCGTGGAGGACATCGACTACCGGGCCGCACGTGGCCTGGACAAGACGGGGGTGCGTGCTCTGGCCAAAGACTCCGCTTGGGTCCGCAATCACGAGAACATCTTCGTGATCGGACCGTGCGGCGTGGGCAAGAGCTTTATCGCTTTGGCCTTGGCACAGAAAGCCTGTCGCGACGGCCACTCCGCTCTCTGTCTGCGGGCCGCTGCTTTACTTCGGGATCTCGCCCTGGCCCGCGCCGACGGCAGCTTGCGCCACTTCCTGGCAAGACTGAGTCGCATCGATGTTCTCGTCATCGACGACTGGGCCATGGCGCCACTGAGTGAAGCGGAGCGCCGCGAGGTCTGGGAGATCTGCGAGGATCGCTATCAGACCCGTTCCACTGTTCTTACTTCCCAACTGCCGGTCTCGCGCTGGCACGAGCAGATCGGCGATCCTACCATCGCCGATGGCATCCTCGACCGTTTGGTGCACAACGCCCATCGCATCGAGATGCGCGGAGAGTCCATGCGCAAAAAAAGCAATCCGTCAAGATGAACGCCCCCTTCGGGCCGCCCTTGACAGCCCCGTAAGTCACCATCAGACGTCTATGCTAACGTCGGAAAACAAATTAAGGAGAGCCGCCACGTCGGCCTTGACTTTTATGAGCTTCTCATAGAAGCGCTCATTGACACGCCAGCCCGATCTCCTATTGGCGTCGTTGGCTATGGCGATGTTTCAACAGCGACACGGCCTAAAAGTCACTTGCTGTGGAAGATTCCAAACGTCCGCCCGTCACTCCTCGTCAGGAGAGCCCGCCGCTACTTCGGCGACGCAAAGAGTGGTCGTGCCGAGACAAGGCTACCGGGTGTAGAATGCCAGGCTATTCCGTTACATCCACAATCACGTTCCTCGTACCACGGCGGGCAGCAGTTCGCCGGAGCCTCGTATGAAGAGGGTTCCTTTTGCAGTTAGTTTATGGTATAAACCAGTTCATGAATGTCGCAGAGCGGACCGTTACGGACGCCACCCTCGAACCCCAGCGGCTCAAATACCTCACCGAGAACTTCAGCACGCTGCAAGGTCTGATCTGGGTGGCTTGGGGTGCGGTAGCTCTCGTGCAACCCATGCAGGAAATCTACGGAGCAAGCTGGCCGATTCACGGGTGGTTACCACTACTGGCGTGCCTAGCGGGTTTTGTTGTAGTGGTTTACTACATCCCGCGGTATTATCGCCGACGTTTTGGCTGGGTTGAGCCACGGAATCCCAGCAATACGCAAGTCGTCATATTTCTCTTGGTGCTTGTTGTTCTTCTGTTTTGGGGCCACCGCATCGAGAGCTATGCCAATGACCTTACGCAAGTGATCGACTCGATGATTCCCGATCTGCATGGCCAGATAGAGTTGGTCCCTCTTGTATGTTGGATTGGGGCCCTTTCCACAAGCTTTCTGAAGCGTTCGCATCGCACGACTGACCCATATTGGATCTACTTCCTTTGCTTTGGAACGATCGCCTGCGCTGTCGTTGCCATTTATCCGTTCTGGCATCCGGAGGCAACTCGATCGCTGCTTTGGACAACGCTGAATGCTGGCTCCTTCGGCTTCAGTCTAGTGGCCTGGGGGCTATACAGTCACTTCACGCTGGTCCGTCTGATGCCGAAGAAATTCCAGGAGAATGACGGTGAATGACGACCGCAACACGGTCCCCGTGCCCAACCGGTTGGTACACGAACCCGCACGCCTGGCAATCCTAACGGTGCTGTCTTCCTGCCGATCCGCAGACTTTGTGTTTCTACAACGTGTGACCGGGCTGAGCAAGGGAAACCTGTCGGTGCAACTCACGAATCTTGAGGATGCTGGGCTGGTGATCATCACCAAAGAGATAGTCGACAAGAAGATGCGAACCACGGTCAGCCTTTCAAAACGCGGAGCGTCCGAAATCGATGAGTACTGGCAAACCATGGATGCCATTCGCGCTCGCATGGCGGGAGACGAAGGACACCGACGTTCCCCGAGACGGCGTGCTGTGCCGGTTTCGCCTACGCTTTCTCCTACATCCATAGGCTAGAGTAGGTCCTGACTCCAAGGGGGCGCATTGCTGCTGAAATCAGGCCTCTCACTGAGAAATTAGCCGAGCGCCGTCAATTGGTGAGAAGGCGATGTTTCACCACTTGACAGTCCTTCTCGCGTGAAACGGAAGGCCCTGCTCTCGATGGTATCTAGTACGGTGTGGACAACCTCGCACCAAAACAACCGCAGAAATGGCTTCGCAAGCATGTTCGTCGGTTGAGCGTTCTTGCTGCTGGCATCTTAACTTTGAGCGTTTACTTCGTTCCACAAACAGTTAGGTATTGCAGGTTACGCCCGATGCTGCTCCGATCGCCCGACGCTCCGCCCCGCGGCTGGAGTTCCGTTCCCCAGCCCCTTGCCGGTACCGCGGTGTCGACGGCTGAGGGTACTACTCTTTCCTACTATGGATACAGCTTCGATGTTCCATGGAGGGCAATCGATAAGGAAAGAAACGAAGGGCGTGCTGTGGAACTCGTTTTCAAAACTGGGCAGACGATAAGATTTTACAATCCTGAGTACTCGGACCGGAATCCCATCGATAGCGTTGCCTTCCAGGTAGACCAGAACGACTTCAGACTTGCGTTCGGGCCGGGAGTCCGCGAATCGAAATACGAACAATTCAAAGCCGTTGTGTCCGCGACCCCTTCGCAACTGTCACCGTTTTGCTCCCATAAAGCATTTGCGCGGATTCTGGTCCTCCTTGAGATCAAGGGTCTGTGGTTCGAGCATAGTAAAGCAGCGAAGGATATTCTCTTTCGAGACCGCTGACCGTGGGTTTGAAAACAGCGGCCTGTCCCACGATTGGCAAAACGTCGCGCTCGATTTGTTCGATAAAACCGACCGCCACTGGTTCGCAATCAGTATTGATGGCGACGCTCGCTCTGCTGTGCCGCTTACTCAGCCGGAGATTAACCGCGTCATTCAGTCTTTTCGTGCTGCACCGTCTTCGCCGCCAAACCGTTCGCTGAAATAAGGCTTGCGATAGTTGTTGAAACCAGGCGTCTCTTACAATGTCGGCGTTGTCAAGCCTCTTTTGAGCGTACCAATCCGTGCAGTCCGAAGAGCGCCGCCATTTCGCTCTCCGAGTAGAGGAGATCCGGTACTGTGACGCACCGGAGTCTCCCCCCTCACAGACCTCGCCGTGCAGGTTTCCCGCAGCGAGTTCCTCAAGTTGACTCACCGGTTTACCCAGGCGTGCATAATCCGGGGCGACAACAGCGGGTGCCGTCGTAGGATCGCATTGTACTTCTCCCACGATATCGGCCCCCCGCGAGTTCGGCGACTGAGCCACCGACGCCAGATATGTTGGACGCCCCGATAGAACTTCAGGATACCCCGATAGTTCGTAGGTCGTCCGTAATACTGGTTGTGGCCGCGGAGCTTGGCGTTTAGGGTTTTCTGCTGCTGGTCCACAGGTTCATGACGGTGCGCCTGGCACCATTGGGCGATTTCGTTCAGGCCCCTGCGGAGCCTTTTACTCATCGTCCTCACATGTACTGTGAACGTACCCTTCCGGCTCTGGGCGCAGATATGCGTAAGGCCGAGGAAAGCAAATGTGTCAGGTTTTCGACCCTGCCGTTTTGCCTTCCCCATTGCACATCGTCCGAACTCCAGCAGCCGCGTCTTCTCCGGGTGGAGCGTCAACCCATATTTTGCAATGTCAGTACCGTTGAAATCCAATCAAATCCAATAAGTTGCATGTCGTTGCTGCCCTGTCACGGCACGCCAGAGGGAACGGCAGGGAATGAGAGGGTGCAGGAGGGAACCGGAAGGAATCGGACGATCTTCACACGCGGGGGTGTAGTTCAGCTGGTTAGAACGCCTGCTTGTCATGCCGCGGGTTCGAGTCCCGTCGCTCCGCCAATTCTTCGAATCGGCACCGCATTTCTGTCAAAACGTCACAGACCAGATCACCCTCGGGGTTTCTGTGATCCACGCAATCGTTGATAAACCTTTCGACAAGCCGACTTGTCGTTCCTAATCCTTTCGGTATACGCTCTGGTACTGAACTGCGACTCGAACGGGGCGACTTCGCCTGAGTGGCGCATGAAGGAAATGACCGCCCATGACGACTTCGAACGGTTCCGGACCGGCGCAGCGAAGTACGCCGCCTACCTCGAGACGCCCGAGGGCCAATTGCGCCTCGACCTCGCCTTTGCCAACTTGCAGGACTTTCTCCCGCAGGCCACACGGTCTTTGCTCGCTCTAGATCTTGGGTGCGGTACCGGCGCCATCGCGGTGCGCCTGGCGCGACTTGGTCTTCACGTCACGTTGCTGGATGCGTCTGTACCAATGCTGGATTTCGCGAAGCGTGCCGCGCGGGAAGCAGGAGTTACGGAGAGGATTGCGCTGAAACACGGCGATGCCGCCCAATTCGCAAACTTGTTCCACGCCGGGTCGTTTGATGTAATTCTTTGCCACAATATCCTGGAATATGTTGACGACCCGGGTGCTGTGTTGCGCAGTGCGGCTCGCGCCTTGCGAGATCCGTCCAGCATAATCTCGGTATTGGTGCGTAACCAGGCAGGTGAGGTGTTAAAGGCCGCAATACAAGACGGCGACTTGGCCGCGACCGAGCATAATCTCACCGCTGAGTGGGGACATGAGTCCCTGTACGGAGGAGGGGTGCGGCTATTTACGGCGGAGAGCCTGCAAGCCATGCTGCTAGAATCGTCACTCGCGGTAACTGCGGAGCGTGGCGTACGGGTCATATCAGATTACTTGCCGCCAACGGTTCCCCGAAATCATGAGTACGAGCGGATTTTTGAGCTAGAGCGCAAGCTGGGCAGGCGACCGGAGTTTGTCGCAGTCGCCCGCTACACGCATTGCCTGGCACATCGTGCAGTCCGGTCGTGAAAGACGGTGCATGAACAACGTCACAGCCCAGTCTTCGTCGTCCGGATCCCGCATGATGACACCAGATACCGGGATTGCGCTCGGGCTCGGGCTCACCAACGAGTGTAATCTCGCCTGCGCCTTCTGCTACCGCGATCCGACTCGCGCAGATCGTCTCTCCCTGGATCAAGTGAAGGCAGTCATGGAACACTTGCCCGTAGGGTCGGTGAATCTCGGCACCGGTGAGAACGGCATGCATCCGGACTTTAAGCCGATACTGGCCTACCTGCAAACGACACGGGTGAAGCTCACCATCACTTCCAATGGTCATAGTGTTGCTGTTCTGGAAGACAATGAGCTGTGTGCCTTCCATGACATCGAGTTCTCTCTCGATTACGCCACGCAAGCCGAACAGGATGCACAGCGCGGGCATGGCAATTGGGCACTCATCCACCAGCAGGCAGAACGGTGTCTCAGGCTGCATATTCCTGTAACCATCATCGCCGTCATGATGAAGTCGAACTACTTGCGTTTAGCGGATGTGGCGCGAGTAGCCAAACAGTTTGACGCTCCTTTGCGAGTAAATGTGTACCAAGCGGTGCGATCGGACATCTATGCCCTGAGCTACGAAGAGTATTGGGAGGGGTTCCGGCGCCTCTTTGAGGAGACCGACGTAATCGCTATTGGCGAGCCGCTCGTTCGCGCAATGGCGGGGCTCCCACCGCTCCGAGCCGGTTGTGGCGTGAGCACCGTACGAGTGACACCAAGAGCCACGACACAACCCTGCGTTTATTGGCCAGGATCAGGGGAGCCGCTTTCAGACTTGATCTCTGCAGGGGTCAACATTCTGAGCTCAACACCCTTCGAGCAGGCACGGACACTTCCTCAAACCTGCAATCAGTGCGAGTTCCGCGAGTCATGCCACGGCGGATGCGCCGGACGGCGACGCTTGCAAGGCGCACTACTACAGCCTGACTCTTATTGTCCGATCATTCGCGGGCAACGCCCGACGCTGCGGATCCGCATGGCTGCTAACCGCGATCTGCCCAAACTAAGCAGTTCCTGCACTACCGTCGTGATCGCCAGGCAGTCTGATTCGTGACGAACGACATCAGCTGTTCGAATAAGCCCGCTTTTCGTTTATTCCGCTTTCATCCAGGTATCCGAGCCTGTCAGCTTAACTGACACGTCAGAAAGGAAGATGTGCAGGGGCTTGCCGTCGGCTGTGCCGCGGTGCTCCGTTGAGATCAGCAGAGGACCTGCCTTTTTGTAGCCTGCCCACGTTGCGATGACGAGGCTCGGCTTCTTGGGCCCGCCGCGGTGGTAGACAAATTGCTCGACGCGGTTGCCTTTGCCGACGTAGAGTTCCCAGGTGTCGCCAGGCGTGTAGCCGCCTTCCGTGGGATACTTCACCGCGACCAGCTCGGCCGAGCCGTTGCCAACAGGCAGTTTATGCATACCTTGATCGGTCACGGTGGCGCTGGTGTCCCAGTAAGCATGGAAGGGGAACAGAAGCCAATAGTTATCGTTGATGAAACCCGGATCAACTTCGTTTTTCACGGCGTCGGGTTGGCTGCTAAGCTCGGAGCGCATGTAGGTAACCTCCACCGGCTTACCGTCTTTATCCTTCCCCTCATAGGAAACCTTGTTGGTCTTGGGCTCCCAAACCCATGAACGGGAGACATTCACTCCAGGGAACTGCGCATTCCAGGTGTAGCGGATCGCTTCAATTTGCCCATACGAATCAAGGCCATAGGTTTTGGCAAGCTGTTCGAGAATTGGCGGGCGCTTCTGCGCCCAAGAGTTTGGAGCAAGGACCAGCACCCCAAAAAATAGGCAACGGATCGTTGTTGAACGGGCCAACTTTGTCATGGAGGGTCCTCCTTTGGCACCCGTGGTGTGAGCTTTCGCGGTGTAGATTACTTTTTCGAGTGGGGTGATGTGGGATTCTGTTGCGTGCGCGAGTTGAGTCATTGAGAACTCCCTTCTGACGAACTGTCCGTTGCTAAGTTACCTTCGGACGGTATGACTGTTGCGATTAAGCCATAACTGAAGAAACGAGTGTAGCACCGCTGGTTGGCAGCCGGAGACGTTCGCATCCGCACACGAATTCCCTCACCCGTCCGCGAACCGCCGTTCCGTGCCGTCTCATCCTTGATGTATCTCCTCCGGACCGGAATGGTCTCGAACTCCAGGAGCGCCTCGCTGCCGAACGCAGTGACATGCCGATTACCTTTCTCTCGAGCCATTGCGGCAGGCTCAAAATCTTGCTCAGCCAAGCTATGGGTACGAATTATAGCTAAAGTGCCTTCCTCCGCAGCCGTGACAACTCGCGTTGACTGCTGGTAAAATCTCGCTCCAAGTCC
>WNFS01002028.1_pt1 | contig 15291 bp, 13 predicted proteins | sample 5400141 | NCBI WGS metagenome assembly WNFS01 (sample SAMN13153358, study PRJNA577476) | soil metagenome | isolation source: 60 cm saprolite under Madrone tree | place: USA:California | collected 2016-06-14
AGCGAATATGCAATGCCCACCCAGGAAAGAAACCCGATCGCCGTCAGGGAGGTGTGTTCATCGCGCAGCCAGTAGCCGAACGTATTGCCGACCAGATAAAAGGGAAGGCCTGAAGAAAACCCGAGCAACAACATCGCCAACGTTTTGGGCCGCAGGTAATCGGCGATCCGGTGCTTGCGCGGACTCACGCCTTCATTGTCTGCCGGGGCCTCACGAAACTCAACGAAGGAATCGCGATGGTTGCGCAAACCACAAGTGCGAGAAACGCGAGCTGCAGCGTCGCCGGATAGCGCTCGAAAACAATTCGCCGCACCGGCGCTTGAAACTTGAAGGACTGTCCAAAATCGCCGCGAGCCAACTGCCGCAGGTAACGTCCGTATTGAACGTGCAAAGGCAAATCGAGACCCAGCGCGTGGCGAAGTTGCACCAATTCTCCAGGCGCTGCTCCCTCGCCGAGCATCTGTTCGACGGGATCGCCCGGTACGATGTGAATCATCAGAAAGACCAGCGTCAGCACCAGCCAGAGCGCGGGCAGTGTGAGCAAGAAACGCTGGAAAAGATGTCGCGCCATTGGCCGCTTCCGCCTAAGAATCCGCCGCTGCGGCTTTCGAATCTTTGGTGCGCTGCGCCGCTTCCGGTGCGGATTCCGAAGCTTTTCCTTCTCCCGGAGCCTTCCGCAGGAGCTCTACTTTTACTCGTGCCACGCGTCGCCCATCCATCTCCACGACGCCAAATCGGTAGCTGCCGTATTCGAAACTTTCGCCGCCACGCGGGATGAATCCGAGCTGATCGAGCACAAAGCCGCCGAGCGTCGCATACGCCGGATCATCTGGCAACGTGATCTGGTATTGCGTATCGAGATCGCGCACATTCATCGCCGCATCAAAAATCATCGCTCCGTCCGCCAGCGTGAGCGGGCGCTCCACAATGTCAAACTCGTCGTGAATTTCCCCAACCATCTGTTCGAGGATATCTTCTAAGGTAGCCAGTCCCAGGATACTGCCGAACTCGTCCACCACCAGCGCCATGCCCACATGATGGGAGCGCAGCTCCAGCAGCAGCTCGCTCGCTAGTTTCGTCTCCGGCACGATCAGCACCTCGCGCAGCACCCGGCGCAAATCGAAAGGCGGAGGTGTCAGGTTTTCCTGCAGCCTTCTCTCCCGGTCAAGCAAGACCCACAGCATATCCTTGATGTGAACGAACCCGAGGAATTGATCCTGGGTTCCTCGGTAGACCGGAATGCGTGAACGTTGCGTGGTGGCAAACACCCGCATCACCTCATCCAGGGTCGATTCCACTGGCAAGGTGTGCATGTCCGGCCGCGGCACCATGATCTCGCGTACCTGTATCTGCCCCAGCTCGATCGCGCTCAGAATAAATTTTTCTTCGCCGGGCGCGAGCAGTCCGCGCTCGCGCGCCTGTTGAATCTGAATTTGCAGCTCCTCCGTCGAATGCGCCACCCCATGGCCGTGGGGTTCCGCAACGCCCAGCGCTTTCACCATTGCGCCGGATACTCCGTCCAGGAGGTCGATCGCCCAGCGAAACGTGTTCAAGTACCAATGAAACGGTCTCGCGATCAGCAGCGCCACACGTTCCGCACGTGCCAGGCTTACTGTCTTCGGCACGAGTTCCCCAATCACCACGTGCAAAGCGCTCAACAGCGCGAACGCTACCGTGAGCGCAACCGCATGCGCAAACAGCGTCGTGCCTTTGCCCGGCGTACCCGGCAAGATCTGTTGAAATGCCTTCGCGAGCGTCGCTTCACCAAGCGCTCCGATGGCCAGGCTCGTCAGCGTAATCCCCACCTGCACGCCGGAAACGACGCGGTGCAGGTCGCTCAAAAGCCCTTCCACGACCCGGGCCCGCGCATCTCCCTTCGCAACGAGCTGCCGCACGCGCGACAGCCGCACCGCCACCAGCGAAAATTCCGCCGCCGCGAAGAACCCGTTCAGCGCGACCAGCGCCAGCACCCCGATCAGCCGCACCGCAAACATGGAGCTTCCGCTTTCCCCCCTGCCGCATTGTAGCAGCACCCAACCGGCGTACCCCGCGCCTTTCTCCCAATGCAACCACCGGCACACCCGCTCCCGCGTTTGATTCGGCAATTCCGCCGTACGCCCAGGTTGCACGCTCGCAGGCTGTCCTCTACACTCAAGCTTCAACGAAGCGAATAGGGAGCCTTCTTGCGCACGATCGTCCGTCTTCTTTACTGGGCATTCGCTATCTTCATCGTTGCCGGTGCTTCCCTCATCTGGTGGTTCATCTTCCGGCCGCTACCTGAAGTCGATGGCGTTGCTTCCCTTTCCGGGCTGCAAAAGGAGGCTACCGTCGATCGCGACACCTGGGGCGTGCCTCATATTCGCGCCGCCTCGCTCAACGACTTGGCCGAGGCGCAAGGCTACGTCATGGCGCAGGACCGCCTCTGGCAGATGGACCTCCTGCGCCGCATCGCGCGCGGCCAGCTCGCGGAAATCGTCGGCTCCCAAGCGCTTCCGCTCGACAGGGAATTTCGAACGTTCGGCTTCGGACGCGCCGCCGAGCGCGACGTTGCGCTTCTCGATGCGGAAGCCCGAGGCGCGTCCGAGGCTTATGCCCGAGGCGTCAATCGCTTCATCGAGCAGCATCAGAAACGCCTTCCGCTCGAATTCTCTCTCCTCAAATACAAGCCGCAGCCCTGGCAGGTTTCCGATTCCCTCGTGATCGCCGCCTACATGTACCAAACCCTGACGGACACTTGGGAAGAAGAACTCAATCGCGCCAAGGTGACCGAGCGCGTCGGCGCCGACCGCGCCAAAGATCTTTTCTCCGAAGAGGCCCTGATGGATCATTTCGTCATCGGCGATCCCAATGTTGCCAAAGATGGTTCCGAGCATTCGCGCGCGATCACCGGCGACGAAGACGACGATGACGACATGCCGTCGGACAACGTGCTCAAGGCAGATCTCGGCGCCACGCCCACGCCACAATCGCCTGAACCCCTCACCGGCTTCGCCTCCGCCCTCTGGCCCTCCCTGCAATCTTGGATCGAAGATTCGCGGCGTGAAATTCGCCGCGGTCTCGGCAGCAACAATTGGGTCGTCAGCGGCGCCCACACCGCAACCGGCAAGCCATTGCTCGCCAACGATACGCATCTCGAGCTGTCCGTTCCTCCCATCTGGTACGAGATCCATCTCACCGCGCTGGGTTGGAACGTCAAGGGCTTCACTTTGCCCGGCGCTCCGCTTGTTGTCATCGGCCATAACGAACGCATTGCCTGGGGCTTCACCAACAATCAAGCCGATGTTCAGGACCTCTACATCGAGACCTTCAACCCCTCCGCGCCCGAGGAATACCGCGTCCATGGCGCATGGACCAAGGCGCAGGTATACGACGAAGTTCTCCATGTCAAGGACCAGCCCGATGAGCACATGAAATTAATCGTCACCCGCCACGGCCCCATCGTTCACCGCGAAGGCGACAAAGCCTATGCCCTTCGCTGGACCGCCACCGACCCCGGCGGCCTCGCCTACACCTATAATTGGCTAGGCCGTGCGCAAAACTGGAACGAATTTCGCAACGAGATGAAGCGCGTCTGGGGTCCCGGACAAAACACTGTCTACGCTGATGTCAACGGAAACATTGGCTACATTATGGCGGCGCGTGTACCTATTCGGAAAAAGGGCCACGGCGAGGTACCTGTTCCCGGCGACACGGACGACTACGAATGGACCGGCTACATTCCCTTCAATCAATTGCCGCAAGCCTTCAACCCCGAGAGCGGCTTGATTGTCACCGCCAACGCCCGCGTCGTCGGGCCCAACTACAAGCCTTATTTAACAGACCGCTGGGATGAGCCTTATCGAACCGCGCGCATCTACGATCTGTTGCACGACAAGCATGATCTGCGCCCGGAAGACATGCTCAAAGTGCAAACCGACACGTACAGTTACCCTCACCTCTTCCTTGCCGAGCAATTGTCTTCCGCCATAAAAACCTCCCGGCCCAAAGATGCCCGGGCGCAGAAACTGGTCGAACGAGTGAAGGATTGGAACGGCATTGCCGACGCTGATTCTCCGCTGGTCTCTTTCCTCGAAGCCACGCGTAGCGCCGCTCTCTTCCTTCTACTCGAACCTTACCTTGGGAAGGACACAAATCTGTACGACTGGCGCAGCACCGCCTTCTTGCAGAAAATCCTTACCGACCGCCCCGCAAAATGGCTGCCACCTGCCTACAAAACCTACGACGATCTGCTCTGTGCCGCCGCCGACCGGGCCGTCCGAAGGCTCGCTGAGCGCGCCAAGAGCGAACGGATCGAGGACTGGCAGTGGAGGCGCTTCGATTCTCTCGAAATGCTCCATCCCATCGGCCGTGCGGGATTGTTGAAGCTTCTGCTCAGTATCACGGGCAAACCGCAGTCCGGCACGATGTTTAGTCCGCGCGCCGCAAACCAGCATGAAGGACCGTCAATGCGTTTCGTCGCCAATCCCGCCAATTGGGACGACTCCATTCTCCTCATTCCTGCCGGACAATCTGGCCAGTTCGGCAGCAGCCATTACACCGATCAATTCTCGTATTGGTACGAGGGCAAGCCCATCGTCGCGCCTTTCAGCGACGCCGCTGAAGCCAGCGCGCGACGCCACACTCTAACCCTCAGACCTACTCCATGAATAAGCGCAATTCTTAAGCGTGTCATCCTGAGCGGAGCGAAGGATCTCAACTGCGGCCTTGCCAAAAAACTAATGAAAAGCCAGGTTAGTCCAAACCATGCCCGAACTCCCTGAAGTAGAGGCCGTAGCGCGCGCTCTCCGCCCTCTCGTCGAGCGTCGCCGAATTCGCTGCGTCCACGTCCTGCATCCCATCGCCACGAAGCCACAAAAGGCCTCGCAGATCGCGCGCGTCGCGGAAGGCCGGCACATCCGCTCTGTTCAGCGCAGAGGCAAATACCTTCTTCTCAATCTCGATCGCGGCATCCTGACCATGCACTTTCGCCTCGACGGCCAGCTCCTGTGGTTCCGCGACCCGAAAGAAGTGCTCCGTCGCGCCAACCAGCCAGACAACGGAATACATGTGGACGTAGTTTTCGAATTTGACAAAGGCGCCCTCGGCTTCGCCGATCGCCGCCATTTCGGCCGCGTCTATGCATGGGAATCGGCCGAAGCCTGTCCCGCGCTTCGCAAACTGGGAGTTGATGCACTCTCCACTGAATTTCGGGCAGAACGCCTCGCGAAATTGCTTGCTGCATCTAAACGCCCCTTGAAGGAATTCCTCCTCGATCAAACCCGCGTCTCGGGCATTGGCAACATCTACTCCTCGGAATCGCTATGGCATGCTCGGCTCGACCCGCGCCGCCCGGCGAACACTTTGAAACCCGCGGAAGCTCGCCGCCTCCACAAAGCGATTGTTTCCGTTCTCTCGCGTGCTTTAGAATGCTGTTTGCATCCGCCGCCCGATTTTCGCGACCCGGCGTGGTGGTTCCAGGGCCTGGAAAGCATTCTTCGCGTATACGGTCGCGAAGGAAAACGCTGCCGCCGTTGTGGCCAGCGGATTCAACGCATCGAGCAAGGCGGCCGGTCGACGTATTGTTGTTTGCATTGCCAGAAATAATCGCTGCAAAGGACTACAGGCAATCGCGTGAACTCAGCTGCGCCCAAGAAGCCCGAACCTCCGAAGAAGCCCGATTTTGAGCGTTCCCTCGCGCGCCTCGAAGAAGTCGTCCGCCGCCTCGAGAGTCCGCAAGTCTCTCTCGACGACGCCATGAAACTCTTCGAAGAAGGAGTAACCCTCTCGCGCGAATGCCAGAAACAACTCGAGGAAGCCGAGGGCCGCGTTGAAATTCTCCTGAAAAAAGCCGATGGCAAGCTTGCCGCTGAGCCTTTCGATCCCGAACGCGAGAGCGAGTCGTGACCCCTTGGCAACTCTTCCTTCTCGCCACTCCTCCGCCGCGATGAAGCTTCCGCCATTTTTTGAAGAAGACCGCCTGGAGGTAGACGCTTCCCTCGAGCGTCTGCTTCCCGGCGAATCCGCGCCGCCACCTTCCATTCACCAGGCCATGCGCTACAGCGTGTTTGCTGGCGGCAAGCGCCTCCGTCCGATTCTCTGCATGGAAACCGCCCGCATCTTTACGGCCGACGTCGCGCCCGCGCTGCATCCCGCTTGCGCCATCGAATTCATCCACACCTATTCGCTTATCCATGACGATCTCCCCGCGCTCGATAACGACGACCTTCGCCGCGGCAAGCCCACCTGCCACAGGCAATTCGGCGAAGCCATCGCCATCCTGGCCGGTGACGCTCTTCTGACGCTGGCGTTCGAAACCATCGGCTCCGCTCCGATCGCCGCCGCGCACCGCGCTGCCATCTTGACGGAGGTCGCCACAGCCGCGGGCACCGTTAACGGCATGGTCGGCGGCCAAGTCGCCGATCTCGAAGCCGAAGGCAAGCCGGTCACCCTGCAAATGCTCGAATACATCCACCGCTCGAAGACCGCCGCGCTCATCCGCGCTTCCATTACGGCCGGGGCTCTCTCTGTTGGCGCTCCCGATGAAGATGTCTTGCGTCTGCGCCGATTCGGCGAAACCATCGGTTGGGCTTTTCAAGTCACCGACGACATCCTCGACGTCGAGGAATCGTCCGCTGCTCTCGGCAAAACCGCAGGCAAAGACATCGCTCAACAGAAAGCGACTTACCCATCCGTCTACGGCCTTGAACGCTCTCACGAAATCGCCCGGGAGCTCGCCACAAAAGCCATCGCCGAGCTCGCTCCTTATTCCGGACGCGCAGCGCGTCTGCGCGAAGTCGCGGAGTACCTCGTCCTTCGCCGCGCCTGACCATTCAAACGCGCCATGAAACCTAAGGCACGCCGCAAGCGGCTCGACCTTCTCCTCGTCGAGCGCGGTCTCGCCGCCACTCCCCAAAAAGCTCTTGCGTTGATCCTCGCCGGCGAAGTTCAGGTGAATGGGGCGCGCGCAGACAAGGCTGGGGTAGCAGTTGCCGCGGATGCTCGCATTGATGTTACGAGCCGTTCGCAAAAATTCTCGAGCCGCGGTGGATTCAAGCTCGCTGGCGCGCTCGAGGATTTCTCCCTCGATCCCTCAGGTCGTGTTTGCCTCGATGTGGGCTCCTCCACCGGCGGCTTCACTGACTGCCTCTTGCAGTGCGGCGCATCGCGCGTCTACGCTGTGGACGTAAACGTCAGCCAGCTTGATTGGAAGCTCCAGCAGGATCCACGCGTCATCCGCATCAAGCGCAACGCCCGCGAGCTACGCCGAACAGATATCCAGGAGTCAATCGACCTAGCCACCGCGGATGTCTCCTTCATTTCTGTCACGAAAATCTTGGCGCCCGCTTGCTCGGTGGCCACGACAGGCGCTGATTTCCTCATCCTAGTCAAGCCGCAGTTCGAATTGCCCAGAGAAGACGTCGGCCCTGGGGGAATCGTCCTCGATGCGGCGCTGCACGAGAAGGCCATCGAGAAGGTCCGCTGCGCCGCCGATGCTGCGGGACTCGAATGCCTCGGCGTGCGCCCTAGCCGCTTGCCAGGCGCAGAAGGCAATCAGGAATATTTTCTCCACGCGCGCAAAAAGACCATAGAGTAGAATCGCAGGCGCACATGCCACGCCAAGCCGCTTTGAAAACCGTCGGCATCATCTCGCGCCCTCGCCGCGAGCAGCTTTCGGCCGTCATACCCCCGCTTCTTCAGTGGCTTGAAGCGCATGGCATTCGCGCGCTCCTCGACAAGGAGACAGGCAGCTCTGTGGATCAATCCGCAACCGCCCGGACTCGCCAGGAACTCGCCGGCGAATCGGATCTCTTGCTCGTTCTGGGAGGTGACGGCACGCTTCTGGCCGCCGCTCGCGTGGCTGCCCCGCGTGGTATCCCGCTCCTTCCCATCAACATGGGAAGCCTGGGCTTCCTGACCAGCTTCACTCTCGAAGAAATGTTTCCCGCACTGGAAGAAACCCTCGCTGGACGCTCTTCTGTGAGCGAGCGCGTCCTGCTTCGCGTGGATCTCCATCGCGGCGGTCAACTTATTGACGGACAGCGCGTCCTCAATGAGGCCGTCATCAACAAGGGCGCGCTCGCCCGCATGATCGATCTGGAATTGAAGATCGACGGCGCCTTCGTCTGCCGTTATCGCGCCGACGGCTTAATCGTTGCGACGCCCACCGGCTCAACGGCCTACTCCCTCTCCGCTGGCGGGCCCATCGTCCATCCCAGCGTCGAATCGCTCATCATCACGCCCATCTGCCCGCACACGCTCACCGACCGGCCGCTGGTCGTGCGCGACTCGTCCTCTGTCGAAGTGAGTCTTTCGGGCGACGCGGAGTCTGTCTTCCTCACGCTCGACGGCCAGAAGGGCATCCCCATGGAGTCTGGCGATTGCGTTCGCATCGTGCGCGCCCCCGAGCGGCTCAAGCTCATTCAGCCGCCTCGGAAATCCTACTTCGATATTTTGCGCAGCAAGCTCAAATGGGGTGAAGCGTAAACGGCAGGAATCCATCGCGCATCTTCAAGCGAGAGAATCGCAGCGCAACAGATCCCCCCGCGTTTCGCGCTTGCGGATCACGCGATAGCTGCGGTCTTCGACCAACACTTCCGCGGGTCGGCGTCGTCCGTTGTAATTCGACGCCAGCGACATCCCATACGCGCCCGAGGTCCAGATGGCCAGCACTTCTCCCGCTTGAACGTCTCTGAGCGGCCAGTCGCGCAAGAAACAATCGCCAGTCTCGCAAACTGGACCCACGATATCCACGCGCCGCTTGGGCGCTTTCGTTTCGTTACGTCCGCGCGCAACAGACGTGATCGGATGCATCGCCCCGTAAAGCGCCGGCCGCACCAGGTCATTCATCCCCGCGTCCACAATGACAAACGTCTTGCCCCGATTTTCCTTGGTGTAGAGCACGCGGGTCAGCAACACGCCGGCAGAACCGATGATTGATCGTCCCGGCTCCAACAAGAGATGCACTCCGAGCGGCCGCACCAACCGCGCTGCCATTCGCGCGTGGGCCGTGCGCGACGGTGGATGCTGATCTGCATAGCGAATGCCAAGCCCGCCGCCAAAATCCAAATAGTGCAGCGCAATTCCATCGCGCCGCAATTCCCGAACGTAACCTCCGAGTTTCTCCAGCGCTCTTCGGAACGGTTCCAGCGTCACGATCTGCGATCCGATGTGCGCGCTGATTCCCCGCCAGCACATCCATTTCGAGCCCGCATGCTTGCGGTAAATCTGCCGCGCGACGCTCCAGTCCAGCCCGAACTTATGCTCGTGTTGCCCTGTGGAGATATTAGGATGGCCGCCGGCCGGCACGTCTAGGTTTACGCGAATGGAAACGGCCGGTAGCGTGAAACGCTTTCCCGCATGCCGCGCCGACTCCTCGAGCAATAATTCTAATTCCGCTTCCGACTCAACGTTGATCAACAGAATCCCGCTCCGTCCGCCGCGTTGCCCCGGCGCGTATCGCAGCGCTTCTCGCAGCTCTTCTCGCGTTTTCCCGACGCCCGAAAACACGATGCGCTCGCCACGCACGCCGATGTGCTGCAGTTGCTGCAGCTCGCCGCCCGACACGACGTCGAATCCGCTGCCCATCTTCGCAAGATGCTTCAGGATGGATAGATTCCCGTTCGCTTTCACCGCGAAGCAAATCGTGTGCGGCAGAACGCCCAGTCCCCGGTCAATTTCCCGGTAAGCGTCCTCGATGGCGGCTCGGCTGTACACATAGGTCGGCGTGCCCGCTTCGTCGGCGATACCTGCCAGCGGTACCCTTTCGCAGAAAACTTCTTCGCCGTACTTTGCGTTTCCTCGGCTTATCTTCCAGGAAAAATGCGGTGTGTTCTTGGCAGGATCTAGGAAAGAGGGTCTCTTGCGGGAGCGCCCAGCCGAATCGCTCATCGCACCTTCAGCACCACAAGCGTGCGGTCGTCGGCGAGCGGCGCGCTCTCCGCAAACCAATCCACTTCCCGCAAAAGCAAATCGGCCAGCTCCGTCGCGCTCGTCTCGTGGTGTTGCTCAACGAGCTTTTGCAGACGCTGCGTCCCGAAAAATTGCCCTTCCTTGTTCGCCGTCTCCGCCAATCCATCCGAATGGAACACCACAATGTCGCCCGATACGAGCGTCACGCCCCACTCGTCATAGCTCACCTCTTCAAAAATTCCCAGGGGAAAACCTGCCAGCTGTATTTTGTCGCAGCGGCCATCTTTATAGAGCAGCGGCTGCGACTGCCCCGCATTCGCCACGCGCAGTTTTTGCCGCCCTTTCTGCCACGTTGCAAAGCATGCCGTCATGAAACGCCCTTCGATGCGCCGCTCGCCCACGAGCTGATTCATCTGCCGCAGCATTTCCGCGGGCTGCAGCTTTTGCGGCGCGAGGCTGCGCATGATCCCGATCGCCACCGCACCATACAACGCTGCTGCCGTTCCTTTTCCGCTCACGTCACCCAGCGCGACTCCCAGTTGCTGCGGCCCGTAACGCAAAAACTCGTACAAGTCTCCGCACACTTCGCGCGCGGAGAGGTACCGCGCCGCCATATCCAGCCCGTAATCTTCGCTTGGCACGGGGCGCAGCAGCGCGCCCTGAATCCGCTTTGCCGCTTGCAAATCCCGCTCCAGCCGCGCCTCATCCCGCGCAACCTGTTCGTACAGCCGCGCGTTTTCCACGGATACCGCCAGGTTCGCCGCCAGGATCGAAAGCGTTTGAACGTGATCCTCCGTAAAATAATTCAGTTGCGGGCTCTCCAGGTCCAGCACGCCGATGACTTTGCCCTTGTGAATCATCGGAATCGACAGTTCCGACCGCGTTTCCGGATTCACCATCAGGTAGCGCGGATCTTTCGTGACGTCGGGCACCACCACCGGCTCCTGCAGCGTGGCCGCGGCGCCCACGATCCCTTCGCTCACCGCCGCGCGCAGCTTCCCTTGCACGCGATGTCCGTGTTTGACGTCCAGCCGGTGCCGAAACACTTTTTGATCTTCGTCATAAAGCATGATGCTGAGAATCTGATAATCGATCACCCGCTTGGTCTGTTCCGCCGCGCGCCGCAGCAGTTCTTCAACGTCAAGGATCGAGCTGGTCTCGCGGCTCACTTCGTTCAGCAAGAGCAGTGTGTCGGCCTGCGCGCGCACCTGCTGAAAAAGCCGCGCATTTTCGATAGCCACCGCCAGCCGGCTCGCCAGCAGCGTCAAAATGTTTTGCTGGTCCCGCGTGAAGTAATCGATGTGCCGGCTCTGGATATCCAGCACGCCCACGCATTTCCCCTGCATCATCAGCGGCACCGCCAGCTCCGAGCGCACGCTGTCGATCGCGTTGATGTACCGCGAATCCTTTGACGTGTCGCTCACGCGCACGGAGTGCCCCGTCGCCGCCGCCGTCCCCGTAATTCCCTGCCCCACCGGGATGCGCAGGTTCTCCGCAAGATCGCGCGGATAGCCAATGGCAAAACGATGCTTGAGGTAGCTGCCGTCCCCTTCCAGCATCAGCACGCCAAAAATCTCGTAGTCGATGTGCCGCTTGATCAGCGCCGCCGTCTTCGCCAACACTTCATCCAGGTCCAGCGAAGCGTTTACTTCCTCGCCGATCTCCGCGAGCGTGGCAAGAACCTCGGCGGACACTTCCAGGCCGGGGCTTGTTGCGGTTGCGTGCGTATTTGTTTCCGTGGGATTCATCCGTCCAGATCATTATAGCAGGCGTCCAGAAGCGCAACCCGAATGGACAGGAGAGTTCGAGTGGCGATCATGATTCTGTAGAGGGTTGCAGCTTTAGAGTGTGCGCGGCAACCCTGATTTCTCGTCAGGGCGCGGCTTTAGCCGCGCCGTAACTGACATGAAATCAATGCGGCTTCAGCCGCTGAGGGCATTCCTTTGGTGTTGGCACGCTAACTCTCTGCCTGCTTCTCAGCGCGGATTCCTCCAGTGCGAACACCACCTCTCGCCCGGGCATCGTTCGGAATTGCTCTTATTCCTGCGCTCTTTCCTCTTTCTTCCCCGCCCCTAACGACAGTACGCCGACGTGCGGCAGATTCCTGTAGCGCTCGCTATAGTCCAGCCCGTACCCCACCACGAATTCATTGGGAATCGTGAAGCCCACGTAATCGGCGCGCACTGCTGCGATGCGCCGCTCGTGTTTATCCAGGAGCACTGCCACCCGCAATTGCTTCGGCTTGCGCTGTTCGAATACGCGCAGCAGATACTCAAGCGTCAGTCCCGTATCCAGAATATCTTCGACGACAATCACCGTCTTGCCCTCGATGTTCGCATCGAGGTCCCGCGTGAGTTTCACCTGCCCCGACGATTGCGTCTCTTTCCCATAGCTCGAAACCGCGATGAAATCAAACGACACTTCCCCTGGTATCTGCCTGGCCAGGTCCGACAAGAAAAACACCGCTCCCTTCAGGACGCCGACGAGGTGCAGCGGTTCCTCCGGGAAATCACGCCGAATCTTTAGGGCCATCTCCCGGATTTTTTTCTGAATTTGGCTGCCCGAAATCAGCGTTCGAACGCTCTCACCGCGCTCATTCTTCCGCGAACTCCCTCTTTTCCTCTCTTTTCCCATGACCATCCTTCGGCGCGGAAGTCTCCCTCCGCTAGCGTTCCGTGGTCCTCGTGGTAAAAAAAGTGCGGCACGTTCTCAGGCACGTTCGGCATGAACTGAGTTGGATTTCAAAAATCTGCGTTCTACGGCAGCCCGAACGTAAACAGCGCGCTTCCCGCAGCGATAGCGATATATTCTTTCCCGTCCACCGCGAACGCCATCGGCCCTGCATACACCGACGCGCCCATCTGAAAATGCCACAGCGGCTTGCCTGAAGCTGCGTCGAACGCGATGAAATTCCCCTCCGCGTCCCCGCTGAATACCAGCCCGCCTGCCGTCGAAAGCACGCCCGACCACGTCGGTGAGGGATGCTTGAATTCCCATTTTATTTTTCCATCTGCGGGATCGATCGCGCGCAACGCTCCCCAGTAAGGCTCCATCTCATCGTTTGGAAAATACGCGCTGCCGTAATACGCGTGGCCTTCCTCATACGGTTGCGGCGCCGCGCTGAAGATGTCGCACTGCTCCCGCGCCGTCACGTAAAAAAGTTTCGTCTGTGGGTCATATGTCGGCGACATCCAGTTCGTCGTCCCCGACGCTCCTGGGCAAACGCGTGTGCCTTCCAGCGTCGGCGTGCTGGTCTTCTCCGCAATGGGGTGGCCTTCCGCGTCCGCACCCTTGCTCCACGTCACTTTGCCGTACGGATTCGCGGACACCGCTTTCCCTGTCGCGCGATCCAGCACATAAAAAAATCCATTGCGGTTCGCCTGCGCGATCAGGTGTTTCTCTCCCAGATCGATCATCACCGGTACTTGCGTTGCATCCCAATCGTGCTCGTCGTGCTTCGTAAACTGAAAATGCCACTTCAGCTTCCCCGTGTCCGCGTCCAGCGCCAGCAGGCTGTTGCTGTAAAGATTGTCTCCCGCGCGCCCTTCTCCGCGGTTCGATGGCGATGGATTCCCAGTTGTCCAAAAAAGTTGGTTGTACACCGGGTCGTAGGCTCCCGTAATCCACGCAGGCGCCCCTCCGGTCTTCCACGAATCCCCTTCCCAGCTCTCGTGCGCTGGCTCGCCCGGCCCGGGCACCGTATAGAAGCGCCACTTCCGCTCGCCGGTATCGGCGTCGTAGGCATCCACAAAACCCCGAATGCCATACTCCCCGCCCGATACTCCGAGGATCACCAGATTTTTCACCGCCAGCGGTGCCGGCGTGAAGCTGTAGCCTTTTCTGTACTCAACCGCTGCTACATCCCAAACCACGTTTCCTGTCTTCGCATCCAGCGCAATAACATGCGCGTCCAGCGTCCCCATAAAAACTTTGTCGCCTAGAATCGCGACCCCGCGGTTTACTCGCCCGCAGCATGGCCGAATATCCAAGGGCAGTTGGCGCTGGTATTGCCAGATTGGCCGGCCCGTCCGCGCATCCAGCGCAAACGCCCGATTATCCGGCCCGGTCCCGTAAAGGACTCCGTCCACCACGAGCGGCGTCGTCTCAAACCTGTCTGTCGCCATCGTCTGATGGACCCATTTCGGTGTCAGCCCTTGCGCATTTCCCTTGTTGATCTGGTCCAGCGCGCTGAAGCGGCGCCCCGCATAATCGCCCGAATACGTCAGCCAGTTTTGCGGCTCCTTCGAAGAATCCAGCAGCCGTTGGAATGTCACCTGCCCGTTCGCGTTCCCTGCAAATACGCCCGCGGTCAGCAAGATCACAATCACGCAAGTAAGTTTATTCATGCTCTTATCCTCACTTTGCGCCCACACTCAATAAATACGCGACGAGGTCATTCAAGTCTTTCTCGCTCAGCGTCGTTGCGTCGTACGGCGGCATCAGCGACTCGCGGCTCTTCTCGAACGAGTTCAGCTTGTCTTTCTCGAAGAGGTAGATCTTCTCGTCCGCATCCATCATCTGCAGACTGAAGTTGTCTTCGTTCAGCGTCACGCCGGTAATCTTCTTCCCCTCCGGCGTCGTCACCTTCACCGTCTCATACTCCTGCGGAAATTCTTTCGCTGCTTCCTTCATTCTTTGCGCAAGCCGGCGGCTCGGATTCCGCACTGAATCCACGAGGGATTCCACTGATCGCATCGAACCGGCGTCCGTCAGATCCGGCCCCAAACGCCCGCCCTTTCCTTCCACCATGTGGCAGGTCCCGCATCGTGCGCTGCCGTAGAACAATTCTTTTCCGTGCCCCGGGCTTCCAAGCGGCACCGCCGGCGCCTTCACCTGGATGCTTCGGATGTAGGTAATGACCTGCCAGATCTCCTCGTCCGTCATTCCGACACCAATGCCGCCATTAACCCCCGCAGGCATGGCCGTGCCCGGCACCCCTTGGCTGATTGCCCGAAACAGGTCCGCGTCGGAATTTCCGTGTCGCTTTTGCGCCTTCGTTAAATCGGGACCTCGTCCTCCACCCCGTGCGCTTAACCCGTGGCAAAACGCGCAATTAATCCGAAATTGGTACCCCCCCAGCTTCGCCGCCTTGGCATCCCCCGCGAACGGATTCTTGTCGTCCGCTCCGGCGCCCGCTGTCACCGCGAGCAGCCCCGCCAGGGCAACTCCAGCCGCGGCCAATAGGATCCGGTCCTTCCAAGAAAACGACACTCGCCTCAGCACGTATTTTTTTGTCTTAAACACGGGCCCACCGGCTTCCTTCCCTGCAACGACTTCATGCTGCGAATGGCCTCACCGGCCGTAACTATCCTCACCATGTCGGCACGCCGCGCATCTTAGCACATCACTCTTGCCCTTCCTTCGCTCCGCCTAACAGGCTGCTGAAAAACCACGCAACTTGTC
>WNFS01002943.1_pt1 | contig 15290 bp, 19 predicted proteins | sample 5400141 | NCBI WGS metagenome assembly WNFS01 (sample SAMN13153358, study PRJNA577476) | soil metagenome | isolation source: 60 cm saprolite under Madrone tree | place: USA:California | collected 2016-06-14
GAGCGCGTCGATGTCGAGGCCGGAGTCGGTCTCGTCCAGGATGGCGAGCCGCGGCGCGAGCACGGCCAGCTGGAGGATCTCGTTGCGCTTCTTCTCGCCTCCGGAGAACCCCTCGTTCACGGCCCGGCTGATGAAGCTCTGGTCCATCTCCACGAGCTTAAGCTTCTCGCGGAGGAGCTCGAGGAACTCCATCGCGTCGAGCTCGTCTTGCCCCTGGCGCGTCCGGATCTCGTTCACCGCCGCCTTGAGGAATTGGGCGGTGCTCACGCCCGGGATCTCGACGGGATACTGGAACGCCAGGAAGAGGCCGGCGCGGGCGCGCGACTCGGGCGACAGCTCCAGCAGGTTCTGGCCCTCGTAGATCACCTCGCCGGCGGTGACGGTGTAGGCCGGGTGCCCGGCCAGCACCTGCGCCAGCGTGCTCTTGCCCGAGCCGTTCGGGCCCATCACCGCGTGGATTTCGCCGCGCTTCACCTCGAGGTCGATGCCCCGCAGGATCTCGCGGCCGTCCACGCCCGCGTGCAGGTTCCGAACGCTCAGCATGTCGTCTCCCTCGCTCCGATCGCCCGCCCTACCCGACGCTTCCCTCGAGGCTCACGCCGAGCAGCTTGGACGCCTCCACGGCGAACTCCATCGGCAGGTTCCTGAAGACTTCCTTGCAGAAGCCGTTGACGATCATCGACACCGCGTTCTCGGCCGAGATGCCGCGCTGCTTGCAATAGAAGAGCTGGTCCTCGCTGATCTTCGCGGTCGAGGCCTCGTGCTCCACGCTCGCGGTGGCGTTGGCCACCTCGATGTAGGGCGTGGTGTGGGCCCCGCAGCGGTCGCCGAGCAGCAGCGAGTCGCACTGGGTGCGGTTGCGGGCGTGCGCGGCCCGCGGCAGCACCTTCACGAGGCCGCGGTAGGTATTGTTGCCGTGGCCGGCGGAGATGCCCTTCGAGATGATCGTGCTCCGCGTGTTCGCGCCGATGTGGATCATCTTGGTGCCGGTGTCCGCCTGCTGGTAGTTGTTCACGAGCGCCACCGAGTAGAACTCACCGACCGAGTCGTCGCCCTGGAGGATCACGCTCGGGTACTTCCAGGTGATGGCCGAGCCCGTCTCCACCTGCGTCCACGAGATCTTCGAGTTGCGGCCGACGCACTTGCCGCGCTTGGTCACGAAGTTGTAGATGCCGCCTCGGCCCTCGCGGTCGCCCGCGTACCAGTTCTGGACGGTCGAGTACTTGATCTGGGCGTTCTCGAGCGCCACCAGCTCGACCACGGCCGCGTGGAGCTGGTTTTCGTCGCGCACGGGCGCCGTGCAGCCCTCGAGGTAGCTCACGTAGCTCCCCTCCTCGGCCACGATGAGCGTGCGTTCGAACTGGCCCGACCCCGCCGTGTTGATGCGGAAGTACGTGGAGAGCTCCATCGGGCAGCGGACGCCCTTGGGGATGTAGCAGAAGGATCCGCGCCGCTGAGACGCTTCTGCTCCCCGAGGGGGATGCCGAGCTTCGCGAACGTCTCCAGCAGCTTCGGGTCGACCTCCTCGAGGCTTCCCACTGTCACCTTCTGCTTGGGCGCCGAATAGTAGACGACGGACTGGTAGTCGATGGGCGGATACGTCACGTTCGCCCACTTGGGCTCCCCCGCCGCCGTCCCCATCTTGACCCAGTGCCGGAAGGCCCGGAGCCGCCACTCGAGCATGAACGCGGGCTCGCTCTTCTTCGAGGAGATCAGCCGCACGACGTCCTCGTTGAGACCGGCCGGAATGACGTCCGCCTCGATGTCGGTGACGAACCCCCACTCGTACTCGCGGTTGACGAGGGCCTCGACCGTCTTCGCCGTCGTGCTCATCGTGACTCCTCGAAAGAGGTGCGTCGCATGCTACGCGGAGAAGGACGAGCCGCACCCGCAGCTGGACTTCGCGTTCGGGTTGACGAACGCGAACCCCGCCTGGAGGCCCTGCTTCACGTAGTCGAGCGTGGTGCTGTTCAGGTAGAGATAGCTCTTGGCGTCGCACACGACCCTGACCCCGTCGATCTCGAACTGCTTGTCTTGCGGGCGCAGCTCGTTATCGAACTCGAGCAGGTATGACAGGCCCGAGCAGCCGCCGCCCTTGACGCCCATCCGGAGGAAGACGTCGTCGGGGAGGTTCTGGGCTCGCTTGAGCTCCTTGACGTGCTTGACCGCTGCCTCAGAAAGCTGGATCGCCATGGTTTCTTTCGCTCCCGTCTCCTATCCCTTCACCGAAAGCAGTTCCGGAACGTCTCCGCCCATCAGCTCGGCGAGGCTCATCGTGTCGAGCAGCTGGCCGATGGCCGCCTGGATCTTCTGGACGGGCCGGCGGAGCGTGCAGCGCGGCATCTGGGGGCAGTCGCCCTCGTCGTTGTAGCAGCTCACGATGGCGATCGGCCCCTCGAGCGCCCGCACCACCTGTCCGACCGTGATCTCCTCCGGCTGGTGCGCCAGCCGGTAGCCGCCCTTCGGGCCGTTCTGGCTCACGATCAGGCCCCGCTTCGCCAGACGCTGGAGGATCTTGGCGAGGAGCTCGCTCGGGATGTTGAACTCCTCCGCGATCTGCTTGACCGCGACCGGACTCACGCCCTCGTGGAAGGCGACGTACTGGATCGCCATCAGTCCATAGTCCACGCGTTTCGTAAAGCGGAGCATCGCCTTCTTGTCTCCCGCCCGAAAGCTTACACCTTTTCAGATCCATTGGCGACCGTTTTGGTCGCCCTGTCCAAAGTATGATAAATCATTATGTTACAACACAGAATCCGAGACGACTCGAGCGCTGAAGCGGCGTAGGCCTCCGCGAGCTCGGCGCTCCGCGGCGTCGATCCTGAAGCCCGCGGTCTCCACCGCCCGCTCGGTCTCCCGGTTGGGATGGCAGCCGCCCATGATGCGCGTCCAGGCGGGCTGGACGAAGTCTTGGCACCGGGCCCGCCAGGGGACGACCGAGCGCACGTGCTCCAGCATCCGGAGGAGGCCGGACGGCGCAGGACGCGCCGCACCTCGGCGAGGCCGCGGGCGGGGTCGGCGACACTGCAGAAGGCGAGGCTGCTCGCGATCGTGTCGAAAACGCCGTCTCGAAACGGGAGCGCCTCCACACTGGCGGCGGTCACCGCGGCTCCCGGCGCCCGACGCCGGGCGCGCCGGAGCGCGGAGAGCGAGGGGTCGACGGCGACGACGAACGTGCCCGCCGGGAACAGCGGCAGGTTGCGGCCGGTCCCGGTTCCGACGTCGAGCGTCCGCCCCTGCGCGCCCGCCGTCAGCCAGCGCCGCCAACGGCCGATGTCGCCTCGCTCGGCCACCGCCGCAAGCGCGTCGTAGAGCCAGGGGATCTGCTCGACGCCGCGCATCGGACGAGCCGCCGCGCCCCTCTAGATCCCGGGGCGGAGCTGGCGGGCCCCCGGCGCCAGCACGGCGAGCCTCGCCGTCGCGGGATCCGTCATGCTCCGGGCCCGATCTGAGAGCGTTGCGAAGCCGCCGTCGGGGTTCAGGAAGATCGCGTCGGCCGGAGAGCTCCCCCGCGCCCCGCGCACACGGGCGACCCTCTGGTCGAGGATCTCCCTCTCCCCCGTCCGCGGGTCGACGACGCCCAGGCCCGAGGAGTCACGGCCGCCTGGTGGGTGACGGTGGACGCTGCCCGGTCGCGCGGAGAGGGGCCTGCCGCTCGACGACCCCAGGGGGGTTCGCCGCGGCCAGGAGAGTGGCCAGCCCGCGGCAGACCGCGGGGCCGCCACCGTCGGATCCTCGGGGGCGAACGGAGCCATAAAGGCACGGACTTCGCTGAAGGGTAGGATGGTGAAGGGCCGCCCTGTGTTTGACCTTACGCCTAGACGCTTACCGGTTCGTGTTTGAGCTGGAGACGAACCGCGCGGGCTTGGTCAGCCGCACCACGGAGTAGCCGAGGGAGCTCAGATCCGAGTCGACGTCGGGCCTCGCGCGGCGGTCGGCGTGCCGGCGGTCACTGCCCGGGTCGGACGGCCCTGCGCCGGCCCGCCGCCGCTGGCCGACCCGGCGATCGAGAATGATCTCGACCGACTCCTGGTCCGAGAAGGCGCGCTTGAAGTCCTGGTAGCGCTTGATCGCCTCCCGCGACACGACGAACAACAGCTGGCCCACGCGGCCTCCTCTGTCCGAGCCGGCTCGCCGGCCCGCTGGTCGGGATTATCGCATCGACGGCAAGCGATTTAACGGGGGGCTTACGCGGGGGCCAGGGGTGGCCGATAATGGGACTTTGCTCCGGTAGGACGGGCGGGAGCCTCGGCAGGGGTGTCGGGCCGATGGAGGATCTTGATGGTAATGTGGGCGCTGTTTCTTGTCCTGGCGCTCGTCGGCCCCGCGCAGGCCCAGAGCATGACGGAGATCTTCCTGGAGTCCGAGCGGGCGAGGCTGGTCACCCTCAGGCAGGAGCTTACGACGCTCGTGAAGCAGGAGCCGCAGAGCGACGAAGAGCTCACCCGCCTCATCCGGCTGCGCCTGGAAATCCGGCGTGTCGAGGGCCGGATCAAGGCGATCGAGCAGGGCATCAAGGAGCGGGAGCACGAGCAGCAGCAGCAATAAGGCGACCCGGCGCCGCCGGGCAGTCCGAGCCGAACGACCGTGGGACCGCCGGGGCCCCTAGTCTGGCGCCGGCACACAGCAAGGGAGGAGACATGAAGCTGCAAGGAAAGCGCATCGCGGTGCTCGCCGAGAACATGTACCAGGAGATGGAGCTGTGGGTGCCGTACTACCGGTTCCGAGAGGAAGGGGCAGAGGTGAAGGTCATCGGCGCCGGGGGGGCCAAGTCCTACACCTCCAAGCACGGCTATCCCGTCAACGTCGACGTCCAGGCCGAGGCCGTGAGCGCGGTCGAGTTCGACGCCGTGATCGTGCCCGGTGGCTACGCCCCCGACGTCATGCGGCGGCACGCCGCGATGGTGAAGCTCGTCCGTGAGGCCCACCAGCAGGGGAAGGTTGTTGCGGCGATCTGCCATGCGGGCTGGATGCTCGTGTCGGCGGGCATCCTGAAGGGGAAGCGTGCGACGTCGTTCTTCTCGATCAAGGACGACCTGGTCGCGGCGGGGACCAACTGGGTCGACGAAGAGGTCGTGGTGGACGGCAACCTGATCACTTCGCGCCGGCCTGACGACCTGCCCGCGTTCTGCCGGGAGATCATCCGCGCGCTCGCCAAGGCATAGGCGGGTTACGGCCCCTGGACCAGGAAGCGGTAGCCGGCGACGACGACCCGGAACCCCGTGATGCGAGGATCGGGCGGCACGGAGGCGTCCCAGTAGCCTTCGTGCCGCGCCCGGACGAGCCGGTCGACGTACGCCGGCAGCTCGGCGACGACGTCGCCCGAGGCGCTGAGCGCCTGGACGCGGAGCCGGACGTTGACCGCGTCGAGGGAGGTGTTGTTGAAGATGCGACCGTCGAGGCGGATCTGGCGCGGGCCGCTGCGATCGATGTTGTAAGTGATCGTGAAGTAGTCGGCCGCATCCGCGCCCGCGAAGAGACAGAGCGCGCCGACGACGGCGAGGCAGGCGGCCCGGCAGACCATCCGCCGGCGTTTCACTGGCTGAGTATATACTAGCCGCGTGCGAGCTGGCCCGACCGGCGTCCTCCTCGCGTGCCTTGCCGCCGTCGTGCCGGCGGCGTCAGCCGGCCCCACGATCCGCTCGGTCGCCGAGGCGCGCGTGCGCGTCGACTATCACCTCCAGGCGGTCGACTCTGTCGCGAGCCGCCTCGGCGCGCTGCTCGTCGAGCCCTGCCCCCGCTTCTCGAGCGCCGCGGAGTGGAGTCAGTTCGAGGAGGCGAGGGTCAATGACGTCGTTCTGCTGATGGCCCACCTCGAGCAGGCGTGGATCGAGGCCAAGGCCGTCCACGACGACACGCTCCGGCGCCAGGCGAAGGCGCCCCGGCGGCGGGTCGCCGAGGGCCGGCAGCTCGTCGATAGGCTCCACGCCTGCGCCGCCGAGAACCGAGCGTCCTTCGACCCCCTCAGCGTCTGGCTCCGGATCGAGCGGGAAGTTCCGCGCCGCCAGGCGGAGATCGCGCTGCCGGAGTAGCACGGCCCTTCTCTTCGCGGATCGACGGCCATTTCGACATGCGGGCTCTGGTGATCGGCGCGTCGGGCCAGGTGGGTGGCGCGCTCTGCCTCGAGCTCGGCCGCCGCGGCCACGCCGTCGTCGGCACACACGCGCGCACAGCCGCGCCCGGGACCGTCCATCTCGATCTGGGGGATGCGCCCGCCACGGAGCGGCTCCTGGGCGAAACCGCCCCCGACTGGGTGTTCTGCGCGGGCGCCCTCACCCATGTCGATTACTGCGAGGCGAATCCCGACGACGCCGCGCGGCTCAATCGCGACGGACCGCGGGCGGCGGCGCAGGCGGCGGCGCGGCTCGGCGCGGGCTTCGTCTTCTACTCCACGGACTACATCTTCGACGGCACCGCCGGGCCCTACGGCGAGGACGACCGCGCGAACCCCGTGTCGGTCTACGGGCGCACCAAATGGGAGGGCGAGCTGGCCGTACGAGAGGCGCTTCAGCGTTGCCTGATCCTACGGACCACGGTCGTCTACGGGCCGGAGCGGCAGGAGAAGAACTTCGTGTACCAAGTGATCCGGCACTGCCGCGATGGCGAGCGGATGCTGGTCCCGGCCGATCAGGCCTCGAGCCCCACCTTCAACGGCGACCTCGCGGCCGCGAGCGTCGAACTTGTCGAACACGACGCGCGTGGCGTCTATCACGTCGCGGGGACGTCCGTGCTGGATCGGTTCGCGTTCGCGCGGCTCGTGGCCGAGGTGTTCGGGCTCGACGACGGCTGGCTCGCGCCCGTCCCGACGGCGCGCCTCGGGCAGCGGGCGCCGCGCCCTCTGCGGGGCGGTCTCAGCGTGGAGCGGGCGCTCCGGGTCCTGGCCGCGCCTCTTCGCTCGGCCCGCGAAGGGCTCGAGACGATGCGGGACGTGATTGCGCCCCTGGGGAAGCTACGGTAGCATGAAGCCCCGGGCCGTTCTGGTTCCAGCGCACGAACGCGGTGAGCGTAGCTCAATTGGTCAGAGCACTGGACTGTGGCTCCAGGGGTTGAGGGTTCGATTCCCTTCGCTCACCCCATTATGGTGTACGCGCCCGTAGCTCAGTTGGATAGAGCGTCGGACTTCGAATCCGAAGGTCGCAGGTTCGATTCCTGCCGGGCGTACCATGAAATCAAATACTTCCAGATCGGCAGTCGTTGAACCACGGCGAAATTGTGCGGGTTCTCAGAGAGTCTCACTGATGTCTTAGGAGACGCTTCACCCGCCACACGACCTCCGTGGAGCGGCCTCCGAGCCGATTAGCCGGATCGAGCCGGACGGTTACCTCGGTCACCTGGTTGCGGTCGCGGCCAAAGAACTCGTGATCCTCTGCTGGTTCGTGACATTCCAACTGCAACGCTCGAAGCACCAGCTCACCATCTCTCGATCGCCACGATTGTGGCGTCCCGGAACGCGCCCCGCAGCGAAAATCGTATCGCGTCGCCCACCCGGGTCGCGTCACGAATCCTCGGCGCCACCCGGAAGCTGGTGGTCCTTGGCGGGAGGAACCCCGGAATCTCCTCGTGGGTGATCACCAGCAGGTCCGCCCTGGGGAAGATCGCCCGTACGATCCCTCGCGCCTCCCACTGCTGCTCGCCGCCACGGGCACCGGTGGTGCACGCCGCGCGCTCGCGCTCGAGCCGCTCCACTCTCGAGCGGGTGGCCTCGAGCTCCTGAGAGAGCCTGTCCGCCCGCCGGCCCCAGTCGGCGTAGCCCAAACCCAGGCCAACGGCGAGCGTGAGGTTCACGAGGAGGACCACCTGCCACACGGGCATCAAGGAGGCGCTCCGGATTCCATCAGTGGATGTGGTCGTCCGGGAAGGGCGCGACGTTCTTCTCTTCGTTGAGCTGCTCGACCTGGCCCAGGAGCGCCGTGGCCTCGGGCATCGCTTCGGTGTCGCCTTTCCAGATCGCTCGGATGTAGCCCTGACGATCGATCAGGAGCTCTGCGTGAGGCCCGGGCGCGAACATACGGTAGGCCTGGACAATATCGAGGGCCCCGTCGGTCACCACCGGGAACAGGACGGGCGGCGAGGAGCCGAGCTCCCTGATCGCCTCGGACGAGGCATCGGTCGGCACGGCGATGACCTCTACACCCATGATCCACAGCAGGTCGTAACTCCTCGCGAGCTGCGTCATGCGCGGGCGGGATCCCGGAAGCGTGTAGACCACCAGCAGGACCATCCGCCGCCCTCGGTAGTCGCGCAACGCACCCGGCGCTAACGGGCCCACCGAGACGGCAAAGTCGGGCGCGACGAGCCAGGGGCGCTCAGGCTCCACCACCCGTCCGAGTCGCCCGGCGTCACCGGCAGCGCCGAGCGCCCTGATGAAGTTGATCACGTCCCAGCGCTCGGCATCGCCGAGCCGCTTCTCGAAGCTTGGCATGCCACCCTCCGGGATGCCGTGGGTCACCAGCCAGAAGATCTCGCCCGCGTGCCGGCGGGATACGGGCGGGGAGCGAAGATCGGCCGGCGGCCGCCGGCCTTGCATCGAGGGTCCGTCACCGGCCCCCGTGGCGCCGTGGCAGGTGGCGCAGTGCTGACGGTAGACCAGCATCCCGGGCGCGATCGAGGCGGTGTGATAGGTCACCGGCGGCCGCTTGTACGTGGTTGGATAGGCGTCGACCACGATCGGTGCAAGGCCGCCGCCGGCGCCGACGGCGATGAGGCCCAGCGCGCCGGCGAGCACCGGCGCGCGCCGGCGGCGCACGAAAATGGACGCGATCGCGGCTGCGGTCCCGAGCAAGACGAGTTGGCTGCCCAGGAGTGCCCGCCAGCGCGTGGCCGGCGTCTCGACCGCGGCGTCCAGGGAGAATCGGAACGGCAACGGCCAGACTGGTTGCTCATGGCGGGCGGGCGTCGTCAGCGTCATCGCCGCGACCAGGGCAAGCAGGACGAGCGCCAGGAAGGCTTCGAGTCCGACGAACGCGGCGAGGCGGCGCATCGCCGGACACTCGACGGTGGCGGTCGGTCGGGAAAGCGCAGGAAGCAAGCGCACGCGGTTGACCGCCGCCAGGACGAGAACCGGAACGAGGACCGACAGCTTTGCCAAGAGCAGGTGGCCGTATGCCGTCCCCGCGAGACCGGCGACGCTCTCGACCTGCACGACCGCGTTCATCGATCCCGACGCGATCAGGACGATCATCGTCGCGAACGCGGCGCCGGAAAACCGGCGGACGGCGCGCACTGCATAGAGGCGTGAGTCCGCATCGGCGTCACGGCTCGCCGCTCTCAGCAAGAGCGCGAGCGGGACGAGCCCACCGATCCAGATGCCGGACCCAAGAAGATGCGCGACGTCAACGGCCACGGCCAGCACCGTGCGAGGGGCGACACCGGCCGCGTGGCTGGAGCCGCTCACGAGTGCGAGCGCGAGCATGCCGAGCCCGAGGGCTTCGACGCGGGAGGCGATCCAGTTCCTGGTCTCCCTGACGTCCGCTGGCAAGAGGAGAAACGCCCCGAGCACGACCAGGAGACCGTGACGCGCCAGCCAGATGAGTCCGGGACGCGTATCGAGCAGAGCGCGCCACACCGCTCGAGGCTCGAGGGCCGCTTCGAGGCGGCCCTCGAAGACCGCCGTCCGAGCGAGCAGGCAGGCGATCCCCGAGCCGAGCGCGACGAGGAGGAGGCGGCGCGAGTAGACGGCGATCGTCCTCTCCCACCGGCGCGCGGTCGGGCGCTCGCTCGGGTTGCCCGCCAGGAGGAGCATGAAGAACGCCCCCGTGAGGAGGATGGAGGAGGCGAGGTGTACCCAAGACGCAGCGAGAAGGAAGAGCCTCATTCGACTCTGAACGCGAAGCCGCCTTCGGTCACGTCGGCGTCGATCGAGAGCACCCGCCACCTCACCCTGTACGTTCCTGGAGGAAGCGCCGGGAGTGTCACGCGGAGCAGTACCGGGTTCGAGCGGTCAACGCGACTGTCCCCGCGATCCACCTGCCCTCCGCGATCGTTCACGACACGGACCGAGCTGTAGGCTGGTTCGAGGGGTTCGGTGAAATAGAGCTTCACCTCGTCGGGAGAACGCCTCACCTTGCTCTCGACGCGCGGCTCGGTCCGCTGAAGCATAGCGTGGCCGGCCGCGGTGCCCGTCAGTGCGCAGACGGCAAGGACGAGCACCAGCGGGGCAATCGACTTCACGGGGCGGGGTCGCGGTCCCCGGGCACGAGGGTATTCGGGAGGCGGGCACACCATTCCGTGACCGCACTCGGGCAGCAGCGCGATCGCCCCTACGTGCTGACCGACGTCCCTCTTACGTCAGTCGTGCTTTTGCCCGATAGTAGGCGACGACGTCGCTCGTCTTCAACCAAAACAGATCGTAGACCGATCCGCTCCCGTCCGACCCCGAAATCGGCCCGGGCCCGCGGTCCTGCCCGGACGACCAAATCATCTTGTCACCATCTGCCGTGAACTGCGGGCACGCCCCATCCACATTCGGAAGATTGAACGGAGCTTCCACGATGGGTCCCTTCCACTGCTTAGTCGACGGGTCGTAGTGAAGGAATACCATCTTGTGGAATTTTCCGAAGTCGTGGACGGAGGCGACGCCGAGCACCAGCCCGTCCTTTGCCGCCGCGCTGATGCGGCACTTAAAACCTATCGAGTCGAGTACCTTGCTGTCGAGCCGCTTGGCGGGCTGCCATACACTCCGCTCCAGGGTGCTCGTATACACGTCGGGTGAGGGATCGGCTCCCGGCTCTCGGGGCCTGATCGAGATGAAGACCGACACATTTTCCTGACCGGGTATGCCGCTCGGCATGAAGCAGTGGTCAACGTACTGCGAATTCACGTTCGGTCCAAGATTCTCGGCCTTCGTCCATTCGCCGTTTGACTGCTTGTGGGCGACATAGATGTCTGTGGCCCCGTGGCCGCCCGCCCGCGTGCTCATGAAGTGCAGGGTCGTCCCGTCCGGGGAGATTCTCGGCTCCAGATCCATCGCGTCACTGTTGACGATATCGGGGAGTCGTTCAGGAACCGTCCAGTCTCCGTTCGAACCCGGCCACTCGCCGCTTTGACGGATTCGATGGGTGACAAACAGATCCGTCGTCTTGACCCGTTTGTCGCCGGCCGCCGCAAAGCGGGCAAAGTAGACGGTATTGCCGTCCCCGGTGATTGTCGGCTCGTAATTGCCAAATTGATCGTTGGGAGGAAACGGGAACTTCTTGGGAATCAATTCCCGCGCTGCAGTTCCCGCTCGAGCGGAAGACACCCACGACGTGGCCATCGCGGCTCCGACGAAGGTTCCCGACCTCTGCATGAATTGCCTCCGCGACAGTTTCGTCATGATATTCCCCCACCCGTCTTGGATCCGTTTTGCGTTTCAGAAAGTCTCGGTAGGCCTCCCCGAGTCCCGCTACGTCTTTCCACGAAGACCCTTTCACGAGCGACCGAGAGGCCGTGGCACTGCCTTCGAACCGTGTGTTCTCTGACCGAGAGGCTACGGGACCTGGCCCTTCACGCCTGATCAGTTTGACCGCTTGGCCCTCCGCTCGCGCATTTAACTACATTCCCGGTCAACATTGTCAAGAATTGTTTTTCGAATACCTCCGACGAGGTGTCCATCAAGGCCCGGGGGCGGAGAATCACTCCACATCATCGGCCCCATTGACTGATGTGAGCGTCATCCCAACCGCCAGAGTCCCGATGATCTCTTCTTTGTCCTTGGCGCCGTCCTGGCCCTGACTTGTGCGCCTGTTCTCTTCGAAATCACCCGGCGAAGACGTACACGCAGCCGCGTGATACGGCGCCGTTGCATGCGACCACGCCGGAGGGCACGACCTGGATCCCGGGCAGCACGGCGTCGGTCCAGTCCTTCTTCACGTCATCGTGCTTCAGGCCCATCTTCTGGGCGACCATGGCGCTGTAAAAAGTGATGGCCAGATTGCACGCGCTCACCTTGACGCCCCGTGCGATGAGCTTCTGGAGCGCAGCATCCGGCACGGGGAGGGCGCCTGGCTTGAGGTAGAACGGGTTGCGGACAGCGGGCGCCTTGGTGTCCGGGTCTTCGATCTTGAACACCTCACCCAGCTGGTACTTGGCCCAGACCGAATCGTTGAGCGCCAGCGGAAGGGCGTCATGGCGCAGGACCATCACCACGCCAAGATCGCTCTCGGGTACGCCGAAGGCTTCCGGACCGGTCATGAAGAACGCCCACGACCACACGAGCCCCATCCCCCGGTTGACCTCGGGCATGTCGTAGAGCTGTCGGCGCTTGCCGGAAATGCTGTCGAGCCAGCGCGTGAAGTCAGTGCTCGGACCGTCCGCGGCGGCGACACTAGTCGGGCCGGGTACCATGGCGCCAAGGCCGGCGGCGGCAACCGTGGCCGCCAGACCGAGGAAATCGCGGCGGTCGCTCTGAAGTTTCGTGTTGTCGTCCATTTCGGCCTCCTCAAGGTATGCGTCAGGGGTTCAGATGGATGCGGCTCTGCTGTGGGAAAGCGACCGGGACGCGCGCATCGGCGGAAGCCCTCCTTCGTCCCCCGAAGGCGCTGATCAGTCTTCTAAACTACCCGCCGGCGACTGTCAACAGGCGCTTGGGCACAGGCGCTTGGGCCTCGACCGATACCGGCGTCTCCGCGCGCGAGCCGGATACGGCTGCTGCGGTCCTAGAATGGCGGGTGAGAATGGAGCTTCGGACGAGCGTCAGGTGCGCTCGGGCCCAAGGGGCTGGCTCTAGTAGCGCGCGTCCGGTGGCTTGTCGCCTTTCGGCCAATCCTCGTCCTTCCTCGGGAAGTCAGGTCGCGGCTGTTCCGTGAAGTACGCCGCGACGTCGTACGCCTCCTGATCGGTGAGCGTTCCGTCCTGTCCGTACGGCATGTTCGCCTTGACGAAGCCCGCTGCCGTGTTCCGGCGCGCCATACCGGCACCGATGTTGAACGATTGTGGCCCCCAGAGCGGGGGGAACAGGTAGTCCCCGCTCGGGCCCCTCAGCCCTTGACCATCGCGACCGTGACAGACGGCGCACTTGGCGACGTACACCGCCTCCCCGCGACTCTTGTCCGGCGGGCTGACGGGCGTGAGCTTCAGGAATCCACGCCCCGGGGGCTCCACGCCGACCGGCACGTCCCTGGACAGCCACCAGATGTAGGCGAGGATCGCGCGCATCTCCTCGCCGTCGCGCGGCAAGGGCCGGCCGTTCATCGAGCGCTCGAAGCAATCGTTGACGCGGTCCTCCAGGAGATTCACCTTCGCGTTCCGACTCCGGTATTCGGGGAAGACGCCCCAGGTCCCGACCCACGGCGAGGAGTAGGCCTTCCGCCCCTTGTCGAGATGGCAGCTCGTGCAGTTCAGCCCGTTCCCGGTGTACTCCTTCGCGTAGACCCGAGTCTGCGTGAGGATCCTCTCGCCGTACCGGATCGACGCTCCCAGTGGTCCGTCCGGAACCTCGTCCGGCGCTGGGCCTGGAAGTCGATTCTTCGATGGTGCGACCGGTTGCCCGGTGCTCGGTTGACCGACACCGACAGTCACCGCCCCGCCCAGGACGCCGAGGGCGAGGATCGCGGCGACGGCGCGTTGCCGGCTCAACCCCTCATCCTACGGGCACGGCCGTCGGGCGTCGCCGCGCCGCCGCCGCCAAGGCCATCGCGACGACCCGAGCACCACGGGGCCTGAAGCCTGCGCCTCGATCCCCGATTCAAGTCTCGCGGGAAGGGCACGCGCGTCACGGCGTGTTGCCCGCGCCGCTGAGCAGGGTGGCTTGCCGGAGCAAGATGACGACGCCGACGACGGCGACCAGCAAGGCGAAGGCCTGGCGGAGGCGATCGGCCGGCACGCGGCGCGCGCCCAGCTGACCCACGACCATACCGGCTCCTGCACACCCCGCGAACTCGGCGGTGAGGCGCCAGTCGATCGGCGCCTCCTCCAGGTGAGCGAGCAGGCCGGCGGCGCTGCTGAACGCGATCGCCGTCAGGGACGTCCCGATCGCCACCTTCATCGGCAGCCGGCCCGCCCACAGCAGCGCGGGGACGATCACGAAGCCGCCCCCGATGCCACGACCAGGGACATCGGGATGGCGGCCGCGGCCGGGACGCCGGCCACGTACACGAGGATCGGCACCGTGAGGATCGAGCCGCCGCCACCGAGGAGCCCGAGCGACAGCCCGACGAGGAGGCTGAGCACGAGCGCGACCACGATCATCTCCGGTAAGGACGTCTGAACGGCCGCCACGCACGTTCTCTTCTATTTCGACCTGGGTCGTCATAGACACCCACGCCGTAATCATAAAGAGCCTGATCGGTCATCCGTCCCTCGCACACTCCCAGCTTTGCCGTTGGTCCTTGACCGACGCCGTCTGACAGTCAGACGCCCGCTCGAACGATTGGATCGGTCCCGTTCGGACGGCGGTGCGTGCGCCGGAGGAGCATTTCTCGGCGAGGCCAGCCGTAACGAAACGAATGTTCGAGCCACGTTGACCACGACCCCTGACGGGCACGCGGTGGCCCCATCAGATACCATCCTCCGCCCAGCTGGTCACGGGCCAGAGTGCGGCACGCTCGATCCTGTCTGACGCCGCGCTTGGCGATCCTCGACCCGTCTCGACGCGGTATTTTAGGGCGAATTCACGGCGAAAAATAGCGGCACCGCGCCGACCCGAGCGGCTGCCGGGGAAGACGCAGGTGGAGATCGAGATCCTGCGACGAAGGCGAGGGAAGAGGATGGTATCAGAGGCCGAGCACGCCGGCAGGACCTGCCCCGTGAGTTCCTCGACGGGAAAGGCGGGCGCCCTGGGCGCCGAACGACCAGCCACGACGTCCGCTCAAATACCGAGCCCGTCGCGCCTATCGGCGCCCGCCGCGTTCATCAAGTAGTAGAAGCATGCCGGGAAGCGCCTGCCTCACAGGTCCTCAATCATGCTACTGTGGAGCGCAATTGAGGTCCTTCCTCTTCGGGGGGGAGTATGGCTACGCACTCCAAGACCAATCGCGCCGTTCGGAGACTCCGACGTCTCGCGCGCCGGCGCCGCGAAGCCGAGCTGAGAAAAGCTCGGCGCAGTGGGACGGATAATCCTTCGGCTCCACCCCGCGTCTAGGCGCACGCAGCCAGCGCCGGCGGCCTTCCTGAGGTCGCCGGCGATCAGTGCGCGGTAGAGCCCGATTCCGCGATGTCGCGGAGATGTCCGAGGACGCGTTCCACGGCGACCGCATGGAGCACCGCGTCCAGCGGCCCGATGAAGCGGCTCGATCTCGAGATTGGCGTAGTCAGGTCCACCAATCACGGCCTGTACGGCGGCGGAGGGAAGGGCGCGATGGCCCACGCGGTCG
>WNFS01002384.1_pt1 | contig 15289 bp, 12 predicted proteins | sample 5400141 | NCBI WGS metagenome assembly WNFS01 (sample SAMN13153358, study PRJNA577476) | soil metagenome | isolation source: 60 cm saprolite under Madrone tree | place: USA:California | collected 2016-06-14
CGTAGGTCTCGCTGCTCGGCCCGCGCGCGCGTGTCAGGTCGAGCAGCAACTGCTCCGCCTTCTCGTCGTCGCCGGTGCGGTTGAGGGCGAACGCGAGCTGCTCCTGGACGAGGGTCGAGCGACGCAGAGGCTCCGGCATCGCGCCGGCGAGGCGGATCATCTCCTTCCATTCGCTCGCGGCCCGATAGGACAGGAGCAGGTCTACCAGCACGCCGGCCTCGGCGCGGTCGAGAGCGCCGAGCTGCTGCTCGATCGCGCGAATCGTGGCGACGCGCGCGTTTCCCTCTTGTTTGCGCGCTGCCGCGAGCTCGTCCTTGATCCTGGTTGAATATTCCACCTGGTCGCGGAAGACGTCGGTCTTGATATGCTGGATGTCCGGAAAACCCTCGACCAGCTGATACACCGGACTGTCGACGTCGCCGACCTTGATCTCGGCGAGCAGTTTCGTAAGAGCGGCGCCGTCGGCCGCGACATCGCCGGGCTTGCCGTCGGCCCCAAGCTGGTACATCAGCGTGCGCAGCGGCGCGAGATCGAATGGCAGCCGCGTTCCGCCGGCGGCAAACAAGAGGACCGTGGTCGCGGGCTTGACCGCGTGACGCACGCCAAGCTCGTAAAACACATTGGCATTCGCGGTAGTGAGATCGGCGACCGCGAAGTCGCACAGAATGAGCCGCTCGAACATCGGCTTGTGGATGATTCCGCCGGCCTGCTCCTCATCGGCCCGCAGCGGCGTGAGGCTGGCCGCATCGACCGCTGGCTTGATCAGGTCGCGATAGACCGCGTCGAAATCGATCACGGCGCCACCGGCGCCAGGCTTTTGTCCGAACGGCATCAGCACGAAGCAGAGGGGTTTTGGCATGGGTGTCACGCGCGCTTTTCGTCGAGAGGAATGTCCTGCCCACCGAATTCGAACACCCATCACGCGTTGTCAACACGCTGGGTGGATCAAAGCCTTCATCTTCTGTCCACCGCGCAACAGAACGGGCTTGTTTGAGCTCCTGATCGGGGTCGATCCGGCGCGAGTGCACGGACCAATAACTGTGTTCAACGCCGAGCACCTTCGGCGCATTCTAAATATGCAATGTACTATAATGAGATGCGAACCGATGTAGCGCGCCCTACACGAGGCCGGTCGAACGGTTTGGAGACATAATCTCGTGGCCGATCCTGGGCGGGGTTGCACCATCAATACGCGGAGATTTAGTTTTCGGAAGCGATCGCAGTGCGACGATGTCAGGAGTGGGCTCATTATGGATATCGTAAGAAGGTCGGCGCTTTTGAAGAAGCTGCTGGCGCAAATTGCGCCTGGAAACGCCATCGAGTCGGTATCGCGACCGAGTGCTGAAGCGGGCGCAAGCGGTGGCTTCGAAAGCCCGGAAGCCGGGGCCCCAAGCACCGCAGCCGCGGAATCCGGTCTGCAAAAACTTGTGGAGGATCGACACGAGCAGATCACGCCAAGCGAAATGTTCGGCTTGGAAGCGATAATCCTGCCACGGAACCGGCCGGCCGTGTTTGTTCGTGGCGACTCGTATGACAATCTGGACGATCCATGGCTCAGCTTCAACGGCGATGACGTCAGAAAGCGGATCGCTGCGCTGCTGCCCCTGGTGGGGCGTGTCGAGGTGCCGACGTCGCCAATCCTGCCGTATGCGGGAACCGGATTCGTCGTGGGCAAGGGTCTGATTGCGACAAACCGGCACGTCGCGCAACTGTTCTGCCGCGGGCTCGGGCTCACCATTCGCTACCGGGCAGGGGATGCGGCGATCGATTTCAAGAGACAGGTCGATTCAGCGGAGGACGACAGCGCGAACTTTTTCACGGTGAACGCGGTGGAGATGATCCACCCGCACTGGGACATGGCCCTGCTCCGCGTTGATCGCCTGCCGACAGACAACATGCTCAAGCTGTCGACGAAGTCGCCGGAAGAGCTCATCAACCACAATGTTGTGGTGATCGGCTATCCGGCTAGAGACGACCGAAGCGACCTTGCGCTTCAGGATCGCGCGTTCAACAAGATCTATAACGTCAAACGATTGCAGCCGGGCGTTCTCCGAGCCCGCGCCGCGGTCCAAAGCTTTGAAAATACCGTAAACGCCGTAACCCACGACGCTTCCACGCTCGGAGGAAATTCCGGCTCCGCGGTCATCGATGTCGATACCGGAGAAGTCGTCGCGCTCCACTTTGCTGGCGAGTATCTCAAGGCGAATTACGCCGTGCCTATGTACGAGCTGGCGCGTGACAGCCGAGTCGCGCCGCGACTGAACTTCGACGGCGTGCTTACTCCGACGAACGATTGGGAGCCGGCCTGGCTTTCTACCGAGGGGGCCGAAGATTCATCGAAGCCGCCATCGCCGTCGCCGGCGAACATTCAGGCGCCAGTGCCTTCGACGAAGGAGCCCCGGGCGAACCAGAGCGGCAGCATCACCTTGACAGTTCCGCTTCAGATCAGCGTCGCAATCGGCCGCCCGATCGCGCTGTGAGAATTTCGGCAACAGCATTCGATTGTGAGGTCTGTTGATCGGTAACATTGGCTGCCGCACCGGGTGGACGTAATTCGCACGAAGGACTGCACAACCCGGCTCGTGGGGAGATACAGGCGACGAGGAACAATGGATCCCAATCAATATCTCACCGAACTCAGACAGGCTTTGAAAGAGTATCGCTTTAAGGACGTTCGATCGCTTACCGATAAGATCGACCCTTCCGCCTTTGATCTTCCCCAAATCAAAAAAGCGCTCGGTCTGATCCGGCGTAAGCGACGATTCGCAGACCTGGAGCATACGGCCAGCCTTTTCAGCATGGCCGGAAAGGATGCCCCCGTCATCCGGCGGCAATGGAGTCAGTCGCTGCTCGATCAGGGCCGGGTTTCGCAGGCGTTGGCCACGTTGAACACGATTTCGCAAAAATACGCGCAGGACGAAGTCGAGGGGCCGGAGGTGCGGGGCCTCACGGGCCGCGCTTACAAGCAGCTCTTCGTTGACGAGGGCGACGCCGAGTGCCTGAAATCTGCGGTTGCCGCGTACACTCCCGATTGGGAGCAACGCAAGGGCGAATACCGCTGGCACGGCATCAACCTCGTTGCGCTGCTGTCGCGGGCCAAAGAAGATGGCATAGCTACAGGCAGTGCGCTCGATCCTGCGAAGATCGCGAAGCAAATCCTCGATGAGATTGAGCAGCAGGGCGCGACAGGCGTCTGGGACTATTCCACCGGTATGGAAGCGGCGATCGCGCTGAAAGACGAGGAAGCCATTCTAAGCTTGGCACAAAAATATGTTCGACATCCGGACGCGGACGCGTTTGAGCTGTCGAGTACTCTGCGGCAATTGAAGGAGGTCTGGCGTTTGGAAGGCACGGACATCGGAAACAAGCTTTTGCCAGTGCTGGAGTACGCCGTGCTGCAAAACGAGGGCGGCTCGGTGCAACCAGTGAACCTTGCCAAAGGTCCAGACAAGGGGGGGTTCGAGGCGGTTTACGGGGCCGAAGGGGTCGTGCCCCTGCAATGGATCGATACGATGTACAGCTGTTGCAACGCGATCGCCCGTGTCAACGATGCCGCCTACGGGGCTCCGGCGGGATCGGGCTTTGTGGTGTCTGGAAAGATTTTCGCCGCAAGGTGGGGGGACGGGTTGTTGTTCCTCACCAACGCCCATGTCATCAGCTTAAATCCGGCGGACCAACCCGCGTTGCATCCTTCGGACGCGGAAGTCGAATTTACCCGGCTTCCCGGACGCCCGCGGGTGAGGCTCGGAAGTCTCGTTTATAGCTCCCCTCGGTACGAGATGGATACTTCCATCCTGCGGATCGATTCACCGCCCGGCTCAAGCAACCTTGAGCTTTGCTCGACTTTGCCGCAAGTCGGCGCCCCGGCGACGGAACAGCGCGTATACGTGATCGGACATCCTGGTGGGCGTGAACTCGCAGTTTCACTCTACGACAACAGCGTTGCCGGATACGCGCGCCAATTCGTTCACTACCGCAGTCCGACCGAAGCAGGCAACTCGGGATCGCCGGTGTTCGACCGCCGACTCAAGTGCTTCGCCATTCATCACCGGGCGCTGGAAGACAAGCAGTTGAATGAAGGTATCATCCTCGACGAGATCAAGAAGGCTATCGCCAACATACAACCGTGACATCGATCGCATCGGGTATTTGTGCTGAGCCGCTTGGAGTGCCCTGCTCGGCGAGCCCGATGCGTTATCGATCCGGCAGTGGTCTGTTTTCGGCAATGAAAGTGCGATACCTCCCGGGAAAGGTGGAATCAAAATCCAGCTATTTCGCGTGTTTCGGTCAAAGCTCATTTTGAAAAACAGCCGAATCAGGTGATCAGCCCCCCGCTGAGTGGTCCACATGGAACGTTAGTTTAAGGTTGGCGGTTGCGCCAGCGTGGCCGGCGGAGTCAGGTGGCGTAGCGCGGGCCAGGACGAAGCGCGCGATGATGCCGATGACGTTCGGCCAACGCACGTGTACCGGTTCAATGCAGCCCGGCAGATAGAGGCTCGCCGTGATCAGCAGCATCACCCCCCATAGTTGCACCCACCCCGAGGCTAGCGGGCTGGGCAGATCGGCTTGCCGCGCCAGCCAAACCGGCGCGAAGAGCGCGATGGGGCCAACCGTCGTCTGCACGATCAAATTGAAGGCCAGCAGTCGTCGGTAGGCAGTGCGCGCGGTTGCCGCCTGCGCCCGCGTCCAGCCGATCGTCAAGGCATCGGTCACGACATTCTCCCTCGATCAGAGAGTGAGCAGATAAGCTAAGAGATCGCTTTTGTCGGACGCCGGCAGCGCCGTGCCGTAGACGTGGCCTTCATTGCCATTGCCGACCAGGCGCGTGTCGAAGCAGAAGCCTTCCGGCGGCTGCTCGCGCGGATCGCAAGGGGGCGCGACGAAGCCGCCATTACGTGCATCGATAAGATCGAGGCCGCGAACGAACGTGGCCGGCCTCTGATCCGGCGGCTCGAGAAGGTCGCGCAAGGTCGGAACCGAGCCGTTGTGGAGATACGGCCCGTTGAGCCACAGCCCGGCAAGCGGCTCCGCGACGTAGCCTGAGATTTTGCGGAACGATTTAAAGCCCCAATCGCGGCCTTCGCGGAAATTGTTGTAGGTGTCCCGGGCGAGCTCGGTCCACATGTGCGACCGGTTGATATCGGTGCCGACCTCCGCGACGGAAATCACGGTGAGATTCCGCTTGCCGTCGGGAGCGTGGCACTCCGCTCAGCGGCGATCAATGTCGCGTCCTGTTCGAGGGCGACGAGGGATCTGCTCAAATCGTTCCGCTGTCGCATGAGGCGCTCCATCGTTTGGTTGCAGCGACGATGGTGCCATTGCCTCGCCGCGCGCCCCATAGCATCTAGCCCTACGAGTAGTCCTATGACTTCACGCGACAACTCATCTCCGCAAGGCGGCCGTCACCGGGGGCGTACGTTGTCTGGCACGTCGAGACGGGAACGGCCATTCTGAAATTGGCGCCAGGGGCGGATGCACGAGAGCGTTCTTCACTCGAGATGGGACGCATGTTTCCGTCACCACGGCGGATGGCAACATCGTCGCGTACGACATAACCTGGACGGTTGCAATCAATCGCAACCTAAAGCGCCGCCTCTGTAGCGAGAGATTTCCACGCATCGCGAAGGCGGATGCGTGTACCGGAGCTGGGCCGCTTTCCTTCAGCTATCTGTGACGCAAGTGCTCAAGTGGACGAGGGCGCCTTGGAGCAAAGTCGGCGACGGCCTCGATGAGCAGGGTCCCCTGACGAACCCGCTCAATTGGTAACCTGCTCTAGAGGTTTAGCCGCCTCAACTCGGCCAAGGCGGCCTTGTATTCGAGAAAGTCCTTCGGGCAGACATCGGCCGCAGCTTGGAGATGAGTTGCAGCTGCAGCGCGGTTGCCGCGCAGCAAATGCCATTCACCAATGTAGAACTGCGCCTCGCAGCGCTCCTCGGGTTTGCCTGCGAGCGACAGGACCTCCGCGGGTGAGCGCGCTGCGAGGTAAAGCTCGATTAGCGGATAGGGCCACTCCTCGCGTTTCAGTCGCGCCGCGTTCGCTTCAAGCTCCGCGGCACCATTATCGCCCCCGCGTTCGCGCGCGAGATAGCGCCAAATTATAGAGTAGCCGTTGTCCGCAAGCTCGTTCGCGCGGGAAAAGGCTGCCGCCGCCGCCTTGAAGTTGCCTTGGTAGAAGTAAGCGCGGCCGCGTCCGTTGTGAGTGTCGGCATTCATCGGATTAAGCTGGATCGCCTGGTCGTAATCCTGGATCGCGCGCCCGTAGTCGCCCTTGCTCTCGTACGCATCGCCGCGGTTGAGGTAAGCGACGGCGCTTTTAGGATCGAGCTCGATCGCCTGGGCGTAGTCCTGGATGGCGCGGTCGTGATCACCTTTGCTGGCGTAAACGTCGCCCCGGTTGAGATAAGAGAGGACGTTGTTAGGGTCGAGCTGGATCGCCTTGTCGTAGTCCTGGATGGCTTGGTCGTGATCACCCTTCCTTTGGTAGGCAAAGGCGCGGTTCTGATAGGGCATGGCATTGGTTGGGTCGAGCTGGACCCCTTGGTCGAGGTCCTGCATGGCGCGGTCGTAGTCGCCCTCCGTCGCGTAAGCGAGACCGCGAGCGGAGTACGCGTGAGCGTTTTTTGCATCGCGCTGGATCGCCGCGTCGAAGTCCTGGATGGCAAGATCGCGGTCCCCGGTGTTCATGTAAACGACGCCGCGAAGAGCGTAGGTGTAGGCATCTTTCGGATCGAGCTCGATCGCCCGGTCGTAGTCCCGGATGGCGCGGTCGCGATCGTCCTCGCTGTTGTAGGCGTCGGCGCGGCTCCTATAGGCGGAGGCATTTTTTGGATCGAGCTCGATCGCCCGGTCATAATCCTTGATGGCGCGCTCGTGGTCGCGCACCGAAGCATAGGCGGAGCCGCGGTTGACATAGGTGTTGACAGCTATCGGGGTGGGCGGCTCGAGCTGGATCGCCTGGTCGTAATCCCGGATTGCACGGGCGTACTCTTTCTTGCTCTTGTGGACGTCGCCGCGGGCGACGTAGGCGAAGATATTCTTCGGATCGAGCTCGATCGCCTTGTCGTAGTCCTGGATGGCGCGGTCGCGGTCGCCCTTGCTGTTGTAGGCAGCGCCCCGGCTGACGTAGCCAACTGCATTCTTCGGGTCGAGCCGGATCGCCTCGTTGAACTCGGCGAAAGCGCGGTCGATCTCACCCTTACTGTTAAAGGCAATGCCGCGGCTGACGTAGCCAATCGGGTTTTTCGGATCGAGCCGGATCGCCTGATCATAACCTTGAATCACGCGGTCGAGCATCCGCCCCAACAGATCACTCGGCAGGCCGCGCACAGAAAACTCCGTTCCCAAATCGTACACGAGCATATTCCCGGTTTGAGTTATCGTCGTCAGCGCTTCCTGCGCCCGATCGCGCTGACCAACAGCCCACCACCCAGTTAGGGCGGCGGCGGCCGTTAAGATGAAGACGAATATGGCGGCTGCTGCCACCAGCCGCTGTCGCACCCGCGCCCGATTGCGGGACGCCATCACGAAAGAGGTGAGCTCGACCGGCAGTTCCGCGCCGAAATCCCTGACGAGCTTCTCGGCTTCGGCGAGTGGGACGCCTGGCTGGATCAACCGGTCTTTCGGACGGCCATGCTCCCGCCAGCGCCGCAGCGCATCCTCCACTTCAGTGCGTACCCGGTAGAAATCGCGGCTCGCTTGCGCGGCCGCGCTAGCCCTCGGCCAACTCGCCAAGACGGCATCGTGCGCCAGCCGCACCGTCGGTCGTCCGTCCGCATCGGTGCGGGCGATCAGGATGCGCGCCATCAGCAGCGCATCGAACAGCGTGGACTCGGATACATCGCGCGCCACGTCGGCGTGCAAGACTTCCCGCAGCGTCAACGCCTTGCCGTCGCGTGCCGGCTCGGCCAGCCGCCGCATCAACCGCGGCAATGTGGCGACCGCTTGCGGTGGCAGGCTCGATACCGCGCGCTCTGCTTCTGCCGCGATCGCACCCGCAAGTCCGCCGAGCTGGTCATAAGCCGCGTGGGTCAGCTTAACCTCACCGGCGCTCTCCTCTCGCCGCTCGTAGAGCTGCCGCAGCGTGAACTGCAGTAGCGGCAGGCTGTCGGCGCTCTTGGCATCGGCGAGCAGCCGATCGCCAAGCTCGCCCTTCTCGGTATCCGTCCCGAACACCAGCCCGGCCGCCGCGGCTGGCGCGCGCACAATCTCGGCGAGTTCGGCTGGTCCGGGCGGGCCGAGATCGAGGCTGGCGCCAGTCTCCTTTAGGGCTTTTAAAACCGGCTGCTTCAGCAGCAGCTCGTAGAAGTCGGCGCGCAATGTTGCCGTCAGCCACACCTGCCTAGTCGTGATGAGCTGCTGAAGACTCTCGGCAAAGGCGGCGCGCTCGGCATCACTCACTCTCTGGGCGAACAGCTCCTCGAACTGATCGACCAGCAGCACAAGCGCGGGCTTCGGTGGCTGATCCGCATGACGCTCTCGCTGGGCGGCTTCGGCCACGCGCGCGAGCGCACTGCTGATCGGCTGCACCGAAGCGGTGCCGCCGCGCCGAAGGTTGTCGGCGAGGCTGGCTGCAGTTGGATAATCGCCGTGCGCCAGTTCGGGTAATGCGTCCGGCGCCAACAGAGCTGTCGCCAACGCCGTCAGCGGACCGGCCTGGCCCTCGCCGGGCTTCATTCGCGCCACCCGCCACAAATCGACCGACGCCACCACCCCGGGCGTCGTCAGCCGCGGGATCAGGCCGGCGCGGGCTAGCGAGGACTTGCCTGACCCGCTCGCTCCCACAATCAGCAGAAACGCGGTGCCGCGCTCCGCTGCCGCCGCAAGGCGCCGCCGGGCCTCGTCGATCACCCGGGCGCGGCCGAAGAATACTGCCGCATGCTCAGCCTCGAACGGCGCCAATCCGGGAAACGGCGAACCCTTTTCCTTCGGCCAGGCGATCCGCGGGCCGAGCAAACCACGCGACTCAAGCCACTGCCGCAGCAGCAGCTCGGTCTGCTGCTCGAATGCATCCGTGCTGGGAAAATTCTGAAACGCGGCCTTGAACTCACCCTTCTCCGACTTGAACCACTCGCTCCAGAATGCCTCGAGCGCCTCGAGCTGGGTGTGCGCTTGCCGGCGACGCTCGCTATCCGCCATCGGCAAGATCGCATCGGCAGTCTTGCGGAATACGTAGACATCCGGCACGCCCTTAGCCTTCGAGGCATCGAGGGCTGTGAGCAGCTCGTAGGCGGTTCCTGACGGATAGGGCTTCCCGTTAGGCATGCGTGGGAAGTCGGCGGGAAGCTCAGTGCCGACGCGCGTCCAGAAGATCGACATCACAATGTCGCTGGCGACCGCTTCCGGAATTTGGGGCTGGAAACTCTTATCAGCTGTATAGAAATGCTCCTCCCAGAGAACCGTCTCGAACCGAACAAGGCCTTCATACTCGCGGTTAAGCTTGGCGGTAACCGCCTGCACGCGGCCGCGCTCGGGCGCCACATCCTTCGGCGAGGACACGAAAATCGTGACTTGCGCACCCGTGTGTCCGGCATGGCGGAGTTCACAGGGAGGGAATGTTATCAGCTTGCTCTGGATCCAGTCCATTGTTTCGGCCGCGCGTGCGACGCCATTCCCCTGAAAGCGCAAGCGCTCCAGCGCACAACGGCCGCCCGGCAACGAGCGAATATCTCTGGGGCCCGCAACGAGTGCTTCGCCGAGATCGTGGTTGGGCGCGAGGTGCGGCGCTTCCTGTTTTGCTTGGGTGGTATTGTTTCAGATTTGTTGGATGGCGATAATCTTATTGAGTCCGCTGCAACAACTGACGACCCGCCTGGTTTTCGTTGTGTTAGGAGTGTTTGCGCTCGTTCTATTAAGCGAGGTTTCCAAGCTCAACTTGCATCAATATTTGAGGCCCACCCGGGTATCGGGGCAGCTGGAGAGCACGGGATGTCCAACGACCCGACGATGCAACGATTAGACGACCAAATCCAATGGTACGACAAATGCTGCGCACAGAATCAACGACTCTTTAAATTGTTGAAAATTGTCGTGATCGTAGCTGCGGCTTTAATTCCTTTTTTGGCGGCGTTGTCGACGGTCCCGGCGTGGGTGACGGGGGCTTTGGGCATGCTGATCGCGATTACCGAGGGTGCCCAGTACCTCAATCAGTACCACGCTAACTGGATTTCTTATCGCAGGACTTGTGAGACGTTGAAGCACGAGAAATATCTGTATCTGGGGAAGGCTGGTCCTTACGCCGCAGCGCGAGACCCGCATGCTTTGCTGGCCGAAAGGATCGAATCAGTGGTGTCGCAGGAGCACGCCGAGTGGGTCTCCGCACAAGAAGATACCGATAAGGTGAAAGAGGGGCGGATTGGTTCTGGATAAAAAGATCAAAAGCGGCGAAGGCGATTTGGTTAGACGAGGTGCGTGTGTCGATGAGGCCTGCCCAGGCTTCACTCGCGTTACGGCCCGAGGGATCGCTCAGCCGCCCAAGGCGAACTTTGTCACGAGGCTCCAACCCGTGCAGTTACCCGCACGAGCTGCTCGTGAGCTAACGGATCAACCGACAACTCTCCGGGTATCTTCCTCCGCTGATGGTTCGCGCCCTCGGAGCGCACCCGATGCGAGTGGGCGGCAACCTCCACGGTCAATTGCGCGACGTTTTTTAGTTCGCTTGTAATTTAGCCAGTTCCGCCTCGGCCTCCGATAGCAAGCCAGAATGTTCCGCAGGCAGCCGGTCAGTCGCCTTCAGCATTTGCAAGCTCGTCACGATAGTAGCCCATCTCTGGGCGGAAGCATCGCCGTTGGTCGCTAAGCGCCAATGGAGCCGTACTACCTCTACTTGCCACCACACGTCGGTGTCAGTCAGTCTCTCCGCGATTTCCAGGAAGTCGCGGTAATTTGCGAGCGCTTCTGCCGGCTTGTCTTGGTGGAAGAGAATGTCGCCAATTCGCTCATAAGTCAGCGACAGGTCGATACGCCAAAACGCATTTTTTGGATCGGCGTTCACCAACATGTGGAAGATTTCTTGGGCGGCTTTGTACTCGTCCACCGCGCGGGCGAAATCGCCTTGAACCGATAGGACCTCTCCCATCTGAGCATGGGTGGCGCCGAGGTCATACTGCCAAGAAAGATTCTTGGGCTCACTTTCGACCAGCTGTGACTTGATCTTAAGACTCACACCGTAGCTTTTAAGAGCATCGTCGATGAGATTTCTTTTGGTCGCTTCGTCGATGCGGCTGATTTCCCTCGAGGCCAGGCTGTAGCCGCCGAGTCTGCCAAGCAATACGTTACCGATTTTGTCGTTTACCAACGCGCGGCCGTGCTGCCAGAAGGTATTTTTCGGATCCGACTTTGCGCGATCCGCTATGATCGCATCCGCGCGGCGGTAGCTCTTTTCCGCCTCCTCGAATTCGTGGAGATTGGCGAGCACATCTCCGACGTTCCCGTACGAATAACCGAGATCTCCTTGCCAGCGGGAGTTCATTTCATCTTTTGCGGTCAGCTTTAGTCTGATGCCGAAACTGCGGTCGTAGCTATCGCGTGCGGCAGGCAGATTTCCCCGAGCGCGTTCGACATCGCCGACCTTGTCGTGAACCAGCGCCAGATTACGCTGCGAGTCGGAACTTCGCATTTGGTCCGTCGCTAGCCGTTCGACAATCTTGAGCGACTCGCGGTAATTACTCAGCGCGTCGGTGAGATTTCCCTGAGATCTGAAAAAATCCCCGATCCGGTCATAGGCCGACGCCAGATCGCGCTGCCACAGTGGGTTTTTCGCATCGGCCTTGGCGAGGCGTTTTCTGATATCGAGGCTCTCTCTATAATTGCTCAGTGCGTCGGTCGAAAGCCCGAGCTTGCTCAGCACATCGCCGATCTTGTTGTAAGTAATTGACAGATCGTGCCGCCATGTGGCGGTCTTCGCGTCGGCTGCAGCGGCGGCCGTCAAGGCGAGCCCGATGTCCAGGCTCCTGCGGTACCAATTGAGCGCGTCCGTCACGGAACCCTGCTCATCGAGACCGTCACCGACTTTACGGTAAGCCTTCAGGAGATCATGCTTCCAAGCCAGCTCCGATGGCCGGCTCTCGACGAGACGCTCCAAGAGTGCGCTCGCTTCCTTGGCGCGGCTGAGCGACTGCTCGGCGTCGCCCAAGGTGCGGTAGCCGTCCGCGAAGTGGATCAGCGTCTTCGCCTTGCAATAGCGCAGCTTGGGCGAGTCGCCGCCTTGCTGGCCCGTCGTTTCCATTTGGTGTTCCGAGTCCTTGAGAAGCTCGATCAAGCGATCGATCGACATGCCGAACTCGTTGGACCACACCTCCGCCTTGACGGCCAAATCACATGCTTTGTCAGCCGCCGCCTCGCGCAAGTTCTCCGATTTGGTGAAATACGTCCGGGCGGTAATAACTCCGCCGATGGCGGAGCCAGCAAGGAAGAGGATAACCACTGCGCTTAACGCGAGAAGTCGATTGCGGCGACCTCTGACGCGGTTGGGGTTGCTGCGCGGCGACCGGGCCGGTGCAAGCCGCGAACGCGATCAACCCAATGCTGCCGAGAGTCCCCCACCTCATTGCACGGCCCCGCTATCAGCGATCCAATATTTCCGTAGACTCTTCTCGCTGGGCCTTCAAGATCGCGCGCACATCGTTTGCGTTGGCAAGTCGGATTCTGGGCCGTCGTTGTAAAATTATCACATGCAAGACGAGGTGCCGTCCGCGAAGTGCGAATGCCGCTATCGCAGCCTCGCGCGTCTCAGCATAACGACAATCCCTATCTCTTTTCTCCCGGCGGCAAGAGTTCGACGGCCTCTTTAAGCCACTTGCGAATCGTATCGACATCGAGCGAGACGCCACAGTTGGCAAGATCGCTAGCGATGGCGGAAGGCTGTGGACTCCGGGACTCGCTTGGATCGTAACCGTAGCCGCCGACCGCCATACCAATTACGAGCTTCAATAGGCTCGCGCGCTCGCGTGTCCCTATTGATTTCTCGGGCGTCGGCTGAGGAACCGCAGGTGCCACGCCCGCGGCTGACTGTTGCAGTTCATCTAACCGTGTAACCAGACGCTCGATCACGGCGTTCTTTTCGGCGACGATCTTCGTCCATTGCTCATTGTTCTGATCATATGTTGCGCTTAACTCGTCAAAGAGCTTTTTCCAGTCCGTCACTTGCACGCCCCGAGCCGTAACGGCGGCTTCAAGTTCGGCCCGGTGAACCCGTGGGATGAGATCGCAGCGTAGAAATCGGCCGACCATGCAAATCCGGTTCAAGCATCTCGTTGAAGATCGTGACCGCTACGGCAACATCCATCTCTATGTCCGCGTGCCAGGACGGCGAAAGGTCCGCATCCGGGCAATGCTCGCCCGCGCCGACGAGGTGATCGAATAACCGTTGCGGCGAGCACGTTGTTTGCTGCACTGCATATGTCGGCTCGTGGCACGTCGCGTCGTTTTGCTGCGTGCCAAAAGTTTGGACGCTATTGGGCATAGCGGACATGCCGCGAGCGTCCTGAGGACGCGATGCGACGTGAATGACCCGAGCCGACATCGGCGGGATTGAAATCCCGCAGTGCAGCAGTCTCCTGCCGCAGCTGAGGTGTGCTATCCTTTCGGTCGAAAGCACGGGAGGCACTGGGCAGTGAAACGCCGCGATTTCATATCGCTGCTCGGCGGCGCGGCGGCATGGCCGCTTGCGGCGCGCGCGCAGCAGCCGGCGATGCCGGTGATCGGGTTCCTCGACCCCGCAACTGCTGACGCGGGCGCGGACCGTCTGCGCGCATTCCACCAGGGCCTCAAAGACACCGGCTATGTCGAGGGCGAGAATGTGACGATCGTATATCGCTGCGCCGAAGGTCAGTTCGATCGGACCTGGAACCGGCAGCTCGCGCTATGGGATTGCAAATCCAGGTCCTCAGCGCCAGCACCAGCCCGGAGATCAATGCGGCCTTCGCAACGTTTGTGCGCGAGCGGCCCTCTTCGTCAACCTCGATCCCTTTTTCAGCAGTCGGCGGGTGCAACTTGCGACTCTGGCGACGCGCCACGCAATTCCAATGACATCTGGTAACCGTCAAATTACTGAAGCTGGCGGTCTGATGAGCTACGGAGCGAGCATTACCGATGCCTATCGTCAGATGGGCGTCTATAGCGACCGCATCCTCAAGGGTGCCAAGCCTGCGGACATGCCGGTCGTGCAGGCGTCCCAGTTCGAGCTGGTCATCAACGCCGAAACCGCCAGGATGCTCGGCCTGCTCGCCGACGAGGTGATTGAATGAGGCGCCGTCAGTTCATCGCACTGCTCGGCGCCGCAGCGGTGTGGCCGCTCGCCGCGCGCGCGCAGAAGCAACAGGTGATGCCGGTGATCGGGTTCCTCAATCCCACATTTATTGAATCGAACGCGGACCGCCTGCGCGGATTTCATCGTGGCTTGAAGGACACCGGCTATGGGTAGGCACTGGCCGGGCGATGTTCTTGACCTGCTGTTCGCCCATGTCCTCGAACGAAAAATCGAGCTTATCGCGCACCTCGTCGCGCACGATGCGGCTGACGCAGATTCCCCCTGGCTCCGCTAAAGCTTGCAGACGCGCCGCGATGGATATCGACAGCACAGCGTACCGCATCGACGACGCTGGCAAACTCAACAAGGATGCCGTCGCCCGTCGTCTTAACGATGCGCCCGCGGTGTTCCGCGATCTTAGGATCGACGACTGCGCGTCTGTGGCCCTTGAGCGCGGCCAGCGTGCCCTCTTCATCCAAGCCCATCAGCCGCGAATAACCCGCGACATCCCCCGCGAGAATGGCCGCGAGGCGGCGCTCGACCCGTTCTCCGCTCAAGCTGCCCCTCCCAAACCGGCCAGCACGAGTTTGCGCACCTCGTGTGGTTGGCCGCATGTAGTCTGCTCCGGCGGCGTGATCCGATCAACCAGAGCGGGACTAATCTGCCAGGGCGCTGGGCCTCGCCATCCCGCTAGGCGTGCTCGCCATCGCCGATGGGGTGATCGAATAAGAAATCTGCTGCAGTGCGAATGTCGGTTATTGGCAGATTTTGTTGCAAAAGTCACCGCGGAGAAGCTGTACAATAAAAATACGCAACAATCGAATCGGAGCGAATTGATTCTTGAATCAACGTTGCGCATTGACGCCTGATCTTGAATCAATCTTACGCACTCAGACGGGCAAAATACTTTTGCAACATGGGGTAATTCCGGGATCGTGCCATACGAAGGCATAAGGAATCAGCTCTCCAGCAACGTATGAGGCCATCCTCATGTGGCCTCGCAACGATGGAGAGCTACGATGGAGCATTATGTCGGACTGGACG
>WNFS01002030.1_pt1 | contig 15287 bp, 21 predicted proteins | sample 5400141 | NCBI WGS metagenome assembly WNFS01 (sample SAMN13153358, study PRJNA577476) | soil metagenome | isolation source: 60 cm saprolite under Madrone tree | place: USA:California | collected 2016-06-14
GAACGCATCAACCGTAACCGGTGGATCGGAATCGCCGTAGTCTGTATCGGCGTCACCATCGTCTGGTGGAGCAGAAAATAGCGCAGACGCTGCGCCAGCAGTAACAACGTCAGGCACGGCATAGCGATGCAGCAACAACAAGTAGGTGGGCGTCTGTCCGCAAAGGAACACATTCATAAGGTCAGAACGCTCAGACGCCAGCCGATGAACTTTCCGCTTTGTGCAACCGCAGCCTGGACCAGATCGCGCTTGCACTGCGCCGCATTGAGTGTCGAACTGATCCGATACGTCTCAGGCTCTGCGGTGCGGACACACTAAATCGGAGGAGTGCGACTCGTGAATCCGGTTATCACTCGTGCCGCCGATAATTAACGCACCAACCGAATCATCGAGTTTATTTGCCCTCGCGTTCTTGCTAAGTGCCCACCACTCAGAAGGATGGTTGGTAGGGGCGGTGGGGATCGAACCCACGACCTTCGGCTTAAAAGGCCGCTGCTCTACCACTGAGCTACGCCCCTAAGTGGTAACTAAATCAGTTGATTGGCGAATCCGGCTGCTGCATGTCGGTGCAAGCTGTCCCCGAAATGTCCCCGACTTTCTGACTGTGAAAAAGTTCCAGTTTGCGGCCGGCTTCGGCAAAATCTTCTCCCGACGTAATATCGTAGCGCTTAAAGACGCTGGCGGTTTCATGCCCCGAACATTTCATGGCGACGCTCTGGGGCACGCCCGCACGGACAAGATTTCGGACGCCAGTTCGCCGCAGGTCGTGAAAAATCATTCCCTCATACTCCCCTTTTACTTTCGGCTTCGAACGAGGTCCGCGAGGAGGTGCATAGAGCAGTTCGCCGGTGACGCGATCCTTTGCGGGAACCATCTTCCCGAGTTCAGCCTTGATACAACTACTGTACCATGCCTTCCGAAATCCTTGAATCTTGACGGCATGGCCCTTTCGATTGAACCGGAAACACACGTGCGCACAACCAGGCTGGCTCTTCGCGTGTTGGTCCATGAGCAAGGTCCGAAGCTGAGACACGATGGGAAGATCCCGAGGATGACCGTTTTTTGTTTTCAAAAGATGAATGACGCCATGAAGAAAATCAACCTTGCTCCATTCGAGCGCAAGGATTTCGCCGAGTCTCATGCCGCTGTAGTAGCCGATCGCAACGAGGAGCTTTAAGTAATCAGGCAGAACGGCAAAGAGCTTGTCGTAGTCCTCGCGCTCGAAAAAACCCTGCCGCGGCGGTGCCTCGGCTACGGTCGGAAAGTGCGGGATGTCGTTGACCTGAATCTTGCCATCCTCCTGGGCCAAGTTGAACATTCGTCGTAAGGCAGAGATGCTTCTATTTGTGCTGCCGTCGCTGAGTCCCTTTGCTTGCTGGTCCGCGATGAATTTGCGGATTAAGTCTGCATCGATGTCTGAAATGCGATAGCCCTCGAAGAAACTATCCAAACGAATGACCTTGTCGAGGCGGGGATGCCCTTCCCTGTCCAAACGCAACGACCGCCGTTTCTTGACCGAATAATCCTCGTAATAGCTGGCACGGAGCTGCTCGTAGGTAATGCGCCGCGTGTCCTTGTGAACGCCGGCTTCGACTTGGCCGATTTTCTTCCTTAGTAGCTTTGCGGCTTTCTTCGGGTCATCCGTTTCGGCGCTCATGCGGATCTGTTGTCCGCGCGCGTAAAATTGAATCCACCACGTGCTCCCCCGCTGAAAGATTCTTCCAGTGCCGCGCTCTCTCATCGTGCACTTCCCTTCCTCTTTGCCTTTCGTCCCCGGCCTTTGCGGTAAATCATCGCCTTGACCGTGCGCAATTCCTCGATATCGGCCGCCTTCCATAGTCGCACTGCTCTGCCCTCAACGAGCTGGACGGCCGGAGCTGCAATCTTCCCCGAGCTAATCCAGAACTGGAGGGTTGCGCGAGAGATTTTCACAGCGCGCGCGGCCTGTCCGGTTGTGCATGGCTTCATGGTCCCGGACTATCGCAAAGTACTGGACATCTGTCAAGTATTTTAGTAGCATCGCGACATGGACCAAGCCAACACCATACTGGATAGCTGGCTGGCTGAGCAAAATACCCGCATAAATCAGCTTTCCGCCAGTAGCCTGGGGTTCAGCGCATCGAAGCTACGCTCGGATTGGCTCGCGGCATTTCTGCAAAGTCTTCTCGATAATCGTGATGCAGCTCGGCTTGTTCGGGAATTACTGCCAAGATGTCGAGTTCTCGCCCTTGCGGTGTTCGTTATCCTCGGCGTGAGCACACAACTCGAAACGCGGCTGCTAGCGGATGTCAATGAACGAGGGGAGAAGCTCAAATCCAGATTGCGGAGGTCCGCCCGCAAGGCACGGAAATCTGGCCAGGGCGTTTCGACTCACCACCAGATTCTTCTGAACGCGGACCGAGCGTTCGATACTCGGCGTCAGGGGCTGGCCGAGTACTGCGAGGTCGCCTTCGTTCTGCGCGAATACCTCCACGCGCGGTGCGGGTTGAAGCCCACGCCCCGGGAGCTCGCCGCCGTTTTGGAAGCAGGCCTCGTGGCCAGCGGGAATCCCAAGTTCTACCAAAAGGTTAACTACGATTTGCTCGCCAGAAACCTGAAAAATTTCGAGAAAAGGAGTGAAATACGTTGCGCGTCGATCAGAAAAACGTGTCTCGATGTAATCGAGGGCAAGGTTCTTCTTCCCGTCTCTAGCACCACGTAGTACCACTTTTTTTGGTACTAGGTTGTTTTCCGTGATTTGTCTGATTGCATGCCTCATGGTGTGTGTCCATGAGCGCATCTCCGATTCTTATCAGCAAAAAAACCGCGGCTGTGCTTCTCGGCATCAGCGTCGGGATGCTGGACAAGCTCGTCAGGCAAGGGCGAATCGAGCCGATCCGTCTCGGCCGGCGCGTGCTTTTTCGGCGGGATTCAATCGAGACGCTGACGCTCACCGAGAAGCAACGTGCGGCAATCGTTGGCGGAAGTTGCCGAGGTTTGGTCCAGTGACAGCCGGAGGGAGTGGCGAACGAGATTCACGGTCCGTTGTGTCTGACGACCGCCGGCTGTTCGACATTGTGGCCGCGGTGGAATATTTCAGGAGCATCGGCGCAGACGCTGCGACGAAGAATTTCATCCGGGGGTTGATTGCTACCGGGCAGGTCGCTTCCGAGAAAATAGGGAAAAAATTCTATATCAGCCGCGAGGAGCTTGATCGGTGGATTCTCAAAAAGCAGCGGCGCGCGCAGTGACTTGGAAAAAGTGAGGTAAAAAAACATGGCCGCGATACCGACATCGAGCCGAGATGTAGGGATGACGCTCCCGGCAAGCATTAGTGTTCGGGGCTTCATCTTGGCGCATAAGCAAATGCCGAACGCGAACGTCACGCAGATCCGCACCAGCGGCTATTCGCGCGTGATCGAAATGCCGGACATGCGGGATGCAGGATTCAAGCCCGGTGACGAGGTAACGATCGTCATCACGCAGAAAGCTATGACGAGATGAAAGAAAGTCTTTTGTAAAGAGTTCGTCCGCTGGACCGGTCACCCGCGGATTTTTGGAGAGAATCTCACATGGCGACTGGACGTGTTGGCCGGGGTAAAGCTGCTCGGTTCGATGCTTTGATGACTGCGGCTCAAACCGACATCGCTCCATTGGGCTTCGAGGATTGTTGCATTACCGCCTTGCATCGTGCCGATGAGCGGTTTCGTCGGCGCCAGCTCACACCGGAAGAACGGGAGGAAGTCCAAGAGAACCTGGAGAGGTTAAGGAAACGACTCGGGCTGCCTGCTTCGAGAGGCAAGGAGCGCGAGTGAGCAAAACTAACCGCCCGACAAAATCTCCGATCGCGCCACCGATGCCGCAGAATCTTGATGCGGAACGTGGCGTACTGAGCGCGCTCCTGCAGGGTGCGGATCCTCTTCCGGCCTTCCGAGAACTTTCCTGCAAGGATTTTTTCCATAAATTGCATGGGCGTTTGTACGAGTACATCAAGCGGGCTGTGGAAGAGGAATTGTCGCTCTCGATTACGACCATCGCGGACGAGATGAAGCTGGACCAGATGGAAAGGGCGGAAGTCGCGGAGCTATTCGATCGCCTTCTGGTAGTACGTAACTCCAATGACCTGGCGGGATATGTGCAAATCGTCAAACGCGATTCAAGACATCGAATCCTACTCGACGCGTGCGAGAAAACAATTCAGTCAATCGGCGATGCCCACATATTAGCCGCTGAGTTGCAGCTCAAGGCGAAAGCTTATTTGGAGTCACTGACACCAGCCGTTGAATCAACTGCCTGGCGCGAGATGTTTCACAGCTACGAAGACTTCGAAAGTGCGCCACCGCTGAATTTTGCTATCGACGGATTTTTGCAGAACGACGGGGCGACCATGATTGGCGGTTTGAGCGGCCATGGAAAAACTCTAGTCAATCTCTCGATCGCAAAAGCACTTCTCGCCGGCAAGGGCGCCAAGCTTTGGGATCTCTTCGCGGTCACGGAATCTGCGGTGCGCGTCGTGTACTTGATTCCCGAATGTTCGCTCACGCCGTTCAAACACCGTTTGCGGCTCTTCGGCCTCTACGATTATCTGCGGCCGGAAGATGGACGTTTACTTGTGCGCACTTTATCAAAGGGAGTGACGCCGTGCCTGTCCGATCCGCACATTCTCTTCGCAGCCAAGGGTGCGCACGTCATTTTGGATACCGCGGTGAGGTTCGGTGACGGTGATGAGAACAGCGCGGGCGACAACCAACGCGGCTTGGCCAAAGACATCTTCGCTCTCTTGGGTGCTGGCGCGCGCAGCGTCATTGGTGCCCACCATTCACCAAAGCCGTTTGCAAAGGAAAGTGTGATGACGCTGGAGGGTGTTTTACGAGGCAGCGGCGACGTTGGCGCGATGTTAACCACGTGCTGGGGAATCAAGCAGCTCGACGCGGACCAGAACATTATCCATGTTCAGAACGTCAAGCCGCGCGATTTTCAGCCGTGCGGCCCCTTCCAGATTGTAGGCCGACCGTTCATCAATGAGACCGGCGACTTCCGGCTGCACAAGAGACCAGGAGAGTGCGGAAGTTTGATGGAGGAGCAGGAATCGGAGCGCAGTCTCGGTGGAGCATCGCCGGAATTACGTCAGGAACGCGTCAGGCGTATCGCCATGGTCCGGGAGTGGCTCGATGCCGACCAAAACGCCAGCATCAACGAACTCCAGCGCAAGTTCAAATCTGTTGGCGTAGAAGTCAGCGCAGCCGCAGTCAAAAAATACAAGCGCGAGGCCGCTGAATGACGGAGATACGTGGATACGCACCGGATACGAACCCCTCATATCCCAATGGATACGCGGATACGAACCCCTTAGTAAAACAGGTGCGTATCCGCTCGTTGGGTGGAACCCCTTTCAGGGGATTCCCAACCCAAAACACTCGCATGCGGATAGTTCGTACCCACGAGCCTGGCGGGACGTTTTGTCAGGCCAAAAAGAGCCGAGTGCAGCGACGTGGAACGGGGCCAGAAGGTTCGGGGACAAAACGGGGACAGTGCAAAACGATGCCCTGCAAATCATTGACGCTGAACGTTGTTACAGGACGCTGAAGATGAACGACGGATTGGAAAACCGAGGCTCCACCAGGTCAATTAAACGCCGCTATTACTCTGGAAGCACTAGCGAGCTCCGTTGGGACACCGGGACGGAAGTTTAGATGTGATGAGTGCATGCGGGATTTGTGGGGGCAATTTCAGGAAACTGGTGGACCAGGCACTCGCTGCTGGCCGAAGTGTGAGAGAGATTGCCCGTTCGTACGGCCATTCAAAGAGTGCAGTCGCTCGGCATCACCGGAACTGCAAGCCAGAATCAGCTCACTCTCACGCCGCGAACATCACGCCAGTTTCAGCAGCCAATGAGGACATCGCGGGAGAGATCGCCCGGCTCCGCCGCGCACAGGCCACCGCCAGACGCAAAGGCGATATGAGCGCTGTGTTGTCCATCAGCAGGGAAATCAGGGCGTGGGTGGGGATGCAGACGAAGGCCGAAAACACAATGCTCGGCCGGCCAGCAGCGGAACAACCTGTAAGCCACGCAGAAGCGCTTGGGATGGCCAAGGTGCTAATCGAAACGGCAGTGAAGGCTTCCAACACGGGAATTATTGAATGGCTGCGGGAGATCGTCTCCTGGCTGCCACCAGACGTGTCCTGTGATGCGCCAGAAACGGAGCAACAACAATGAAGTGGAACTTCCGCACGCCCACAGCAGACGCTCTGACGAACGACCTGGGCGCCTTCGTTCGGAGCGCTTGGCCAGTCCTACATCCGGGAGCGAAGCTGAGCTGGTCATGGAGTAACGATCTCATCTGCGAATACCTCACGCTGGTAAAGCAGCGTAAGATTCAGCGATTGATTCTGAACGTGCCGCCGCGCACGGGTAAGTCCACGACCGCTGCGATTTGTTTCCCTGTATGGTGCTGGACTGATAGCCCCGCCAGTTCGTTCCTCTGTGCCAGTTATGAGATGGGCTTGGCGAGCACGCACAACCTCGAACGCCGCCGGCTGATTCAGTCGGCGTGGTTTCAATCGCTCTTCGCGGAAAGATTTCGTCTGAGCGAAGACCGCCAGCAAATCGAGGGGTTCGAAAACGAAATGGGCGGCGGAATGCTAGCGGTCTCGACGAGCAGCCGCGCTCAAGGCCGAGGCGGCGACTACTGCATCGTGGACGATCCCAATTCCGCGGACGATGTGCTCAGCGATGTGGTCCGCAAGGCGACGAACGAATGGTTGGAATACATGCTGCCACAGCGGCTGAACGATCCGGCGACATCGCCCATCGTGGTCATCCAGCAAAGATTGCATGAGGCGGATTGCACGGGCTTCTTGCTGGAGACACAGCGCGGCGAATGGACGCACGTCAAGTTGGCGCTCATCGCCGAAGAAGATGAAGTCGTGACGTTTCCGATCTCTGGCCGCGTGGTCAGACGCAAGAAAGGCGAGTGCCTGGATCCAAGACGTTTCCCACGCAAAGTCGTGGAAGCGCGGAAGCGCAATCGACTGGTTTGGGCTGGTCAATTCCAACAAGAGCCGGCGCCGATTGAGGGAAATCTCATTCGCCGAAGTGATGTGCGCTATTACGGCGGAATCGATCCGCTCACGGCGCAGCGTGACGAAGCTCTGCCGGCATCGTTTGACCAGAAGATCATTTCGGTGGATTGCGCGTTCAAAGACCTCGCCACGAGTGACTACGTTGCGGTCGGCGTGATAGGTATCAAAGGTCGTAAGAGATTCTTGCTGAACGTGGTCAACGCGCACCTGGACGCCGCGGCAACGGAAGCGGAAATCAGGCGCCAGCATGAACTTCACCGGCCTGTGGCTGCCGTGCTTGTAGAAGATAAAGCTAATGGCGCCGCCGTGATTTCGCGGCTCAAGGCGAACGTTTCGGGAGTGATCGAGATCGAGCCGGAAGGGGGAAAGATCGCCCGCATGTACGCCACTTCCCCTGAGTGGCAGGCCGGAGATTGGTACGTCGAGAGAAATGCAGCCTGGACGGAACCATTCCTCCAGCAGATCACGATGTTCCCTTCCAGCCGCCATGATGACATGGCCGACATGATGAGCCAGGCTTCGATCTGGCTCCAATCCCACTCTCACGTTTACGGCGTGGTGGAATGGCTCAAAGGCATTGCGGCGGGCATCTTCAAAGAACCAGAGGAGCCGCAATTGTCGCCGGGCAGAGTGGAAGCGCTGCAACTCGAAATGAAACTGCGCGGCATCACGACGTCCACTCCGCCAATACTTGCGGAAACACTACCGCCATGCCCGAGGTGTCAAGGTCCGCGCGTATTCATCGGCGGCTGCGGGTTTCGTTGCTCGCAGTGCGGCAGCGTCTTCGCCAATCCAACGGCGAAAGACCCCATTTCGGTGGTGGCGGTCGCCGGCCCATGCTGCGGCGAACCGCTTCTCACTACGATTCCTGGCGGGCAACGCTGTAACAACTGCGGCTGGCAGAGCAATGTCGTTCATTACGGAATAAAGCGATCGGAGTTGGAATCGTTCAGCGGAGGAGCTCGATTCAATCCGGCTGGCTTTCATCGCGCTATCGCGCGGCTGGTTGGACTCGGAGGAAGACGATGAGAGAAACGATTTCGTTGGAGCAGAAAGGGATGGTGGAAGGCGCGAAGCAAAGACTGGCCCACGCACAACAGGCTCTCGCCGACTTCGAGCTCGAGCACGATGGCCAGGTGGTCTCGCCGGAACTCCGGGCGAGCCTGGAGCGCGAACGTCATCTCCTCGACGTCGAGTTGGACGAAGCGCAACGGCAATACGCCAAGGCTTTGGAAGACGCTGACGACTTGGCCGCATCACGATAAAGGGGCAAAAAAGGTGTGGAAAGACAGCTTAGCAAGTTGTAGCGTTGGAACTGAAAGTAGAACTCCCTACCGCGGCCGGTCAACGCGTGCGTACTCGAACGTTGGAGAATCGCCATGTTGACCCGGAGTTTCCAAAAACAATTTGGCATCGTAAATATGGCGGATGAGTTTGTCCATCGCAAGGAGGACGAATGCTAGCGCGCACTGTGGTTCCGATCGAGATCGAGCGTTGGGAGGTCCGACGTGCGCGCGAGCTACGCGAAGATTTGCGGCTGTACGACGCAGCGATCGCGTCGATCACTGCGGATATCGGAAAAGAGCGACGCGAAGCTGGTCTGGCTTTCTTCGAAGTGATCCCGGCGGCGCTGAAAACTCCGCGATGGCTGGCGTTGCAGTCCGGGCTCAATCAACTGTCTCGCTGGCATAGCGAAACGCTGCGGGAGTATGCAGGCTTGGTGTAGTCGAAATTCTCGCCGCCCGTGGCCTCTCCTTCCCGGTCACACGGGCGCGGCAGTGAACTGAAAGGAAAACCATGAATCCATTTATTCGAAAAGTGAAATCGCAGGAGGAAAAAGATGCGTTGCTCGCCGCGGCACGCGTCGAGTGGGACAAACTCGGTGAGTTCAATCACCTGGTTGCCAGCAGCGAGGAAGTTTACTTGAGCAAAATCGCTGACAGCATCATCGTCGAGAGAACTCCATTCACTTCCGCTCGGGAACTCAGCGCGGACGAACTTGCGAAGCAGAACGGCGCGCTGATGTTTTCGCAAATTTTCGGCACTCGTGCGGATGACAAGTACAGCAGCATCCCGGCATTCGCGGAAATGCAGAAGGCGCAGGAGCGAAGGGATCTCGAAAAATTGCTCGGGCCCGCTCGCCGTGCAGAGACATGGCTCGAAACGTTGGTGCGCGAAGCGATCAACAAGGTCCAATCCGTGCCCCGGCGCGCAAGCGAACGCACCGGAATTATCCCGCGGGCAGCGGCCGCGAGCCAGGGCGACAACTCAGACGTCGCGCGATTCCTCCGGGCTTACGTCGAGAACGATACAGCGACGCAGCGGGAGATCGCGCGTTCGCTCGCAGCGGCGTAAGTTTCGGACGCCGGGCAGATCCCGGTCAGGGCGTCTGGAGTTGGAGGATGGCCGTTACCCGACCAGACCGGGACGGGCCGAGCCATCCTCCCAAAAGACTTTTAGCAGAAAGGACACACCACATGACTTTTCGGGAACACGTGCAAGACCATCTGCACAAAAGTGCGACGCATCACGCGGCAGTCGCAGCTCTGCACACAAAAATCAGCAAGACCCACGAGACGCTTGCGGGCCACCACGACGAGCACGCGGGAAAGGCGCAAGGTCACCGAGACTTGGCCCAATTTCATTCGACGCTTTCACAGCATCACAGCGACCGCGAAAAACATTTTTCGGAAATGCATTCGCTGATGGGAGATATAGGCGATGCGGAATTGCTCCCATCGCAGAGTGATGCGGGCGATTCGCTGCGATCGAGCGCCGGGTTGAGCGGCTTTTTGAAGGCGTGCGGCTTGGCAGAGTCCTAAGAGTTTCCGCGCGTTGTGCAGCGTGCGGAATGTGCGGGGCAGCGACTCCTCCGTCGCATGCAACTGGGTGGGCACGAGCCGCGTCCTTCATCGCCGCGCGTGCCTTGCCCCGCAGAGTTGAACGGCTCACGATGCCGACAGAAATAACACGCCCCGCCGGCGGACAGCGGGGCGCGATGAGATAGCGACGTTGTGTGATGAACGGAAGGGATTCTACCACAATGTCACGATTGCAAGCCGCTGCCGACATTTACCTGGGCAGAATGAATGAAGGAGCCCGTTGGAACAATCGGCGCGGGCACAGAGCCGGCGAGAAATTTGGCCCCACGTTGCCGGTCGCGCATGAAGCGGATGCGGCAGAAGAGAAAACAAATGTGTGGTACGTGGGCGGCTCGGCAAAGCGGGAGGCGCGGGAACTTTTCCTGATGGCTGGCCGCAACGGTCACACCATCGAAGAGCTGCGCGGTGACATTTCGATCACGACGGAAGAAATGGTGCAGGTCGATCGCTGGTGTGAGCAGGAGCCCTGCCTGGCCTCGCGCATCCGAGGGGCTATCAATTACCGTGGGGCCGTGCTCGCTGCGTTCGACAAACTGGTGGAAAATGACGCAGCTCTCACCAGGTCGAAGACGGCGGCGGCCGATTAGAGCGCTTCTGGAAGACTTTTCAAATCTGCGCAATTCGCGTGCAATGGAGGGCGAAAGCTCTTCAGTCAATTCAACTTAGGGGTGAGAAACGGGTCCGTACACCGAACGTCGGTAACGAGGTGCGGATGTGTCGCATCAACGGCGCGCGCCCGCATCTTCGGGCTTTCCAAAAAATAAGCGTTTCTTAAAGCCGCGCGGCGGTTCGCTGGAGGTTAGAAAGCGTTACTGGGGAATGAAGCTTTTCGGAGTAACTTTCTCTTTCGAGCTATCCAGCCGAGGATGCCGAGTCCGGACAGACTGAGCAGCCAGGACGATGGTTCGGGAGTCTCTATCGCGATCCCAGAGAACGAGTACCTGATCGTCTGAATCGCATCAAGGTTTGGGCCGCCAACATTAGGGAAGAAAATGCCGTTGGCTGTGACCGTCCCTACGCCGATGATGTCGAATCCGAAAACAGCAGTGGCCGTCGAGTAATCGCAGGAGATATCGCTTGGGCAATTGAGTGCAAATAATTGCCCGTATACGGCAGCAGGCGCGGTTGTGGTGAAGCTACCCCCGGAGACGATGGGTGCCAATACGGACCCAACAAGATTGAAAGTTCCAGTAATCCAGCGGTAGGTTGGTCCACCGTTGAACGAAGCGAAGCATCCGGCTTGGAAGCAGTCCAGGTGGTTGGGTTGTAGGCTCCCTCCTAGATCGCAGGACGCTCCCTGGGTGCATAGACTGAAAATACTATGATCAAGAAGGATACCACCACCGAAAGTAAGCCCGGGACCACTCAACGAGAAGCCCCACTCGTCTACAAACTGTGCAGTACCGCTGATGGGAATGACCGTGAGACCATCGGCGTGTGCTGGCACGGCGGCGAGCAGAGCAAGAGCTACCAGAACCACAGCCTGCGACACCTGGACAAGTCGATTCATCCAGCACCCGTTGCCATGTACAGGAAAAACATGTAGACCAACCCCGTCCTATTGCTTGCACACTGCATACCATCCAAGCGATTGCCACTCAATTACTTCCAAAGAACTGCAATCTCTATACTTATAGGTTCGCGGCGTCTTCGCTGGCGCGCGCACTCTATCCCACAGAACTGCAAGCTACTGCACATAAAGTGCAAGTAATTCTCGTCGGTTTCGGCCCGCACGGTGGGTTGCAGCGGGCCGCTGGTAGGTATTGTAGCCATTGGCATCGTCGAAGGTTGGGAAGGAACATGCTTCCCTTCGGGCTTGAGCGAGGTGCACTGTCCCATGATTCTCAGCTTGGTGGGTGGCAGCCAAATTGCTCAATTGCTCCTCTAGGCGCATCTCTCGGCACGCTAGGTTCTCCTCGAGCGAGAGTGAGCCCCTGCAGATTCCACCGTCCGCGCAGACACTCCAGTTCTACGGCGAACAACCGACAATTGACGAGGCGGAACGAATCCCACCTCCGCCAGCGGAAGGAATCCCACCCCCTCCACGCGCAACCAAGAAAGACGAAAAATAACTTTCACCGCAGGACCTGCCCCGCTGCGTGTCCTCACGCGCAACACCTGATAGCACGGCCTGGGGACGCTCCAGCAGCGCGCGCCGGCGCAAACGTCCGGCCCGCACGTCATCCGAATAGCCCACGCTCCCCGACAACTGAAAAGCCAGCAGGCCGTCCCAGCAATCTCTGCCCACAAAATGTGCAAAGACTGTGCAACCAAGGCTTCAACTTGCGCATTTGCCCAGAGTTGCGGCTGAGAAACGGGTTGCGCAACCTACATTCAAAGTCATGGCACCCTGTTTGCCGTCGGGGGCTCCAGCGCGACCGAAACTCTTTACGCCTATTGACACGAAAGAAGCGAGGCTGTCACAGGTGATACTTACACTGCTCGAAAATAACGAGTCCTTCGTGAATCAGCCAGGTGGTGGTATATAGTTCCGATTATATGTCCCGCTCTCAATCCCTGGCCGCATACTCAATCAATATCTGGAACTTCGAAGAAAGAGAGCGTGAAGTCCTCTCTGATTTCGCAGACGAAGAAGATTTTCTTGCGCTACTTTCGGACTTCCTTTCCATCTTGCAAGTTAAACCATCACACGACAAGCAAAAGCAGCAACTATTGACGGTGGAAATCCTAAAGATTGACAAGAAGGGCCGGACGCTCTGCGGAATCATCGAGACTGGGGAGTATGGCAGTGAGAGCAAACTGCGCGATGCCGATACACACCATCGTTTACAAACGGAAGATTAAAGAAGCGGATATGCTGCCCTTCTATTTCCTGTTTGATTTGCCCGCTGGATCAGAAGACGGTATTCTGGTTTTGCAACGTACGGGCATGTTTGGAATCCGAAAGATTCTGACAGCCGTCATTGACTTCTGGTTCGACTCGCAGTTTCCCGACTATCGCTTGAGGTTGCATCCTCTTGCCGAGCCCGGCGATCTTGAAAAATACAAGGACGGTCAGGTCGAAACTATTCGATTTGTTGGGTACGACGTGCCTGGTGACATCGCTGACGCGCTCAACACGGGCCACAAAAAATTCGACGGTCATGTTGAGCTAGTGATCACGGCACGTAGAGGATCATTTCTGAACGTGAAAGACCGCATACGTCGATTTTTCAACAAGGAAGTAGAGTTGAACAAATTCATCGCCTTGCAGGAGACAAAATTCAAATACCAAGACGTGAAACTAAAAACGAAAGTGGGTCGTAGCAGAAGAACTGTGAGTCTCGCAGCGCTCAAGCTCTTGCGGTCCTATTACGATATCACTGACGATGTTAAAGTGGACGGGGCCACCGGCCACCCCTCCTTCGACTCGATCGACGAACTTGCGAGAGGTCTGGCTGGAAGAGTCAAAAAGAGCTTAGGTATACCCGATGGGGAGGGCTAGAAATGAGCAAGATTGACGTGCTGCCCATCGTCGCAAGGCACTTTGAGAGTCTGCGCGATCACGCCACGGGCAGACGAAGCATCGCAGATATTGTCATTTTTTTTGGTGTGCCTTTGATCGCATCTGGCGCAGCGTTCTATTATCGGATTACGCTCACCTCGGACGCGCTTAACGCGATTTTGGCGTCATTCTCGATTTTTGCAGGATTGTTGCTGAACCTGCTTCTTCTCGTCTACGCCCGGGCGGGCGAAGACGTTAAGGCCGACCTTTTTGCAGCCACTATCAAGAGGTTCGTAAGGCAGCTAAGTGAAAACATTGAGTTTGCCGTTTTAGTCTCTGTGTTCGTCGTGATTTGTTCCCTCGTTGCGACGGCCACTTTGGAGAGAGGCCCGGACGTCACGCCTCACACTGGACGTCCGATGACTGTGATCCTCATCTATCTCACGACAAATTTCCTCTTAACTCTGCTGATGGTACTAAAGAGAATCCACGCAATGTTAATTGAAAAGCTAGATCGCCCTTCTTCAGCGATGAAGAAAGCTTCCTGAACTGTTCTACCTCAATTTCGCCATTCGTAGTATGGCACGCGCTCATTTATCAGCACTTGTGCTAATCGAGTGCAATCGCCTGTCTAAGCATCGCAGTTGCAGTGGCCTAGCGGCGACCAACGGCCGCCGAGACCCGCGTTCGCGGGGCACCGAGATAAGCGCAGCGGCGCGCCCCGCCTTTCTACTTCCGTTTCTCGGCAGGAATTGACAGCAATTCCTTTCGCATTTGATCGAAGATCTTGTGGATTTCCTTCTTCCCTGAGCCCCATGAAAATGCCGGGCCGCCCGACTTTTCAACCTCGACGGAGGCGCGGGTCATCCCATTGCCGGGCGTCCTCGATCGCTATGCTCATGTTGTAGCCCCAAGACCAAGAGGTTGTGCCGACGTGAAAGCGGATGATATGGAGGTCCGGATCTTTTGATTTGATTTCGTGCCTTTTCGCGATCGCTATCTCGGCGGCGTGATACACCGAGTCTAAGGGGGCGGCAAATGTCGCCGTTTTCCACTCATCCTGAGCCGTGGCGGCCGGAGCAACCCACGTCGCAAGAGCCAGAGCCAAAGTGACTGCTAACAGGTATGCCTTCATGTCACCTTCTCATCCTGGCGGTCTTGCCGCGAAACTTCCCAAAAGCAGACCTCTAGAATCCTAATCCTAGCATCCCGATTTGAGAGGTGCCCGATTGTCTGCGAGATTTGTACCTCAAAATTGTCCCCGAATTGTCCCCGAACGAGTTGAAAGCAACCTAAAAGAGCGAAACGGAAGCGAACGCAATCGAACGCTAACACACTTACAAATCAATGGTTTACTGATTTTGCGGCACTTACTGATTTTGCGGTTTCAGATTAAAAGGCCGCTGCTCTACCACTGAGCTACGCCCCTGCGGTGGTTCTAACATCTTACATGAAAAGATTTAGCGCGCACCACGCCTCTCAGGTAACTCGTAATGAAAGCTTGCGGTAGCACAGTCGCAGCCAGTTCGTAATTGCCTTGTCTAGATAGAAACTGACGCGCTAAGGCATATAAAACGCTGCACGACATTGTGGCGCGTTGCGGCAGTTGCTGACAGCGCCAGGCTTGAGGTGCAGCATCGGCCTGTAAGCCCGATGCTCCTTGATGGCAAACTCTGCAAGCGTCAGAATTAGACGCCTTCCGCTACTGCGATAATGTTTTTACAGACGGCGAACGCGCCCGCTCGTCGTTTCTGATTTCAAAGTTGCTTACACATGATAGTGACTAACGGGGTTGCCATTGCATATAATCGCGTTCGCCATGCCAAGCCAGGAGACGTTGTATAACGTGGCCGATGGAGTGGCGCCATACCTTTGAACCACCCGGACAAGGTTAAGGC
>WNFS01002033.1_pt1 | contig 15278 bp, 13 predicted proteins | sample 5400141 | NCBI WGS metagenome assembly WNFS01 (sample SAMN13153358, study PRJNA577476) | soil metagenome | isolation source: 60 cm saprolite under Madrone tree | place: USA:California | collected 2016-06-14
TCCGCGCGCGTCGAGGAATACATTCTCAAACAGGGCCTATACCGGTGAAATTCGAATCCTTGCCTCAGGGCGTCCGCCTCGCTGTCGAAGCCGCACAAGAAAAGAAAGCCGCGGGCATCACCGTGCTCGACCTCACGGCCGCAGGCGCCTTCACCGATTATTTTGTGGTCTGCACCGCCTTCAGCACCCCGCAGGTGCAGGCCATCTGCACCGAAGTCGAGGCGCAGCTCTACAAAAAACTCAGCCGCTCGCCCGAACATCGCGAGGGATATCGCTCCGCCGAATGGGCGCTGCTCGATTTCGGCGGCTTTGTTATGCACGTTTTCAGCGAACAAGCCCGCCGCTACTACGATCTCGAGCGCCTCTGGCGCATGGCGCCCAAGCTCGATATCCCCGACCCGCCTGAGGGTCCATCTTCCGAACGAAACATGTCTGATTCACCCTTCGGGCACGAACGCCTTTCCGGCGAAGCCGCTTCCCGCCGGCCGCAGAGCGGTCGTTCGCGGCAATGACCGCGGAACGATTGCCGTGGATCTCCGCCGACCCCGCATCGCTCCGTCTATTTGAACTCGCAGAGAAAGTCGCGGTCGCTCCCGCCACTCTTTTGATTACCGGTGAAAGCGGCACCGGTAAGGACCATCTCGCCCGGCTGGTTCATGAACTCGGTCCGCGACGTGACGCGCCGTTCCTGAAAATCGATTGCGCCAGTCTTCCGCCGCAGCTCGTTGAAAGCGAGCTCTTCGGCCACGAACGAGGCGCCTTTACCGGCGCGGTCGAGCGCAAGCTCGGCCGCTTCGAGCTCGGCGGCAACGGCAGCATCGTTCTCGATGAAGTCGCCGCACTCTCGCCCGGAGCGCAGGGCAAGCTCCTCCGCATTTTGCAGGAGCGCACGTTCGAACGCCTCGGCGGCACGGAAACCCTGCGCATCGAAGCTCGCCTTATCGCCCTCACCAACGTCGATCTTCCTGCCGCCGTGAAGTCCGGCAGCTTCCGTGAAGATCTTTTTTTTCGGTTGAACGTTCTCACTCTCGAGGTTCCGCCGCTTCGCGAGCGCCGCGCCGATATTCTGCCTCTCGCCGATCATCTTCTGGTGACGATTCGCTTCGTCCATGCCCGCCCTAAGGCGCAATTGAGCGACTCTGCGCGCCGTATGCTCGCGGCCTACGCCTGGCCCGGCAATGTCCGTGAACTCCGCAATGCTCTCGAGCGCGCGGTGGTTTTCTCCCGTCCTGGCCGCGGCACAGCGGCTGCCAAGAGCGATTTACTCCAACCCGAAAATTTTCCGGAAACTATGCGCGCCGCTGCGTCTGGCGCCGCCAGCCCGGTCGCCGGCCTCCGTTCCCTGGAGGAAGTGGAGCGCGAAGTCATCGCCGCCACGCTCGAAGCCACGCATTACCAGATCGGCCGCTCCGCCGCAGCCCTCGGCATCAGCCGCAAAACCCTCCTCGAAAAGCGCAAGAAATATGGTTTGAAATGATGTCGAAATGGCAGAGCCCAGTGTCAAGACTCTTCTTGCTGACAGGAGAATTCTTCCTGTGGATGTTCAACCTCTTGATTACAATTCATTCTTTCTCACTGACAACTGAAAACTGACGACAGAGAACCTGGCATGCGAATTCGGCTATTGATGATCGGAAAAACCCGCCGCCCAGAAATGCGTACCATCCTCGACGATTATGTGAAACGCATCGGCCGCTCATGCCCTATCGAAGTCACCGAGGTCCGCGATGCCCCCGCGGCCCTCAAGAAACTCGACGCTGACCGCGCCGCCACCGTCGTCCTTCTCGACGCTGCCGGGAAAAATCTCGATTCGAACGCCCTCGCTAAGTGGCTCGGCGAACTCCGCGATCGCGGCACCCGCGAACTCATTTTCCTCTGCGGCGACGCCGAAGGCTTTCCGGATGATCTCCGCCAGCGCGCCCACCAGAAACTTTCTCTCAGCGCCATGACCTTTTCCCACGAACTCGTCCGCGTCATGCTCGCCGAGCAGCTCTACCGCGCCTTCGCCATTCTCTCCGGCAGCCCCTACCCGAAATAGTTCGCGTTGTGTAAAACTGTAAATATCATGTCCATCCGCATCTCTCCCGACGCCAATCGGCCCTCTGCGACAATCGAAATTCCTCTCGAGAATCCTCTCCCCGATTACGACCTTCTCCAACTCGAGCAGCCCACCCCCCGCGATGTGGACGCCGTCCTCGTATCGCAGGGTTTCCGTGACCTTGTTGATGACGCCCGCGGCGTCCTCATGGATCTCCTCGCCCATCCTCCGTACCAGGCGAGCTCTCCGGAGCATGCCAATCTCGATTTCACTCACTCGGCCCCGCTCCCCCTCGAACTCGCGCAGTTGACCGGCGCCATTTGCCCCGGCGGTGATGAGAGCTACCGCCCCGGCTTGTGGATCGTGCTCCGAGATCCCCACGCCAAGCCGGGGTCCTCGCTTCCTCCCGGGTCGCAGGAACGCGTCGCGTCCATCGCCGCCGAGCTCGTCAAACGCCTCCAGCTCGCGTGATCGCTTCGCTCGCCGCCCAATCTAGGAGTTAGCAGGACCGTTCCTGCAATCCGCATCGTTGTGGAGTCGTGGAAATTCTCGCCACCCATCACATTCGCTTTGCATCAAAGAAATGCCATGCGCCGCAAGGCTCATCGAAATGTCACGATTCGCAAACCTCACCCCTGGGGCAGGCCGCCCTGGTCTGTTGATTTCCGTCCCGTCCCGCGCGCCCTTCCCGATCACGTGGATTTTGCCATTGTTGGCGGCGGCTTCACGGGACTTTCCGCTGCGGCGTGGTTGCGCAGGTTTGCTCCCGGGCGGTCCGCCCTTGTGCTGGAGTCTGCTTCGCTCGGTAACGGCGCCAGCGGCCGCACCGGCGGCATGGCGCTCGCGGAAACCGCGGCCGGCCCGCTCTCCGGCCTCGGCGATGTGCTCGCCGGCTACAAAAAAATTCTCCGCGCTTTCCGCATTGACTCGCGGTTGACGCTTCCTGGCGTCTGGGAGCTTGCCCGCTCCGCTCCGCCGGCCAAAGGCTCCGCCCCTGCCGGAAAACATTCGCCGATTTCTTGGAGCGATTCCGGCGAGCTGAAAGTCGTCCGCCGTGTGCCCGGCGGCACTGTCGACCCTGGCAAAGTGCTCGCCGGTCTCGCGCGCGCTGCAGAAAACGCCGGCGTCCAGATCGTCGAGCACGCCGAGGTTCGCGCGCTGGACTTCTCGAATCCCCTCCGCTTGAGTGTCCGCCGCAAACTCCGCGGCCGTATCCACAAGAGAGTAATCCGCGCCGGGCAAGTCCTTCTCGCTACCAACGCCTTCTCCCTCGAATTGTCCGGCCTGCGCGCCGCCGCCGTGCCGAAACTCACCTTTGCGCTTGCCACCGCCCCGCTGTCCGCCGCGCAGCTCAAAGGCATCGGCCTCTCCTCGCGCCGCCCGTTTTACACTGTGGACTTTCCCTATTTGTGGGGACGCCTGCTCGAATCGAATGGCGTCATTTTCGGCTCCGGCCTTGTCCCCGCCCCCATTAGCTTGCCTTTCCGCGTTCCCACCGGCGCCCGCTCACTGAAGAACGGAGCGCACGATTTGCACTTCTACGATGTTCGCCGAGGCGAAGCCGCCGACCGTCTCCTTTGGCTCGAAACCCGCGTCCGCCATTTGCACCCTGCCCTTGCATCCGTCCGCATTACGCACCGCTGGGGCGGCCCGATTCTACTCACCGAAAAAATGCGCCCCATCTTCCGCCAACATCCTCGCAGCAAACAAGTGATCGTCCTCGGCGGCTACAACGGCCACGGCGTCGCTCTCTCCGTCTACCTCGGCAAATGGGCCGCCGAAGCCCTTCTCGCCCGCCGCCCCCTCCCTCGCTGGCCCCTCCCTAGCTGACCCCTCCTGGCTGACATTGATACAAACCTTTTCGCCGCAACCGTGCCCGGCTGCACAATTCTTCTCCCGGTTTCATCCCTTCACTAGGTATAGAATGAGTCTTCGTAATTCTGCCGGTCCAAAACGAGAGAGCCAGAAACGAGACCAACCATGAGAAAAGCGCTTTTCGCACTCCTTTTATTGTTCAGTGCGCGCCCCTTGCTCGCACAAACGGCGCCGGAAGGAATCTGGCAGGGATATGACGGTGAGTGGCGCCATGTGTCCAGCCAATTGCTCGCACTGGCCGAGGCCATGCCCGAGGAGAAATTCGCCTGGCGTCCCGCACCCGGAGTGCGCTCCACCAGCGAAGTCTTCATGCACATCGCGCTCGCAAATTTCTACTTGCTCAGCGTGACGGGTCCCAAAATGCCCGCCGACATGAAAGAAGGGATGGACAAATCGGTCACCTCGAAAGCCGACGTCATCAGCTGGCTGAAACGTTCCCTCGACGCGGTGAAGTCCGCCCACTTGGCGACCACGCCAAAAGACCTCGAACGCAAGGTCCACATTGCCGATCGCGACGCCACCGTGGACGGCATGTATCTGCGCATCATCGTTCATGCCAATGAGCACATGGGACAGCTCATCGCCTACGCCCGCATGACCGGTGTCGCTCCCCCCTGGTCCAAAAACCAGTAACCGCCATTCACTTGCACTGGAGTGCTCTTCCCGGAAGCTAGTTCTGAGCCGTGGAACGGCCCGACCAAGCCGCCATCGCAGCAGCATCTCCAGTCGACTGCGAAATGCCCCGTCCAGTCTCCCCAATTTAAGAAAAACCGGGGAGGGGGGTGTTATTGTTAACTAGAAATTCCACCAGGATTCCAATCCCGCCTGCCCCGACTTTGTCTGGGAGGAGCCCGTCGCTGCGGGCGATGCTGGACCTACATTCACCTCACACCCGACGAAGCAGCGCTGTCAGCAATCTGGCGGGACCCACAAGGGTCTGTTGCTGCCGGGAATTTATTCCACAGGTCACGGCACTGAACACGGATCACGGTGTTAAAATCCCGGCGGTTTCCTGAGGAGGAGCGAGATGAGCAAGCAAGTACGGACTTGGACGGTTCTCTCACTGGTTGGAGCGGCGCTGGCTTGCGGGCAAGTTGCCGTGGCGCAACAAGAGCCGGACTGGTCCAAGGTTCAAATCAAGACGACCAAGGTTTCCGGCAATATCTACATGCTGGAAGGCCAGGGAGGAAACATTGCGGCTTCTGTCGGCGAAGACGGCATCGTCATTGTGGACGACCAGTTCGCTCCGCTGGCGGAAAAAATCCAGGCCGCGCTGAAGGAATTGAAAATTACGGACAAGCCCGTGCGCTTCGTCATCAACACGCACTTTCACGGAGACCACACCGGCGGAAACGTACCGTTCAACAATGCCGGCTCGACGCTCATCGCTCAAGATAATGTCCGCAAGCGGCTCGAATCCGGCGGCACCGTCGGCAATGGCAGCTCGATCAAAGCGGACGTGAAGCCTGCGGCCAAGGCCGCGCTTCCCATCATCACCTTTGAGCACGACGTGACCGTGCACCTGAACGGCGAGGACATTCGCGCGCTGCATTTTCCCTCCGGCCACACCGACGGCGACTCCATCATCTTCTTCCCAAAAAACAATGTCGTGCACATGGGCGACGACTTCGTGCGCTACGGCTTCCCGTTCATTGACGTGGCCAGCGGCGGCAGCGTGCAGGGCATGATCGACGCCATGGAAAAAGCCACCGTCCAGCTCCCGGCGGACGTCAAGGTCATCCCCGGCCACGGTGCCATCTCGAATCTAGACGACGTGCGTGCCTTCACCAAAATGCTGAAGGAAACTTCCGCCGTAGTACAGAAAGCCCTCGACGATCGCAAAACACTGGACCAGATGAAGGAGGAAAAAATCCTCGCGCCCTGGGCAAAATGGAAAGGCGATTTCGTCAACGAAGATGCGTTTATCGAGACGCTCTACAATTCGCTCACCGGCCATAGAGGAGAATTCGTAAAGCACAACTGAGCAGTTTACTTGTTGCTGGATTTTGTCTTTGTGTAGGGCCGGGCTTCAGCCCGCGCAGTAGAGTAGCGGCACGATATATCGTGCCCCTCGCGGACGACGCCCGAACAAACGCACTACGGCCGGGCGTTTGGTGAGAAAAAACCAATCGGCAAATCGCGCGCCGTCCGCAAGCCGGCCGACGCATCAAGAATCACCGGAATGGAATTCACGACCACCGAAGCCGTCGCAATGTCGCCATGCGAGCCGCCAGGAATGACCAGGCTGATGTTCGGATGCCCCGTGAGCGAAATCGTATCCGCGGGATCCTTCGCGCCGACGTACATCTGCAGCTCGAGGTACACGAGTTCTTTGCCATCTTTCGAGAGGCCGCGCGCGATCTGGTGCACGCCTGCCGCCTGGCCCGCTTCGACGGTGAGAAATTCGGTCTGCACGCGCTCGGTGGCTATTTTCGGCTCGATCGTTTCGCTAATTTGCTCGGCCGGCAAATTCAAGCTGTCCGCCACCATCGCCACGGATTCCGGTAAACCGACGTGCTTGATCACGCCCGCTTTTACCTGCGCACGAAATTCTTCAACTGTCATCCCCGCGCCGATTTTTTTCTGCAGCGGCAGACGCCGCTTCGAGGCATCCACCACGCGCAGCGCTTTGGCGTGTTCGATGCGTTGCGAAACCGCCGCCAGCGTCACGACCAGCTTGTCCATCACGAAGCCGGGATTCACGCCCGTGCCGACCAGCGCTACGCCCCATTCCTTCGCCGCGCTATCCAGCTTCGCCGCCAGCTCCGGATGCGTGCGGAAGGGATACGACAATTCTTCACAAGTCGAAACAATGCAACACTCCGCTTCCAGGCACGACAGCAATTGGTCCATTACTTTTTCAAGCGACGACGACGTCGAATGGATCACCACGTCCGCGTTTTGTTCCAGCACTTCTTTCGCTTCCGCGGAAATCGCGATGCCCCACGGCGCGTCCTTCGCGCCGGCCACTTCGCCAAGATCGCGCCCGACCTTCGCCGGATCCCTATCGATCGCGCCGATGATTTCAATGGCCTGTTTTTCCCGCATCAGCCGCACGATGGATGCGCCGATCGGGCCGACGCCATACTGGATGGCGCGAATTTTCTTTTTCACTTCGTTCTCCGTCTGTTTATACCGCCGACCGTTCTGCGATCGCCAGAACACTGACCGCTTTGCGGTCGCCAAAACAATGACACACACCGCGCATTTTTGTCTCTGGAGAAACCCCTACGATAATGGAATTCCCGTGCGCATTCAACGAAGAACCGCTCCAAGCGTTCGCACCGTTTGCAGCTCGCGCTGGCGAAACCGGAATTGTTGCTGGCGCGGGGCTTGCGCCGCATAATAGCTGGAGAGAACGCCAGCCGATCCCGGAGGAAGACGCCATGCCCGCAAGAAAACTTTCCGAAGCCGAGATTAAAACGCTGCTTTCCAAGGCCAAGGGCTGGAGTCTTGTCAACGGCAAACTCCACCGCGAGTTTGCGTGCAAGGATTTCGTCACCGCGTTCGGCAATATGACGTGCGTCGCGCTGGTGGCCGAAGCGATGAACCATCATCCGGAATGGTTCAACGTGTGGAACAAAGTGGTCATCGACCTGAATACTCACAGCGTGAAGGGAATCAGTGACTTTGACTTTGTGCTGGCGGAAAAAATCAACGAAATCTTCGAGCCATTTCCGCCGCTGCGCCTTCCAGGCAGCGGAAAAGGCCAGTGATTTTTTCGGCGCCTGATGTGTTCGCGTCGAAAACGATCTTCCAATAATGAGCGCAGACCCCCAGCAGCAAGAATCCAGCCGGAGCTGGATTTTTCTAACGGCGCGCTGGGCGGCGGCGCTGCTTATTCTTGGAATTCTCTTTTATCTGCTGCCGGTGGCCCCCTTCCGCAACGCCTTGTCGCGCATTCCTCTGACACGATTTATTGCCGTGCTGCTGATATATCTGGTGGCCCTGACCGGCGGCATCACCAAGTGGCACACGGTCGTGAATTCCGCGGGCGCGCAACTTAGCTTCGCCGCCAGCGCGCAGTGCTACACCAGTGGGCTATTTGGCGCGCTGTTTCTGCCATCGATTATCGGCGGCGACGTCGCGCGCCTCGCCGTGGGCATTTCGCGCAGTCCGCATCCGGCCGCGGTGATCACCGGAAATGTGGCGGACCGCTTTCTCGATGTGGCCGCCCAGCTCACGCTCGTCTCGCTGGGCCTGATGCTGCTTCCGGGCTCCTTGCCCGCTCCCCTGCAGGGGCCGGCGAAGCGCGTGCTCCTTGCCGGCGTTCTTGGGGCGGCCGTTCTTTTCGGCCTCGTTGTGGCATTGCGCCGGCCGCTCTTGCGCGGCCGCTCCATTCGTTTCCGCCGCAGGCTCGCGCAACTTCGTCACGCGATCCGCGCGGTCTCGCGTCGTCCTCACCGGCTGCTTTTTGGCTGGTTGATGGGAACTTCCGTGCAGGGCACCTATGTTTTGCTCACCGCTCTCCTGGGAGTCGCTTGCGGACTCCATCTCCCGCTGCGCGTGTGGCTCTTCGCGTGGCCATTGGCCAAAATTGCCGCGGTTATGCCCATCACGCAAGGTGGCATTGGCGTTCGCGAAGCGGCACTCGTGGTGTTGCTCGCGCCGTTTGGTGCGCCGGCGTCGCAAGTTCTGGCAACGGGAATCGTTTGGGAGGGCGTGATCATCACCGCAGGTCTTCTCGCGGGACTAACGGCGTTTCTCTTGCGGTCTTCGCAATCTCGTCCGCAGGGCACTTAGCTTTTCCGTCACTCCCAGCGAAGTTTGCTTGACTCCTGCCGCCCCTGCGGCAAAATGGGCAAACCCCCTTCTAATACAGCTGATTGTCCAGAGGACTGCCCTCTCCAGTCTCGTGAATTGAGCTGGCTTGCGGTGAAGTGTCGCATCAGGTGGACTGACACCGGATTCGAACTGATCGCGGCTCTTGAAGCACGCGATCCACTTTCTTCGCGAGCCTGCGCGGAAGCGAGGCGACGTGCATGATCAAAAAAAAAGCTGCGCATACTACTTGCGGAAGGAGATCCCGCTGAGACCACTACGGCGCTGCGCGAGCTGTACCCGGAGTCCCAAGAAGGTCTGGAATTAACAATTGTCTCCACGATTCCGACGCTGATTGGCCACGCTCGAAATCGTAAATCCAGAAATCATTTTCGTCGACCCATCGCTCGCGCATCCCGACCCGTTGGAGGCGGTACGCCGCGTGCACCGTTCGGCTCCTGAGGTGCCCCTGATCGTACTCGCCGACGGCAGCGATAAGAATTGCGCCACTCAAAGCTTGAGCCAAGGCGCCCTGGATTATCTGCTCAAAGGATTTATCGATACCCGGACCGATCTCCTGCGGGATTCCTTCACGGGACTCTATATCCGCGATGGATTTCTGACGCTCGGAAAGCGTGCGATAGAAACGGCGAAGCGCAGGAAGAGCACTCTGGTCTTGCTGCGCATGAGAATCGACAATCTGGCAGCGCTGCGCGCGGGACATGGTCCCATCGCCGTAGAGAGTTCCTTGCGCGAGGTAGCCGCGCTGCTAGCGAGCGGTTTCCGCGGGACGGACATCATAGCCCAGCGCACCGGTCCTTTGCCGGCGCATGGAAAAGCGCATTGCCGTGTTCAATCGCGAAAGAGGCCCGCGGGGTCCGCTGGAACTTCGAATTTGTGCACGTTGCTGGTCTCCCAAGGAGGCCATTACCTTCTGCGAATTCCTGGACAGTGTGGAGGCGGGGTTGCGGCTTCCGGCGATTCCATTTGCCCAGTTAGACTGCATCCCGCAGGAAGATCGATGCGGCTGAGAAAAGATGATTCGAACGCTGCGATTGCGGCGAAGAGTTGTCTGGCAATTCGGCGCGTATGGCTGACGGTCAACGCCTTGCCGCCGCGGGCAGCCTTCACGTTCAGCAACCCCAGGGGGTCCCAATGAAAGCAGGCACACTCGAAGAATTCGGCACTCTGAAGGCCATGGCGCCGTGGCATGTGCTCATCGTGTCACGCTCGCGAAACGACGCCGAACTCATACTCCACGAACTCCGGGAAGCCGGACTTCATTTGGATCACACACTGGCGGAAAATCAGCAGCAATTTCGCCGCGCGTTGCTGCAGGAGAATTTCGACGCGATCCTCTCCGACTATCGCCTTCCGAATTGGACGGGCCTGGAAGCGCTCACAGGGCTGCGTGAAACCGGCCGGGACATCCCCTTTCTTCTGGTGACCGGGACGCGGGGAGAAGAAGCCGCGGTTGAATGCATCAAGCAGGGTGCCACGGACTACATTCTCAAAGACCGCCCCACGACACTCGGCCGGGTGCTGCGTGAAATTTCTGACCAGGTGAAAAAGCGAAAGGCATCGGGCTGAACCAAAGGCTCAAAACGGCATTGAGTAAACAACGCAATCATTTGCGATCCCGCGTGAAGCAGAGCAGGGTCGTGCTTTTCCTATCGATCTGTCCCTTTTTTACCGTTGACAGGTGCGTTCCGCGGTGCTACAAACCGGTGAAAGACAAGCTCTTTGGTGGTGAGTCTCCTAACGAATTGCCGAGCGCAGTGCGCGAGTGAGGCTGCAGACCTGCCTGGCAGGGCAGGCCTGCTGAGCCGCCGAGGGTCTTGTCATGCAACACCCCACCCACCCCGGGAGGTGAGAACGAACCCGTTTTCACCTCCTTTTTATTTGCTCGGACCTTGACGAATCGAGTTCTGGTTCCAAAATGGAACTGAGTGGGCTTTCCGCAGTTCTTGACATTGCAAAGGCCCACTTCTTGGATTTCTTGCTTCCTCTAACTCCAATATTTTCAATCGGTTCTTGCGCCTAATCCCTTGTGAGCTAAGATGGGCCGGGTAACTTCCATTCAAAAATGACCGCCTCGGCGCCTCCACTTCTTTCCCTGAAACACGTGACCGTCCTGCGCGGCACGCGGGAGCAGCGGCCCGCCCTCGATGACGTCACATTGCAAATCGGAGCCGGCGAACACGTTTGTATTCTTGGGCCCAACGGATGCGGCAAGTCCACGCTGATTAAGACCATTACCCGGGAGTGCTATCCACTCGCGCGGGAAGGGTCTTCCATCTTTATCCTGGGACGTGAGAGATGGGATATTTTCGAACTGCGCTCGCTGCTCGGAATTATATCGCCCGACTTGCTGGCTTCGTGCACCACGGATGCCACCGGACGGGATGTGGTGCTCTCCGGTTTTTTCAGCAGCACGCGGATTTTTCCTCACCATCATCCCGATCCGAAACATCTTTCGCGGGCCAACGAAACCTTGGCGCGACTGGGCATCGCGCATCTTGCGGATCGCGCGGTCGCTGAGATGTCCTCCGGCGAAGCCAAGCGCACATTGATCGCGCGGGCATTGGTGCACGATCCGCAGACGCTGCTTTTTGATGAGCCCAGCAACGCGCTGGACATCGGCGCGCAACTCCAGCTTCGCGACACGATGCGCAAGCTCGCGCAATCAGGCCTCGGCATTTTGCTAGTGACGCATCATGTTTCAGAAATCATTCCGGAGATCGAGCGCGTGATTCTTTTGCGCGAAGGACGCATCCTCGCTGATGGACGAAAACCTTCCATCCTGACTGCGGAACATCTTTCGAAGTTGTTCGCGGTTGCGGTGCGGCTTGGCCAGAACGACGGCTATTTCCATCTCTATTGAATGGAAACAAGGCGAGCTGCACGAAGCGACAGGATCGGTTTGATTCTTGGAGCGGAAGACGCTTCAACTTGCCTGTGCCAGCCCGTACAGAAGCTCGACGTACGAGTGAACGGCGCCATCCATGCCGTGGACTTTCGGGTTTTTCGATTCGACGAGGTAGTACTCGTCCGGAGCATGCGCGCCGCTTCCGTGGCCGAGACCAAACGGGCCCGCGGCCAAGTGAAGCGGCTCGCCGGTGAATACGTAGCCGGGCCACGAGCCCGCGCTCCGCGGGAGAATAACCGGGTCAATCCCGCCTTGGCGATACACCTCGGTTTCAACACGAATGAGCGCGGCGTCGGCGGGAGTGCTATTGGGATCATATCCGCCGGTCATGCGGACTTCGATGTCGCCGAAACCTTTTTTCGCAAGATGGGCTCTGAGTGCGGCCAGCGCTTCAGCGGCGGTCATCTCCGGAACGAGGCGGAGGTCGAGTTTGGCCACGGCTCTTCCGGGAAGAATGGTTTTTCCACCGGGTCCGGTGTAGCCGCCGACGAGGCCTTCGATGTTCACGGTGGGCCGCGACATCAAGAGTTCCAGGGCTTCGCGCCAGCTCACGTCGTGGACCCAGTGCTCCACGCCAAGAAGTTTTTTCGCTTCCGTCTCGCTCAAGCGGCGCGACGCTTCCGCGATCATTTTCTTCTCGGCTTCGGAAATCGGGCGGGCCTTATCGGCGAAGCCTTCGATGGCGGGATCATTGCCATCGGGCGAGACGAGTGTGGCGAGCGCTTCGACGAGGTGCCACGCGGGGCTGTCCAGCCGCGCTTTGTTGCTGGAGTGCACGTCCTTGCGCGGGCCGCGGCCCCAGCGTTCGCCGCTGGAAATCAGTTCGCACTCGATGACTCCCTTTGCGCCCAGCGTCATGGTGACTTCGCCGTCGAGTCCCTGCGAAGCGCTGGGCATGAAAATTCCAAGACAATTTTTCAGAGCCGCCGTCACCTCCGGCCTCCGCACAATTTGCGGAAAGTGCGGTGAACCGATTTCCTCTTCTCCTTCGGCCACGAACACCAAATTTACGGGGAGCTTGTTGCCGGCGCCGTGAATTGCGAGCAGCGCGGCGAGAAACGATGCTTCCGGACCTTTCTGATTTACGGCGCCGCGGCCCATGACGACTTTTCCGAGGCCGGGTTTATCAACCAGAGCGGCTTCGAATGGCGGCGAAGACCATTCGGCGGGATCGGCCTGTTTCACGTCATACATGTAGTAAAGGCCAAGGGTGCGCGGAGCGCCGGCATCCAGCGTGGCGAAGATGCCGGGCTGGCCGTCGGTGGGGACTTTCGCCGCTAGCTGGAATCCTGCTTCGCGCAGCATGCGCATGGTCAGCTCGCAGCCCTCGTTCATGCCGCGGTTTTCGGCGGCGATGGACGGCTGGCGGATCCAGTCCTGCAGGCGCTTCACGGATTCGTCGTGGCGCTTTTCGATTTCCGCGTGAATCGCATCGAGATCGCTGGGACGCGCGTGCGCCCAGCGGGGCATCGCAAGAGCTGCCGCGGCAGCAGCAGCGCCCTGGAGGAAGGCGCGGCGGTCCGTTGACGGAAAAATCTCAGCGGAAGGCGTTTCGGAATTCACGGGCGAACTTTTTTCCTTGGCGTGATTCTTTGCCTGCTCGTCCCTGCTGTCCTCGAAGTGAGAGGAATTTGCCATCATTGCCTCCTGTTGCGCGTTAAGTGGAATGGAAAATGATTCGCTGGGCGGCCATTTCAACGCGGCAGAGTACACCTTTTGGATTTAGTGGGCAATGGCGGCGGGTGGCTGCTGGCGGCCATGCGGCTTGCGGTAATGAATTTCGTATCCGTAGTGATTGACGAAACGCGCGATAGTGCCGTTGGGTCCCACCGCCCACGCGGTCCAGATGTCCAGGAGAGCCGCGGCATTGAGATTCAGCGAATCCGTGTGCTTCCAGTGAGCGCCGAAATCACCGCTGAGGTCTTCGCCGTTTGGTCCGGCGGCCACCCACCGCCCATCATTAATGTGAGCCACAGCGGAGCGGTAGCCGCCGGGCTGCTGCGTGGAGAGTTGCCAGGTCTTGCCTTCGTTGAGAGAATACGCAGCAACCCCGGACGCGCGCTTGGGATCCAGATAATCGCCCCCGGCAACAACGATGGTTTTTTTGTCCGCGAGAGCGATGGAGAAGATTCCAGAGGAGGCCTTGCCGTGGGCGATGGGTGTTTCCGCGACGCTCCAGGTGCGCCCCGAGTCAGAGGAGTGGAAGACGCGAGCGGCCGGGCCGCCGGTGCCGAAAAAAATGTCGGCGCCGGAGAGCGCTAGGCAAGTATTGCTGGCGGCAAACGCGCCCTCGCTGAGCAGCGCCGCGGGCATGTTGATGCTGGAGAGCTGATTCCAGAGCCGGCCGTCCATTGTGTTCAGTAAGAGGAATTTGCCATCGATGGGATCGCCGAGCGCAAAACAGTGCGTTTCTGAGAGGCAGGCGATGGAGTCCAGAAAGAATTCCTTGCGTTTGTCCGTGTATTGCAAAGTCCAGGTTTCGCCGCCGTCGGTCGTTTTGTAGATGCGCGATTTTTCGCCTTCACCGCTGGACATGGCGTAAGCGATGCTGGAGTTGAATGCGGCGATGCCGCGAAAGTCGAGTGCGTCGCCGCCAGCCACGTGCAGGCGCTTCCACGTCGTGCCCTCGTCGAGGGATTTCAGAATCACGCCGTTCGAACCGGACGCCCAAACGACCGGCGCAGGTACGCCTCTTGCGTCCGGCGCATAGGCCAGACTCACGCCGCGCAAATTCGTATCGAGTCCGCTAGTTTGAACCTTCCACCACTGTGCCTCGGCAGGAATGGTGACCAGCATCAAGAGCAGGAGTGTGCGCATAGCGCGCATTTTAGCAGGGGGCGGTGCTTTCCTGAACGAAGTGCGGTCCATCTCCGGAGTTCCCTGTATTTGCTCGGAAAAATTCCCAATCCAGGATTGTGCCAACGGCCATTGCTAACTCCTGCATGACGGCGAGCCCTAAACGAAGCATTTGTTTCCGGCACTCCGCTGGCTTAGACTTTCGCGGGCTTCCTACCAGGGAGGAAATCATGCAAACCACGAGAAGAACTTTTCTGGGTGCCGTCGGAGCGACCGCCGCGCTGGGAATGGCCGGTGGCGCAAGAATCCCGGAAGCGCTGGCAGCCGAGCCACGCGTAGCAAATGTTCCCGCCGCATCGGGCGAAAAAGTCTTGTTCTGGGTCGCGGCCTCGACGCCTTGTGACAAAAATCTGAAATTCGATGAAGAACTGTACAAGGATCTGCTCGCCTACTTGAAATCCAACGGCGCCGACGGCGTAGTCGTCCTCGGAACGACCGGCGAATTCCCCTCGTTCTCGGTGGCCGAGCGCAAGAGAGTCGCCGAGACCGCCTTCAAGCACAGGAACGGCTTGAACATTATCGTATCCCCGGGTACCGCGAATTTTCCCGAGACGCTGGAACTCTCTCAACACGCGCAAGCCAATGGCGCGGACGGCCTGCTGGTGGTGCCGCCGTTTTATTACAAGCACCCGCGGTTGGATGGATTGACTAAATATTTTTCCATGCTTTTCGAACAAGTAAAAATTCCCATCAATCTCTACCACATTCCGTTTGCCACGGGCGTGCCCATCAGCCATGAATTGCTGCATGCCATGGAAAAATATCCGAACCTTGCGGGGATCAAGGATTCCGCAAGCGATCCCACGGTCTATCAGCAAT
>WNFS01002102.1_pt1 | contig 15274 bp, 15 predicted proteins | sample 5400141 | NCBI WGS metagenome assembly WNFS01 (sample SAMN13153358, study PRJNA577476) | soil metagenome | isolation source: 60 cm saprolite under Madrone tree | place: USA:California | collected 2016-06-14
CTTTCCTTTGGGCTTCAATCCCTCGTGCGACGAGAGAGCCCCCTTGCGGTGGCTCTCTCGTGTATTGACGCGCAGGTATTCACGCAGCAACCGGCTTGAAGGTAATACGGCCCGGCTCCCCGGCTTTGGGGTGCGGCTTCATCACGATCTCGATGTCCTGCTCAAACACAGTGAGCATTTTCATCAGGCGCTCGGCTGAATAGTCCTCAAAGTCGCCGCGTAGAAGATGGGAGAGGTCAGGTTGGGTGATGCCCAACAACTTGGCTGCTTTGACCTGGGTCAGGCCGCGTTGCTTGATGAGCCGGTGCAGTTGCGCGACGATGTTCGCCTTCAACAGCCGTTCTTCGGGGTTGGGCAGGCCAAGGTCAGCAAAAACGTTGCCGCTGCCTTCGTAGGCTTCGATTTTTTTCGTCATGGCTTGTGCCTTCCTTTTTCAATGCGCGCGCGGTAATGCATCTCTGCATCGCGCAGGCGCGATTTAATCAAGCCGAATCCCCTCAGCGCCTTCGCGGCTAGCGGTTCGTCACCCTCCTGCACCTGATTCAAGGCATAGCCTACGCGGTTCTGCACCTTGGCCGGAAATCCCTTTAAGTCTTTACGGCTAGAGCCGATAAAGATGCAGGGCTTCGGTTCGGGTCGTTTGATCTTCACTGCTGTTATTATGGAGATATCCCCATAGAAATCAAGGGATAATTTCCTAGTACAACTGGGAGGGCCGCCATGCGCACCATGCGGCCCTGCAATCTGGAAATGGCCGTCCCAGTTACTTGCATAATGATAGTCACTCCCATATTGTTGCGGCATGCAGCACAAGAGCTTCCGCAACATGCCATGCCCGATTGCCCGCAGCCTGGAGCGGGTCGGCGAGTGGTGGAGCATGCTGATCATGCGCGATGCCCTGTTCGGGCTGAGGCGCTTCGATGAATTCCAGAAAAGCCTCGGCATCGCGCCCAACATGCTGGCGCGGCGGCTCGATGCGCTGGTCGAAGCCGGATTGTTGGAACGCCATCGCTACAGCGCCCATCCGCCGCGGGACGAATACCGGCCGACCCAGCGTGGACGTGACTTCCGTCCGGTCCTGATCGCGTTGCTCGCCTTCGGCAACCGGCATTTTGCCCCGGAAGGGACGAGCGTGACCATCGTGGATGCACAGACCGGCGTCGAGGCCGAACCGATTATCGTCGATCGCGCCACCGGACGGCCAATTCGCGAGCCCGAATTCGCGTGGGTGCCGGGCCCGGCCGCCGGGGAGCGCACGCGACAGCGCTATGCGCGCCGTCCGCGACCGGAGACACGGCCTCCAGATGCAGAAGACCGATCAGCACATTTCCGAAAGGGGAGCCCCAAATGAGCCTTGCGCAAAAGCATGAGCTTCGCCCCGGAATTCCCCCTCCTTACCCTCCCCCACAAGCGGGGGAGGGTAAGGAGGGCAACCCTCCCGCGCTTGCGGCGGAGCGCAAGGAGGGGGCTCGTGAAGGCGCCGCGACCGCGGCGCCCGGCGGCGCGGCTCTCAGCGCCCGCACCCGCATACTCATCGAGGCCCCGATCGCCGCAACGCTAATAAGGCTGGCGGCGCCCAACGTGCTGGTGATGGTTGCACAAGCCTCCGTGGGGCTGATCGAAACCTATTTTGTCGGCCGGCTCGGCACCGATGCACTTGCCGGCGTCTCCCTGGTGTTCCCGGCCGTCATGCTGATGCAGATGATGTCGGCCGGCGCCATGGGGGGCGGCATATCGTCGTCGATTGCGCGCGCGCTCGGCGCCGGGCGACGCGCCGACGCCGACGCGCTGGTGCTGCATGCGATGGTTATCGCGGTCGCCTTCGGACTCATATTCACGGTCGCCTTGTTGGGCGGCGGCCGATGGCTTTATGGCGTCATGGGCGGCAGCGGCGCCGCGCTCGATGCGGCGCTGACATATTCGAACGTGGTGTTTTGCGGCGCCGTCCTGCTGTGGATCTATAATTCGCTTGCCAATGTGATCCGCGGCACCGGCAACATGGCCGTGCCGGCGATCGTCACCTGTGCGGGCGTCGCGGTGCTGATCCCGTTGTCGCCGTGCCTGATCCTTGGATGGGGACCATTTCCGGCGCTCGGGGTCGCGGGTGGCGCGTTCGCGGTGGTGGCGTTCTATTTCGTCGGGAGCGTCGCGCTCGCCAGCTATCTATGGTCGGGCCGCAGCGTCGTTCGGGTTCGTTTCAAGGGCGCCGCTTTGCGCTGGCCGTTGTTCTACGACATTCTGAAGGTCGGTGTGGTTGCCGCCCTCATAACCGTACAGACCAACCTGACCATCGCAATCGCAACTGGTCTGGTCGGCCGCTTCGGACCGGCCGCGATTGCCGGTTACGGCACCGGGTCGCGTCTCGAATACCTGCTGATCCCGCTGGTGTTCGGGCTCGGCGGCCCGCTCGTTGCCGTGGTGGGGACCAATATCGGCGCCGGCCGGCGCGAGCGCGCTGTACGGGCGGCCTGGATCGGCGCCGCCATCGCGGCGGGCTTATGCGAACTTATCGGACTGAGCGCTGCCCTTTTCCCGCTGGCCTGGCTCACTTTGTTCGACACCGATCCCGTCATGCTGGACGCGGGAACGCGCTACCTCCACATGGTCGGCCCGGTCTACGGGGTGTTCGGTCTCGGCATGGCGCTCTATTTTGCTTCGCAGGGCGCCGGACGGCTGCTGTGGCCGTGGGTTGCGAACATGGGGCGGCTCATTGTCGCGGCGGGCGGTGGCTGGCTGGCACTGCGCCTCGGCGGCGATCTGTCCGACGTATTCCTGGCGCTGGCGGTCGCGCTCGGCGCGTTCGGGATTGTCAATGCGGCCGCGGTTGCGGGTGGGGCCTGGTTCAGGGAACGGACGTAGGGTGGGCAACGCGCTTGCAGCGACATTCGAACATCAGCCACGGCCTACCCGCGCGTTGCCCACGCGGTCGGGCTTCGAGGTGCGACTGCGTGGGCAAAATTGCCTGGCTCGGCCTTATGCAAATGAATCGCGGTGCCCGGCAATTTTGCCCACCCTACGCCGCTCACTTGCCGAGCAGGAAATCGAGGGGGAAAGTCTTCGGCGGCGGCGGTGCGGTCGCGGCCGGGGGTGCCGCCACCGCCGTGCGCTCGCCGACCGGCGGCGGCGCAGGACCATAATTTTCCTCGCCCAGCGAGGGGCGCGGTGCATAAGCCGGAGGCGGGGTGAGCCCGGCACTCGGCGGCGGGTCGAGCGGACCTTTGCGTCCGCATGCGGCGAGCCCGAGCACCGCTGTCATGGCGGCCACCAAGGCCAGCCGGCTCCATCGGTCGACGGATTGTTTCACTGGCACCCCACCTGTCCCCAAATTGCGTGTCCCCAAGATTGCGTGACCGCAGCAACGCGACGCACCATACCAGATCGGCCGGCTGACGCGAGTGTTGCTCGCACTAACTCACAAGCCTTTCTGTTTCCTTCTATTTTTTCTTTTCGCCGAGTCGGGACAGCCACCTCCTTGCCTGACTTCGGACATTTTTCGGCGCGGTGCCGCCGAAGCTGGTGCGGCTCGCAACCGAGCGCTCGACCGACAGTACCCGGAACACCGCCATGGTGATTCGCGGCTCGATCGCCTGCATGGCCGGAAGCGGCAGCCGATCGAGCGCAACTCCCGCCTTCTCGGCCGCCGCGACGATGCGGCCGGTGACATGGTGGGCGTCACGGAACGGCATTTTCAAGTTCTGCACCAGCCAGTCGGCAAGATCGGTCGCGGTCGCGTAGCCGAGGCCGGCGGCGGCATGCATGCGGTCGACGTCGGGGGTCATGTCGCGAACCATGCCGGTCATGGCGGCAAGGCAGAGCGAGAGCGACGCGAGCGCATCCATGGCGCCCTCTTTGTCTTCTTGCATGTCCTTCTGGTAGGCGAGCGGCAGGCCCTTCATCACGATGAGCAGCGCATCGAGGGCGCCGGTGATGCGGCCGGCCTTGGCCCGCACCAGCTCGGCGGCATCCGGATTGCGTTTCTGCGGCATGATGGAGGAGCCGGTGGTGAACCGGTCGGACAGCTTGAGAAAGCCGATCAGCGGCGACGTCCACATCACGATCTCTTCGGCGAAACGCGACAGGTGAACCGCCGCAACGGCGGCCGCCGCAAGCGTCTCCAGCACGAAGTCTCGATCCGACACGGCGTCGAGCGAATTCGCGGCCGGCCGGTCGAAACCGAGCTTTTTCGCCGTCATGGCACGGTCGAGCGGAAACGAGGTGCCGGCGAGCGCCGCCGCACCGAGCGGGCATTCATTAAGGCGCTTGCGGGCATCCGCAAAGCGTCCGCGGTCCCGCGCCGCCATCTCCACATAGGCCAGCAGATGGTGACCGAAGGTGACGGGCTGCGCGGTCTGCAGATGGGTAAAGCCGGGCATCACGGTCGCGGAATGCGCCAAGGCCTGTTCGGTGAGGGCGCGCTGATAGGACGCAAGGCCCGCGTCGATATCGTCGATGGCGTCGCGCATCCACAAGCGGAAATCGGTCGCGACCTGGTCGTTGCGCGAGCGTGCCGTATGCAGCCGCCCGGCCGCCGGTCCGATCAGCTCGGCGAGGCGCGCCTCGACATTCATGTGAATGTCTTCAAGCTCGCGCTTGAATTCGAACTTGCCCGTTTCGATCTCTGACAGGATCGTGTCTAGACCGTGAACGATCCTTTGCGCATCCTGCGCCGCGATGATGCCCTGTTCCTTAAGCATTTCGGCGTGGGCGCGGCTTGCCGCGATGTCCTGGCGAAACAGCTTGCGGTCGACGTCGATGGAGGTGTTTATATCCGCCATAATGGCGTCGGGCTCGGCACCAAAGCGTCCGCCCCACATCTTGTTGCTCATGACGGGACCATCGGGCTTTGTATAGAAACGGCTAAGATCATGACGGATCATTCCGCATATCCCCCTCCCTACCCTCCTCCGCTTGCGGGGGAGGGTAGGGAGGGGGCCCGCAAGGGGCCGTTGGGGTTGGTTGCGGCGATCGTGGGACTCGGCACCCTGGCGGCGGTATACGGCGTTGTGGGCGCTGCGCGCAACGTGGGCGAGCCCGCGTGCCGCCCGGCCCTCGACCTGGCACGGCGTTTGGAACCGCTCGCCCATGGCGAGGTCGCAGCCGTCAAGGTCGCCGACGAGGCCCGCAAGCTGCCGGTGTTGACGTTCCGCGACGCTGCCGGCCTGACAAAATCGCTTGCCGACTGGCGCGGCCGCACCGTTCTTCTGAATTTGTGGGCGACGTGGTGCGTCCCCTGCCGCAAGGAAATGCCGGCGCTCAATGCCCTGCAGGACAAGCTCGGCGGACCGGATTTCGAGGTGGTTGCGGTCAACATCGACACCCGCAATCTGGATAAGCCGAAAGACTGGCTGCGCGAGGTCGGGGTCGACCAGCTGGCGTACTACTCGGATGCCAATGCGAAGGTTTTCCAGGACCTCAAGGCGGTCGGCAAGGCGATCGGGATGCCGACCACGCTGCTCGTCGACCCCAACGGATGCGAGATCGCCTCACTTGCTGGGCCCGCCGAATGGGCGAGCGATGACGGCCTGAAGCTCGTCAGTGCGGCGCTGGGGCGGTAGCAACGCTTTGCGCGAATCCCGGCCTTTCGGCAGGGGTTCTTGGAGCCGTAACTGCAGCACCTCAGCAACCGGACTCGTTTGGCATCGGCAGGAATCTTCTCCTGTGGGCCACCTCGGACTCATGCACTGCAAAAAAATGGCGACGCCCCTTCCGCCTGCTCGCGACGCTGATGTAGCCTTTAAGTCAACGGCCTTTGCTACTCCCGGGGAGGGCGATAATGCATCGGTTTGCGAAGCGGCTCTTTGTCTTGGCCATGGTCATTCACATTGTCCCAAGCGCGGCATTTGCCGACCGGCTGGTCGACGGCGTGCCGATCCCCGACGATGCCAAGATCGTGCCGCCTTCCGCCGCGGTGCCGGAAAGCCAGCAGCGGTTTTTGGGTGCCTGGGTCGGCCGCTGGGGCGGCGCGCTCAAGCACATCCTGATCGTCGAGAGCGTGCAGCCCGATGGCAGCGCCAGTGTCATCTACGGTTGGGGAGACAGCCCGGGCCTGAGCATCATGCGCGGCTTTATCCGGCTTGGTGCAAACCTCAGTGGTGATACCCTCACCATCGCGAGTTCATTCACCGCGACCTACAAGCTGACCTCCGCAACCTCGGCTACGGCACTATATCGGCGCGGAGAGGGCCGCTCTCAGGCCGACATGGTGAAGCTCGATCTTGCGGCTCTGATCGCTTCCGGCAAGAAATTCGCCGGCAGCGATCCGGAGTCAATCATGATCAGCACGGAGCTGCGGGAAAACGGCAAGCCCGTCCGGCTCGAAGTGGTCATCGACAAGCCGCCGGGCGACGGGCCGTTCCCGCTGCTGGTGGTCAATCACGGTTCCACCGGCCGGGGAAACGACCCAGCGCTTTTCACTCAAACCTTTTCCAGTCCCGCGTTCGCCCAGATGTTCGTCAAGAAGGGCTACATGGTCGCCTTCCCGCAACGGCGCGGCCGCGGCAAGTCGGAGGGGCTCTACGACGAAGGATTCAATGTCGACCGCAATCAAGGTTACGCCTGCGACCCGAAGCAGTCCCTGCCGGGCGCTGACCGAGCGCTGACCGACATCGCCGCCGCTGTCGAGGTGCTACGGCAGCGGCCCGACGTGGCCGGGCAGCCGATCCTACTGGCCGGAGTCTCACGCGGCGGCATCCTTTCGATCGCCTACGCCGGGACACACCCGCACGAGGTCGCCGGCGTGATCAACTTCGTGGGCGGCTGGGTGGGCGAAGGATGCCGGAACGCGAGCGAGATCAACGGCACGCTGTTCAAGCGCGGCGGGATGTTCCCGCATCCGACTTTGTGGCTCTACGGCAACCGCGACCCCTTCTACAGCCTCGACCATAGCCGCGCGAACTTTGCCGCGTTCCAGGCGGCGGGTGGCAAGGGTTCGTTCTTCGACTTCGAGGTGCCGGGCGGGGACGGGCACAGGGTGATGTTTTCCCCGCCCCTCTGGACCAGCCACGTCGATCGCTATCTGAACTCGATCGGCGCGGAGGCGAAACAGTAGCGGTACCACCACCCACGACGCCAATGGTTCCCGACGCCAATCCGTTGCACGATACATTGCGCTTCAGTTCAGATCGACGCGGGCTGGTGCCCTCACTTGCCGCAGCCCTTCGCGGCCTCCTCGAACCCGTCGAACAAGCGCGCGGCGTTGGCGCCCGCCAGCGTCTCCAGCCGGTGCGGCTGGCCTTCCTCGACGCTGTAGCGTGCGACCGTGCCGTAGGCACGAAGGACTGCGGCCTCCGTCTTCATCTCGCCGTGCCACATGTAGGGATCGAACTCGCCGACGTACATGAAAACGCACATCTTCGAGATCGCCTGAAGCTTTGCCGCGCTGGGTCTCCACATGTATCCGGGGAAAGCCGTCACGGACAGGAAGTATTGCGGGTTAGCCGCCGCGACATGAAACGCCGCGATCCCTCCGTTCGACGGTCCTGCGATGTGAAACTTGTTGTCCTGAATTTTGTAGTCCGCCAAAATCATTTGCAGAAAGTCAGGAAAGATGCGGTCGCCCTCGTCAAAGAACAACTCGCCTGCCGGCGCCGCAGGGGCGACGACGATATAGCCGCGCTTTTCCGCCTCGGCACGGAAGTTGCGATTGAGAATGTTGTCCACCGTGTTCATCGTCTGCGGGCCGCCACCCATAGCAAGCACGGCCGGATACGCCCTTGCCGGATCATAGCCGTTCGGGAGGACGATCTTGTAATGAATGGTCGTACCGCCCGCCTTGGTCACTTTCTCTGGCACTTCCGCCTGTAGCGGCTGGATCGGCAAAATCCCGATGGACGCCGTCGCGGCAGCCAGCAGCATCCACTTCGAGCTGTGTTGCCTCATTGAGGATCTCCTCCCGTATCAAGCCTTGTGAACGATATATTGGGAATGAATGCGCGGTCAAACGGGTGACGGCGGTTATGGGAACCAAGCGCCGGATACCGCCCTAATATTGTTGCACTGACGCTTCATCGCCATCTGGTCATTCCGAGGCGCCGTTACCGGGTCCGGGCAGGAACCCGCCTCGGAATCATCGAAACAAGCGTTGGAACCAAGACCACGAGCTTCGGCCGACCAAGGCGAAACACCCGTGCAAGCACTCATCATCGGCCAAACCTACATCGACGTCACGTTCTTGACCGATCGGATGCCGACCGGCGACGAGAAACATGTGGCCTCGGCTTACGCGGTCTCGTTCGGCGGCAACGCCGTGACGGCGGCATTCTGCTGCGCCAAGCTTTCGATCGTTCCGGACCTCGTGACCTCCGTGGCGGATGACTGGCTCGGGCGCATGTTTCTCGATATGGCGGCGAAATACGGCATCCCGGTCCATGCCCGAAGGGTCGGCTCGTCGTCGTTGTCGTTCATCATGCCCAAAGACGGCAAACGCGCGATCGTGCGCTGCCGTGATGGCAACTATCTCAATTCGTTTCCTGTTCTTGATCTCGCCGGCTGCCGCGTGCTGCACGTCGATGGCCACCAGCCCGACGTGCTTGAAGTCGCCGACCTGATCCGGCGCCGCAAGAGCGGCCGCACGGTGTCGTGCCGGCTCAACGCCGCGCCGCTGCAGGAGGCGCAGCGCTGGCTCGCTTGCTACGAGCGGTTCTGGTCCGACCGTCTCGACGCTCTCGCACGTTACCTCGCGGAGGAAGCGTCCGACGGCCCCCTCCCTACCCTCCCGCACGCGCGGGACGCGACAACGGACCCAACACCAAACGTGGAGCCCCGACCATGTGCCCGACACTCAAGCGGCCGCCGCGCGCTCAAAGCCCAGCCTCGTCATCAGGCGCGAGCTCCGGGCGCCGCCGGAGAGCTGCTTTCGCGCCTGGACCAGCCCGGAAGCGCTGAAGCGCTGGTTCGGTACGGCACGCCGGCAAGACGATCGACGCCGTGGCGCCGGCGCTCGCCGATGAGATCGGCCTGATCGACCGCACGGTGGCGAAGGGCGGGTATCTGGCGGGCGACTATTTCACCTATGCGGATATTAACCTGATGCCGATCCTCTATTACGTCCGCAAATTCCCCGAGGGGGCCGCCGCCATGGCGGCCGGACGAGCGCTTTGCAGCTATTACGACCGGCTCGCCGCCCGCGAGAGCTTCAAGAGGACAACGCCGCCGTTGATGCCGCAGCAGCAGGCGAAGACGTCGTAGGCACGTTCAACCTGGAGGAAACCCGTCATGCCGGATCATCAGGTCGTCTCGCCCGAGGAATGGCTCGCGCGGCCGCGGACCAAATCGCAGGGCTTGATCATCCGACCGCAGCCCTGCCGCTTCTCAAGGATGCAACTTCGTACGCTTAATCACGTCAAATATGTTCGGATCGACGCGGATCGCTTTGCTGTCGGCGAACGCGACAGTGAACTCCCTGTTGCTATGCAAGATGAGGCCACGATTGATGTAGGCGGCGGTAAAGTTCGGATCGAGCTTGATGGCTTGATTGAAATCCGCAATCGCCCGCTCATGGCGACCTTTTTGGTACCAGACCAGGCCGCGGTCGCAGTAGAGATTGGCGTCAGCGAAGCTGAATCGGATCGCCCGATCTAAGTCGACGAGTGCCTTATCGAGCGCCCCTTTGCGCTGCCACAGGATTGCCCGGTCATGGAATACGGCGGGGTTGTTTGAATTGATTCGTATCGCCGCGTCGTAGTCGGCAAGAGCGCGCTCGAAGACGCCGAGTTCATCCCAGACGTTGCCGCGGACATTGTGGGATTGCGCGTCATCGGGATTGAGCCGGATCGCCTCATCGAAGTTGCCGATGGCTCCCAGGAAATCGCCACTGCGGTAGGCGGTGATTCCGCGCTGCCTGTAGAAATTGGCATCGTTCGCGGGGGGGCCGGGGGCCTGCTCGCGACCGGCGATGACGGGGGCGTCGCCGCTGTTTGTCGCGGATGCGTCGGCGTTCGGCTTGCTCGCGCCGTCAGGGGTCTCTGCAATGCCATGCTTGTCGCGGGGTTCGCCTCGGTCCGGCGGGACGGCAGTCCCCAGCAGTTGCGCGCCTGTCTCCATCAGTTGGGCGCCTGTGGTCTCGACCGGCTCAGGCGCCTTATGCACATCTCTTTTGACCGTATCCGCTGTCGGCGCCCTGATGGCTGTCGGAGTGTTCTCGTTCCTTTGAACCGCCGCAATGACGGTCGCGGTTTGCTTGCCTTTTTTGGCCGCCGCGACGGCGGCCGCAGCACGCTCATCCTTGCTTATCGCCACGATGGCGGTCGTAGATATGGGCGAAAACAGCGCATATCCGCCGACCAGCGCACCGGCGGCGGCCACCGCCGCAGTGGTGCGCATCCACTTGAACCGAACTTGCTGACGCTCGAGCTGCAGCACCCGATCGTAAGTCGCCCGCTGCTTCGCATCGCGCAGGAGCGCATGGGCGGCGATAAGCTGCCTGAACCGCTCTGGAGCATCCGGATCGCCGGGATGGAGATCGGGATGGTGAGCCTTGACAGCCTTGCGGAACGCTTTCTTCAGAGCGTCAGCGTCGTCATTCTCACGAGCACCGAGAAGATCGTAAAGCGATGTCATCGGCACGCCCTCGAACGGCGGTCCGTTGAGAAGAAATAGCCAGAAAACGCCTGCATGCCTCAACACCAAATACGCGCTGTCAAACTGATTTCCATTATTATGGATTTGGCTGGCACGCGTTGCCGCGCGAGGAACGCGCGCCATTTAGCCCCGGTCGCGCGTGAGTTACGCGCTTCGCACGGTTGTTACCGCGTAGCTGCCTCCGTCTTTTGTGATTTTGGCAAGTCCGGGCCAAGGGAAGTGAGAGCCGCAGATCATCATCTGATCGGCGACCACCTGATCGAGCAACTTGCGGCGGGAGGTCTCGGCCATATCGCCATTCTGGTCGAAAGCTCCGTGCCAGCCCGGATGGTTGACACACAGCGCCGGCACGTAAGCGGCATCGTTGGAAATCATCAACTGTGCATTGCCGGAGCTGAGGTGGAAGGCAGTATGGCCTGGCGTGTGTCCGGGTACGCTGACGAAGTAGATCCCGGGCACCACCTCGTCCTCGCCTTCGACCGGAAGCACGTTCTTCCAGTGCGGGATAACGGACTGAATGCGTTGCGCGAGCGGCCGGCGCCCCTCAGGTAAACGCTCGATCAGCGAGGGATCCGTCCACCACTTGAATTCGGCAGCCGGCACGATGATTTCCGCATTGGGGAACACCGGCGCATTGGTGCCCTTCTCGAGCAATCCAAAGATGTGATCGGGATGGAAGTGCGAAATCAGGATCGTCTCGATCGCTTTGGGATCGATACCGGCGGCCTTCATGTTGGCCATCATCTTGCCGGAAACGAAAACGGAATTTGGATTGAAGGCCTGGATCTGGTTGCCGCCCCCGGCATCGCACAGGACGAGCTTGCCGTTCAATTTGACGACGAACACCGTGATCGGAATCGGCACAAATGAAGTGGTGAGCCCGGCATCGGCCAGGGCTTGCTTGACCTCAGCGACGGTCGCGTTGCCGAAGTACTTCGCATCATGCACTTTTTCCCAAATACCGTCATACAAGGCGGTGATTTCGGCATCGCCGACCTTGTAGCGGAGAAAGCCCGGCCTCGGATCCGGCGTCAGCGCCTTTCGCACCGGCGCAGGTGGCTTGCGCGGGCTACGCACCGGCGCGGCCGGCGCCTGCTGGCTGTCCGGCGCGACCATGGCCAAGCTCTTGTCGAGGCCAAGCCAAGCCCCGGCTGCGGCCGCCGATAGAATAATATCTCGACGCGATGTCGGCATTTTAGTCCCCCCACGAAAATTCCCACTGAGCGACGGCCTGACTGGCGCCGTCCAGAAGAATGGCCCTACAATACCTTTTGTGAGTCACAGTCGACAATATGGTGATTTCATGACACCGGCATTAGTACAAAGCTGCAGAAGCCAAATAATCCTCGGGCGCGGCTAACGCGTGACAGTCGCGTGAACCGGTCGCTGCAATGATTTTGAGCAGTGGCCGTACGGGAGATTTCCGGCTTGGGGTTTCCCGGAATCAGCCCGGTTCGGCTGCGACGCCGTCCTGTCGCCGCGGCGGCACCGTGCGACCCCCGAAAAGCTGCCCCTCCGAGGGGACGGGTCATCGAAAGACAACGCCGCCCGATCAGGTTCGGGCGCGGAATGCAAATGCGGTGAGGGCGACACCCTGTATGAGAAGGAGCACGCCGAATACCGGGGGCGCCGCCAGCGCCGCTGCGATGGGCGAGCCAAGCAGGAACAGCCCGACCGGCACATAGATCACCCCCAGAATGAACGACCCGGTCCCGCCGCCCATAAAGCCGCCGGCGATCTCGGTCGCCCCCATGATCAGGCCAAGCACGCCAAGGACGACGACGATCGCCGTCGGCATGGTGAGCGCGGCAAGCAGCGGGTGTCTCGCCGCAAATATCCCCGCCAGAATTCCCGTTATGCCGATAACAAATGACCACAACCATGGGACGGATTGATCCACGAACACGCGTACCAGCGCCAATATCCCCATGATGAGCCAGTACGAGCCCAGGAAAGAAACCAGTGCCGCGGTTGTTGTGCCGGGAGCCGTGAGGAGCATTACGCCGAGAATGATCCCGGTCATCCCCTGGAGCCAGAAGAGCCACCAAATGCTCGTTTGCTGCGGGTGTGAGGCTGCCATCGTGACATCGTCGGCAGGGATCTGCGGTAACGCGACCGGGTGGGGTTGCGGCGAGGAAGGCGGAATGGACTCTGGCGACGCCTGCAGGTTTTGGGGAAACGGCTCAGCAGTGTCCGCCTTTAGTGCGCCAGACGCAGCGGCGCGTTCGATCGTCTCGGACCCAATTGCGTCTTTGACCGGCGCGGCGAATTCGTTGACCCGCGGAGTAAATCTGTAGCCGCGTCCCGGCACGGTTTGAATGTAGCTTGCACCGCTCCCCCCGCGGTCGAGGGCGCGACGAAGCGCCGATATCTGAACCGTCAGGTTGCTTTCCTCGACCGCCGTGTTCGGCCACACGGCGTCCATGATCTCGCTTTTGGTGATGAGTTCGCCCGGCCGATGAAGGAACAGATGCAAAAGATCGGCGGCCCGCGATCCTAGCGAAATCGGTGTCGCCGACCCATGGTTTCCGACGCGTAGCAGCTCGCGCGTCGGTACGTTGAATCGGAAATCGCCGAAAATCACGCAGCGCGACGCCAAGAGCATTCCACCCTGCTCTGCTCCTGCCAAGGCGCCTCCTGCTACCGCCGCGACACCCGAATATCGTCCCCCTTTTGAATTTCTCGCCCAAAACAATCATACGTAGTTTTGGAACTTTTATCAAGATTTCCGGAGATTTCGGACCATTTCGGAAGGGCCTCATCGAGGCTTCGGCGCACCCCCCGCACACTGACATCGCCACGATCCGCCCAGCGCGGCGCTCCGCGCAGGAGGGGATCATCTTTGTCAGCGAGGAGGCGCAAATGACCAGGTTTTTCAAAGCTCACCATGGCGAGGCCGCCGAGTCCGGGCCGGCCTCCCCAATGAGCCTCGTTTTTGATCTCAAGCATTTGCAGTGCGGCGTTATCCCAGCAGCGGCAGCCTTCGCCGGATTAGTGTATCTCCTTGCGCCGCCCGCTTTCGCGCAGCAAGATCCCGGGGTGCGAGGCGGCCAGCAGAATACCGCCGGCTACCTCCAGTATCGGGGTATTCCGATTCCGCATCCGCCGCTCATCAGCCCGCATCCGACGACCGGCGCCATCGCCAACCCCAACGAGCAGGCGTCGTTCATCGAAGGCATTAGTCGCGCCGGGCAGCTGGAATCAACATGCGACACGTGCTCCGACGTGACGTCAGGCTCGCCGGTCGTCGGGCTGGGCGAGCTCGACCCGATTTTCCCGCAATTTCACACCAACTCCAACGGCTTGGGCGCGCGTCACAATGCCGATCAATGCTTCATCTGTCACGCGCAACCGACCCTGGGTGGTTCGGGCGGGTTCATCGTCCCGAACCCCGGAAAGGGGACACCGATGCTGCCGGAAAACCCGCTATTCCGGCTAGTGCCTCTTCGCTTCGGCAAGCAGAACGTGGTGCCCACATTCGAACAGCAGTACGGCCCGATCCGGGAAGTCCGCTTCAAATTCAAGCCTGACGGCACGCGCGATGGCGGCGTGCATCAGCTCTGGGTGGTGACCGGCATCACAAAGGATCCAACGCTTACCAGCTGCTCCTTAACGCAGCCCGACTTTGCGTCCCAACTCAAGGCGGGCAACTTGTCGTTCCGTATCCCCCTGCAGATGCTTGGGCTGGGCCTGATCGATTCCATTCAGGATCGTGAAATTTTGAGCCGCTTTAATGCGACCGCCAGCCAGCGCGCGGCGCTCGGCATTGCCGGCCATCCCAACCGCAGCGGCAATGACGGCACCATCACGCGGTTTGGGTGGAAGGCGCAGAACAAGTCGCTGACCATGTTTGCGGCCGAAGCCTACAACGTCGAAATGGGGATCACCAACGAGCTGTTTCCGACCGCAACCGAAGAAGATCCCGGTTGCCAAGGCCCCGCTAAGCCGGAGCCAAACGACGTGACCCGCACGGATCCCAACGATTCGGACAATGAGGCATTCAACAATCCGCTCCACATTTTGGCGGACTGGATGCAGTTCACACTGTTGATGCGCTTCACCGACGCCCCGCAGCCGGATCCCTATCCGAGTGCGAGCGCACAGCGCGGCCGAACTGTGTTCAGCGCCATTGGCTGCGCCCTGTGCCATACGCCGCAGATGCAGACTGCGCCGGTGATGAACAGTGCGGTTCTGCAAAACCGGCCGGTGAACCTGTTCTCCGACCTCCTCCTGCACCACATGGGCCCGGGCCTCGCGGACAACATCATCCAGGGCCAATCCGGGCCGGGCGAATTCCGCACCACGCCGCTGTGGGGCGTCGGCCAGCGGCTGTTCTTCCTCCACGACGGGCGGACCAGCGACCTGCTCCAGGCCATCCAGCAGCATTTCTCGGCTGCGAGCAGTGCGACCACGGCGACCGCCACGAGCACCGCGTCCCCGGCGTACCCGGCGTCTGAGGCGAACGCCGTGATACAGAATTTCCGGAAGTTGTCGACGACGGACCAGCAGGCCGTTCTCGACTTTCTGCGGTCGCTCTGAGAAAGCAAGACATGCGCCGGCCTAGTTCAGCGATTTCGAGATTCGAATCATATCAGGCGGCCTGATCGAGCTTATAGGACCAAGTGTGGACGACGGGATGGCGGTTGAATTCATCCATGGCAGCCATGATGCGGTCCTTGAGTTCCTGTTTGGATGC
>WNFS01002034.1_pt1 | contig 15270 bp, 14 predicted proteins | sample 5400141 | NCBI WGS metagenome assembly WNFS01 (sample SAMN13153358, study PRJNA577476) | soil metagenome | isolation source: 60 cm saprolite under Madrone tree | place: USA:California | collected 2016-06-14
ATCTTCGGGAATTCGTGGCGACCGTAAAGATTCACGATTTGTCCGAGTAGCGTGATTTCTTTGACGCCACGTGAAACGAGATCACGCACTTCACTGACGATTTCGTGGATGGAACGGCTGCGCTCCGCACTGCGTGTTTGAGGGACGATGCAAAATGTACAGTGCATGTTGCATCCCTGCATGATCGAGACGAACGCCGTCGCCTGCTTCAGCGCGAGTTGCTGTTCGCGGATTGTCGATTGTGATCCAGCTTCATCCGCGACATCGACAATCGGGAACCGCAGATCATCCATTCTGCTGTAGCCGGGATCGGTGATCCCGGCCGGGTGCGCCGTCTTCTTCGCAACCAATTCCTCTACGTAATCTGCCACGCGATGAAATTTCTGGGTGCCGACCACAAGATCGACATGCGGCAACCCTTTCAGGAGTGACGCGCCGCGTGCCTGGGCCATGCAACCGAGGAACCCGAACACCACATGCGGCCGTTCTTTGGCCATTCGACCCAGCATCCCCATTTTGCCTAACGCTTTCTGGTCAGCCATATCGCGCACGCTGCACGTGTTCAGAAGCACAACGTCGGCTTCTGACTCATGCGCGACCCGCTCGTACCCTCGCGCCATGAGCGAATGCGCGACTTGTTCCGAGTCGCGCTCGTTCATCTGGCACCCATAAGTCTTGATGAAAAATTTCGGCACGGAAAACAAAACAGTGACACAAAGACTGATAGCACGCCACGAGATCAGTTCGACCGGACCGGCGGAGGGCGGTGAGGTCGTGCTGGAGGATACAGCTTATCGCTTATCGCGGCCAAAGCCTTGTTCGTAGGAAGGCGGGTGATATGATCCGGCAACAAGACGAAGAGAAACAATGAACACGGTTATCATCGCGTTGGGAATCTTCGCTGTTGTTTTGGCGTTACTGGTCGCGCTGCGGGCGAAGACCGGCAACCGGATTGACATTAAAAATTCCGATATTGTGCTGGCGCTCGTGCCGGTTGCTCTGTGGCTCTTTCTTACGGGCAAAATTCAGGAGTTTGCTTTTGGCGAAGTCAAGATTGTGGCTGCAATTAAGGTGGCGGCGAAAGCACCTGTCGGTCCTCAAGTGTCCAAACTGACCCTCGACACGGTGCGCGAACCGGTGCGCACGATGACGAAAGGCGGACCGGAGGTTATTCCCCAGATGATTAATACGAAAAGTCAGGCGCTCAGTTTCACGATCGGGCAGGGAGGCTACGTCGCCTCGGCAATTGCCGATTATTTTGAAAAGCTGACGCAATATCCATTTCTACGCTACGTCGTGATGAACAATCCTGACGGCAGCTTTTTTGGAATCGCGGACGCCCGGCAAATTGCACAGATCATTCGTGAGTCGAGCCCCCGATTCAACGCGACAAATCTCGCGGACTGGCTGAATGAAGGGAACAAGACCGAATTGGAGGCTTTGCCCGGCTTTATTTCCTCGGCAGAAGCGCTCCACAAAAACGACGACAAACAGAAAGCTTTGGAGCGAATGAACTCGCTCGACGCCCAGGTCTTGCCGGTGCTCGATGAAGCAGGAAGATTTGACGGAATTGTCGACCGATCGAAACTCACAGCCAGCATTCTCACCGAGATCGCGCAACACGTGGAAAAATCCGACCGATAATTTTGACGTCGCGGTCCAATGAACAAAGCGCCTCCTGCAATCGGGATCATCGGCGGCAGCGGCCTCTATCAGATGGCCGAATTGCGCGAGCCCACCGAGCACAAGGTGGACACACCGTTCGGGCCGCCATCGGACATACTTGTTGGAGGAAAATTAAGCGGGCGTCAGGTTTACTTTTTGCCGCGGCACGGCCGCGGCCATCGGATTCTGCCGCACGAAATAAATTATCGGGCGAATATCTACGCGCTCCGCTCGTTGAACGTTCGCTGGATCATCTCGGTCGCTGCAGTAGGCAGTTTGCAGGAAAAATACGCTCCGCGCGATGTGGTCTTGCCGTCGCAGTTTTATGATCGCACGAGCCAGCGCGCGGCTCATACGTTTTTCGGCGAGGGCATCGCTGCGCATGTCGCATTCGCTGAGCCGATCAGCGCAAACCTGCGTAACCTTGTGGCTGAATCAGGCAGATCTCTCGGAATTACGGTGCACAATGGTGGCGTTTACGTGAACATGGACGGGCCCGCGTTCTCCACGCGCGCGGAATCGGAATTTAATCATCGCAACGGCTTTGACGTAATCGCGATGACGAATCTTCCGGAAGCAAAATTGGCTCGCGAAGCGGAGATCGCGTTCGCGACCATGGCCATGATCACCGATTACGATTGCTGGAAAGTGGAAGAAGAACCGGTATCGGCGCAGACCGTTCTCAGCCATTTACTAGCGAATGCAGAGACAGCGAGGAAATTGATTGTGAACGTGGTTCCGCAAATACCGACTGAGCCGAACTGGCCGGAACACTTCGCGTTGGATACTGCGTTGATCACGGATCGTAAGCTTTGGCCGGAAGCTACGGTAGAAAAACTCAGGCCGATCTTGTCGCGGTTTCTACCGAAATAAAACGGCACGAATTACACAAATTCTCACAACCCTCATACACAATGGTGGGGGTGCGGCGGGCAGTCCTCTGCACGCCGTTTATTGCCAGACTCAGACCGGCGCGCACGGAGTGACGCGCCCTACCCGCTTAGTCTCAAGCGCTGTTTCGTCTTATCGCATGGCAGAGCGCTTTGATCTGATCTTCTTGGTGCGCCGCGGTTACAGTAATACGCAAACGCGCGGCACCCTTCGCCACGGTTGGATAACGAATCGCCGGGACAAGGAATCCTTCGCTTTTGAGTGAAGCGGCCAAATCGAGCGCTGCTTGTTCGTCTCCGACGATCCACGGGAAAATCGCGCTGCGAGCGGCGCTCTGCTCTTTGTTTAATCCAGTGCGCGGCAGAAGTTTCTGCATCAATCTGATTCTTTCCTGAAGCAGAAGCCTTCGCTCCTCTCCCTCTGAAGATGAAAGAAAATTCACGGCTGCGAGGGCGGCCGCGGCAGTTGCGGGCGGCGGTGCTGTGGAATAAATGAACGACCGCGCACGATTAATCAGCCATTCAATCAGATCGTTAGAGCCGCAAATATAACCGCCGCTTGCGCCGATCGCCTTACTCAACGTGCCCATCTGAACATCGACGTCGTCACTCAACTTCTCTGCAGCGGCCAAACCGCGGCCGTGCGGACCGAGCACGCCCACCGCATGCGCTTCATCAAGCATTACGAGCGCGTCGAACTGTTTTTTTAGTTGAATCAGTTCGTGCAACGGCGCGCGATCGCCGTCCATGGAAAAGACAGACTCAGTCACGATGAGGACGCGCTTGCCTGGATGTTTGCGCCGAGCCCACTCCAGATGACTCTCCAGTTTGCGCACATTATTGTGTGGAAATACGCGCAGGATCGCGCCGCTCAGCTTCGCGCCATCGATTAGCGAGGCGTGGCAGAGTTTGTCGAGTAGAACGACATCATTTTTGGTAACGAGCGCCGGGATGGCACCGAGCGCGGCCGCGTATCCGCTACTGAAACAAAGCGCAGCCTCAGTCCCTTTCCATTTAGCGAGCGCGCGCTCCAAACGCACATGCGGCGATTGCGTCCCGCTGATCAGCCGCGAAGCGCCTGCGCCAACGCCGAATTCATTTATGGCGGCGATTGCCGCTTTGTGCAGTCGAGCATCATTTGCGAGGCCGAGGTAATCGTTCGAGGAAAAATTGATGAGGTGTCGGCCTGCAATTTCTATCTCCGGGCCTTGCGAACTGCTGATTTCACGAAGATGCCGATCCAGCACCGCCGCGCGAAGCGCGTTCAATTGTTCTGCGAAGAGATCCTTTATCACAAACGATTGAATTGCGATGCGAACCAATTGAGAATCACAAAATGAAGACGCGTTGCTTTGATCACATCGATTTACGGGTGAGGGACATGCAGGTGGCAAGGGAGTTCTACGGAAAATTTCTGCCGCAGCTTGGGTTTGCTCACGAGAGCCCGGGCGAAGATTTTCACACGTTTTATGCTGCGGGCGGTGACAAGCCGTCGGAATTTTTCGGTTTTACACAGGACAAGAACCATCGGCCAAACGGCACGCGCATAGCGTTTTGGGCAGATACACGCGATGAAGTGGATCGCCTGGCAAAGTTGGTGCGCGAATCGGGCGGCAAGGCACTTGAAGGGCCTGAAATCTGTGTCGATTACAGTCCCGGCTACTATGCATTCTTCTTTGAGGACCCGGACGGCAACAAACTGGAAATTTGCTGTCGCGAGAGTCCGATCATTGCGCAATGACCCAGTTTCGACGAAGAGTTGAAGAATGAGTAAACCGGCGCACGAACCTGCGATCCTGCAGGAGCCGCGTCGGCATCGCTACCTCAAGCTCATCGCGCTCTTCAAAATCGGCAAAGGCGCGCTGCTGCTCCTGGTTGCTGTTTCACTGCTTTTTCTGAATGCGCGGACTCGCTGGATGGATGCTCTGTCAAATTGGACTGCGGATCAAATCTTGCTGGAGCATAGCAAGACCGTCACGTATTTGCTCCACAGACTGCAAGCCGTCCTCGCTGGTGGGATACTGCGGGCAACGGGGTTGTTGGCACTCTTTTATTCGGCAGTTCTTTTCACCGAAGGAATCGGCGTTTACATGCAGCAACGCTGGGCGGAGTTACTGATGATTTTCGCGACTGCCGGGCTAATTCCAATTGAGGTTCGTCATCTCTGGCATCGGCCGGGTCTGGTAAGCGCGCTCATTCTACTGGCGAACTGTTTCATTGTTTGGTTCTTGTATCGCGTCCTCAAACGCGACAAGGCCACGGCCCACGCCCCGCGACCGCGCGAACTGGTCGAGACCGTTTAGATAAATGATCCGTTTGTCAGCGCGGACACGCTCAGATGGGGAGCGAGCGGCGATTACTTCTAGCGGGAAACTTGGCAGCTGGCGTCCATGCGAAGGCCAAAAATTGATGACAAATTGACTTTGCAGGGAGATTTCGGAAAGACCGATGCCATCTGCGTCGAGGTGCTGGATAATCCGGTCACCGAGGAGGAGGGCATTCTACTTAAGGTGATGACCCGCGGGCGATTCGAACAAGGCCAGCAAGTCTGGATACTTGATCGCGACGGATCAAAAGTCGGCGCCACTGTAGAAAATGTCTCTAAGCAAACCATCGATAGCGAAGTCACGCTCTCCACGGTGCTACCGGCGTAATTGGGTAAGGTCAGCGCGCGTATCTGCTTAGCGCCAAAGGCGCGCGCTCCTCATTTTCAGCCTGGGGCAACGCCCCGGGAAAATCGGTTTCCAAAAACAAGCGCTGAAGGCGCGAATCAATTACGGCGCTCGTTAATCCGAGACACCAGGCGTGAATCGCGCTTTCAGCGCTGTTGATTTTTGGACGAAGAAGACTCGCCGCGGCGAGCTGCGATGAATACGCGCCGTTGGTGCTAAACACCTACCGGCGCGCTCCGTCGCCGATGCAACGTCTGTCGCGTTGCATGCAGGCTTGCTTTCCACGCGGCTTTTTAGTTGGATCGCAGTGTGCCCCCTGCTGAGGATGAAGTGACTTCAGCGACCGCGTTTGGTCCGACCGCTGCAGAAGAACACGCCGGAGCCGCGTTTACGACCACCCACTGGAGCGTGGTCTTGGAAGCGAAAGGTCCCACACCGGTGGCACAGGCGGCGTTGGAAAGACTTTGCCGCACTTACTGGCGACCTATTTATGGCTTCGTTAGACGGCAGGGCGTTGAACCAGAGGAGGCGAAAGATCTCACCCAGGGGTTTTTCGCGCTGATTTTAGAGCGCAAAGATTTCCAATCCGTGCGGCAGGAAAAGGGGCGCTTGCGTTCTTTTCTTCTGGCTTCGCTCAAGCATTTCATGGCGAACGAGCGACGTGACGCCGCAGCGATCAAACGTGGCGGCGGCCGAACGCTGATTCCACTCGACGCGATTACATCGGACGATTCTGGCGAGTTCCATCGCAGCGACATGCTGAGCGCCAATCTGCTTTATGATCGCCGCTGGGCGTTCACCGTGCTTGCCCGGGTGTTCGCGCGCTTGCGTGAAGAATCTCAAGGATCAGCTAACGCGCCGCTGCTCGAGCGGTTGAATGAATTGCTTTCTGATGAACCAGATCGACCGTCGCAAGCGGAGATTGCGCGCGAGTTTGGCATGACCGAGAACGCGGTCAAACAAGCCTTCCATCGACTGCGACAGCGTTACCGGCAGTTGTTGCGTGAAGAAGTCGCGCACACGGTGGCAACGCCGGCCGAGATTGAAGACGAACTGCGCCACCTGATCGCCGCGTTGCGCTCGTAACCTATCGGGAATTTCCGTGCATTATTTGAGTGAAGGGAATGAGCGCGCGATGAGAATCACAGCAGTCAAATTTTGTCGCAAATGCGGAGCAGCCATTCCACCCGATTCCCCGGAGCACTCCTGCGGCGCCTGTCTGCTGGAAATGGGTCTCGGCTCTGACGAAGCTGTAGCCGGGGTCGGTGACCCCGTCCGTCCGATTCCAACGCTGATGGATTTCGGCGATTACGAATTGCTCGAGCAAATTGGCCGCGGTGGTCAGGGCGTAGTATTTCGGGCCCGCCAGAAGAGTCTCAATCGTATCGTCGCGCTCAAAGTCATCGGATTAGGCCAGTGGGCAACCGAAGCACACCTCAAACGTTTCCGTCTCGAGGCCGAAGCGGCAGCCAAGTTAGAGCACCCCGGTATCGTTCCAATCCACGAAGTCGGCGAGCGCGATGGTTCGTGCTACTTCAGCATGAAATTCGTCGAAGGCGGGCAACTGGATGAAGTGGTCAGGCGCGAGGCGATGCCGATTCGGCGCGCGGTGGAATTCATTGCGAAGGTCGCACGCATTGTTCATTACGCGCATGAACACGGCATCCTGCATCGAGACATCAAACCGGGAAACATTCTGCTCGATGCAAAAGGCGAACCGCATCTGACTGATTTCGGTCTTGCCCGATTGATCGAATCCGAGAGCACGGTCACCCGCACTATGGAAGTGATGGGCACGCCCAGTTACATGGCTCCGGAACAAGCAGTGGGAAACAACGCGGCTGTCAGCAGCGCCACAGATGTTTACGGTCTTGGCGCAGTCCTTTACCAATTGCTGACAGGTCAGCCGCCCTTTGCCGGGGGAACAACCTACGAGACGATAAAGCTACTTCTTGACACTGAGCCGCGGCAGCCGCGCCTGTTAAATCCGAAAATAGATCGCGATCTCTCGACAATCTGTCTCAAGTGTTTGGAGAAAGATCCAAAGCGCCGGTACTCTTCCGCTCTCGCGCTAGCGGAAGATCTGGAACGCTGGCTAAAGAATGAGCCGATCTTAGCACGACACACCGGAATCTTCACCCGTGGTAAAAAGTGGGTGCGGCGAAATCCAGCCAGAGCGCTTTTAGCGGCGTCGCTCGTCGCTCTCGCAGTGGCAGCGGGCTGGATCGTGTGGAAAAGTGAATTGATCCGGCAACCGCTAATAACTGGCATCGCCGTTCTGCCGTTTGAAAACCTGAGCGAGCAGAAAGAGAACACGGCCTTTGCTGATGGAGTGCATGACGACATTCTGACCAAGCTGGCGAAGATCGCCGACCTGAAAGTGATCAGCCGGACGAGTGTGATGGATTACCGTGGCAAACGGAATGTGCGCCAGATTGGTAACGAGCTGCGGGTATCTCACGTTCTGGAAGGCAGCGTCCGAAGGACCGGTACGCATCTTCATCTGAACGCGCAGTTGATCGACACGCGGACCGATACCCACGTCTGGGTCGAGCAATACGACCGCGATTTGAACGACGTGTTCGCAATCCAAAGCGAGATCGCGCAAAAAGTCGCCGGGCAGCTTCATGCCAAAATTACACCCGCTGAGAAACTTGCCATTGAGAGCAAACCGACCGGCGATCTCGTTGCTTTCGATCTTTATTCGCGCGCCAACGACATTCTTTTTGGGAAAAATGTCGCGTATCCGGATTATCGGCAGGCTGTCGATTTGCTGAACCGGGCTGTCGCGCGCGACCCATCGTTTCTGGATGCGTATTGCCAACTGGCCTTCGCCCATGATCAGATTTATTTCGATGGGATCGACCGTACCCCAGCGCGGTTGGCCATGGCGAAGGACGCGATCGATTCCGCTTTTCGTCTGAAGCCGGATTCGGGCGAAGCGCACTTCGCACAAGCGGTGCATCTCTATCGAGGTTATGGCGATCATGACGGCGCGCTGGCCGAACTGGAAGTCGCTCGCCAGACTCTTCCCAACAACGCGCGCATATTTAAAATGATGGGTTTCATCCAGAGACGGCAAGGGCACTGGGAAGACTCCAGACGAAATCTGGAACGCGCAGCCGAGCTCGACCCGCGCGACCTTGAAACGCTCGAGGACCTTTCATCGGATTACGCCAGGTTTCGCCGCTATGCGGAAGCAAAGACATGGTTAACTCGCGCGCTAGCTGTCGCTGAACCCGACGACATCGGTATGAAACTAGCTCCTTCGGAGTGGGAACTGGAAGTCAACGCTGATACTCGGCCACTACATCAGGCAATCGATTCGCTCCGGGCGACAAATCCCGCTGCCGTAACATCGGCTATCGCTGGGCATTGGCTCATTTGCGCATTGGCCGAACGTGATGGCGCCGCAGCAACGCAAGCCTTGGGGGCGCTGGGTGACACCGAGATTTGGCTATTCGACCAGGTTCAATTCAATCGCGCATTTGCCGAAGGTCTGATCGCACGCATGACCAACGACGAGCAGAAAGCGCGGTCGGCGTTTGCCGCCGCGCGCGCGGAACAGGAGAAAGTCCTCGAGGCACAACCCGATTTCGGCCCGTCGTGGTGCGTGCTGGGCATGATCGACGCCGGCCTCGGCCGGAAAGAGGAAGCGTTGCGCGAAGGCCGTCGCGCACTTGAGCTTCTTCCGGTGGAAAGAGATGCACTGGTTGGCAAGTACTTGATTAGGTACTTTGCGGTGATTGCAGCGTGGATTGGAGAGAAAGATCTCGCCTGCGAACAGCTCGCCATCGCCGTCCGTCCGCCCAGCAACGTCAGGTATGGCGAATTGAAACTGCTGCCGTTGTGGGATCCGCTCCGAGGCGAGCCGTGCTTCGAAAAAATCGTCGCCTCGTTAGCACCGAAACAAAACTAACCACGGATTCCGCTGATAACACGGATTCGTAGAGCGCGATGAATCGCGTATCCAATTTGTTAGGGCGTCTGTGTCAGGCGGCACGCAAGGATTCATCCGTGACATCCGCGTAACCTGTCACGCCGTAGCTTTGGCGTAGGCGGATCCGTGGTTCTTAAGGTTTCTGCATTTTCCGCATAACCTCGCGGTGGTTTCCGTTCTGTACATCGGTGAACGGCCAGAAATGATTTCTCACGACGAGGAGCCACGGAAGGCCAAAACAAAAAAAGAAATTAGTTTATGAAAAACCAAAACATTATGTTCACAAGAAGCATTCCCAAGATGTCGAAGGCCCGGCTCTTCAGGTCGGTCCTGGCGCTGGGGGTAGTTGCATTAATCATGCAAGTCTCCCTGCCGCGCGCCCAAGCCTATGATCTGAGTAGCCTCAACGGCAGTTATGCCGACTCTTTTGCGGGCTTTGCTCCGCCAGCGCCTCAAGCAAACAGCTATGGGCCAGTCTACGAAGCGGGCTTATATACGTTCGATGGCGCAGGCGGCTTCACGGCAAGCCTGGTCTTTAACTTCGGTGGTGGCGTGATACTCAATGCGCAATGGAGTCAGAATGTCACCGGCACCTATACTGTGAATGCGAATGGTACCGGCACCATGACTTTGACGGGGGACCATCGCCGCCACTTCGTGATCGGCGATGGCGGAACGCAGCTCAAGTATGTGGGTACAGACCCCACCAGCGGCATCGTAGTCGGCGGTTCCATGGTCAAACAGTAGCAGGCAATAGCTCTGAAGCAGTTCGCGATCAGCCGTCACGCTTCACTGTGTGGCGGCTGATTGTTTCTCCGTCTGCGGAGAAGCACGCGCCCCGGTGTGTTTGGCGATTTGCGCGCTCGATGGTATTTCTCGGCTAATAGAAGGCAACAAAGAAAACAAGACTATCTTTCGATCGCCGGAACCAAACAGAGACTTCCCTTTCTTTGTTTCCTTTTGTTTGACGAAGTTCCGACATTTCGCCGTAACCTCGCGCTGGTTTCCGTTCTGTACCTCATTGAACGGCCAGAAATGATTTTCCCACAACGAGAAGTCACGGAAGGCCAAAACAATGAAAGAAAATAACACTTATGAAAATCAAATTAGTTAAACGCGTAATGAGCTCCTTGCTCTTCACGTGCGCGTTGGTCGCCCTGGTTGCCGCAATGGCGCAGGGCACGTCCGGTACCGCGCGGGCAGCGATCGCACCGCAAGCCTGCGGCGTGTACACTCTGCACGGCTCGTATTTATTCGCCACGCAGGGGTACAACATCGTCAGCGGGGTTGCGGTACCAAAAGCCATTGTAGAAGGTATTAATTTCAATGGAGATGGTACGCTGGTTAGCCCGTTCGCAACGGTCAGCATAAATGGCACGATTATCCATTCCAGCGGATCGCTAGGCACCTATACGGTGAACGCGGACTGCACCGGCACGCTCTCATTTACGGGAGGCCCGAGCTTCGACATATTCGTCAGTTTGAACGGTCAGCAGCTTTGGATGATCCAGACCGGTCCGGTACCAGCAGTGTTTGAGGGTATTGTAACACGGGTACCGTAGTAAAGGCTCTTCTGCTGTTGCGACGACCTTCGTCGTCTGACCAACAAATGGGGATTTGGCGCGTTCCATCCGCGCCAAATCCCGTTTACTCACGAACTATCAAATTGTAGCTGCGGTCGCTGACCGCGGCTGCCGGAGTCAGCGACTCCAGCTACAGTTCGCTGCTTTTAAGGAGGACCGCTCCGGCGCGTTTCATTTCATCGAGTGCGCGGCCGATGTCGCCGGGCTCAAGTTCAATTCCGCGGCAGCCATCGACGATGACATGCGTGTTCAATCCGAGGTGCCGAGCATCGAGCACGCTGTATTTGACGCAATAGTCCAACGCGAGGCCCATAAGTTAGGTATCTTTGATCGATTCGCCACCTTTCCTTGGCAGCTCAAAACATCTTCTGCGAGTGAAACTCAAACGAAGCCTGGTACACCAAAATTAATAAAAAAGCGTGTCATCCTGAGCGAAGCGAAAGACCTCTCGCTGGATGCTGCGTTACGCAAGCTCCTTAATGTGAGGACCGCTTCGATTGTGAGGTTCCTCGCTCCGCTCGGAATGACAAACTAGGACGCCGATTTCGCACCGATGTGACTAACGAACCAATCACTTGCGAGTTTGGCGACTTTCTCCAGCGCACCCGGTTCCTCAAAAAGATGGGTCGCGCCGGGAACAATCTCCAGCTTCACTTCACAGCGCATCTGGTCGCGCGCCTGTTCGTTTAGCTCAATCACAATATCGTCGTTGCCACCAACGATGAGCAATGTCGGCACCTGGACTTTTGGCAATGCGTCGCCGGCGAGATCGGGACGTCCACCACGTGAAACGATAGCACCTACATCTTGTGGGATCTCGGAGGCCGCAACCAGCCCAGCAGCTCCGCCCGTGCTGGAGCCGAAATAACCAATGGGCAAATCGCGCGTTTGCTCTTGTTGTTTGGTCCATTTTGTGGCGTGAACGAGGCGTTCCGCCAGCAAACCGATGTTGAATCGGTGCTCACCAGTGCGCATGTCGATCGCTTCTTCATGCTGCATGAGCAAATCAAAGAGTAACGTCGCGAGGCCTGCGTCGTTGAGCGTGCGCGCCACAAATTGATTGCGTGGGCTGTGCCGGCTGCTTCCGCTGCCGTGCGCGAAGAGTACGAGAGCGGCCGCGCCCTCGGGAATAGTCAAATTTCCGGAGAGAACTGCTCGCCGTGTCTGAATTTGCACGTCGTTCATCATCCTAATCGTATTCTTATTCCTACTCTTACTCGCCTGGCGCGGGTCGTTCTTGCGCGGCGCGCGCTAGCAGCTCGCGCACGTCTTCGTCACTCGTCTGCGAGAAATCTTCGTAATACTGGCCGACGGCCTGAAAGAATGCAGGCGTGCTCAGACAGATCGTCTCGTCGGCTTCTTCTTCGATCGCGCGGCAAGTGTCTGGCGGGCCGACTGGAACTGCTACCACAATTTTTGCCGCACCGCTCTGTCGCAGCGCCTTCACCGCGGCGCGCATGGTTGCGCCGGTGGCCAATCCGTCATCCACCAGAATAACAATCCGACCGCGCAGTTCGGGCGGGGGACGTCCTTCCCGATAAATCTGTTCGCGCCGCTCCAGTTCGCCTGTTTCCCTCGCGGCTACCGCTTCAATTACCTCGTCTGCATGTGGTATTGCGCGCATAACATCTTCGTTTAGCACGCGCACACCGCCCGAGGCGATCGCGCCGGCAGCCAGTTCTTCAAAACCGGGAACACCGAGTTTGCGCACTATGAAAACGTCGAGTGGAGCGCGCAGGCGCTTTGCTACTTCATAGGCAACAGGAACGCCGCCGCGCGGCAAACCGAGCACGATCACATCTTCGCGCCCCGCATACTTATCGAGCTTGTCCGCGAGTTGACGGCCTGCTTCTATTCGATTTGGAAAAGTTCGTTCCATGCGGCTGATCGCGCCGCTCTAAACTTTGGAAGCGATCGCGGGAAATCCTTCTTTTAGGGTTCGCTTCTCAATAACGTGTTGCGTGTTTCCGAATCCGCCAGTTCGCATGGGCTACCAGCAGGTCAATAAGGGCGGAGCGGCGCAGACTGGTGGTCATGATCCGCCGCGGATCAGTTGTGTGACGGAAGGAAGGTCGTGAATCGGTTCGCTGCTCTCAATGTAATCGCGAAAACCTGCCGCGAACGCAGCTCTTCGCAGCCGCCACCAATCCTTCACACCCGGACGGTGATAGTACATCCGGATGTAAGCGTCCCAACCTTCCCACTGCTCGCGCTCCAGTGTGCCTTGACGTTGCTGAAAACATGCATTCTCGAAAAGCTTGAATGTAGAAAAGAACAAGGGCAGAGCCCGTGTCCGATCGTCGTCAGTCGCCCCGTGCCAGTCTTCTACAACGAGATGGAACGCGCGCATCAAATCGCGATCCTCCGCCATTGGTCGGATCACATCAGCGATCGATTTGGCAAGCGATTCGACCACCATCGCGCGCATCGAGCGCGTGTTTTGCCGAATCTGCGCGGCGAGATAGAAGAGCGAAACGATCACGCCGATTGCAGCGATCAACTGCGCAAGAGCATTAATCGCTTCTAAATTCACAGTCTTGGATCCTACCAAGGCCTATGAACCTCGACGAGATGAATAACCCGCTGAGTTTAGCTGCCCTTCACCGGGTTGCGGTTTGGCCAGGGTGGGGGTGGCGGGAGCTCGTAGCGTTTCGTTTTTAATTCTTCCTGGATTTCCTGGAGCGCCCGATCGAGTTGCTGATCTTCGCCTTTGAATTCCTTGCCGGGATCATTATCGACGACGATGTCGGGATCGACGCCGTGGCCCTCGACGATCCATTGTTTGCCGTCTTTGGAGTAAAGCGCGAACTCCGGTTTGAAGAATTGTCCGCCGTCGACAAGCGGCAGCGATTCGCGAATGCCAGTTACGCCGCCCCAGGTCCGTTTGCCGACGAGTTTGCCGAGTCCAAGCGATTTAAATCGGTAAGGGAAAATATCGCCATCGGAGGCGGAGAATTCGTTGATCAATGTTACCATCGGACCGGTGAACGTTTGTGACGGGTCGGTTTGCGGCATGCCGTTACGCGCGATGCCGATCATCACCAGCGCGCGCCGCAATCGCTCGATCACAAGCGGCGAGACAAAGCCGCCGCCGTTGCCGCGAACATCAACAATGAGCGCGTGTTTCCGGATTTGCGGAAAGTAAAGCTTCGTGAACTCGTTGAGGCCGGGCTGGCCCATGTCGGGAATGTGGAGGTAACCAACCTCGCCGCCTGTTTTCTTCGTCACGTAATCGATGTTCTTTTGCACCCAGTCGATGTAATAAAGTGGCGCTTCGTCGTCAGCGGGCACGACGGTAACGTCACGCGCGCCGCCGTCGGTTGGTTTGGAATTCACGCGCAGGATCACTTGTTTGCCGGCAGTGCCGATGAGCGCGTCGTAAAGGTTTAGCAAACTCGAGACCGGCGTGTTGTTGATTGCCAAAATGTAATCCCCTGGTTTCACATTCACGCCGATATCTGTAAGCGGTGAGCGCGTTTTCTTGTCCCAGTTTTCACCTGGTAAAATGCGCTCGATCCGATAGGCGCGCGTGGCCGGGTCGCGGGAAAGTTCCGCGCCAAGCAACCCCAACTTGATGCGTGGAGTGTCCGGCCGTTCGCCACCGCCAACATAAGCGTGGCCGATGTTCAATTCGCCGATCAGTTCGCCTAACAAGTATGTGAGATCGTTGCGATGATTCACGAAAGGCAACAGCGCCGCGTACTTGTCGCGCATCGCCTTCCAATCGATGCCGTCCATGGTGGGCGAGAAGAAGAAGTCGCGCATTTGCCGCCAGCACTCGAAGTAGATCTGGCGCCACTCCGCACGGCGATCCAGCTGCATGTCGAGTCCCTGGATCTTGTGCTCATGATCCTTGGTCTCGATCTTATCTTTGGGAATGTCGATGATGGCGTAGTCCTTTTTGATCTTCACCAACATCTTTTTTCCGTCGAACGTAATCTGATAATTGTTGGCGTCGCCGATCACGGTCTCCTTGCGGTCGTCGAGATTGTAAGCGCAGAGGTGCGATTTTTTGTCTTTCTCCGAGAATAACTCTTCGTCATCCTCGCCCACCTCGTCGCCGGCTGTGCGGCGCAGGTAAAAGATGCGATTATCATCCAGCATCCGGATGTTGCGATAGTTTCCCGGCGTGATTTCCAGACCAACGATCCGATTCTGGATTCCGTCGGTATCAACTTTCACTACAACCGGTTTTTTTGGTTTTTCTTCCGGTTTCTTGGCATCCGGACTTGCCTCTGTTTTTTTCTCCTCAGCTTGCTTCGCTTTTTCTTTTTCTCGTTTTTCCGCGGCCTTGCCGACTTCATCGGTCTTCGGCGCGAGCGGGTTTGCGGTTTCTTTCGCCAGCGTGACGAGATAAACGCGCTGCATGTCGCGATAGACGTTCGCGAATTCCTGATCGCCAAAAGTTGGTTTGAAATCGCGCGCGGAAGCGAGCACCAGGTATTTTCCGTCATCGCTGAAAACCGGTTCGCCCGAACCGTACCAACTATCGGTGACGGCGGTCTGCTGTTTGTTCGCGA
>WNFS01003578.1_pt1 | contig 15218 bp, 15 predicted proteins | sample 5400141 | NCBI WGS metagenome assembly WNFS01 (sample SAMN13153358, study PRJNA577476) | soil metagenome | isolation source: 60 cm saprolite under Madrone tree | place: USA:California | collected 2016-06-14
TGAGCAACGCGTGATGGTCCGCGTGCGCGTAATCGGCATCGCCGCGCGTCGCGTCCCAGTGCGTGATCTGCTTCCACGTATTTCCGCCGTTGGTCGTCCGATGCAGATCGACCCCGCCACAAATCACGTGGTTCGGATCTGTCGGATGCACGACAATAGAATTGCCGTAGGTCATCTGGCCTTCGCCGGTGAAATGCGAGCCGGCGATGTTCTGCCAGGTGTTGCCGCCGTCGCTTGTCCGGAAAATGCCGAGCACGTTTTCGTTCGATGCCGCGACTTGAAGATAAATTACGTTGGGGTCCGATGGCGCCATGGCGAGCGTCGCGCGATTGAACTTCGCCGGCGCCGGCAAATCATTCGTTAGGTGCGTCCAGGTCGCGCCACCGTCGAGCGAACGCCAGACGCCGCTGCTCACGCCCTGCGCCGTGACCGTGGCAAAGATGCGCTGCGGTTGCACCGGATCGAACACGATCGAGTGGCACCAATAGTTCTGCGCCGAGATGAACGTCTCGCGCGTCCACGTCTTGCCCCCGTCGCGCGACGTGTACATGCCGCCGAGTCCGCTTTCCTGCGGGCTGACCCTGCCGAACCCAATCCCGCCGATTCGAATATGACTCGGGTCGTGCGGATCGATCGCAATTACGCCAATCCGGCTCGGGATTCCCGTTTTCGCGCACGAGGCAAACAACCTCCAACTCTTCCCGCCATTCGTCGTGCGATACAATCCGACTCCGGCGTAACTATCGGCCGAGAGATTCGCTTCGCCGGTGCCGCAATAAACAATCTTCGAGTTCGTCGGATGAATCGCGAGCGCGCCCAGGTTAAGCACGGCCTGCGAATGCCAGAGCCCTTTCCAGGTTCGCCCGGCATCCGTGCTTTGCCAGACGCCGCCGCCAGCCGCGCCCGCCCAGATGCTGTCGGGGTTCGCCGGATCACAAACCAGACACGTGATGCGCCCGCCAACGTTCGTCGGCCCGACACTTTCCCACTGCGTCGTGCCCGGCGCCGGCGCAAATTCCTTCTCGACCCGCGCGCGTTCCGACACGAGCCTTCCTACTCTCGCCTCTCGCAACGGCCATGCCGCCCGCGCTTGGAACCAGACGCTGCGCCGCTTATGATTCCGCGAGATTCGCCCGAGTTTCCCGCGGAGCGCTCTCTTCCCCGGTCCTGGACCCAGCGGCGCCTTCATATTCCCCGCTGATTTCTGCCGCCGCGTCTTTGTCGTTGCCTTCTTAGTGCGCTTAGCCACGGCGAACACCTCCAATCTCTAAGGGACGTGCTTCGTGAGGTCCCACTTGTTCATGAAGTCGGAGGTGCTGAGGCACGTCCGTCCGATGTCCGAACTTTCGCGCCTTGTTTAGCGCCCAACTGACTCCGTACCACGTCGCCAGAAACGCGAGACATTCGAGCGTGAACGAATGGAACCGGTAAAACGTTTCCGCGACAGACAGTGCAAAGATTGCGGCCAGACTTTCGTGCGCGGCCAGCCGCAGTCCGCGCGATTTAGTGAGGAGATACATAAGGATATGTGGGGTTGAGGAGTTGGAAGATTAGCGAGAGCGCCATGCTGCCGCGAAGGCGCGTGCGATGTCAAAACAATAACGCCCCGTCCGCAGTGCCCATTTAGATCACAAGGTGTGCGCAACAGCAGGATGCAATTTCATGGTAGGTGAAAAACCGCGGCTGCGTGTCGGTCGCTACATCGGCTTCCACGAGAAGGTTAGACGCTTGTGAACCGCCACTTCCAAATCTCTCTCTGTTCTGCGTGGCGACGCTTGCCGAGAAACTCAAACCCTACTTTGCGTCGAACCGCATTAGGCGTGTCGTACTCAGCCAAAGTGTGCGCAAAAAACTCTACGTTAGGATCGGTGTGGGGAGAGCGTGTGATTAGCTCGATTACCATAGCGGTAGTCATTCCTAGACCCTCAAAAGGTGGAAATGTGCTCGGCGCTTTTGGCGATAACAACAAAGGAGACCTCGTGGAGAAAAACTCTATGTGCTACGAAGCTCTCCTTGACCTAACCACATGTCTGGAGCGACTGGTTAGACATGCCGCATGGCGCGACCGACAGCGCTGAGTGTAGGAATGACATTGTTGATGGCGTGAATTGACACTAGCACCCAGAAAGCCTCTTTCCAAGATCTGCTACGCCAGTAGAGATAGGATGCAGCCTGAATGAGGAACGAGGGCAGCACAATGGCTGCATGCGGCCACCACGGCCAAACGTGCAATTCGCTAATGAACGACGCAGACCCGACGACTTGAACCCAGCCGGGAGCGCGGACGCGGCGCAGGAGCTCAAACACGCCGACGAGCATAAGCGACTCGATGATGGGAGCGAAAACGAGCCCGCCAAAAACGTCAGCCGCATTGCCCCTGAGATAGAATGAGCGCGGAGGCTGGCGGACCCCTACAACAAAAGCCCAAGTGCTGACGAAGGAGCCCGCCACGATACAATAGCAAGCCATGACCAGCGCGAAGACGATATTCGATCGAGTGCGCGGAACGAAAGATGTTATCCGAATTGGCGCGTGTGGTTTCTCTGCCGGCGCGATCTGCTCGGCGGCGCCTGTTCCTTTGGCCGAGCTTCTTGTTCGCTGTTCAATTCGGATTCAAAGCAGTCACCGCACACTCCCCGAGCGCTAACAGGTGTGGTCCACTTGCTGTATTTTTTCCCGCAAGTTTTACAAAGTGACACGATCAGGCAGGTCTAACGAGATGGAGCTCAGCGACCGCCGACGAAACCGGGCTGTGCTGCGAGTTTCAATGTTGAAGTTGTCACATGGAAATTTTCTCGCCGGTCGGCGGTTCGCTGGAGCGACTGGTTAGATGCGGACGCGTGCACTCGGGTGGCGTGGAGAACGGAGAACAAAACAATCAGCGCTCACAAGAGCACTAAGCTCGTGACAATGACTACGCCGCGAACGCGCCGCTGCTGGGGACTCTCCGACTCGTATCGCGCGGAAATGTGCTGGTACCTTCCACGATGCAGAAACGCGAAATAGAGTGGCACTGCGAGGACTGCAAACGAGAGATAGATATGCAGCTTCGAGAGGTGTGGAATGACTGAATGTCCCGGCGCCAAGATAGTATCCACGATGACCAGTAGCAGAAAAATATTGCACCAAGCAATCGCAATGATGCCGAGAAAAGCTGTCAGATGCGGTGGCGTGACATCGTGCTTCCAGCGCGAAGCGAAACGATACATCCGGTAGAAGAGGTAGGTGTATGCGTCGAGAAGGAGCATCTAACTATGATTAGGCGAATGTTCGTAAAACATCGCGAATTATTCTTCGTCTAATCCGGTGGCTATACGACCACCTCCCGCCATGCGGCGGCGTGGGCGCGGACGGGTGAATCGAAACCTTTGAGGCTCACTTCGCCGAGGTCTTCGAATAGAAGTCCCTTGCCAAGGCAAAGCTCGGCGATTGCATTCGATACCAGGATTTGTTCCGGTTGCGCGTGAGCACAGAGACGGGCGGCCAGTTGAACTGTGGTTCCAAAAAGATCGTTATGTTGTTCGACAGGTTCGCCGGCTGCGGCGCCGACTCGCACCTTAAGCTGGCGGCCGGGATTTGCTTGTGCATGCTTGTCCAGTTCGCGCTGAATTTGAATTGCACATCGCACCGCGCCCGCTGGCGAGACGAACGACGCCATGATGCCATCGCCGGTGTGCTTCACCTCGCGTCCGCCTAATGCGGATAACGCATCTCGGACAATGGGTCCGCCTAACGCGGATAACGCATCTCGGACAATGGTGTCGTGGACGCCAAGGATCGCCAGCGCCACTTCGTCACCAAGCGATTGAGTCAATGTGGTTGAATTTACAACGTCCGTGAACAAAACGGTTCGGATCCCCGGATCTCGCGCGTCCGCTCCGCCACCGGGCAGGATTACAGCTCCCGCGGCATTTGTTTCGACACCACCCACAAATCCCTCTGCAAGTTCAGGCTGTATCTCAATAATCTTGTCAGGTAGCAGGCCATGTGCTTCGCGATGGACTTGCTTTGCCGCTTCGGCGTTTGGTGCATGGCAGAGACAAAAAACTTTCCCTGCCTTTTCGTTGAGCCAGTATTTGGTGTATTCAACGCCATATTTCCGCTGCGTTTCCATGTCCTTCGCGTGAGCCTTCGCGACGTCTTCCGGAGTCGTTCCCTCCGGAAGATTGTGAATGTCCATGTATAACGGCATAAGGTCGGATTTTAGCGCGATGTGACGCGATGCGAAACCGCGATGTTCGCCGGCTGATTTAGCGTCTGGTAAACGACACAATAACGCTCCGTCAATCGAATGAGGTTCGCCAGTTGCTCTTCGCTGGCGTCGGTATCCAGATCGAAATGCAACCGAATCTGCTTGAAGCCAATGGGCACCTCCTTGGAAACGCCAAGTGTTCCTCGAAAATCCAGATCGCCCTCGGCGCGAATTGTCGCGTTGCGCAAAGTAATCCCGAGAGCGGTAGCCACTGCGCCTAACGTGACGCCCGCGCATCCGACCAGCGCTTCGAGCAACATGTCCGCAGAACACGCGCTTTGACCATCTCCGCCGGTGGCCGGATGAAGCCCCGCTTCGACGCGTGCTTTTCCGCTTTCAATTTTGCAGGTCACATTTTGGCCGACTCGTCCCTCCGCCCTCAGTGTGACCAATGCCGTCTCAGGACGCTCGCGATACTGAGCTTTCAGAGGCGCCTGCAACGATTTTAACTCTTCGGCAGTCATTAGTGGAATTTCAGGTTGTAAGACAGTAGAGGCAGCCGTGTCGGCTGCAACGCCTGCCGCTACAGAAAGGGTAATCTTTCGACGGAGGCGAAAATGCGAATTGCAGAATCAGGCGGCCGTGACGCTGCCAGATTATTTGCCGCTCGGCGTAATGTTTTGGTTCACTCTAAAGAAATTGTCCGGATCGTATTTCTTTTTGATCGCGACCAACCGGTCGTAATTTGCGCCGTACGTTTTCTTCACGCGCTCTTCTCCTTCGTCGCCCATCAGGAAGTTCACGTACGCTCCGCCAGCGGAATACGGGTGCACCGCGTCGTAATAGCTCTTCGTCCACGAGATAATCTTCTCTTTGTTCGCCGGGTCAGGGTCGACGCCGACCATCACCTGGGCCCAATTGGAATCGCGATAATTCCATGCTGTATCATTTTTGCCGACGCGTGATGCCGCGCCGTTGATTGGATACATATGCATCGTAGAATGCATCGTTGGAAGCGCTTCACCAAAGCGAACATGCTGCGCAATCGCTTCGTCGCTTATCTCATTTACAAAATCCGCGCGCCAGTACCATTGCAGTCCCGGCGGATAAAGCGCGTCGAACATGCTTTGCAGGGCAGGCTGCGGCAGCGGGCCTACGAAGTCCAGCGCAGGCTTTTTGAACGCCCGGATCGGCTCGAACGTTTTTTCTGCTTTGTCCAGAGGCCCGGCATAGGCCCAGACCACGCCGCACATTTTTTTCATGTGCAGGTGTTCGGGGAAGGGGGGAGCTGGCGGGACAGTTAGAAAGGCGAAAAAGCCATTCAGATCATCGGGTGCCGAGGGGATCAGATCGCGATACCATTTCATCACATCGGCTGTTTCGCTCAGCTCGTAAAGCATGGGACCGGCATACAGCACGTCGATCGGATGCAGCCTGAACGTGAACGATATGACGACGCCAAAATTGCCGCCGCCGCCGCGGAGCGCCCAGAACAGATCCGGATTTTCGTCGGCATTCGCTTTCACAAATTTGCCGTTGGCTAGCACAACATCGGCGGAGAGCAGATTATCGATACTCAATCCGCATTTGCGCGTGAGGTGACCGATTCCGCCCCCCAGCGTTAATCCACCAACACCAGTTGTGGAAATGACTCCGCTCGGGGTAGCGAGTCCGAATGCATGCGTTGCATGATCAACGTCACCCCAGACGCATCCGCCTCCAACCGTGACGGTGCGCGCAACAGGATCGACCCGCGTGTATTTGATCGGCGCAAGGTCGATCACCAAGCCGTCATCACAAATTCCCAGACCGCCCGCGTTGTGGCCGCCGCCTCGGATGGAAACCAGGAGACCGTTATCGCGCGCGAAATTCACGGACCGCATGACGTCTGCGACATCCACGCACTGCGCGATCAAGCGTGGTTTTTTGTGGATCATCCCGTTATACACCTTTCGGGCGTCGTCATAATCTGCGTCGCCCGGCTGAATCAATCTGCCTCTGATGTTTGTTTTGAACTCGGCGATGGAATCTTCGTTGAGCATGGTAAGAGAGTTGTAACGCAGACAGTCATACCTGGTGGCTGAACGATCAAGAGCTAGCGAGCGGCGTTGCACGTTTTTTTCGATTGAAACAAAGGTGCATTTACGGTTAGCATCTCGGCAGAGGCTACTGCGCAATGTCTCACCCCTACACCTCCTGGACGCGGCGCGATTTTTTAAAACTCGCCGGGCATGCTGGGTTGCTCAGTGCATTTCCAACATTGGCGAGTGCGTCTGCCGCGCTTGAACCCGACATGGCGTGCATCTCAATCCTGCACACCACGGATTTGCACGGCCATATTTTGCCGACCTCCGATTACGATGGAACGACTAATCTTGGCGGGCTAGCTAGATGCGTCACGCAAATTCAGCGTTGGCGCCGGCAGAATCCGAATTCAATCCTCATCGATGTTGGCGACGTCTATCAAGGCACGGACGTGAGCCTGCGAAATAAGGGCGGGCTGATGATTGATCTTTTCAATCATCTCAATTACGACGCATGGGTCATCGGAAATCACGAGTTCGATTGGGGAATCGAACCGTTCCATGACGCGCTGCAGAAATCCGCAATGCCGGTACTCGCCGCGAATTTGTTATTCGAAGGTACATCGGCAGGCGAATTTCAGGATGGGAAACATCCAATGGCCAACGTTCAGCCAATGATCGTGAAGGAAATCCTGGGAATTAAAGTCGCGATAATCGGCATCACGACGCCGGGCATGTCGTTCTGGCTTCCGCGGGAGTTTACGCCGCGACTCGAGTTTCCGCATCCCGTTGAGTCGGTGCGCCGGGCAATTGCGAAGGCAAAGAGAGACGGCACGGACGCCATCCTACTCACTGGTCATATGGGACTCAAGCCGCACACTGGCGGGGATGACTTTGCCAACACAGTGATGGCGCTGACTTCCGAATTTCCGGATATTGCTGTTTTCATTGCCGGTCATACGCATCAGGCAATTCCGAATCGCCTAACGAATGGTGTGCTTTTCACACAGGCGGACCACTTTGGAATTCACGTGGGTCGTGTGGATCTGCTGTTTGATCGTAATTCAAAAAAGTTGCTGCGTCGCGAACCCATCTGTGAGCTGATGGACAACCGGTTTCAGCTCGATCACGTCGTCATTTCGCGGGCGGGGGCACAGCTCACCGAATCGGAAGCCACCCTTGCACAGTCGATTGGTGAGTTGACGGAGACGTTGCACGGTCGCGGCCGGAATGGCCGAACGAGCGAAATCGAGAAACTAATCGGCGCGGCGATTATGGAATCTTTGTCGGAGCGACACATCGTGGTCGATGGAGTTATCCACGGCGTGTTCGATGAAAACGCTAAACTTGCAGCCGGCCCGATCACGGTAAACGACGTTTGGAACATCCTTCCCTATGAAAATTTTATCGTTACCGCCGTTCTTTCACCGGATGAAATCAAAGCTGTCATGGAAGAAGTGTATGCCAGCCACGAGTCGCGAAGTTTGCTGGGCATCGAACTCAGAGTGGAGGGCCGTGGTCCCGATCGCAGAGTTGTTTCGATGATGTTTCCAGACGGACGCCCGCTGGAAAGTCGCAAAAGGTATATTATTGCCGTTAACAGTTTCGACGCACGGAGCGGCGGCCATCACTTTATGAAACTGCGGGCGTTGCTCGACAGGCCCGAGTCGAATTGTGTTCTGCATCCTGTGCAAACACGTGATGCGCTCATCAATTATTTTCGGCGTCATAAAATTGTAAACAGAATTTCCGAGGCGCACACGTGGCCGGAGGCCGCCTGACCGGCCAGTGACCCCGACCGGAGCGGAGCCAACAGTTCCGCGCAGCCTAGTTCACGGTTTTGCAACGGATTGAAAGCTTGGCCTCGCCCCAAAAAAGTTTCGGGGCTGCGTTGCAGCCTCGACTTCGCTCGGAATGACCAAACAGTTCCTCTTGCAAAGGCGGCGCGTTTTGCTTGCCTATGTCCCCATGCGCGTCGGGATTCTTTTGTTTGTTGCTTCGCTTGTCGGTGCGGGTTTTGTCTCATCCCAGACACCAAAATCCCGATCGCCTTCTCCATCACCGGGCTCGACGCTGCCGGAGTTTCGACCAGCGTTGATCGGGACAGCTCCCAATTCGTTGATTAACACGATCGATACTGCCGACCTTCTTAAGAAGGGCCAAAAGGAAGCCGCGATTATGTTCTCCTGCCTTGTGGCGCCGACCGGGAACGTTGTTCGCAGCGGTGCCTATCGCGGCACGCGCGGATCCGAACTTCTTGAGCAGGAGTTACTCAAACGCCTCGTAACCGCAAAGTTCATTCCTGCAATTCACAATCACCAGCCAGTCATCGCCGTCTTCTATGGAACAGTGAAATTCGCAGTCGTGAACGGGAAACCACGGCTCCGCATTTTCGCCAACCAGCAACTGGAGGAAGTGGACAAGGAAACCGATTTCGTTGATCCGCAACCATACGTAGGGCTGGATTCAAAATTCACCGGTCTGCATTATCCCGAAACGGGTAGCACAGTCGCTGTCACTGGTGTTGTGGAGCTGGCGCTGAGTGTAGACGCGAAGGGAAATTTGAAGAACACGCAGGTTTTATCTGAGGAACCACCTTTGCTTGGTTTCGGGGATGCGGCGCTTTCGGATTTCGGAGGCGCGAAATTCATTCCGGCATTCCGAAAGGGTCAGCCGGTCGAATGTAACGTGAAGATTCCGGTCTTCTATAAGCCGTCGGCTTAACTCCGCGCAATCCGGGCGGAAAAGAGTAGAGGTCGGTTGATGAACAAGCTTGTTCGCGCTTCTTTTTTTAAGCGCGATCCGCTCGCGTGTGCGCGCGAACTTATCGGCACTGAACTGATATGGGGCGAATGCTCTGGGGTAGTCGTCGAGGTGGAAGCGTATGCGGCAATCGATGACGAAGCCGCGCACACGTTTACGCGACCGAGCGCGCGCCGCTTTATCGAGCGCAACAAAGCAGGCGCGGCGTACGTCTATTTTAATTACGGCGTGCATTGGATGCTGAACGTGCTCATAAAAGGCAATGAGAACGGCTTTGTTTTGATTCGGGCGCTTGAACCGCGACGCGGCATTGAACTGATGAAGCGCCGCCGCGGCGTAGGTGATATCCGTCAGCTTTGCTCCGGCCCGGGCAAACTCACGCAGGCCTTCGCAATCACCGGGCGACATCATGAGATGAATCTGTGCGCCGATCAGCGCCACTGTTTTGTCTCGGATCGACAGGCGCGTTTCGATGTTGTGGCAGACAAACGCATCGGCATCAGCCGCTCTGCGCATCTGCCGTGGCGATTTACGCTGCGCGGGAGCCCGTTCGTAAGCCAACCGGTCAAGCTGTAGCTGCGCATTCTCGTTTGTGGGGGAGCGCGGGCAGCTTGCCGGCAGGCGTAGGCAGCCTGCCGACCACATTTCTTTTCGGCAGGCTGCCGAAAGGTACAGGCTGACAGCCAATGGTCCCCGGAATATTGACTCGCTTTGCGCTTGATCGAAGTTTCTCGGTCAAATGAATCGGAATAAACAGCGTGTTTTGCTCGGCATGAGCGGGGGAGTGGACTCCAGCGTGGCCGGATTTTTGCTGCGCGAGCAGGGCTACGACGTGGTCGGCGTCACGATGAAAGTCTGGCCGCAGGATTGCATCTCACGCGCGGAGGACAAATGCTGCGGGCCGCAGGCGGTCGCCGATGCACGGAGCGTGGCGCACGCGCTCGGCATTGCGCATTATGTTGTTGACGAGACCGACCAGTTCGAGCGTCTCGTGATCGATTATTTCGCCGGCGAATATCAGGCCGGGCGGACGCCGAACCCATGCGTCATGTGCAACGAAAAACTTAAGTTCGGAAATCTCTGGAGTAAGGCGAAGGCGCTCGGCTGCGACTACATCGCGACGGGTCATTATGCAATTATTGAGCACGTTGTACCCGGGATCGGCGACCCCGGCCGTGTTGGTGCGTCGATCCAATCCGACTCTGCCGGGGTCAACGACCCCGGCTACAGCTACGCCGTGCTGCGGAAAGGCATCGATCCACGGAAGGATCAGTCCTATTTCCTTTTCAGTCTGCGACAGCCCCAGTTACGGCGCGCCCTGACGCCATTGGGCGAAATGACCAAGCCGCAGATCCGCGACATCGCACACTCGTTAGGCCTAAAGGTCGCCGATAAGGTCGATAGCCAGGAGATTTGTTTTGTTCCCGGCAACGATTACAAGGCGTTTCTGCGTTCACATTTGGGCGACAATGAATTTCATCGCGGTGAAATTTACGACGTTGATGGAAAGTTCGTCGGCAAACACGATGGCATCGAATTGTTCACGATCGGACAGCGCAAGGGCCTTCCCGGCGGTTCGCCGCGTGCACGGTATGTGGTCGATCTGGATCCGGCGACCAATCGCGTCATCGTTGGAAACACTGCAGACTTGGTTTGCGAGCAGTTCGAAATCGATCGCGTGAATTGGCACCCTGTAGCCGGGGGCGGTGACCCCGGCAGCGTCATGGGCATACAAGAAGCCGGGGTCAACGCCCCCGGCTACAGCGACGAAATCGAAGCGACGGTGAAGATTCGCTACAGCCATCCCGGCACGCGCGCGAGTGTGACGCCTTTAGAAAACAATCGGGCGCGCATTCGCCTGCACGAACCACAGCGCGCGGTAACCCCCGGACAAGCTGCGGTCCTTTACGACGGTGACGTTGTGTTAAGCGGCGGCTGGATCTGCCGGAGAGAAGCATTGATACCGGCTTAAGATCGCCTAGAAAAAAAGTAACGAACCTCTTGTTCCCGTCCTTTCCCAGCAGCCTTTGTTGCCTTCGTTAGCTTCTGTTGAATTCTTTTATGCCGCAAAAGATTCTGCTCGCCCTCAGCACATTTCCGGACGCGGAAATCGCGCGCCGGATTTCGCATGATTTGGTGAGCCAACGATTTGCGGCGTGCGCGAATATTTTGCCGGCCGTCGAATCAATTTACCGTTGGAAGGAAAAGATCGAATCGGGAAACGAAACCCTCGTCTTCTTCAAAGTCGGCGAAGACCGGCAATCGGCGTTCCAAGACAAGCTTCGATCGCTTCATCCTTATGACGTTCCGGAGATCATCTTCCTTGCGGTCGGGAGCGGGCTTCCAGAATACCTGCGTTGGGTCAGTGAGAACTGCCGTCAGGTGCCCTGACGTTTCCTGCCAACTGCGTAGATTGCGATGCCAATCGCGTTTGCGATTGCGGTCACGGCAATAATTTTCGCAGCGAAAGTCACCGTGCTTGGAACATCGATAATCGGGTGGACAGTAAAGTAAATCGCGGACAGGGAGACGGCTGCGCCGCAGATGGCTGCGATCCGTAACCAGATGGGAGCTCCGGAACGAATCTCGGTCGCGCCGAAGATCGGTATGGCGAACATGGTGAAGTAAACAATTCCGTAGAAAACGTTCGCCGCGTTATCGACAAGTTGAAACGCTTCCTGGATTCCCGCACCGATCTGGCTGGCGATAGCAATCACGAGCGTCACCGTCCCGACGAAGATAATCGAGTTGATTGGCGTTTTGTAGCGCGGATGCAAACGCGAGAACCAACTCGGGAGCAACTGGTCCCACCCTGCGACCATTGGCAATCGCGAGCTGCCGGTTACATGAACGCTTGTGGAAGCAATCGTGCGCGTAGTCATCAACAAAATTCCAATCGATGCGATGGCACCTGCGATTGGAAAGGAACGCAGGCCGAGTCGCAATGTTTGAGGCACGGGACCAATAAGATCGATGGGATGGTGGCCAATGAACGCGAGCACGGAGCTCGTGCCGAAAATAAACATCAATGCGATGATTGGCGAAGCGATCAGTACCGAGCGCCCGATGTCGCGCGCGGGCGAGCGCGTTTCGCCCGCGAGAATGGCTACGTATTCGAATCCGCTGAGAGCTCCGACAGCGAGCTTGGTAAAAATATTGAAGCAATAAAAGATCGACATTGTAGGCAGCGCGAGTTGTAACGGGTGATACGATTTCAGCTCGCCGCGCGCCAGCCCGACGAGCGGCAGCAGGATCAACGCTGAGTAAACGAGGAACATCGCCAATGCGCCGATGTTGTGAACCCATTTGCCTAACGACAACCCGCGCACACACGCCCATCCAAGGCCGACGACCAGGGCCGCGCTAATCAGCGACACACACCATTTGCTCTCCGGCATCCAGGCGGCGCCCGGACCGATTGCGTAAGAGATGTTCGTTGTGGTGAACATTCCACCGAGCGCTATCACCGTGATCGAGAGCAGCCAGAGATTCCATGCGACCATAAATCCGGCGAACTCGTTGAAGCCCAGTTTAGCCCATTGATAAATACCGCCTTCGAGCGGTATCCGGTTGCTGAGATACATAACGACCACCGCCTGGGGAACGTAAAAAAGCAAGATCGCCAGCAGCCAGAAGAAGAGCTGCGCCTGGCCGAGTTTCGCGGCGGCACCGACCCAACTCGAGCCGACCACAAACAAAATTTGTGTCAGGGCAAGGTCGCGCAGAGCCAGCGGCTTTTTCAGCGCGACGCTGTGTTGTGCAACGTCGTGTTCTGCGCGATCGAGTTGGGTTGCCATAGGCAGAGAGTGAAGAATTGAAGCCCTGAACCGGACTTTTGCACGTCGTGCTGAGCGGAGCACAGCGGAGTCGAAGAATCCCGCGATGTTACCAAACGATTATGCCACGGGATTGAAAGCCTGGCCTCGCCCCGAAAGCTTTCGGGGCTGCGTTGCAGCCTCGAGTTCGCTCGGAATGACTTCGTTTTGACGCTTCAACCCTTTAACGGTTCAACGATTATTGGTCGTGCTCTTGTTCCGACCTGATCGGCGGCGCTGGTTCGTTTCGAAATTCGCGGTGGCGGATCTTGCCGCCTGCATATGCGATGTAGGCGCCAGAGGCCAACGTGGCCGCGCCGACCAACAGCACGACGAGGGCGAACGGCACAGACGATTTTGGCCAGCGCAAAGGAACGACGATCGCCGCCATACTCAAAGCCGCAAGCGCATAGAAAATGTAAATAACCCTCTCGGCGCGTGCTTCGTGTTCATCGAGCCACGCATGACCATCGTCATCTGTCATGGCCAGAACGCGGTCGTATCCTTGCTGGCCAAATTCTAAGACCGGCCATGCGGAGATCGAAGTCATGAATACCAGAATTAATGTCACAATCTGCGCTCTGCGGTTCTTTGAAACCACAGCGCCGATAAGACCGAGCCAGCTGATAAGCAGCCCGTACACCGGCAGCGGATTGAGCAACACATGAACGTATTCCGGCTGGCGCAAACCGCGAATGAAACCCTCGATCATAGCTTGCCGTTCCACTGAGTTCCGCAGACGTGAGCGGAATTCCGTACTTCTTGCGGCAGGTAATTTTGCCAGTCCGCAATGGTGAAATGCCACCATTCGGTCCGCAGTCCCCAGAATCCTGCCTTATGCATTGCGTACTGCAGCAAGCGCACGTGTGCGCGTATTTCGGGAGAAGAGCCGGCGTATCGCCACATCGCCGCAGGAGTGAAATCGTCGAAGTCACTCGGCATAGTCAGAGGGCGATTCCATGAATCGACAATAGTCGCATCGACGGCGATCCCCCAACTGTGAAGCGAACCCACCCCGACTTCGGGATTGGCAACATAATCCCTGTTGTGCGATGCCTCCCAAAGCTTTGTCTGTGCCGCCACTGGCCGATAAGCGTCCCAGATTTTTAATCCATATTGGTAACGACGCAGAAACGCCTGTGCCGTAGTCAAAGCTGAGGCAACCTCCGGACGCGTGAGCGCGCGCGTTCCCTGAGGGTAAAGGGGCTGCTTCAGCAAATTGTTGTTTCCAGCGTAGCGCAAGTCCACCACGATCGTGGGATTCACCGATTGGATATCAACGAGAGGCTCACCCGCAGTTGCGTTGATGGAAACCAGCATTAACCCGAAAGCAGCCAGCAAACAAAGCGAGACGTTGTGGCGGCGTGTTTCCATTCTTCCTAATACGCTGCCACGGCCGCTTCAGGGACATCTATTCCTGCGAGACGCTCGAGAAGAAGGTGCGCGCTGTTTTCGGGCATAGTGAAACGCAATTCCAGATTCGAATCGCCTTGTGTTTGGATCTCCGGCAGCTGCGAGTAAAGCAACAGCGATGAGTCGGTCAAACGTAACCATTTTTGCGCATTGCTTCGCAAATCTCGCGCGACATCGGCTGCTTTTTTTGGAGCATTCACTTTGATGAGGATTCTGGCTTTTACTGGATTCTGCAGGCTCACTGCAAGCCCGATCAATTGCGACGCTTCGAGTAGTTCACGGGAGAAGACGGGATGAAAGACGCGCGAAAGATCGGTGGGATCGCGGGAAATGAGTCGCAGCGCGCTCTCGTGATCGAGCGCCTGGAAACGGTCGAACAGTTGACCGGTGATTTTCAGGTCCGGTTTCATTCCAAGACGGACCAGCACGAGTTCATCGACTTCTCCCGGCGCGCCAACGGCGAGTGTTGCCGGTCCGACGCGAGCAACCGCAAAATCGGGCTTGCCGACCGTAACCTCTGCCGCGCCGGAGCTTTGCCCGGAGCTGGGCTGTCGTTCCCATACTGGCAAGCCGCTAATCGAGCGCTTTTGGAAATTCTTATCAGCCGCGACTGTGCGAATGATCTTGGCAAGTCCGTGACGGGTTTGAACGAGGTTGAACTCGCGAGTCTCGCCCGTTTCGTTCGTAGTGAGCGCGCGCGTGATGCGCGCCGTGTCCCGAGATGGGTGCAGACCCGGGACGGAGGCGGCTGGGCCGATCAATCCAGGCCAAAGTTTTGGCTGCTGATCCCGCCAGCGCTTCGCGAGATTCGCGCGGTCGAACTGTTCAGCATTAATCGAAAGGATAGTGTCGGTTTCCTGTGGCAGCCATTCGCGTCCGCGTGGAGATTGGAAAACCACCAGCAACGTAATTGCCAGCAGAATCAGCACTGAAAACGCGCTGAAGTAAAACTTCCGCAGCTCCTGTTTGTCGATCAGAGCGGACAGTCGAGCCAGCTCTGCCTGATGTTGC
>WNFS01002046.1_pt1 | contig 15216 bp, 16 predicted proteins | sample 5400141 | NCBI WGS metagenome assembly WNFS01 (sample SAMN13153358, study PRJNA577476) | soil metagenome | isolation source: 60 cm saprolite under Madrone tree | place: USA:California | collected 2016-06-14
CCACTTCCTGCTCCATTGTTTGAATCAGCGCCGGAACCGCCTGCGGATCACCGAGTTTCGCCAGAGCGGCCACTGCTTCACCGCGAGTCGGATACTGAACCTGTTTATCCTGCATCACACTCACGAGCGGCGCAACACTTCCTGGAAACCTTAGTTTACCCAGGGCCCTCACCGCCCCGTAGTTAGTTTTCGCAACTCGTCCCAACGGCTCGACTCCCGCTGCGTCGCCCAAATTGCCCAGTGCTTCCGCCGCCTTGAGCCTGATGTCGGCGTTCTCATCCGTAAGTGAATGGATCAGCGCCGGAGTGACCAGTGGATCGTGAAAATGCCCGAGCGCTCCCGCCGCCGCTCCACGCAGCGAATACTCCGACTGCAACGACTGAATCAGCGCAGGAACAATGCGAGGATCCTGAAAGGCGGCCAGCGCTTCAGCCGCCTCTGGCTGTAGGTCTACTCCTTTCCTTTGCAGCACTTCCAGCAGGGGGCCGACCGCCCTTGCATCGCGGAGCGTTGCCAACCCCGCGCACGCATGCTTTCCTGCGTCTGGATTGATGATGTTCAGAAACTTCACGAGCAACGGCTCCGCCTCCTGGCTGCCGGTTCGCGAAAGCACGTCAATCGCTTGACCGATCTCAATCGGTCCCTGAAATCCGTTGAAAGGCGTGCTTTGAATCTCCGGTCGCGACATCCCGTCCGCATGGATCCAGACGTTGTACTTCAGACTCTCGATCAGCGGATGCACGGCCTCCGCTGGCGACGCTTTCATCGCGGAAAGCGCTTGGATCGCCGCGCCGCGCGTCTCCGGTACGGAAAGCGCCGCCGCAAGAAGCGGGCCGGCAGCCTTTTCCAGCGCGTCCAGTTTTGGATCTCTCTCGACATTCGGGTTCGGATAGAACGCGCGAGCGAGCGCCAACGTCGTCTGGTTGCGCACAGTGACATCTTGGTCTTCCAGGAGGGACACAATCCGCTTCATATCGTCCACTGTACCGACCTCGACGAGTGCTCGCAGCGCAGCATGGCGCACTTCCTGATCGCTGGTCGCCAGCAGTTCCACCAACGCACCCCCCGCCGCCTTGTGGTCTTCGGGTGACAGTGCGTCCTGCACGTATCCTTGCCCCGTGACCATCGCGCTCAACGCATTCGCCGCTGCCACCACCACCTTTGGCTTCGGATCTTTCAACAAGCCAATCAGGGGCCTAGCAGCGCTTTCGTCGCCAATCGCTCCGAGCGCTTCCGCTGCGGCGGCGCGTACCAGGGCATGTGAATCGTTCAACGCCTGAATCAGCACTGGAACCTCGCTCAGGTTCTGCTCGTGATCCGCACCGTTCATCGCTGTGCTTCGGTAATCGAGCTTTCCGAGTTTGTCGGCTGCGGCGGCGCGCACCAGCGAGCTTGGATCGCGGAACAGAGGAATGAGTTTCGGAATATCCGTTTCGTCATTCCACTTCTTGATCTGCGCAAGCTCCAGTGCTTCGGCACTCTTCGATGTAGCCCGGCCCTTCCCGGTTGTTTTGGCTGCAGGTTCCACATTCGCGGCAGGTTCTGGCGCAGCCGCGGCCGCCGAAGCCGCTGTCAGGGCCTCTGCCGCATGCTGTTTGACCGTCTCGTCCGCGTCGTTCACATGTTTCTTGATAATCGCGGCGGCGTCCGCGTTCCCCAACGACCCCAGAGCATCCATCGCTGCCGTCCGTACGTCTGCGTCATGATCCGAGGCAAACGTGTTCAGCACAGGTAGCGCCTCTTTCAAACCGAAGTCGGGATGACCCATGCCGGGATCATCTAGCTTTTCAGTCTCCGCCAATTTTTGGATCGCCCCTGCCACTGCCACGCGCACTCCGGGGTCAGAATCCGTCGCCGCGGGCAGGAATCCCTTCACAAACGCAGACCGCGGCGGATCCTCATACCACGGGTTCTGAGCAGCGCAGTCCGCCAGCAGAATTACGATGACGGCGCGCTGCGCTACGGATTTCGAATTCCTCAACGTGCTCGGAAGCACCTTCAAGCCCACCTCTGGAGCGTCTATAAAGGAGTCGCGCACCGCCGCGAGCGTCGCTTCACTCTCCGATGCTGTCGCATCGGCGGCAGCCTGGATTCCCAGCGGGTCCAACTGTACGAGCTGCTGCGCCGCGGCGTGTCCTGCTTCACCTGGTAAAAGGTCAGCGATGGCCACAACGGCTTTCGCGTCGTTGAATCGACCTAGCGTGCGCACGACCACGGTAGCTGCGGAAACGTTTTTGCTACTCTGCTTCAGCCCAGCGATGAGCGCGGGCTCTCCCGCGGTGTCGCGCAGGTTGTCAAGCGCCGCCGCAGCCGCGCCGCGCACCGCCGGATCCTTGTCATTGAGATCCTGAACAAGCTTCGGAACATCGCTTGCCTTAGTCTGAGCCTTCAGGCTGGCTGAAAAACACAACAACAACCCGACTCCACACCATGCCCGAAGGACTTCACTTCTTCGAAACTTGCGCATTTGTTTTTGCATATGCCTAACCGGCACCGCCCAATTGAATTTCGGTCTCTCTTTCAAGCGTAGATCGTTGTTCCGCAAGCGGCAAGGAGCGGCGTGAAATCGTATTCTAGGTAGCAATAACCATCACAGAACACCAACTGAAGGATGGCCGGACGGGCAAAGTAGTGAACACCTGTCTGACTTTCGTAACCTGTGCGTTCGCGCCGCTGCGTTTGTTCGCCTTGCAACACTCACTGGAGGCACATTCCTCATCGCGACACGCCGTTGACTGCCGGGAGACCCTGTGATTACCGAGAATTCCGTCCGCCCGTATGTCAACCAGTATCCTTATGCCACGCTAATCGCAGATCTCGTCGATCACACTGGCTTCGTTGTTGGCAAGCATATCGGAGTCTAAAGATGGCAGTGTCGGCCTCGCTCAGTCGACGTGTCCATCGAAGTGCAGGGGGTTCGTGTCGTGAAAGAATCGCGTTTCGGTTTATCAGCAAAAGTGTGGTCAGGGAAAGCAGACGTGGACGAACCGGGCTGCTCCGGCTAAGCGGCGCAGCGCGGCGCATTCTTTTGGAGAACCGCAAGTTGGTGACGAAGCGCGAGGATCTCAGCCTGCAGGGCCGCACGGGTTCGAAAACTGGAGGCCACCAAAGCGAAAATGGCGACGAAAAGAGAGCTCATCGTGGTAGCCACCATGATTTCACGAATGATCGGAACCTCTTTGTTTTCAGATCGGACGGAATTTGCGGAAGCCACAGCGAACCATCTTCCTACTTTTTCTTCAGCACTATGGCGGTGCCGTTGTCGTTGAGGGCGGCCTCGGTGACCTTGCCGCCTGCGTCCCGTTTGAACTCGATGGTCACGCCGCTTTGATCTTTCATGTCAAAGGCCGTTCCGCGCCTCGGAAGCAGCTCGAGATCCGGTGCGCCAGGTAAGCTCACGACCAGTGTGTGATCGCCTCGCAGCGAAATCGTCAGCGGTGTCGGGCTTCCAGGAAGCTCATACTGGCCGGTGAAGGCTTCGATGAAGCTTCTCTCCGTAAGCTGCTTGTCGGGCAGGCGCGTGAACGCGATGTCCCTCACGCTAGTCTCAAGCGGCAGTGTCAAAGTCGAGATGTCGCCGTTCGCATCGGAGAAGAAGGAGACCTTCAGCTTGGCAAACGGATCGAAAGGAGTATCGGGAACCTGGAAAACGTCGTAGTGAAGATGCGCGACCGATGCCGTGATCTTGTTAATCTTCAGCTTAAAGCCGGAACCATCGGCCACGACGGAAACCACGCCGTATCCCGGATGCCCGTAGTCGCCAACATATTCCTTCAGGTCATGCGACGGATGCGTGCCTGTCTTGTGAGGCGCGTAACCTTTGTTCTTCGCCTCCTGCTCGGATTCTCTCCCTTTGATTTCCTGCTGCAGATAGCGCTGGCTCCATGGCACTTGGTCGAGACCGAGCAGGCGGTCGAAGACATTGTAGGCAATGGCGTTGGGCAAGCCGGTGCCATCGAGATTGGTTAACACAACCACACCGACCCCATCGTTGGGCAGAAAAGCCAGTTCGGCGCTGAACCCATCCAGGTTTCCGCCGTGCTCCACCCGCTTGTGTCCACGGTATTGGGAGACAAAAAATCCCATGCCATAGCTCGTCTCGCTTTCTTCTTTGTAATCGGGTGTGCCCTGCAGCACCATTTGCGGGGTTTGCATCTGGCTGGCATTGTTCTCCGACAACAGCCTCTTCCCCTCCAGCTTGCCTTTATTAAGATGGAACAACACATACCGGCTCATATCCGCTACGGTGCTGTTGATCTCCCCCGCTGGCCCAATCGCGCACCGGTCAGGACACTGCTCGTCAAAGGGCATCCGTTTCACCTCTGCCTTCACGTCGTTGCCCTTGCGATAAGGCAAGGCAAAGTCTGCAGAGCTCTGCGAGTCTTTGAGGGAGAAATTCGTGCCATTCATTCCCAAGGGAGATAAAATGCGCTCGTGGATAGTGTCTTCCCAGCTCTTGCCATTCAGCAATCCCGCAATGTAGCCCGCCGTCATGAACATTAGGTTGTTGTATTGAAAGGTGCTGCGCAGGGACTTGTTGAGTTCCAGATATTGCAGCCGATGAATGATGTCTTCCCTGGAGAAATCCGAGCTGTACCATACCATGTCGTGCCGCGGCAGTCCGGAGCGATGGGTAATCAGGTCGCGTATCTGCATCTGCTCGGTGAGCACGGGATCAAACATCTTGAACATCGGCAGATAATCGCGCACCGGCTTGTCCCAATCCACCTTGCCTTCGTCCATCTCCATGCCAAGTGTCGACACCGTGAACGATTTCGAAATCGAGCCGATCGCGAACAGTGTGTTGGGTGTGACAGGCAGCTGTTTCTCGATGTCGCGATAGCCGTAGCCTTTTAGGAGGATGACCTTGTCTCCCTGCACCACTGCCACGGCGACGCCGGGCACTTTCCAGTCCTTAAGCGCCTGATTCACAAAGTCATCAAAGTCGCCAAGACTGGGTTTGGCCAGGGCAGATGGCGCGGCTTTCTCGGGCTTCGCTTGTGCCGCAGACGGAATGGGTGCAACCAACGATAAGACGAACATCATAACGATCAGCAAAGATGTTGAGGGACGTCGCATAGGGAGCTCCCTTTCGCGTACAAAGAAATAGCCAGAAGAATTCCAAACCGAGATGCAACCTATTGTAGAAGGGGCGAGAAGTCAACGCGTGTCCCCGCATGTTGTCCCGCATGTGTCAAAGCTCTTTAGAAATGTCCCCTTCCTTACCTCGATTAAAATGTCCCCTTTTTGTGTTTTGTGTTTTGTTTCTCCTTGCTCGCTTTTTCTGCTTTCGCGGAGTTTTCTAAAACAATTGGCGTCCAGAAACCCTAGGAGCAGACGATTCGCGCGGGTGTCCCTGGTGAATTGTTCTTTCGGCTCCCTATAACATTGTTACATCGGTTGAAAATTGCTTGATGGAGTTTTGGCGGAGCACACCTGGCGAGATGGCGTAGATCGACACATCGTTTATGCCGAGACCGTGGGAAATGAAAGAGAAGTTCGATTTGATTACCGCCGATTTTGCTTACGTTCGGTGGCTTGGAGACCGCAAACGGATTGAGAAGCAGACCACGACGTGGGACAAGACCATCATCGACCGCACTAGTGACTTGAAAAATTGATCGAGGTATTCAAATCGCTGGTGAGCAATACCAAGGTCTTGAAGATTTTTGCATTTTCCAATAACCACTATGCCGGGCACGGGCCAGCCACGGCAAAACTCTTTTGGGACTTGTGGAATAAGAAACAATAGAATTGCGCTTCCGAACGCAACTTCCACTTGATACGATAGCCTTCTCAATGGCAGTGCGTCTGAAAAGATGGGGTAAAGTCATGCGACTACTGAAGTTGGGCAGTCTTCTTCTTTGCGCTATTTGTTTCAATGTCCGGGGAGACGCTCAAGGCCCGGATATCGCGGAAAAACCCGTTTGGACGCTGGAGTTCATTGAGGTGGGGCCCAACATGGGACTAACACTTGGTTATTTGGACGACCACTGGATGCGGGTGAGGGAGGAAGCTAAGCGCCATGGTGCGGTTTTGAGCTACCACCGCATCCAAGAGACGGTGCAGATAGCTCCTGGCGTCAAAGCAGGCGACCCAAACTCTATTGTGTTGCTGACGGAATACAAGAATCTGGCCGCCTTCTCCGGACGGGAAAAGCTCTTCGCCTCGATACGCGAACATCTGCCGAGCAGTACGCCAGGCGTGGTTCCGATCAAGCGAGAAGGCCTTTATGAGACCGTGGATACACGAGTATTCTTAGAACAACCAGCCGAGGCCAACACCATGCAGTTCAAGCTTCTCGCCAAGCAGTAGAGCTTCGCATCTTCGACTCCTCTTCGGCATCGCAATTTAACCGGTACGCTGTACGCTATAAGTGCCGAATGGTGGCCCTGGGAACGGTAAAACTCTTCATGGACTCTTGGGCTAAGGAAACGTAAACTGCATTCCCCTGTCTCCTACCTGCAAAATCAAATGCAGGAGTTCAGATGCCAAGCTACATGATGTTTATGTGCCCCAGTTGGGATGTCATTTCCGCGTGATCTGGCCCGAACCTCTTCCGACCCACTACCATCTTTGCAGCAAGATCAAAACAAAGTGCCTCGATTGTCAGGAAGTGACCGAGCTTTACGATTTTCTTATCGACAGAATCAGTGTGCTCCTGATCCGAGTATTCCAACTGTTGAGGTGCTGTCTATTTCTCCCCGCGACCTGAACCCCGACCCTAACGCGCATAGCAACTACTGGCACATGGTCTGGTCATGCCGGGAGGCAAGGTACAGAGCGACGCACAGGCCAGTGAAATGACAGAGGAGAGGAAATGCGCCATTCTGTTTGCCGGGTGAAGACCCTAGCCGAAGATACAGGGTTTGCTGGATTGGCCTTCCCACGCGGTTGATAGAGCCTCTGCTGGAAAATGAACCGATATCCAACGGGCATTGGAATCGTCAGGAGGCTAGCAAATGGCTCGATACCTCCGTATTCGGTGCATCGTGAAGACCGAGCGAACGGGCGCACATGAGCGCATCAGTGCGATTTGTGGGCTCACGCCGGATGGAAGTCATTGGACGCTAACACACGAGGACGCTGTTTCACAGGTCGAGAATGGGGACTGCCGCTTTTACATCGAGAGACCTAGAGATCACCGATATGACGTAATCGTCGCAATGGATGTTCGCGCCCACAGGTACCTCAAAACGCTCGCGGATAGAGATCAACCTGACCAACTTCTGTTTCTCCCGGCCTGCCCTCATCTCGCGCATACACCCCACTCCATACCGGGCCCGACCGGACTGGGAGCGGCGCTGGACCGACTGGAGTGGCACAGGAACCCGGATACCGCGCTCTACCTTTGTAAAGGACACGCCAGGGAATTGCTCCTTATTCGGTGAGGTCTGCGAGGATTCGCGCATGAAGCGACGCAAGCATAGACAAGGTTCCAAACCTGCGAGCCCTCCCACCCCCACGATTCCCAGTGGGGTGGAAAAACCGGCTAACCCTTCCGTCGCGCTTGCCGGGGCAGACCGCCGGACTCATCCTCGCTACGAGTTCGTTGCCGCTGTTGAGGTAGTAGCCGCTGAATCCGGTGCGCGGATTGAAACGCGCGTCCGTGACTTGAGTCAGCAAGGCTGCTATGTGGACACGAACAACCCCCTCCCTTTAGGGACGGTCACGGACGTACGCATCACAAAAAGGGCACAATTGTTTGAAGCCGGGGCAAGGGTCGTCTATTCCCGTGCCAGCAACGGCATGGGTCTGGTGTTTACCGCCATTGAGCCGGAGCACTTTCAGACTCTTGAGACGTGGCTTGCCGAATCCCGCGAAACCTCCTGGCTCGCGGCAAACCGCCGACGGAGTCAGCGAGTATTGATGACCATTCCAGTGCGAGTCTCCGGGCAGATGGGCGTCGGATTGCCTTTTGAAGAAGATACTTATACAGTGGCGATCAGTGCGCACGGGGCGTTGATTCTCGTCTCGACGCAGGTGTATCGAGGACAGCGGCTCAGTCTCTCAAACGTACAGACAAAAGCTGCTCTGGAGTGTGTTGTTGCCCACATAGACAAACATCAGGACGAGCATCCGCAAATGGGAGTGGAATTCGTGCTGCCCAATCCTACATTCTGGCACGTTGCCTTCCCGCCGAGAGATTGGACACCCCGGCACCCAGATGCGAAATCCAGCGTAAGGACCGGCGAATCGAGTTGAAATCCCGCGCTCTCAAAATTAGGCCTCCAGCGAACTAACTTTTGCAGCGAACGATACGGCTTACGCGCGTGCCGTGCTCTGGCCCGTTACTGTTTTAGATTTATCCACGGAATTCAATTCTGCATCTGAAATACCCAGACTGTCAGCACTCATTCACTTCGGACCACATTGCCGTTGGTAAAATTTATCACGTCGGAGTCGGTTGTGAGGACTATCCTGCGGCTCCGGTGGCTACAGTTTCGCCTCGTGCTCCACAGCCAACGCGATAATCAAATCTTGATACCGCAGAACAACACCACGCGCAATCGCATCATCCAGGCTAGCGGAATGCTTTGCCCTTGCTCATTGTGCCGCTAGGAAGACCGCCGCACTGTACGGCACTTCGCACACAGCAAAGCATAAGCTCACGCACCTCGCAATGCGGCGCGTGATTTGGCGTGTTTTATTTGGACTAGTGGCCCGCTTGGCATAGAATCCACAACAGCGAGGGCGTCATTCCATTCCATCTGGATTACATCGCGCCAGCCGTTATCCGTTCGCGGCCAGCATTGAGCTGACCGACGTGCGGTCAGAAAGGCTTCTCACCGCACGTACCATCAACCTGAGCCTTTTCGGCTGCTACGTGTACACCTCAAGTCCATTCCCAGAGGACACGAAAGTTTCACTGAGAATTTCGCATGGCGGCGCAAGCTTCGCCGCATTCGGCAAGGTGGTCCACTTCAAGCCGAACTCCGGGATGGGAATTGCCTTCGCCGAAATTGAGCCGCCCCGCCAAGCAATTCTGGAGAAGTGGTTGGCGAGCCTGCGAACTGAGTAGTCCGGGCCCTGTGGCTGGCGAATTGTTATTTCGCCCATGCTTCCCCGCCCGGCTGGCATTCTGCGATGCGCCATCCGGCCCATCTTCTGAACGTGAATCACTTCCGACCACGTTACATGAAGGCACGGCCAGACACACCTATATCCCCGTATTATTCAAATCGCCGTTGTTTTATTATGGCGCCCAAGGGGAAGAAAGCTCTGGGTCAACCTCGCGGACCGAGATAGAGGCCGCAACGCTTTCCCGAGAGAGGGCGATATTCTTTTGGCGCACAGCCTCATCGCGCTCGCGTCGAGCCTGGATCGCCGCCCCAATTGCCCAGCACGCGAGCGTTATAACCAGAAAAGTAACGGTGACCATGAGGCTGATTGCCCGGTGTCTCTGCAAGCGCTCTTCACCCTGTAATTCCTCCCACGTTTTCCCGGGGTACAGTCGAAGAAAAACCTGTTTGAGGTTCTCGATGATTTCGCTGCGAAGCCTACCGTCCTTTGGATTGGCGAGAATCTTGCCACGTAAATGCTGCATGGAAATCCAAAGGGGTTCTGACGCTAGGTTCGTCCGAATCGCTGGCGGCAACAGGTGATCGCGTATGTAGTGCCAAGACTGGTCCGATCCTTTCGTGACGATTACCAGTACGTGGCCGTCTCGCTGTCGGCTGAACCAATGACTTGCTTCCGCTTGCATAGCTTGACTGCGGGCAGCGTCCGGGGAGGCGAGGAGCAGATGATGTGACCGATCCAGCCGATCGAACAGCTCAGCTTCAAGATTGGAACCAGCGGGTAGGCACGAGAGATCTCGAAAGATCGTTTTCGCTCTTACCTTGTACCAAGGGCGCAAGAAACGCTGAAGGGCTGATTGAATCACGGGCGCAACGCTACTGTCGGATTTCCGACTATACGACAAAAAAGCGTCATACCGACGGGCAGAATCACTCCAGAACAGTGAGCGGAGCCCCCGAGGGACGAGTCGCCGCCAACGTTTCGGCTGTCCAATATCTAACAAGGCAGATTGTGGTCTTGGCGAAGAATCCCCGTGTTCATGCTGTGGTGTTGTTCTGTCGCCAGGCATACGTGCTGTTCGCCAAAACTCTGGGCGATTGCAGAATCAACAGCTTACAACAATACTTCCAATCGTTGATCTGGTATAACGGCCTGCCATGTTCAGCCTGTTTCTTCTCTAGATCGGAGCACGCTCGCCTACCACTATGAAGACCGCACACATCTTGGACTCGGGAAAGGGACGCCGAACGGCAGGATTCGCTCCATAGGTTCACGACAGATAGAGAGCCACGCAGCTTTTCATCGCGGCTGAAGTTTTGGCGAGAGACATCCCTCAGCAGTAATGCAAGCCTGCCCGCCAAGGCCCACTTCCGCCTGTGGCTGGCAGAGACAGCTGTCCGAATCGAAGGAATTCGGTCAGAAGATGAAGGTAGCAGCGGATTTTACCGCAGCTGCTGGTCGTTTAGTGTCCTAGCCGTTTCACAATTTCCGGTCGGGGAATCCAGGTGAGCTTGAAGCCGCTCGACGGATTCACCATCGCTCCAACTGTGATGCGTTCCAGTTCAAGAGGCTTATACTCCGAAATTAAGTCTCGCTTGACTGCTCCTTGACCACGCTTCGAGGGTCCTTGTCGTCACGTAGGCCGGCGAACTTCGAATGCCGCAGCCGATCAACTTACGCTTCATACTGCACCTCTTCATGGCGTGAGCCACCAAATCACGGGCCCAAACCGTGTCGACTGAGCGCAACGATAGCACGACTTTCAAACGTTCTATCCGAGTCTCCCGCCGATGAGCAAGGCATAATTTGGATGGCTGTGAGCGATACTCTGGCGAGAAAATCGCCAAGGCGGCCGGATTCTTGAACCAGAACACATCGTGACGGGGTATCGGGCGACGCGATATGCTCTTTACCAACGCGTCGCTGGTGGATGCGGAGGACACCCATGAGTCGCAGATTTGTGCTTTCGACGTGTATTTTCCTTTTGTCATTTGTGATGGGCTGCAGCTATGCGAAAAAGGGGTCCTCCTTTTCGGGATACATTGGGTCGCCACAGATGGCCGTCACACTTGCGGCGTCATCACCCCAGCGTTATATCGCAGAGCGCCATAAGATTGACCTCATCACTCCGGAGTCTGGCCTGCAAAACGCCTGGGAATCAACAATCGCCTATTGCGGAACAATTCAGTGCGAGCTTGTTTCATCAAGCATCACTACGCGAACCGACGATTCGTTACCGGCAGCAACCATTTCGTTGCGCGTTGCGCCCGCTGACTTAGACAAACTATTAGGTTCTGTCGCGAAGCTTGGGAAAATCGCCCAACACACAACTGAGAGGGAAGACAAAACAACTCAGGTCGTAGACACCGAGGCAAAAATAAAGAATCTCACCGCTTTCAGAGACAACCTAAGGGCGATGCTTGCGAAGCAAAGTGCGACGGTAAAGGACCTCGTAGAAATCCAAAAGCAACTGACTGATACGCAATCGGAACTGGATAGTCAGACGGCGCAACGTAAGATTTTGGCAAACGAAACCGACAAGATTGCAGTCGAAATCGCATTTCGAGTTGAAAAGCGCGGTGCGAGCGCAGGGGGTTTTGCTCAGATTTGGAATGCGTTGCGTGAATCGGGCTCCATTTTAGCGGATAGCACTGCGTCTCTCATCACCACGGTGGTCGCCATTATTCCGTGGCTTATCCTTGTTGTCCCGCTTACCTGGGTATTGCATAAAGCTTGGAGAAACTGGAAGCGTCGTCGAATCGGCGGTTCGGCTTCATCATGAGTTGCCGGAATCACCTGAGCACCGTGTCCCGAAACCTCTTACCGGAAACGTTCTGTGAGCGGATTCTAGGCCGCGATAACAACCCTCGGCACGTTGAGCGATAATCTGGTGCATGGAACTCTGGACCGGTCTCGTGTGCCTTGTAGCGAACCCCGATTGCAAGAACTTTCGGAGATTCGGGGATGGACAAGGCGCTTATGTCAATGTCGTCGCGTGGGCCGAATCTGCGAAGCACTTTGAAGACCGGGTGACCGCAATCGCGCAAGGACAGCTTGACTGCATTGTCCGCGAAGTCGAACAGGTCGAATTGCTGGAAGCTGCAGTACAGCGCGACGGCTGTCCAGACGAATTGTTCACGATGCGGGAGACGGCTGAGAGACAGTCGAATGACCTGGTATTCGGCACTTTCCACGTTTGGACTCAAAACGAGTTGAACTGAGCCAAAGTCCTAATGAACGAGCTTCGCGGTAACTTAGGTCACAGTACCCACAACGGCGGTTTGCCGACTTGTATGACAGGCAGCGACAGGATCGCGAGTGTGATTACGCTTCGCCGGCGTGCTCCTTGATTACCTTGCGAGGATCTTTGTCGTCTCGCAAACCAGCAAACTTTGCATGGCGCAAGTGGTCGATTTACGCTTCATACTGCACCTCTTCATTGCATAGGCAGCCAAACCGGAGACCATAGCGTTGCTGAATCTTGAGTCAGCGTAACAATAGCAATGACTCAGCGGCCGAGGCAACATCAGCGTTTTCGACGTGCCCCGGCGGAAGCGAACGTCAAGCCACTTAGGTACGAGCCGCCACTGCTCCGGTTAAGCGACCGGGCACAAATGATGCCGATTTTGCATTTTGAGGTGCGACTAATAGATTTGACCGCACTTTGGGATGTCTGTGGCGTCTTGCCAGCCCTTTGCCGATTTTCGCAACAGATGGAAAACCCTGCTACCACCAAGGACTATGCTTCCAGCTGGATGGACAAGATATTGGACCAGTACAATTGAATGAGTCTTGTTTTCGTCAAAACCCACTGCCGACATGGAGTAAACCCCGGCCTGGACCCCAACCATAGTCTCAACGAACCTATATTCTTTTTGGATGGAGAATTCTTGCTGAAGCAGAAATTTCGTCTTTGTCTTTTTGTCGAAATCCTCTAGTGCGCTTTGAAATTCTCTAGGAAAGCTGCTTGAGCATTGAACCCGAACCTCCCCAAAAGCCTCCTCAGATACGGTTTGATGAAAGACTGATACCGACTCGCTCTTCAACTTCTCAGTCATTGCGTCGATAATGGAGGACAGAACTCGGTAACCGTCAGTGTGGTCATAGGGTAGCGGTTGATTTTTCTTGGGCTTGGTTTGTGCGTCCAAGGCTGGCAAGAAAGCAAAGAGACAGGAAAACAACAGAGTCAGTAAGAGCAAGCTCTTCATCGTTTCAGGATCCTAGCCTCGTGACATTCGACACCACGTGAGTGAGAAAGGTGCCCGAAACGATACCGCATATCGACATTCTAGCTTTGCGAGGATGACCCTGGACACGCTTGTCAACTCCTGACTAACGAGACGTGTAGCTAGCCTACGGAAGTGTCGTCATAACCCAGAAAAACACCACACCGAAAGAAGCGGGGATGATTGCGAGAAGTAGAAGAGGGCGACCCACAAGACCGATTACAGCTCCAATCACCGGAATCCAGACACCGATAGTGACCAGATGCTGGATTGTGCGGTTGGACGTATCCCACCCCAGAGTCCTCGCAAGTAAGAGCGCGAATGCCCACAACGCCACGCTGAGAATCGGTGCGGAAATCCCCACTAAACTAGCCCGTGACCGCCAGTCCGACCTAGCTGGAAGTTTCAGAAACCTAACCCATCCCCAAAGCAGCGCGAGCGGAGAAACGAGTGCGACCGCTAGCATAATTGCGCAGCTCACAATCAAATCTTATATTTCCTGCGAACTGCAGAGCATGCAAGCAAACGGCCTCGCCACCTCCTGGTAAACGTTAGAGCTTTCCCGGGTGCGCGTTCAAACGGGCTTCGCCGTAACTGGGTCCCGGCAGCCATATCGGCGGTTTGCGGTTCTGATTGCAGTAGGCGCTCTATTCAGCTGGGTTTTTCTCTACACGCGTAACTTGCCTGATAAGACATTGACGAATGGCTTTTGTGCCCCAAAAAGCTGGGCTGACGGTAGGACGCACACAACCTACCGGTGGGCCGGCTCGCAATACTCTGCCGACTAGGTCCGGACAGAAATCAGCCCTCTGCCGGCTTTCGTGCACCTTTGTTTGGTCGACTCGGCCCGGGATCTTCAAAGAGAAATTGGTTTCGATCGTTAATGGCAAGCGCGCGGATTCGGCCCTTTCGTCGCCAATCCGCAATTGTGTTTGTTGAAACGCCGTACCGTCGTGCAATCTCAAGAGTCGTAAGCATGCCTCGTTCACGAAGCCGATCGAAGCGGCTCTTGAGTCCGTAGGCCGTTCGAATGTAACCGACGGCTGGTGATGTCAACGGCAAGCCGTCGCCTGTTTTGAACCCGTTCTCGTTGAGAATTCGAGCCACGTCTGCATAGTTGTAATCGTCCAAGAGGTGGTTCATTTCGGCTACCAGTGCCGGATTTTGCTTGTGGCTCTCGCAAAAACTCAGCGGCCGAGGCAACATCAACGTTTTCGACATGCCCCCGCGGAAGCGAACGTCAAGCTGGATCTGCTCGCCTTTTCGTATAGTGACGTCTTCGATGAGGAGACGAACCATTCGCTTGCGTTCGCGGTCAGCAGTGCCGGGATCGTTCCACAGTTGCGGGAAGTTCGTGGCCAGGGCCAGCACTTGTGCTCGCTGCTCGGCGCTAACCTTGAGCTGATCTGCCTCGCACTGGCGCTCGTAATTCTGCTCAGCTTCGGAGAGTGCCCGTAGCTTCGAGTTCCATTCCGCTTCCAACGAGGCAGCTACGAGTCGATTATCGGGATCGACACGGAGAAAACGGCGGCGGGCCAGTTCAGATTCGTAGCGAGCCCGATCCACTTGAAGACGGCGAAGTCGATCGGCTTCATCCCAGCGTGACTGTAGCTCCTGCTGAACGCTGAGAGCGACTTCCAGTGCCAGAGGAGTCACCGTCTCTACCAACAGCGCTCCGATTGCTTTGTCGAGGCTGTACCCGGAGACTCGTTGACAGTAACCCTTATCAATCCGATCCACCTCGCGAGGCCCCTGGCAGATGTAGAACGGAGCAAGCCCCGCTTTGCGCTGCCGATAACCGACGGTCATGCGGCTGCCGCATACTCCACAGATTGCCAGACCTTGTAGCAGCGAAGGACCTTCTCGTACTGCACTTCGCTTCTCGAGTCCGCGAGTTTGCGCGTTTTGTTGCAGACGGCGGAGATTCTCCTCATAATCTCGCCAAGTGATATAGCCCGGGTGTACATCG
>WNFS01002047.1_pt1 | contig 15215 bp, 25 predicted proteins | sample 5400141 | NCBI WGS metagenome assembly WNFS01 (sample SAMN13153358, study PRJNA577476) | soil metagenome | isolation source: 60 cm saprolite under Madrone tree | place: USA:California | collected 2016-06-14
AACTCTCATCCACGCAAGGCGTCATGATGCAATTCACGCGGGTGACTCCTGCGGACAAGGCGGGCTATGCGGGCGAAGTGTCGGTAAGCGAATTCACCTTGGAGCATGTCAAACAAAAATTCGGTGCGGGGCGTTACAGCGTGCGTTTCAAGGGACCAAAGGGGTATGTGCCTGGTGGTGGGCCGCTTCTCATTGCGCCGGATGACAAACCGCGTTCGAATGGTGTCACCGATGTGGGTGAACTATTGGCGACGCTCGAAAAATCCCGCGCGGAAAAAAATAATCGATTGCTGGAATTATCGATTCCAGTGCTGGGAACGGTTCTCGCGGCGTTAGTAGGGCGACAACAGACGGACTTGACCGGATTAGTCGCCGCGTTGAAGCCTGCTCCGGGGCCATCCTTGACGGATTTAGTGACCGCTTTATCCAGCATGAAAAACCTTCAGGGTAGTGAGTCAAGTGATCCCGTGGATCGGGTTTTGAAAATCATGGATGCCGTCAAAGGTTTTGGCGGCAGTGAACAAGGAGAAACCAATTGGACCGACGTCGTACGCGAGTTAGTGCGGGAGGGCCTCCCGATGGCAAAGGGAGTGTTAGAGAATGTCACGGCGAGTCAAGCGCAGCAAGTTCAGCAACGCCAACAAAATCCGTTGACAATCCACCCCCTGCCGAGTGGAACAGTCCCACAGTCCACAATCCCGAATGTGAGTGCAATATCGGAACGCCCACAAAGTGCACCATCTGTGGAACCATCATCTGTAATTCTTGCTGGAGAAAATGGAGAGATGGACATGCTGTCAATGTTCAAGCCCATGATTAACGAGCATTTGGGAAAAGTGTTGAAGTGGGCGCAAGATGATCGGAACCCGCAAGCCTACGCGGAGGTGTTCATGGATGAACTACCGCAGATCATTTCCAATTATATAACGCCTGCGGACGCACTAAAATATATGCAGCGCACGGATTGGTTTCACAAAGTAGTGGAATTTTATCCCGCATTGGAATCGCATCATGGATGGTGTGAAGAGTTTCGCGGCGAATTGATGACTATTCTCGTCGATCAAATCCAAGAATCGAGCGAGAAAGAAGTAACGGAATAATTTACGCAACGAAGGGAGAACCACCATGACTATCGACATTTCCAAAGCCGATTTAGATTTATTGCTTGCGGGTAAACCGGTGACACTGCAAGGTCCGGCGATCATTGTCCAGCCAGTTCCGGCCCAGCCTGCGCCCCCGTATTGGGTGTATCAAAAAGGAATCTTCAATTGGAACGGGGATTGGTCATTCAATGGTAAAGCGGATTATACCTTTCCGCAGGATGGGATTGTGTTTGTGGTGAGCGGTCAGTGGGGCGGATGGTTACCGTATCTGTTGTCGCATTTCGAGACAAAGCCCTACACCCATCTGGAATTTTCATTAAAGCCGACCGTCGTCAATCAAAAGTGGTCGACCTACATGGTCGCGGCGAATGATGTCAGTGATGGACATTCGGTGGATGTCTTGAAGTATGGTCCGTCTCCAGTCGTTGGCATGTGGGGCCACTATGTGGTTCCCATTGTCGATTTACAGTTGACGAATTCGGCCATTCTGAAGTTTGCTATTCAGGACCAAACCGGGTTGCAACTGAATGAATGGTTCATCGACAACGTAGGCTTTACCAATTAACGAAGACGATTGAAAAACCAAATGAAAGAATTGCTACTCGGCTGTGGATATCAGCGACACAAATTCGTCACGGCTCCCGGTACCACCTTTGAATGGCAAGATTTATATACCGCAGATCACAATCGCACCTGTAAGCCGGATTTAAATTGCAATCTTGATTACTCCCGTTTCAAAATATGGCGTGTCAATGATTTTACGGTGCGCGGTTCTGCGTGCATTGAATATTCACAGAACGATCAAATAAAAGAATCATTTTTTCAGGAAGTACATGCTTATGAAGTTCTTGAGCATTTGGGCCGCCAAGGTGATATCGGCAGTTTTTTCCACACTTTTAATAATATTTATCGCGTGCTTTGCGCTGGTGGTTATCTTTGCGCTACCGTACCTTCTCGGTTTAGCCCTTGGTTGTGGGGCGATCCTGGGCACTGTCGGGTCATATACAAGGAAAGTCTTACATTCTTGGACCGGTCGTGTTACTCCCAAATAGGTGCAACCGCGATGTCCGATTATCGTGAGGTGAGTCAATGCGATTTCAAACTGATCCATTCCGAAGATGATCGAACGTTTCACAAATTTGTGTTGCAAGCCATCAAACCGATGAGAAAAATATGATACGCAAAGAATTAGCGCATAAATCCGTAGGCTGGAGTCATGATGTCCCGACTGATGCCAAAGAGAACAGAAAGTAGTCGACATTGATATGTCGTTAACTCAAATTACAAATTAGAGTGTATACATCATGATCCCCCGCGAAAAAGTCATGGTTGCCATCCCTTCAAAAGAATCCAAATTAGATGTGGGATTGGTGAATGGACTATTGAAGTGTCTACCCTATTTTTCACAACCGCTTTTTTTGTGTGGCTGTAGTGATCCGGGATTAGCGCGGACCAAAATTGCGCATGTCTTCGTTGAAAAGGCGTTGGAATTCGACTGGATTATGATGATTGACGATGACATGATTTTCACTCCAGAAGATTGGGAACTATTGTGGGAAGGAGATGAATTGATTGTCTGTGCGGACTATTCCAAAAAGTTTTTAGGTCAACGCCCGACTGGAACCGGTTTAGGATTCACTCGCGTTCATAGAAGTGTGTTTGAAAAATTAAAAGAGTTGAAGCGTGAAGATGGTTCCGAAATGTTGGAGCGTTTTTACATGGAAGGAGAAATGATGGTGGATTATTTCCCGAGCGGCACGCGGCTCATGCCGAGTCGTCGATTAGGGGAGGATCAAGGATTTTTTATGTTGTGCTCGATGGTGACAGAATCCATGCGCTGGGAAAAGCGTACCAGATTAGGCCACGTAGGCCGTTTCGAATTCGGCTATCCCAATCAAATCCCCGGTTATGAAATGCGGGATGAAGAGGTGCCGCAATGAATTGGTACATTTTTTCATTATTCACAGAGCACAATCACCCGCAAACAAAAATATACCAAATGCAGGCGGATAGTGCGGCGGATATTGAATTTATTGTAAATTTTAATTTGAAAAAATCAACTCCTCAACTATCAAAACTGTATGGTATTGCTCCGATGCCAGATGGTTATAAAGGAATTTATGAGAACTTCAAGGTTACACTTTAATGTGGGTTTATATTTTAAAAAAATACCCGAAACCGGATTATCCGACGAAAGAATATTATTCTGTCGGATTTTTTGAACCCTCCGGCTTTTGGCGTGAAACAGTGCAATGTGATACAAAAGAATTTGCATCGCAATGGGTTCATTATTTAAATGGTGGCCCCTCAGCCCACATCGAGAGTTTGATACAAATCCTAGACATGACATAAGAAGAAGGAGTAGATTCGGCAGCAATGCCGCAGTCCGCTACCTCCTTCTTTGGTGCCATCCCCTCCGGGCTCTCCGGCACGCGCGCGACGTTGAAGATTATGGTGATGGTGGCGCGTAAGACGTTGAAGCCGGCGACTGCTGAAGCCACGCAAAATCTTTTGTTATTCCGCACCACCGCGCAACGCTTAGTCCAAAATTGTGGCGAGAAAGATTATTGGTGTGAGGCCGCGACGCTGCAAGGATTCGTACGCGATTCAATCCGCTATTTACGTGACATGCGTACTGCCGAAACCATTCAAACCCCTGAAAAAACATTGCATGAGCGCTCTGGGGATTGTGATGACAAGTCGTTGCTACTCGCGGTGCTTGCGGAAACGATCGGATTTTCTGCGAGATTCTGTGCGATCGGGGTGCGAGGTGAAACGTATTCCCATGTCTCTGCGCAATTGCTCATCCCCTCGAAGGGTTGGGTCAATGCCGAAACGATTCCGATTAGTGATTCGGGTGGGAAAGCAGCATTGGGCTGGTTTCCTCCCGACGCGACGTGTTTGATGTTAGCGCATGTTTAAGGAGTGTTGCATGGCGTGTTCAGTCCCCTATCGATCAACAATGCCATTGGCCGGTTTGGGTGCGCAGCGCGTCGCAAACCCGAATTTTGGTTCGACTAAAGTGGTGCGCGTGGGTCCCATTGCCCAGCAAATAATTGAATGGCGGAAAAAAGGTTTCAAACCCGATTTCGTGTTGCATCAAATCATGGCGGATTTACACGCGCAGGGTCACCGGCAAGTAACGCCAGAAATTCGCGATCAATTAGAAGCGGGGTTTCAGCGCTTTCCGGGTACACCGGGTTTGGGGTCTTTGGGTTTCGCCGCCTCAGGGGTGGTCAAAGCGGTATCGACCGCCGCGACTGTGGCACCCGCAGCGGGCAGTGCCATCGGATTAGGCGCAACGATTGGCGGAGTCGCCTTGCCGGTAGTGGGTGCGGTGATTGGTGCGGTGGTGGGTGCTGCGATATTGCTCACCCGTCGACACGTCGGAAAAGCGGAAGCGTCCTGGCGTAATCCCGGTTTTTATAATTCATTGGCGACGACCGCCGGGCGCGACTATGACGAACACCAATTCTCCGAAGCCTTCAAAGGTATGCTCGATACGGGAAATAATATTGTGCCGGGTTGTGGTCCTGACCGTCATAAAAACCCAGATTGTTTACTGGGTCCCATGGCGGGAGTTATTGCGCAAGGTTACCTATCGGGTGCGATTCCGTTGACCGCAACGACTCAACAAGTGTTTGACACGGCCGTGCAACCGTGGCTGCAAAGTGGTGCCGGGGGATTGGTCAACTGGGGGACTCTGGCAAGAGAGCCAATTCAATTATCGATGATGCGTGCGGCGGCCGATCGTTATTTGGCGGGACAAGCGATGACGCGTGGGGATATGCCAAGTTACGGGAATCAAGGCACGCACACGCCGACGTTGGTGGCCGCCTTGCAATCAATGTTGAATCCGAGTGCACCCCCGGTTGCTCCGCCGCTTCCGGCCGGAGGCGTTCCCTATACCGGACAACCCATCATGGCTCAACCGCTACCGCAAGCATCATCCGTTGTGGCTCAAGTGCAAGGTATCCCGTTGACGGCGCCGCAAGCGCAAGCCTACAGCCAACAGATCGCCCAATTGCAAAGTCAGGGCGTTGACACGTCATCGGCTCAGGTGCAGCAAGCGGTGGCACAACAAGTCGAATCGAAACCCGTCCAAGCCGGTTTTGGCGGAGGTTTACCCCTATGGGCAACGATCGGAATTGCGGTTGTAGGTTTAGGATTTGTATTCGCACGACCTGTTAAAAGGAAGAGATAAAAATGGTCGACTACAGCGTATTGTTGCCGGGTGGGCCGCAGACTGCACAACAAGCAGCAAATCAAGCATTTCCGGATGCGACGTCGACACCGCAGTATACCTTGCCGGAAATCACGGTTACGGCACCTCGCGTCGACACTTCGAATTGGGATTTGAATCCGATTCAAGTGACTGCACAGAAGATGCAGCTACCTGCAGCGTTGTCGAATTTCAATCTGGCCGATTGGTTCAAACCGCCGAAATTATTTCTAACCATTGGCGTATTAGCCGTAGGTGGTTACTTGTTAATGAATCTCCCCCGGAAGAGAAAACGAAGACGATAAAGGACCAAAAGAGATGACCAAAAAAAGCGCTATTCAGTTTGCGCAATGGCTGCAGGCGACACATCCGGATATTTTTGTGTCGATTTTGCATCATGCACAACCGGTGAATAAATTGGGCGACTGGTCTGACGTATTATCAAGTGTGGGTGACGCGGCATCCTCAGCCGTATCTGCGGTCGGCAATTTTGTCTCGAATCCCGCAAATGTGAATGCGCTTTCTTCCGTGGCAACCGCCTATTTCAAATCACAAACTCCGTCTCCTGTTCTCGCGAATCAACAGGGGATGATTTTAAATACGCAATTGCAGCGGGCTCAAGCGGGCTTAAGTCCCGCGCCAGTGGGATACCAGACTAACGCTTTCGGACAGCAAGTGCCTGTTTATGCGCAAGGCGGTAGTACTTATCCGCTATCAGCGAGTAACTTGGCCAGCATGCAACCCTCATTTTTGCAAAAATATGGCATGATATTGGCAATCGGTGGCGGTGTCGTTCTTTTATTGGTGATTATTGCGAGGTGATTTATGGATGAAATTAAAGAGACGGGGATTAGGGGATTTTTGAAATGGCTGCAAATAGCGCAACCCGCTGTATATGCCAAGGCCGCTCCACAAATTGCCAAAAATATTCCCGCTGCGTTTTCGGATTATCACGCGGGTGGTTGGCGCACGGCTGGACTTTCCCCGAGTCAAGCGGTCGACAAGTTGAACGGATTGGGCATTGGTCCCGAAGCGATTCAACTGGACTCGCTTTCTTTTGATACGTCAAGTGTCTCCGCTCCAAAGCCTGTCGATGTGAGTACGGCCGCCAATGCTGGGGATGCATCCACGAGCACCACCGATTTAATTGGCGGTATCGTCAAGGGGGTATCGAGTTTATGGATGACGAAGCAGCAAGTCGACATTCAGAATAAAGTGGTCAACACGCAATTGGCGCGTGCAGCAGCGGGATTGCCGCCGATGAATGTGGATCTCTCGCAGTACGGCGTTCCACGGGTGAGTGTGGGATTGTCAACCGGAACCGGGACGGCGTTGGGAATCGGTGCGGCATTGGTCGCGGCAATTTTCTTTTTGCCCCGTTTGATGGGTGGTCGTGCGAGGCGCTAGCCATGAAAATTGGTGATGTAAAGTTTTTCTTGACGATCGGATTAGTCGGTGTCGCGGGATATTTCATTTATCAAGCGATCAAGGGGCTTCCGAAATTGGGGTCTTCTATATTAGCCGCGCCCGCTGAAATAGGAAATTCCATCGGCGGATCGCTTTATGAGTGGATCAATCCCTATCCTGCGGGAACCGATACGTTTTACACGCCCACATTTCCCGACGGATCACGGCATGCGGTTCATTCAACTGATGTAGGCTCTACCGGCGCATTTGTGTATAACAATCAGAATTACATTCTGCGCACCAATGCCAATGGGCAACGTTTTGCGGTGGTGACATGAAAAAAGTGTGGACCCCCAAAATGCGCAAAGCCTTCGCGCTCAAGATGAAACGAGCGCGCGATGCCAAATGTCAATCGTTGAAAATTCCACCACGTGCCGCGACAAAACGAAAACGTGGGAAGAATCCTCCATTGATACAGCCGTTTAAAGTCGTGATCGGCGCCACGGCCAAGCGCGGCCACAAAACCATGATGTGGTTTGATGGAAAGCATTTTCGCACCACCAAAGTCAAGCGCGCCATGTTTTCTTCAGTCCATAATGCGAAAGTGATGGCATTGTCGTTGCTGAAGCGTTTTCCGGTTTTAAGCAAGTACACGGTTGGAGTGTATCGCGCATGAAACCGGAGTTACGCAAAGCGTACAAACTGTATGAAGACTTTCGAGAAGCTCGCCCAAAAAAGATCATTCGTTTGAATTATGACGATGTGATTCCGAAGAGTTTAATGTCCATCGGGAATTTGATGGAAGTCAAATACGATACCACGCGGGGTCGCAAAGTCGAGAAGTACGAGCACAAATTTCATGCAGGATCACGCCCGCTACTCTGCGCAAGTGACACGGGATTGCTGTATATCATCGGTGGTCGTTACGAAGTGACAGAGCGCGGCATCGTCGATTTAGATGGACAAGGCAACGAATTAGAGTAGTATTTTCAACGTCGGCGCTGCGAAGCTTAGAGCCGATATCTTAAGAGCCTTCCCGCAGTAGGTTCTTGCATACCACCAACGTCTATCGAAGACGATTGAAAGGAGCAAGAAAATGTCGGAAGCATTGTTTCTCGTCAATCCGCGCAAAAAGCGCCGAAAATCCCGCAAGGGTCGCATGCCGGCCGGTTTGCGTCGCTATTGGGCATCCAAGCGACGTGGAGCCAAAGTCACGAAGCGTCGGCGCAAGCGACGATCGGCTACTTCGCTGGTACCACGCGGTAAGCGCCGCAAAAATCCGCATCGTTCGTACCGTCGTCACGCCCGTCGAAGGAATCCCATGCGCGCACGTCGCCATCACCGCAAACATCATCGCCGCTCGAATCCCTTTTCCATGCGCGGCATTTCGCACACCATCATGCCGGCGGCTGTCGGAGCAACGGGCGCGATCGCGTTGGATGTGGCGTATGCCTATGCCGGGCGTTTTTTGCCAGCGCAATTGCAATCGGGCTTCATGCCGGTATTAGTGAAAGCTGCGGGTGCGATCGGGCTCGGCATGCTGGCGCGTCGCGTGGTCTCGCGTGAGAAAGCGAATGCGGCGACCTTGGGTGCCTTGACGGTGGTGGCGTATGGGGCCATCAAACCGTTGATTGCGCAATTTGCGCCGACGATTCCGGGATTGTCGGGTTATGCGGATTTTGTCAACTACGGGACGTCCATGTCCGGCATGGGCTCGTATATGCAAAATTTCCGTTCCTCGCAGACGCCGGACACGTTGCGAGGCTTGGGATTTTATAGCCCGGCACCGACGATCGGTTCGCGCGCGGGAGAATCGGCCTATACCGGCATTGGCGCCTATTTGCCGGGGCAGATGCAAGGCTATGACGTCCCGTCCTGGCAATCGGATGGCATGTAACGAAGACGACTGAAAGATCAAGTTAAGACATTGCGAAGAATATTTAAATCGAGCACGAAGATTTCAATGTCGATCCGAGTGCTCTTTTTAGAAGGAAATTTTAAATGAAACTGTTTGCCGCAATTTGGAATCTGCTTTACGAAAACATCGGCATCAAAGTCATTACCAAAACCGTTTGGCAAATGACGGAAGATGGAATGCACAAAATTGATGAAATCGCTTTTGAATATTTCGGTCCTTTGTCGCATGCGGGTGCGATGGGACGTCCAGTGCTCACTCCCGATTATCTCAACACGCATCGTGTCGGTGTACCGGGACAGAAAGATGTGATCTGGAATCCGCTCTACGATTTCATTTCCTATCCTTCGGCCGGTCAGTTGCTCTTCACGTTTTTCGCGAATCAAATCGGCCAGGGCACGAGTTCGACTCCCGGTGCAGGCTCGGTAGCGAAGTCGTTGTACGATACCAATTTGTCGATCAACAATCAGTTGACCAAAGGGAACGAGTTCTACGGGATCGGCTCGGAAAGTCTGTTTTATCCGGGTGTCAGCAATGCAGCGCTGCCCTTAACGTTGATGCCGGCGAAGCAGAACACGGTGGCGACCGCGACATCGATTGGGCAGTTCATCAATGATGTGTGGAGTGTCGGTAACGGGGGTTTGAAAATTCTCTCGATCGGCACCGATCGCAAGTACATTCAGGATGGCCCCTTGATGATGTTTCCGCCGGTCACGCGCTTGGCGGCAGCGGTCGCGATCGCGAACGGGGATGTCACGACCGCTGCGGAAGTCACCTATGCCGCATGGTCCGGAGAACCGTACACCATCGTGCCAATCTACATCGAAGCCAACCAGTCCTTTACCGTGACTGTGACCTTCAATACGGTGATTCCGACCGTATCGACACAGATTGCTCGGTTGGGCGAAAGACTGCGTGGCTATCTGATTCGCCAGGCGACGTGATTTCATGACGCTACTCGGGCGGGACTTCAAACCGCCCAATTTTTAAAAAAACCTTCTCCAGCCAAAAAAGAGAAATTCCAAAATGTCTACTCCAAATCCCACATTTCCGCCTGGCATGACGAGTTTTCCGCCGAATTCACAGCCGTGGCGTGATGATTCGAAGTATCAATCGAAAGTCTTTTATTGCTATGAGTCCGATAACGTGGCAAATTTGGCAGCCGCTGCCGCTGTCAATCTCACCTTCAACATTGCCGGCGATTCCGATTTTTTCTGGACCAAATTTTGTGCCTTCGCGTTGGTGGGAGGTGCATCGACCACTTACAGCGCGCAGCAACAACCCGCTGCCACCTTGTTGATTGTCAACACGACCACCGGTCGTCAGTATTCCTCCTCTGCGGTTCCGCTGCCGAATTTCGCCGGTACCGCACAGTTTCCCTTCATTCTGCCGCAGATTACGTTGTGGGAGAAGAAGAGCACGATTCAGTTGCAATTGACCAATGTGGGCAATAGCATCTACTCGGCCATTTATCTGTCATTTTTGGGGATCAAAGCATTTACGAAATAGTGCGCTTACAGTTAGCGCGTTGAAGTGTTGTCTGTATCTCTTCGTTTATAAAAGTGTAAACGAAGACGATTGAAGGACCAAAGAAAGATGAAGTATTTTGGTAATCCGGAATGGGCAGAAGCCGTTGAAGACTTTCAGATGCCGGTCGATATGCGCGATACCGGCGCATCAGACATGGGCGCCGTTGCGGTATCGATTGCGGAATTGGATCGCACCCCGTTAGGTGAGCCACGCGTCGGATTTGATGTTAGGTGCGTGTATGATTCCCGTCCCGTCAACGGCTACGATTTCAATTTTTCCGCAACCGCCACGGCCGTTACCACCGGAAATTGGCAAGTCACCTTCAATGTCCCTAACGGCTATCGTATCGTCCCGCGAGAATGGGAAATTGTCTATGACGGGGCACCGACGGGAGCCAATAAAAATTCGACCGTAACGATTCAGCAAACGGGTGCCAATCTGCCGAATAATGGTCCTATCATTATCGGAACGGGAACCACGCATCCGATCAAGACATTTTTTGTCTGTGAGGAAAATACGACCTTCGGCATCATCGGTCGCAACACTAATTTGGTTGCGGGGACCTTGGACGTGAATATCAATGTCTATGGGAATTTGTTGGCGGTTTCCGATGTCGCGCTACCCTTTGAAGTCGCCAACAAGAAACCATAAGGTGATCAAAAAATGTCATTAGGCCCTACCGATGTCAAAATTTTCGCAACCGTCGCCGGTAAGCAAATTGCCTTATTAGCGGACGCATCGGGTCGTTTTATTGTATCTCCTCCAACGACATCAACCGGGAATCAAGCCAATATTATTCAATTGCAAGGGGTAGCCATTCCAGCATCCGGAGATTTTGGTTTAGTCACGGCCTCCGTTGCCTTCGGTGCCAATGTTCAAACAGGGGTCTTTGATAATATCAATGAAGACGCCAACAATTACGATGGGCAACCGGTCTTATTGTTTGGCAATCTTCTCACGAATGCTCAAGGTTTTGGATTTAATGGAGCAACCTTTGATCGCGTACGGATCGCGAATGTATTTAAAAGTGTTGCTGCCACGGCATTAGGCAATACCGTTGTGTGGACCCCCGCCGCAGGAAAAAAGTTTCGCCTGATGGGCTATGCAATTTCCGTTTCCGGCACTCTCGCAGTATCGGGTGTCCAAGTGATTCAGTTACTGGATAGTGCAACTATTATTGGTCGCATGAATGCCGGATTGATTCAAACACGAACCGCCAATATTTCAGGCGGGGATAGTCAAGCTTTTCGCGATTTAGGTCAAGGGCGTTTATCTGCCGTCGCCAACAACGTACTCAATGTGAATTTGGGCACTGCTATGGCGGACGGATCTGTCACAGTAGATGCATGGGGGACTGAAGAATGAGTAGCAATCGTCCGGGTTTATCATCTGCTCTACCGTTTTTCGGAATTCCACCCCAAGCGGGAGGATCAATCATTCAAGGCGACGGATTTGTGTATACCTATGTCATTGCCTTTGCCACCTCGATTGCGGCCGCAGCAATCTCGACAGTGACACAGCAATTCGACAATACCACGGTTTTCAAATGGACGAAAACCACCATTTACGCCGATATTGCCGGCGCTGCACAAACAGAATCGAGTCGGGTGCTGCCCTTGGTCACATTGCGGCTCACCGATTTGGCGTCCGGCTTTTCCTTCTCGAATGCGGCGGTCCCCGCTTTTGCGATGGCAGGTTCTGCAGAATTGCCATTTATTTTGCCGACACCGCAATTTGTTCTCGCGAATGCAGTGATCCAGTTTGTCGCGACCAATATTTCCGCCGCAACGACGTACGCGAATTTGAGTGTGCATTTGCACGGCTATAAACTTTACAATTATAAGCAAGGTTTTAAGTAGGACCAAAAAAGTGAGCCGCTGGGATTTGAAAACTTTACAGCAACGCGGAACCCGTCCCTGGGAGCCACAAACGGGCGTGGAGGACAATCAAGGCCCTCCCTCGATGATGCCGGGGGCTTTGGAAGCGCTGCAAGTTCCGATTCAACCGGGCTATGACAATCCCGGCTTCATCAATCCCTATGTGATGAATCATTACGGACCAATTACGATTCCAACGACCGCCGCCATTATTATTTTGCAGAGCAATTCCAAGCGCTGTTATTTGCTCATTCAGAATCAGGGGCCTGGGAATGTGTGGGTGGGATTTGGTCGCAATGTGACTATTGCAGGCGATGGCTATCAAATCTTTCCCGGTGGCAATATTGAACACATTGGGGGCGGATTCATGACCATGAATGGTCGCTCGATTCCGCAAGCCTTTGTTGCGTCAGATTTGATTACCGCGATTTCTGATAATGCGGTAACCGTCGTGTGTGCTGGCGAAGGAATCGCACGCTTTCCGGTAGGTTGAAATGCCTTTAACCGGTCCACCAACATTCAATCCGGCAAAGTTTCTCATTCCATTAGGAGCCGCAGGAACAGTATTGACCGGGAATGGGGTTACATCGGCACCGACGTTTCAATTGCCGGGTGCGGCGGGGATTGTCGAATTGGGACCTTTTTTAAGTGTCGCAACCGCAGCGGGTGTCACCAATAATTTCAATCCCGGTGGAGCGTGGCCCACGATCGGACGCTTGGATATCGATACCACCGCGGGCAACGCAGAGTTAACCGGATTGGTCGCCGGTACCGATGGTCAGATGGTGCTCATTCGAAATACGGGTGTGAATAGTTTGCAGTTGGATAATGCGAATGCAAGTTCCGCCACTGCCAATCGGTTTCAATCAGTCGGTGATTTTGTAATCGCTCAATTTGGACGGGTTTTTGCCGTGTACTATGCAGGAGCCATCAACCGATGGTCAGTGGGGTGATATATGAAGATTTTTAAACATCCGATTTTTTGGTTTTTCGTTGGGTTGGTATCGATTGCACAAAGTGCTGTGGTTTACAATTATTTCTCTCCGGGGGGTGCACTCTCCGGTAATGCGACTTCGCAAAATGTTAATGTCGGTGCAGGTTCTCCATTTATAACAGGAGTATTACCAGCGGCAAATTCTGCGGATAATGGAGCGAATCCCACTGCATCATTGGGATTGTCTGCGATCAATGGGACCGCGACAACGTGGATGCGTAGCGATGGTGCGCCGGCTTTATCCCAAAGTATTTCGCCAACAATGACTGGAAACTGGATTTTTACTCCGTCAATTGGAACCGCAGTCACTATTAATGATGTGACTGCATTACCATCTATTATTAATGGCGCAAATTCGGCTACTGGTAACGCTCTAAGTATTATAGGTAATTTTACAGGAACTGGTACCATAAATTTACTCACATTGAGTGATATCAATAATACTAATGGGTCTACCATGGTTTTTATTAGTGGAGGAGCTACACCAAAAAAATATCTTCGTGTTGCTAATGGAATATTCCAAGTTTTAAATAATGCATTTTCAACGGCTATTTTAGGTATAAGTGATAGTGGAGGTATTACAATGCCAGGATTAGCATCTAGCAGCGCAGCAACTACTGGTACGGTATGTTGGACTACATCAACCGGGAATTTAACGGTAGACACTACGACTACCTGCTTAGCATCTACCATCAAAGTTAAGCAGCATATTGAATCACTAGATTCAGGATTATCCGAAGTAATGAAATTGCACCCCGTTTCTTACGAATTAAAACCGGAATTTAATCCCGCCCACTTAGGACGGCAAACCGGATTAATCGCGGAGGAAGTCATTAAGATTGATCCGCGTTTAGTCGCACTAGACAATGAAGGTGATCCTCGGTCGGTGCGCTATCAACAATTGACAGCCGTATTGGTCAAAGCGATTCAGGATCAACAACACGAAATTGATGAATTGAAAAGGCGATTGCATTGAATCGTAAGTTGCTTATTTTGTTGTTCGGTGGTTCTTTCATTGCGTATTATTTTTATTCCAAATCTCAAGGGGGCGGAGTCGTAACGGACACCGTAGATAAAGTGACTGATTCAATTAAATCGGCAATCGTCGGATGGAAAAATGTCGGAAGCGCTGCAACGTGGCTTCCATATTTGGCACAAGCAGAATTGCAATACAATCTCCCGACAGATTTGCTTAGCAGGATTGCCTATCAGGAAAGTCACTTCCGAGAGGACATTATCCGGGGTAATAAATTATCTTCGGCAGGTGCGGAAGGATTGATGCAACTAGAGCCCGCTTACTATGCATCTGTCAACGTCGCACGTCCCTACACCGACGCCGATGTAATCACGCAAATCAATGACGCGGCAAAAGAAATGGTACATCTGTATCAGCGGTTTTCTTCGTGGCCGCTCGCCATTGCGGCTTACAATGCGGGAGAAGGTACCGTGCATAAATACGCGGGAATTCCCCCGTTCAAAGAGACTCAAGATTATGTCAATCAAATCACGGCGGACGTTCCGTCTGTCCAAGTGGCGTAAGGTGTTCTATGATGAGAGTGTCATGTTAAGGAGTATTATCCGATGAATAGCCCGAATCCCGTCCCCCCGCCGCAACCCGCACCGGGGTTGACCCCTTCCTCCTCCACCAATGCGAGCCTGTTGGGCGGAGCGATCGCGACTTTGATTATCTTTGCCTTAGGAGCGAAGGGCATTACGTTTCCCGCAGGAGCGGAAGCGGCGTTGGCGGTAGTCGTGACCGCATTGGCAGGTTACATCCCAAAATCGGGGCGGCAGTAAATGCTGCCGCTCATCAAGAAGGGGTGGCTGGCACTACCACTCCTTCTACTAGTCGCCTGCGCCCAGTTGGGACTCCAGCCAGCCCAAACGACCGATCAAAAGATCGCCTACGCCTATGGCGTTCATACCGCAGTGCTCGAAACCGCAAGCGCCGAAATCACCGCGAAGCAATTGACACCCAGGGAGGGCAATCAAATTTTGCAACTCGCCGATCAATCGCGAGTCTTGCTAGATTCAGCCAAAGACTTGGCAAATTCCGACGCGACTACCGCGCAAGGGAAATTAATACTCGCGACGGGGATTTTAACGCAATTGCAAACCTATTTGCGAACCAAACAGGGGAAATCACCATGACGGTGGATATCGCAGT
>WNFS01002048.1_pt1 | contig 15215 bp, 16 predicted proteins | sample 5400141 | NCBI WGS metagenome assembly WNFS01 (sample SAMN13153358, study PRJNA577476) | soil metagenome | isolation source: 60 cm saprolite under Madrone tree | place: USA:California | collected 2016-06-14
CGCATTGTTCGCTGGGAATTTCTCCGCCGGCTTTCTGTACCTTGTCCCGCGAACCGAGCAGGACAATGTCCCGCGCCACAATCCCCGGTCGATATTTCTTTACGCCATTCTGTCGGTCTTCCCAGGTGGATGTTTGCAGCTTGCCTTCAACGTAGAGCTTCGATCCCTTGCGTACGTACTCTCCCACGATCTCCGCCAAACGCTGCCAAGCCACAACACTGTGCCATTCTGTTTTGTCCTGCCATTGCTCGTTCCTGTCTTTGAATCGTTCGTTCGTGGCGAGGCTGATTTTAGCGACAGGAACTCCACTGGCCGTGTACTTGACCTCAGGATCCTGGCCTACATAGCCCACCAAAATTACCTTGTTGACGCTTTTCGCCATGACATGCTCCAGTTGCTCCCTTTACGAGCACCCACTCGTGCTACCACATTCCATGCAGCGATAGCAGGAACCGTTTCTCACCATCAACGAGCCGCAGAACTGGCATGTAGGTGCGTCTCCCAGTGCTACGACCTGCCCAAGTGCCTTCACCACGCTGCCCGCCTCTCGCAATGGTTGGCCTTGACCCTGCAGGTCAAACAGGATTCCTTGTTCACCTTTCAGAAATCGGAGTTCGATCCACCGGAATAAATAGTCCATGAGCGATTTTGCATAGCCAATCTTCGGATTCCCCGACCATCCGCTTGGCTCAAATCGTGTGTGGCTGAACTTGTCGCAGAGGACCTGCAGCGGTACTCCATACTGCAGAGCCAGAGACACGGCGGTTGCGAAGGAATCCATGAGCCCGGAAACCGTCGATCCTTCCTTCGCCATCCTGATGAACATTTCGCCTGGAAGGCCATCTTCGTACAGACCGACAGTGACATAGCCCTCCTGCCCGCCCACCGAGAAGTGATGGGTCAAGCTGTGCCGCTCGTCCGGAAGACGTCGCCTCACTGCGAGTGTCCCGCTCGGCTCCGCCGACCCGTTGCCGACTTTCTTGCTCGGGTTCACGGAACCTTCTTCGCTCTTCTCGATATTCGCAATTTCCTTTGCTTCTGACATGGGAACCTCGTCAATCGGCCATGGGACCTCACCTCGCGTTTTCCGTCCTCTCGAACAGCACGGCAACGTGATCCTCATAAACGGGCTTCCAGTCCCGTCGTTCGCGCAAGACGGTTGCTAGCGCGGAATCAGCAGGAAGGAGCGCGGCGTTTACGCGATAGCGCTCAAAGATATTGGACCAGTCCGGGCACGCGTCCCACGCGCGCAATCCTTCTTCTACGAAGGCAGGGCCGTAGAAATCCGTTCGACCGTCATCAAAGACGCTGAACGAGGGCCAAAGACGATAGATTAGGTACCCACCCCACTGCCAGCTTGAGTACAACCTGATTGGCGGCAGCTGAGACTTTTTCTGAGCGAGAAAAGTAGCCGCATCGACTGGGAAACGATTCCGGTCGAATTCAGGATGAAGCGCTTTGACTCGACCGGAACGGGTGAGAAGCAATGCCAGCACCAGCACACCAAAACAGGGCACGAAGTGCCAGTGCCTTTTCCTGTGAATGTTCGCGATGCTTCGCACTCCAGCTTCGATTTCTGCCAGGCTCGCACTGAGCTTACCTGGCCAGTCGAGAGGCCAACGTGAGGCGGTGTACTCCAAGCACTCACGCACCGCCAGGCCGATGCCGGGCGCTGCAACAACCGCGAAGATCGGAATGTTTCGTGCCGAGAACAGTGCCAAGTGTGACCAGCTCAGGAGCAGAAGCACCTGAACCGATCGTCCCGCTCCCAAGTGCCAGGCTGCCGCCGCGATGGAGAGCACCAGCAGCGTCTCGAAATACGACGCCGTGAACGAATGAAAGTCGATCGATTGAAATTCACTGATGCGCTGCAAATAGAAAGATGCCCCGAGATATTGGGCAACGTGGACATGCAAGCGATAGCCATAGGGATTGACGAGGCTTGCAATGGCACACGCCCCAGCGGTCAACAAATATGTTCGCGCTCGAACCCAAGCGGTGTGTCTTGCCCCAAGGGCCAGTTCTCCGGCCGACGCTGCAATCGCATAGGTAATCAGCAAGACGATCCCGACGAAAAATCCTCCGTGCAGATTCACCCAGAGTATTGTGAGGAGTGGCAGGGTCCAGAGGAGAGCAGGGATTCGTTTCCTCTCTTTCCGGTTCAAAGCCCAGCAAAACACCGCGGCGAAGAACGGGGTTACAAGATGTGGTCGCGCCAGCCAGTGTATGGTGCTCGCCGACATTGCGAGGCCGGTCAGAACAATCGCAATCACTCGATGCCCAGATTCTGCCAGTGTGCTCGTGTAAACACAGACCGACGTAGCCCCCAGGAGCAGCAGGCTCACGAGGACAATTCCCGCGAAGCCGAAATCTCGGTGAATTCCCGCCATCAAAACGTCTGAGAGCCACTCCCAAGCAAACCAGGGCTGGTCAGCCTTGGTGAATGAGAACAGATCTGTCGCGGGGACCCGCCCGGTCTTCAATATCCATTCCCCGGCTCGGATGTGCCATCCAGTGTCGGAATCGGTGAGCAGCCATCCCACACCCGTGGTGCACCAGAACAGCACGAGAATGGGCGTCAGGAAAGCCAGATCGGATAGGGATGGCATCAGAGAGATCCACGCTCCGACTTGCAGTCGGAGCCCCCCGGCCATCTCCGCTCGTTCCCGCCGGACACACATCTGAATGGCTCACTGTCGGACTGCGGTCTCAGTCTCGAAGGCGGCAGGATGGTTGGCATGCGTTTCGGCAACGCGACGCACAGAACCGGGACAACTTGATGAACGGGGCAGATCGTGTTCGACTGTCTTTCCCTCCCACCGTCGATTGAAGACATGGATTACCAACGGCGTGCCTGTCGCCGCCGCGAGAAAGGCACCGCCCGGGTTGAGGTGGAGACTGCCCCCAATCACAACGAAAAGGAAAAGAAACAGGCAAACGACCAACGAGCTTTGTTTGATCTTCATGAGCACGATGACCCTCCAACGCGGGCCGAGACTCGCGATTGCCTCACCCGCTCCTTCCCTTTCTCACTTAGCCAGCTAACGCCTCCGTCGTCTCACCGCAGACAACTGTTTGAAGGGCTGAATCGTTGGCGCTCGGCTGGCCAACGGGACGGGGCTTGCGCAAATAGTGCGCGTGAGTACAGCCAATGCAATTCACACCTTTTGTCGCGGCGCGAACCAGCGGCAGGAACTTCTCAGGAATCGCGATGACCTCGCCGGCCAGAGAATAGAATGTGGGGACTACGTTGCCGGCCTGGGCCTTATCCTTCCCGCTCAGGTCCAGTTCCACACGCCCATGAATGCCACGGAAAAGAATCCCGGTCTCCAGCTGCGGCCTCCGGCCGTCCGTCACCGAACTTAGTGTGTGGCGCGTGATCAGAAGTTCGTACGTTCGTCCCTTCCTAAGCGTGTCGACACGTACGAAGGCAGCAGATATGACGACTGCGTGGAGGCCATTCACTGCGATGGCCTCGACTGGATGCAGATACTCCAGGGGCTGGCCGTCTGCATCCGCGAAGGTCACGTACCGACCTGCATCGCCCGCGCAACCGCCCGACTCCAGGCCACGTATCACATAACGTTGCGCCAACTGCTGGTGTTCAACGCTCACTACAGAGTGAGCATAGATGCCCCGGTCTTTCAGCATCCGGACTGCCCGCCTCGCTAGCGGTAGTCCCGCTGCGCCCGTGAATTTTTGTCTGGCCATGAAGGTCGCCTCCTCCTTTATTTATGCAGTCGTCCGGACAGGGATCGGCTTGCCCACGGCTGCCCGGATCATTTCTTTGGTGCAGCCCGCCCAGCACAGGTAGAACCGAGGGTCTGCGACCAGGATGGCCAGGTTGTCACCTCCGCGGTCGCGCCCTGCCTGCGCACACGACGGGCAGCGAGTGACGTGGTTCTTTCCCACGACTTTTGTCCTGCCCACGTGGTCAAGAATGCAAAAGGCCGTCCGCTTTCTTTCGGTTCCCTGCCCTCTCGTTGGTTCAGCTTCGGGTCGGGCCTTGCCAACATTGGGAGGCAGTTCTTTTCCATCAGTAAAACGGTTGAGGTCATCTTCGGTGACCCTGCGGAGCCGCTTGAGGAATTGCATCTGCGCTTCCAGCGTGTAGTCGGCGCCATAGAACCAGAAACGCCGCTTTGCGCCGCGGTGGACTCCCAACGGGCCGCGGAGGGCGTTGCCGAATGCTCCTGCCGCAATCGCATCATGTTTTGGGAAGACCTCGATGCCTTCCGCCAAACCAGACCCCTTCACGGGCACGCCTAACCTGCAGGCCAGGTCGTAGATATAGATCCGGCACTTTCTCGCCAGTAGGGGTGCTGCGAGGAATATCCAAAGGTGACCGCCTCGCTTGCTCATTTCCAAGGCGGAATCCACACGGTCGCCGCCGAGGTGATATTGAAGCTTGATCAGATCTTCCATCGAGTTGGTATAGTCCGCGTCGATCGCGACCCACTTGCAACGCTGGTTGGAGGGGTTGATCGCATAGAGGCCAATCGTGATCTTCCCTTCCAGGTGGTCCGAGATTGTTTTCTCGTTCAACTGGACGGCGCCACCCGAGCCGCGTTCCGTTGGGCGGTAATAATAATGACGGCCACTCTCCGGATGAGGCCGGAAGGACTGGACCGTGTAAGCCCGGCGATTAACGAACAGATTGAGGTACTCTTTCACTAAAGCGGGTGTTGCAACCATTCGTCGCTCCATGGTCCACCTCCTTTCCGGTGTCTGCTGCCCGCGTGCTGTGTGGTAGATAAGACAGGATTGAATTTCTGTCAAACGGCCGCCGCAAGCTTCTCATTTGCGGTGCTGAACAGCCATTTCAGCCGGCTCGCACGGTTCCAATAGCCAGCCTGCGCCGGCCCTCAATAGACCGGGACGTTCTACAAGACTGAGGAAGTCGTACTCGTGCACGAGGATGTCAAAATCACTCACGCAGTACCCGCCGTACTCCTCGTCCTCAAAGTCGACCCAAAACCAAGTGCCGGTCTTCCGATCCAAGACGTAAAACGCGCCGGATTCCAAGTCCCCGGCGATGGTTAAGAACAGCAAAACTGCCGCAGGGAACTCCAGCCATCGAACCGGCTGCGCCCCATCGGTGGCCCCGATGAGAATCCGGATAGCTTCTTCGAGCGAAGAGGCAGGCCTCAAGGTGAGAATTGGTTCTGCTTTCATGTGACCGAACATAGCTTTCCCTTCCTTTCTGGGGACGGTTGATTCCCCGGATAGTTCAAAAAATGGGGGGAGACAGCATCCGCTTTTGCGAGGGGATACTCAACTCTCGCTTTGAGATGGTGTTAGAGGAAATGACAAGACCCCGGAAGTCCTTTCCGAGTAGCCGACTACACAGACAAGTACCACGCCAGGTGGATATAGACTGAAATCCATGACCAAGAGAGCGGTCTCCCGTGGTGCGGTACACGCTGTACCAGCGGATTTGCGAAAAGTTCTCATCTCTGACCCGGCGGCGCGAGCAAAATGGGAGGATATTACGCCACTCGCGCGCAATGAATGGATCTGCTGGGTCATCTCCGTCAAGAGGCCGGAAACCAGAAGGCAGCACATTGAGCGGGTACGCACAGAACTTAAGGAAGGAATGCGTCGGCCTTGTTGCTGGCCAGGCTGTCCCCACCGCTGAAATGAATTCCTAACTTGTCCGGTTAGCCGACTTCCATGTAAGTCTTGTGTCAAGGAGAAAAAGATTCTCCTGACGCGCGCTACGGAGGAGCGCGCACTATTGAACTCTGGCAGAACCCGCAGCTCGCACGCGTGCCTCTCGGCGGTGGTTCCTGCTTTCGCAGAACCGGACATCCATTCACTGTCTCAGGTCCTTGCGGACCGTCACAGAAGATTGAGTCTGTGTTCTCTGCCAGTCCTGAAACAATTCGAAGAGAGCCTCGGGAGTTTGATCTCCCTCGCTCAGTCGGCAACTGCAGGACCTGGCAGTCTGCGCGCTGTATGATCCTGTCGTTTTTCGCCCGGAGGGCCGCGGTTTCTAAGCCGCTGCGCTCTGGGAATCTGCGAAGGGTATGAAGTCGCGTCGCCCGCGATCTACGGCGAGCAGATACGCCACCATTTTTCGAGCTACGGCTAATGTCGCTCGATTGGCATTCCCCTTCTGTTTTTCTCTTTCATAGACCAAGGCCAGATTATGATCCTGTCTGGGTGCCAGCTTCGCGGCTTCCACCAGCACCCGCTGGATATGTTTGTTGCGCTGTTTGGAAAGCGGGGTGCGCGTCACTTTGTCAGCGGAGCTTTTTTCATCACCGCAGAGCCCGCAGTAACTAATGGCTTGTCGGATCGAGGGGAAACGCGAAACCTCCCCCATTTCCAGTGCCCAGGTCAGCGCCGTGATCGGGCCCACTCCAGGAACGGTCCTGAGCCGTTTGACTCTCTCGGCCAGCAAAGGATCTCGCTGCAGCGAACTGACCAGGGCATATTCCGTTTTCTGCAATCGCACGATGCTGTCTCGGCTCACTCGCAGTAGAGGCCGGATACTTTCATTCACCTCTTCGTTGCTCGCCAGCAACTCACGGAAATAGCCCACTTTGTGCAGCCGTCGCTTGTTATGGCTCACTCCTGTCTCCATCAGCAGACCGGAGATGCGATTCTTCATCTGCACCATCTGGCGCACCAGCAGGTGGCGGTAGCGCAGGGTTCGGCGTCGATCGCGAATCGCGGTGGATGCCATGTGGCACTCCGGCAGGAAGTCACAGCGCAAGCAGTCGGCGATCTTGCCGGCATCGATCCGATCGTTCTTCTTTTTGGCCGCAGCGATGGCGCGCAGCATCAGCGGATGCGCTACCTTCACCTGCTGCGCATGCGGAAGTAGATGATCGTAAATCCAGCCGGTGAAAATCGTGGCTTCCATCGCCACTGTCCAGGGTTGCGGGAGCGTGTTCATCCAGTCGTCCAGTTCCCAGCGCGTTGCCCCAACCTTGCCTTCCTGCTGAACCTGACCGCTCGCATCCTTGACGCAATAGCTGATCGTCTTCTTGTGAACATCTAGCCCGATGTAATACATATGTCCTTGAGGAGCCTCCGTGGTCGTAGTCTGAATCAACGTTCCCGTTGAGTTCAGCCTTTTTTACACCACGCGCTCCTCCTGGACTTAGCATTCAAACAATACGGACAAGTGGGACAGCAACGTCGGCCTTACGCTTTGTCACTTGTGAATCTACTGCTCGACAACTAACGATATGAGGGTAAGCACGTCGAAACAAGCCAGGAGTGACTCCCGATGCAATTGAAAAAGGCGTTCCTGTTTCTCCCGTTATTTGTTTCGCTCGCCTTCGCCCAGTGGCACCCGCAGAAATCGAACACCGACGCTAGCCTGCACGGATTGAGCATCGTCAACGGTAACGTCGTTTGGGTCAGCGGCACGGGCGGGACATTCGTTCGTACCACAGACGGCGGCGAGACGTGGCAGGCCGGGACGGTCGCCGGGGCCGAGAAGCTCGACTTTCGCGACGTGTACGCCATCGACGGCGAGACCGCTTACCTGATGTCGATCGGAAAGGGCAACGAGTCGCGCATCTACAAGACGACGGATGCGGGCAAGAACTGGTTGTTGGAATACGCCGAGCAGAACCCGAAGGCGTTCCTCGATTGCATGGCCTTCTGGGACGCGACGCACGGCATCGTGGTCGGCGACCCATTGGACGGTAAGCCCGAGCTGCTGACAACCTCCGACGGCGGCGCGCACTGGACGCCGCTTCAGTCGAACACGATACCTCCGGCAAAGAACGGTGAAGGCTCGCCGGCCTCTGGAACCTGCATCGCAACGTATGCTGAGGAGAAAGGGAGAAAGGAAAACTGGCGGGCGTGGTTCGTGACCGAAAACGCATCACGCGTCTTCCACACCGCCGATTCCGGCAAGACGTGGACCGCCTCCGAGACGCCGCTCGTCACCGGCCCGAACCAAGGCGTCTTCTCGATCGCCGTCATGGATGCCGACCGGCTGGTGATCGTCGGCGGAGACTATGATCATCCGCAGGTGGTGAAGCCAAATTCCGCCGTCAGTGACGACGGCGGCAAGACTTGGAAAGAGAGCAGCCACCCTCCCGCGGGATACCGCTGGTGTGTCGCGGTTGTGCCGGATACGCCCGGTCCCACTGTGTTCGCGGTTGGACCAACCGGAACCGACTACTCGATTGATCGAGGAAAGAACTGGGAGCAGATGAACGAGGAGGACACCAACACTATCGGCTTCGCCGACGCGCACCGTGGCTGGGTCGTTGGAAAGAAAGGGCTCATCCTGAAGTTCGAAGGAACGGTTCCCGGCGGGGTCGCAAAAAGTCTGAAGAAGTGAAACCCTCCACAAAGCCAAAGAGAGAGACAAATCCTTTGACTAGCGAAGAGGTCAGAGACCTTCGACGAGAAGTGAACTGTATCCGTTCCACTTGTCCGTATAACGGGCAACTCTGAAGTAATCCTAAGGTAAGGTTTGCCGACGATCCGGGAGTGGCCGGATAGGCAAACTCGAAGAGGCCGAGTGTGATGCTTCTACAACATCCGCTTACCTTTGGGTACCGATCCGGGAGGCTTTTTGTTCTCGAAATCGCTTGTCCCTTTGTCGATGACGCTCAGTGCGGTGACGATCCGTTCACCGGGATCTGAGAAGAGAAATTTCTCGGAAGCGAACGGTACGTAGAAGGCCGACAAGTCGCCGTCGAGGTGAAGGGCTTCGGAGCAATGAAGCTCGTTCACCATGAAGGTTGCCAACTCAAACAACGTTACGGGATCGCGGCTCACTAGCAGATGGACAAGCCTTCGGTTTGATTGATCGACCCCAATGGCAGTGCGGCTATATAACCACTTGGACTGAGCTTGAAAGCTTTGGTTGATCTTGCCCGCGCTGGCAAGTTGCGGGCCAGATTGCGTGGCGGCAACGATGCGCCGACTGTCCTGCCAACTGTGTACTGGCACAATGGAGGCTACACCGTCATCTGAAATTTGGAATACCGCGCTGTCCCACGAAAAGTTCCCGTGCGCGGTCCCGGTGTCCGTGTTGGTATTCGCGTCGTGCAGTTTACCTTTGGGCGAAATCAGCAAACCGAGCGGACGATTGTCTGTGCCATAAATCCCGGCGTTTGTCACCAGGATAGGCTTCATGCCCGCACGAGACAGATTGCTGACAACGTCCTGGAATGTTTCTTTCTTGCCATCGTCCGAGGTCGTAAAGACCATTTCGTGCAACTGCAAGTCAATGTCCGCGACGGCGTATAGATGCCCGGAGAAGGAGACGCATCTTAGAGCCAGCGAAGGAGCCAACATCGAAAGACAGGTCGGGGTTCCGGTCCCTGCCCTAGGCGGCTGCCCTTTCGCATTCGCGAATAATCCACGGGAATTTGGTAAGGCAACATGGGCTACAAGAATGGTGGCCAAGAGTCCAACAGACGGATGAAGCCAGAGCCGCCTATTGACGGGTTCGCGTGCTTGGAAGTCACTCATCGTTCGGGGGACCAAACTGTCTGTCGTCCACAGCGCTGGCTCTGAGAAGCATAGCACCTTCGGAGACGAGTGACGGGCAAACCCTTCCCTCACCAATAAGGGAAGGTTTGCCGACAAACAGTCCGGAATCTGGTCATCACTTCCCACTAGCGTTTCAGGATGGCTTCCGAGGAGCCGACGTTACGGAAACTGTTCCTTCTAGTGCAACCGAGGTGCGCGATTCCAGAAAGTATAGGTCAGTCGCACCGGCATCGGCTTGTTCGGGTAATGACCTTCGGTGACAATCATGCGTATAATCACCAATTCGCCTGCGCTGTTTCGGTGGAGAGCAACCTTTTCTTTCTTAGTACCGTCAGCGAGACCGGCTTGCTCAGCCGAGCGCGAGTATTCGAATACTGCTGCATCACTCGTGACGTGCAGAACAATTATTTTTCTGAGAAGCTCTACTCCGTTTCGCCTGCCAACAACTAATAGTGTCTCATCTCCGGCTGGGCTGAGTTCGACGTCGGACAGGCTGCGCGCGTTTCGCGTGGTGTCATCAAAAAAGAAAGTAGGCCCCAGCACGGTGTCTCCGCGGGCAGAGTAAACACCAGAAAGCTTTTCTAAAGAAATCGGGGAAACCAAAGCTGGCCAGTCCTTCGGCATCTTCTCGTTCCGCTCTTCCACATATACGCCGTCTATGACACCAATGGTTCCAATGCCCTTCTGCTCACGCTGAGCTTTCAATTCTTCTTTGTTCTTGAGGGTAAAGTCGCGCAAATCGATCAAGCCGGCCCGAACCTCCGCGAGTTCCTTGGGGTGTTCCACCTTGGACGTAAAGCCGTTGGCGTGGTCGGCATCCCAGCGTAGTGCTTCATCGATCTGCCCCGCCCATTTCACGGGATCGCCGCCTGCGTAAAGATTGATTGGCGACCCGATCGTATCCAATAGTGACGCAAACAGCGCCGGATCGCCGGAGGGGTCGATACCGGGACTGGAGGCAAGGTGGAACCGGTACCGAAGTTGTCCTACGTAGAACCAAAACACCGATTCGTCTTTACGACCCGCGGCCCAAAGCTGTCCGGCGTAAAGCAGATATAGAGCGGAATGTTTGTCGACGATTCGCTTCTCGATCTCTGCCCGCGGGATCTGGATTGTGATGCCAGACATGTTCTGATCGGATTGTGCCACCGCACCCGATTGGGGTGCACCAGGCGAGTACGGGGTAAAAGCAACACCCAATATCGTCATGAACAGCGTTATGCGAATGACCGTTTGCATAATGATTAATGTTCGGCGCCGCACAGTGCGCAGCAGTCCTGCCGCCGGGAGAACAAGAAAGAGCGCCACCATCTATTTAACCCCTCGACCGCAGCGATCTGTCAGGTTCAAATCAAACCAAGTTGGTGTTCTTCCCGAGTCGCGGGCAAATCGGAAATCTGTGCAGGCCGATTCTCAATTTCTTGTTTGCCGACCACTCAGAAGTTGGGTTAGAGGTATCCAACAGCCCATTCATCGGCTTTGTTTGGATGGCCAATAGCCGGTTCCGAAGAACCGCCAACTTAGGGTGTTCGGAACAAGCGAACAAACAGCTAGTCAGGCCCCGAAGAGTTTCTTTCGTACACCTTGGAACTGCCCGACTAGAATGCCTGCGACCTGAACCAGAGAAAACCCTTTCATCGGCGGGCGATAAAGCGCCGAAACCTGCCTCGCGACGTCCCTCACATTCGGCACGCCGTAAAGTCTCACGATCTTTAGTGTGTCCACATTCTTCGTCTGCAGGCTCCCATACGTGCGGATCACCACATCCCCGGACCCATCTCGCCGTTCGTGATGCTGCACCGCACAGATGTCCCGGAGCGATCTTACCGGCCGGCTCCCATCCCCGCTAATGATCATCACTCGCTGGTTCGTCACGGCGTACACCGTGTCGAGTTCCACCCGATACACCCACAGCGGCCTTAGCAGGCTGATCAGCCCAATTATCAGGAATACCAATCCAAACAGCAGGACGCCGAATTCTGGTGAGAGCGTATTCGACGATGACCTCGGCATCTCACCCGCCGCGCGGTATCCGTAGTACATGTAAAGCAGTGCAGGCCCCACGAAAGGACCCCCGAACAGGATCGCCTCCGGAATGGCCGCGAACGCAGCGCGTCGGGCATCGGTCACGCCGCTCCAACGCAGGCTCTCTCCCGCCTGTAATTCCGATTGCACCCGCATCTGGGCGTCCTCCAAAGTCACGGTGCCTCTCCTTTGCCCGGTGCAGGGCTTCCTGGCAAATAGACCTCACTCGATGATAGAGCTATCGCGGCCAATACTCGCAAGTAGTAGTAGGACGAAGGTCGTGGTTGACTTGTCCATCGAGTCACCCGGTCGCAATCCTAACTGCTCTGCGGCGGTCACGTCTTGTTACTTCAGTGACCATGCCAGCAGCTCTGGGGCCCGGCTATGGGCGCTAAGTTACGTGAGCCGCATGTCCGAGATGCGCACCCGTGCGTCAACTGGATCATGCATCGCGTCAAGGCGGTTGAATCTTGAGTCAGGTCGTGCACTTCCTACAACTGACATGTGGTCGCGAGCGCAAATGTGTCAATCAGTCACGCCGCAATTGCGCCCGAGTCACGGGCAAATCGGAAGTTGAGAAGGGAGCAAACCCCGTGCGTCTCCCTAAACGACTTTGGTCAACCGGCAAGTCGTTGACATTCCTTAGAGTTACTTGATCGCCCCTCACCTCAAACACACTCCAATGACACCGTAATCACACGGCAATGCCAGGAAAAAGGGTGCCAGTTCGTTGCGATTGTTTCCCCTGCGTCAGGACAGAAGCCAGGGGCACTGACGCAGGAGACCCGGTTCTTCTCACTGGCAGCGCCAGCGTTTCCTGAAGGAAGTCTTTGAACAGACCAAAGTAGACTGCGCGTTTGCAGTTGAGTTTGTCCGCGACGAACCAGAGGAGGTCGTAGTTGGGCACCAGGTAAAGGAACTGATTGATCGAGGTCTCCAATTCAATTCTCTGCCGAACGGTTACATAGTGCCGCCCCGCTTTCGGCGTTCGCTCGTACTCCAATGCGAACTTGCAGTCCTGTCCGGCGAGACGAACTACGACAACCGCATCATAGTATTTCCAATATCCGTTGGCGGTCAGATCATTTCGTGATCGTATCTCCGTCTCGGGCGTCCAGTAGACCAGCGTGCCGGTGCGCTTGAGTGCCAGATGGATCTCATTCAAGTCCAAAGCGTGCTTAAGGTGGCTTCGTCCATTACCGCTGTTGGGACGGTCGGTGCGCACATAGCATTCACCCTTGCTGACCAATTCTGACGCTCCCGCCTCCGAGATTGAATAGACAGATTCGCGGTTTGTGAGCGGCAGGTCGTGCCGGACCAGCAGGCGATGATTCACCAGCCGGAGGACACGGTTGTTGAAGACGTTGCGCGAAGAGACACAGTAATCCAGTCTCAAAAACGCGAAGAGCTGACTGTGCGTGATGAAACCCGAATGCAGAACTTGGCGAAGGAGGGGATAATCCCGTGTGACACTGAGTGCGATTGATCCCTTCCGATAGCGCATCGCCTGACTCCATCATTCGCGGCTCGAAAGCACAAGCCTGGCGATCCAAGCCCGAGACTCCGAAGATTCGAGCACATACCGGCCAAGACTGCTTCCTATCCAGCCGTTTGCTGGCATCAGCAACATGGCTTCTTGCTGCGAGGCGCATTCGCTCAAAGAAAGAAGCCAAGTGTCGGCTGATCTCCAGCCTTCCGTTCCAACCGCCAATTGACCGGTCAGGTCTGACCTCGCAACCACTAGGAAGAAGTCGGGGCGCTCACCCGCCTTCAGCATTCGTCTGAACAGCAGGTTGTTGCATCCCTTCCACACACACGGTTCTGCGCAGTCAAACACGCGATTGATCATCCTCGAAATGTGATTTGGATCGAAACCGCCAACTGCATCGAACCGCGCGTAGCCACAAATCTGTGGTCGTTGACGAACGTTGCTTCTTACCATAACGCCTGTAGTGTTGTAGTACACAGGCTGAGCAAAACGGCGGCCTTCGTGCGGCTGTTTTCCGGGCCGATGGCGCCACACACTGCCGAAGCCTGTGACCGCTACCAGCACGTCCTACCCGCCTCTCAGCCTACGGTTGTTGTTGCGCTCGGCGTAGAGCTGCTCTTGCAAATTATTGATATGCGTCACCAACTTGGCATCCGCGCCCCGCAAATCGGAAGATGGCTTCGCGGCGCCTGACGCACCGGACTTGTTCGTCAGAGCCTCCAGTCGAATGGACATCTCGGCCATGATCTCCGACTTCTTCCGGAGCTCTTCCCGTGCAAGGTCCCTCTCCCTTGTCGCCGTATCTCTCTCGCTGGCGACACAGGTCAACTCACCCCTCAACTGCTCGATCTCCGAGCCTGTAGTGGAGACGGCTTCGCCTTGCCCCGCAGCCTCAACCGCGCGGTTGCAGCGTTCAATGTGGGTGTTGTACTTCTCGATTGCTTCCTGAGCGATCCGGCGCGAATAGGCGTCCTGGTTGTAAATGTCCGCCATCATCTCCGCCGTGATCCACATCGCCCGGCGATGATCGATCCGCAGCTTGGCGCAGACCACTGCCATCGATAGCAACACCAGGGTGGTGCACAGGCTGTACAAGAAGTACGGGTTCTTGAGTCGAGCTTCAATGAATACCTGGCGCTGGCGTTCGATCCACCGACTGTAGTCAACATCGTCCGGATTGAACTGCCTCAGCGCGAACTCGTACCAGGTTTCCTGATGTTGATATGGAGCGGGAGCAGACGGGGCGGCAGACTGTTGAGGCTGTGATGACCGCGTTTGAGATTGTGCCGTACCAGGGAGACCAACTGCGCTTCCAATTGCCAGTCCTAGTATCAGAGTACAGAGTGTTGTTAGCCTCCAGTTCACAACCACCCTCCAGCCCGGCGGCGACGGCCTACCGCAGCGAGTTCCGGCGTCTTGAATCTAAGATTCGCGCCAGCGGAATCCTCACGTGACTGCCTCAGAGTTGGGTAGATCTGCGGTGTGAAGCGTGGCACCCTGACGTCTTCCGGTGCTCGCACATGCAACAGTCCATGCAGCGTGCCGCGTGCGTCGTCCGTCATCAGAATCTCCATTTGGGCCTTGGGAAGATTCTTAATGTGCTCATCGAGCGATCGAGTTTCCTTGTCCTCGTGCTCGACCGCACCTTCTGTTTGCGTGTATGTCTCGAAGCCAAAGAGTCTCCAACGATGCATCGACACGCTGCGCCGGGCGACGCGGTGCTCCGCCGAAGCGCGGAGGAAATAGCGTGTGGTCTCTTCGTCCCGGGTCCGCAGGATCATCGTCGTGTTGGGCGCGGATGAGACATCCTCCTTGAATCCCCTGTCGACTTGCATGAGCTGCGGCAAGGCCTGCATGGAGAACAGGAAGGCGGTATTCGTTCCACGCGCGGTCTGCAAGATTTGGGCAAAATTGCGATAGCCGAAAGGCGCGAACTCGTCCAGCACGACACTGAGTATTGGCCTGTTCCCGCGCAGCCTATGCTCTTCGTTTTCGTACCTCTTGCCTATGACCAGCTGCAGGTTTTGCAGAAGCATCTTTCCCAGTGAACGCATAGGTTCAGGGTTCTTGTTGATGTTCAGGGAGACAACCAGGATGAGCTCCTGGTCAATCACATCGTCGAGCGACAGTAGCTGCTCGTAGGGTCCGGTGAGAACACTGAGCTGATCGTCGAGAAAGGTCATGCATTCATTGAGCAATCCCTGGATCTTCTGCACACGTTCCCGAT
>WNFS01004054.1_pt1 | contig 15214 bp, 15 predicted proteins | sample 5400141 | NCBI WGS metagenome assembly WNFS01 (sample SAMN13153358, study PRJNA577476) | soil metagenome | isolation source: 60 cm saprolite under Madrone tree | place: USA:California | collected 2016-06-14
GATGCGCTCCACCATCGTTCCCAACCGCAATGCCATCATGCTGACCATCGCCTTCGGCGTCGCCACTGTAAGGCGGGCGGAGGCCGTTGCGGCGGCGGTTCACGGTGGTGATCATTTCATCTATCCCGACTGTCGGCCTTCGTTTGTCGACGCGTTCGCCACGATGCAGCGCATGGCGCTCGACGGTTTTTCGGAAATTGCTTTCGAAACGCCGTTCTTGCACTGGAGTAAAGCCGATATCGTCCGCGAAGGTGCGCGGCTTGGCGTGCCATTTACAGAAACGTGGTCTTGCTACAAGGGAGGGGCGCGACATTGCGGCCGCTGCGGCACGTGCGTCGAGCGACGCGAAGCATTCCATCTTTCCAACGTCGACGACCCCACGCCCTACGATGATCCCGACTACTGGCTCGAAGCGCGCCGCGCTTATCTGACCAAGCATCCGGGCTGAGGGGCGACGACCATGTACAGCATTGCAAAACGCTTCACGTTCTCAGCCTCGCACATCATTGGTGGGTTGCCGGCCCACCATCCGTGCGCCCGGCTGCACGGTCACAACTACGAAGTTGAGGTCACTTTGCGGTCACCGACACTCGATGCAGTCGGCTTCGTGCGCGACTATCACGAACTTTCCGCGCTGAGGGAATTCATCAACGCGACCCTCGACCACAAGCATCTCAATGACGTGTTCGGCCACGACAGGACGACCGCCGAAGAGATCAGCAAGTGGCTTTACGATTGGTGCAAGGAACGTTGGCCGGAAGTAGTCGCCATACGTGTCAGCGAGACACCACGCACTTGGGCCGAATACAGGCCATGAACGAACGAATCCTCATCAGCGAGATCTTCGGGCCGACCATACAGGGCGAGGGGCCACTGATCGGCCGCCCGACCGTGTTCGTGCGCATGGGCGGCTGTGACTATCGCTGCACTTGGTGCGACACCCTCTATGCGGTGCTGCCTGCATATCGCAACGAGTGGGCGTTCATGACACCAGCCGACATCATGGCGCGCGTGGAGGAGCTTGCTGGCGGCAATCCGGTACTTGTCTCACTATCAGGCGGCAATCCGGCATTGCAACCTCTGGCGTCGTTCATCACGCTCGGCCGCCGCAATGGCCATACTTTTGCGCTTGAGACCCAAGGCAGCTTGGCTCAACCATGGTTTGCCGAACTCGATTGGATGGTCCTGAGCCCGAAGCCGCCATCATCGGGCATGGCGACCGACTGGGACGCATTCGAAGCTTGCCTCCAGGCCGCGAGTGGACGGCCGCACTCCGTCCTCAAGATCGTGATCTTCGATGACGCCGATTATACTTATGCGCGGACGGTGGCCGCGCGCTATCCCGCGTTGCCGGTGTATCTTCAGATTGGCAATCCCGCACCATTGACCCGCACCGGCGGTACAGTCAGTGACGAGGCGGATATTAACGACCTGCTGCGCCGCTTCCGTTGGCTCGTTGGCAAAGTGACTTCGGACCATTGGTTCGCCGCCACGGTGTTGCCGCAACTTCACGTGTTGACCTGGGGTAACAAACGCGGCGTCTGACCCCGTTGATCGGACGGGCGGGGCGTATCGTTGCGGGCACGAACTTCGCAGCGGCTCTCACATATTGATTTAGATCAATTCATTCTCAGGATTGAAGATCGAGGCTGGATCACGCCCAGGCCCCAAATTCCTCATCTCGGCACAAACGGGTACAGCCAGTTTGGAGAGCAAGATGCTGATCCATTTCTCAAATTTGGTGCTCGCTTCGCAATTATTGATGACGGTTGCAGACAATGTTCCTCAATTTAACGTTGAGCGGGGCTGCCGAGCTGGCGCAGTGGTCCCAGTTTGCTCCCTCCGATCGAGCTATGTACCGCCAACGAGACTGATGTTCCCGGAGCGACGCCCAGTTACGTTGACTTATTGACATGTCTTCAAGGCCAACAGCTTGCAAAAAAGACGAAAGACTGATCTGCGGCGAGCAAAATTTCGCAGTATTTCCTCTAAGGGCAATCTTTATTTCCCCTAAGGGCAATATGCGGCCGCCTTCTGACGCGTAACAATCTGGCGGCAAGGCGCACGGAGCAACGCGCTTAAACGGCACCACCAATTCCAAGGAGCGAGCCATGCGAGCCGGTATTCCCGCACACAAAATCTACCGCACTACAATTTTTTTGGGCGCAGGACTTCTCGCCCTTGGCTGCGTTGCGGCATCGGCTCAGCAAACGACCGGCGTGCCGGGCTCGCCCGACGCCACAACGACGATCAATGGTAAGCAGCTTCCGCCGCCCGACCCGAAATTCGGTGGCGTAATCAAAGATAACGCCCTGCAATCGAAACCCTGGTGGGCACCCCGCGTGGTGCCGCCGAAGGGGGCGCCTAACATCCTTCTAATCATGACCGACGATGTCGGGTTCGGCGCACCAAGCACATTCGGGGGTGTTATCCCTACGCCGTCGCTTGACCGCGTGGCACAAGCCGGATTGCGCTACACGCAGTTCCACTCCACGTCGCTCTGCTCACCGACACGGGCAGCACTCATAACAGGTCGCAATCATCACGCCGTTGGTTTTGGCGTCATTTCAGAAGCGGCGACAGGTTTCCCCGGTTACAATAGCATCATCCCGAAAGATGCGGCGACAGTCGGGGAGATCCTCAAGGAGAATGGCTACGCAACTTCGTGGTTCGGCAAGAACCACAACACGCCGTCTTTCGTCGCCAGTCAGGCCGGACCTTTTGACCAATGGCCGATCGGCATGGGGTTTGAATACTTTTACGGGTTTGTCGGTGGCGACACCAGCCAGTGGCAGCCGAACCTATTCCGCAACACCACCGCGATTTATCCCTACCTCAATAATCCCAAATGGAATTTGACCACCGCTATGGCTGACGATGCCATCGCCTGGATGAACCAAATCAACTCAATCGACCCAAGCAAGCCCTTCTTCGTCTACTACGTTCCTGGCGGCACGCACGCTCCGCACCACCCGACGCCGGAGTGGGTTGAGAAGATCAGCGACATGCACTTGTTTGACAAGGGATGGAACGCGCTACGCGAGCACATTTTTTCCAACCAGAAAAGGCTCGGTATCATCCCACAAGATGCACAGTTAACGGCGTGGCCGGATGGGCAGGCGGAGTTTGGCGGTGCGAAGCTGGCAAAGTGGGAGACGCTGTCGGACGATGAGAAGAAGATGTTCATCCGGCAAGCAAACGTTTACGCGGCTTATCTCGCCTACACCGACCGCGAGATTGGCCGGGTCATTCAGGCCGTCCAAGACATGGGCAAGCTCGACAATACGCTGATCATTTTCATCAGCGGCGACAATGGCGCGAGTGTCGAAGGCACGCTTCTCGGCACCCCAAATGAAATCGCTTCATTCAATGGCGCGGATGTTCCTGTCGCCGATCAGCTAAAGAATTTTTATGATGCTTGGGGCAGCGCCGAGACCTTTCCGCATTTTGCAGTTCCATGGGCGTGGGCCTTGGACACCCCCTTTAAGTGGAGCAAGCAGATCGCCTCACATTTTGGCGGCACACGCCAAGGGATGGCGATTTCCTGGCCCGGCCACATCAAGGACCTTGGCGGCATTCGCACGCAGTTCCATCATGTGATCGATGTCGTGCCGACACTCCTTGAGGCCACCGGCATCCACGCGCCCGAAACGGTCGATGGCATCAAGCAAAAGCCGATTGAAGGCGTGAGCATGGCTTACACATTCGACGCGGCCAATGCCAACAAACCCTCCACGCACACGACCCAGTATTTCGAGATGTTGGGCGTCCATGCGATTTATCACGAGGGCTGGGTCGCTGCCACGACACCGGTTCGTCCGCCATGGGAGCTCGGTGGGGCGGCCATGAAAGATCCGGCCACGGGTTATAAATGGGAGCTCTACAACATCACCAAGGACTGGACAGAGAACAACGACGTCGCCGCGAGTAACCCGCAGAAACTGAAAGAGCTGCAAGATCTGTTCTGGGTGGAAGCCCGCAATTATCAGGTAGCTCCGTTAGACGCCTCTGGGGTAACGCGCTTTGTAGCGCCGCGCCCGAGCGTGACGGCGGGTCGGACGGAGTTCAACTATACCGCGCCCGTGACTGGTATCCCGTTGGGCGATGCTCCAAGCCTTCTCAATACGTCCTTGACTGAGGGTGGAAGGTTTGCTGGTTGGGGCTTCTATCTAGTGAAAGGCAAGCCAGTCTTCACCTGGAATATGTTTGATCTAAAACGCGTCCGCTGGGAAGGTCCCGAGCAACTCGCCCCCGGCAAGCACACCTTAGTATTTGATTTCAAATACGACGGCCTCGGTGCTGGCACGCTCGCCTTCAACAGCGTGAGCGGCATCGCGCGGGGCGGCACGGGCGTGCTCAAGGTTGACGGCAAAGATGTCGCTTCTCAGAAATTGGAGCGAACAATCCCATTCATCCTTCAATGGGACGAGACATTCGACGTCGGGTCTGATACTGGCACAGGTGTTGACGACCGCGACTACCAAGTGCCGTTCGCTTTCACCGGCAAAATCGTAAAGCTGAATATTAAGCTTGATCGCCCGAAGTTGTCGGCGGCAGAGATCAAGGTTCTCGAAACGACAGGCCAACGGAACAACCGCACAAGCGAGTAGCTAATCGCGGAGAGACAGCTGAAGCGGCATGTGACGACTGTAGTTCGAACCGGCGTCTGGGCCGCATTCGTGGAGCGCAGAGTGATCGCCGCGCACATTGAGCCGATCCTGATCGTCACCGGGGCCGCCACGGCGCTAGCCGTCGCCCAGTTCGTTGCGCTGCAGCTTCTCCGTCTAGCCTCCTCATAGGCTGCATTGGGGTCCTGCTCAACTATAGTGCGTTTTACACGCCTATTCGCGTCCCCGTCATGGTCGTCGCGGTGATCGAAAAGGGTCGCCTTCGGTGCTTCTATTCTGGCTACCAACTTGCGACATCAATTCCTTGGCGGGCTTGTAAAGCTCAGTGCGACCGCGCGGCCTAACGTCAACTGAATCATCTGTAGCCCGCCATGCGGGCAAATCAGCAGCTTGAGACGTCAGGACTGGTCGCCTAGTAATACCGGTTATTTTATTAGTAATATAGCGGCCGCCTCGGAGATCGCACAAACAGTTTGCGTGGGTAAAACGGCACGACCGTTCCGCACTGACCCGGAATTTGAATGAACGCAGTATCATCGTACACACGGCACCTCTGGTTTGGGTAAACTGTTTGAGCACGAACAGGCATTACAGAACCACGAGTAGTGCGGTGGTCGCGAGTGCATAGACGGCTTTCATTGGAAACCCCTCCACTTCTCGCCTGTGCAGACGAGGTTGATAGAATGAACGTGCTGCCTACAATGTAAGATGAACAGGTGTTTAGTCGCGCGCATGATTGTTGCAAAAATAATGTGCGTGCGTGAATTAGCTTAGGCAAGCAACGTAAAATATCGCCGCCCCGAGCGCGGTGACAATCGACCAAAGGGCAGGATCCCAGTCTCCCGATCGGCCGTGCTCCGTTTCTAGGATGGACATGACGCTTTCTCTGACTAGCGAGTAACCGAAGTGCCAGAGCTGGTAATCGCTACTGGTTTCCCCGCTTTGATAACACCAGCACTCTGCGAAGAACTGGCGTCAGGGTTGGTGGCGGAAAACGAGGCCACGCCGGCTACCGCGATGCCCGCCACAAGCGCAACGACTACAATCTTCAGATGGGTCGACCGGTCTGCGCTATAAAAAGAATGGTTCACTGGTGCGCCCCTCTCTCAGCCGCGCCTGGCGACAGAAGTATCGGCCCGGCGGTCCATCGGCAGCACAATCACCCGGGTGCCTATGTTGACCCGCGAATAGAGATCGGCAACATCCTCGTTGGTGAGGCGGATGCAACCCGACGAGACACGGGTGCCGATGGTGCCGGGAGCGTTGGTGCCGTGGATGCGATAGATGGTGCCGCCGAGATACATCGCGCGGGCGCCGAGAGGGTTGCCGGGACCGCCGGCCATATAGCGAGGCAGGTAGGGTTGGCGCGCTATCATCTCCGCCGGGGGTGTCCAATCCGGCCATTCTGCCTTCTTGGTAATCGACTGCACTCCGGACCAGGTGAAGCCGTCGCGGCCGACGCCGATGCCGTAGCGCACCGCCCGTCCGTTGCCTAACACCAGATAGAGATAGGTGTTCGGAGTGTCGATGATGATGGTGCCCGGCGCTTCGCGGGTGGAATAGCTAACGACCTGGCGTTTCAAGCGTGCCGGTAATTCAGTGACAATGCCTTCTTCCTGGGATGGCGCCGCCTGCAGCTGCGGCGCGGTCTGTACCAGCGGGGCTGTGAAGAAGGGAAACAACGGCAGCGGTCCGGCCCCCGCGGATGCGGAGAATGCGACCAGGCCAACGGTTGCACCGATGGCGACTGCTGCTCGGCGGGAATTGGCTTTGAAAACGTCGAGATCAAACATCGTGGTCCCCTGTTTGACTGTTTTGAGCGCCCCAAGTGCGCCTTTGCGGCGCGTTGTTGCCAGAATGAGTACTTGGCAACCGTTTCAGGACGGTTGCGTGAGAGAGCCAAAATGGTTTCGTCGGGATCAGAATTATTTCATCGCGGCGGGCATTGCCGGCTTCAAAGCAAAAAAAGACCGCCAAAAGGCGAAGCAACTGCGGCAGCCAAGTCGTTACCGTTGAGGACCTGGAACAATCTGCCGATCGGTCGTGCGGTCTTGGTTGAAGGCATTCTTCCATGATGCGTTGAGCCCTGTTCGAAAGTGCATAGTTGAGCAACCATTTCGAAGGCTAACTTGAGCGTTCTCAAGCAGATTGCACCGTCGGTCCAACGTCTTGCCTTCCTGATGGCGGCTTACCAGCGAAGACCCGGAAGTAACCGACGCGCGGGTAAAACGACGTGTTTGATCCTTAGCGGGACATCTGACGACCATCGCGACTAAGTTCAGCGCCCAAGCAACTTCGCCAAACTCTCCAGGTTCTGTGGACTGATGCGGATCAAACCGTGGCGCGGAGCATCGATATCGGCGATCAGAAGCAGGGCAATTGAGATAACAAATGGCAGTACCATAGAAAGCCTTCTGGTGGCGCCCTTTCGGGAGCGATAGCCGAGCAGCACGTTAGAACACAGCGCGATAGCCGCCATGAGCAACCATGCGGCGGTAGGAATCCGATTCCAGAATGCTGCTTGTGTGTGCCCCTGTGAATTGATTACGTCGTTCATGCCAGAGAGAATTAACACTGCAATCGGCGCTGGTTGGCCGGCGGCCGGTCCGCGGACCGCAGTCCAGAGATCAGCTTGCAGTTGGCTTGTGCGCTGAATTATCTGCGCTCGTTTAATGTTGTCCTCGTTATTATAGAATTCGATGCGCTGGTCGAGGTAGAGGCCAAGAAGCTTCCGCACGTTTGCGGCATCCGCCGGAGGTAGAAGGTCGGCACGCAGGATTTCCGTCCCAATTGCGGTCGCTTCGCCTTCTTCAAAATTCTTGCGCTGGTCGTAGCGATTGGTGGCCATCGAGAAGCTGAAACCGATGATCAATGCCAGCAGCGTTAAGGTAGCTGCAAGAATGACCCCAATATCCTCATTGTGCTCATCGCCGGCGCTCGGGTTATTTCTACGCAGCCACGAGCCCGTCACATAGGCGAGCCACAGCGTCACGAAGGCCGTCGCTAACACTAAAAGAGGGTAGTGCGTCAGATTTTCCATGACCCCGCCTGTCGGAATATGCAGTACAGGCTACAGTGGAATGAATTGCTGCCTCACCTGAACTTGGGCCCCGAGTGCGGGACTCAAATGACCCTAGCGAAAAGCGATTTTGTACTCAATACATGCAAAATGCCGTTGATCTCGGCAAGCCACCGAGCACGTCGGCCGCCACCCAGGCTCGGGCTTAGGGTAGAGCAGGACGACCAGAAACAATCTCAATTTTGTTCATAGGTACCACGCGCGAACGGTGTAGATTTACGAGGCAATCCGCTCGATAGTGCAGCGTAGCAGTTAGGTGGGATTGAAAGCTCGGCGTGACTTATTGGGAATGGTTCAAGCTAGTCGCTGGTGATCAATCGCGAACATACGCCGAGCCATGGCGAACGTCCGGTCTCGATGGGCGTGAGGTCGGCATCGGTTTTTCCGCGCACCTATGACGGTGAGGGCGCGGAATGCGAAGCCACCGCGCTGGCAGGCAAGCGGAGCATTCGGTTTCGTGCCGTGCTTCGGAAGCTGGTAGCGGCGTAAGCGTGCTTCAGACCCGTCCGTTGACCGGCAGCAACGCGCCGGTGACGGCGCTGGCGGCGTCGCTCGCCAGGAAGAGGATGACATCGGCGAGTTCCGTCGGCGTCACCCATTTGGCAGGATCGGCCTTCGGCATGCTGGCGCGGTTTGCCGCGGTATCGATGACCGAGGGCAGCACCGCGTTCACGGTGATCTTGCCTTTCAACTCGGCAGCTAGTGACTCCGTCAACTTGTGCAGGCCCGCCTTCGACGCCGCATAAGGACCCATGCCCGAGCCGGCCTGCAGAGCGCCCATCGCGCCGATATTGACGATGCGGGCCGCCCGCGAGTTGAGAAGATGCGGGATCGCCGCGCGCGAGGCATTCAGCGCGGTCTCGACATTGAGAGCATACATGCGCTGCCAGGCCTTGGAATCGCCATCGGCGATGGTCTCGAAGGTAAATCCGCCGGCAATATTGATCAGCGCGTCGATCGCGCCGAAATGAGCGGCGGCGGCATCGATCGCTTTTTTCGCCTGTGCTGCATCAGTCAAATCGATGCGGCCGAGTTCGATCCGCTCGGCTGTTGCCGCGAGCTGCGACGCAGCATGATCGATGCCGGCGACTCGCGCGCCCCGCGAAAGGGATTCCTCGGCGACCACCTTGCCAAGCGCGCCCAGCGCGCCTGTGATGACAACGACTTTACCCTTCATGGTGGTCTCCGCGCGAATGAGAATGAATCGAGGCCGCAGCCACTATGGTTAGGAGAGCTTCATTTGCAACGTTGCGCCGACCTGGCTGAGATCGACCGCGACGATACGGGGAATGAATGCCGATGAAACCCAGCGTCTGCTCAGGCTTGCGGCGCACATCATTGGCGCGATCTGCCACAGTCCGATCGGAACTCGTCACGATCTGGGCAATTTTCTCGGATGAAATTGGCGGCGAACTTTGCTGCGCTATCGCTGCTTGGGCGTTGAGGAACAGGGCCGCGCTACGCTGACTGCAACCAGGAGACCTTTTGTTCCGCTTTTCAGGGTGTTGCTCATTGCTCTCTGACCATTCCCATCTACAGGACCGGCGACGCGACGACCTGAGATGGTTTCCCTTCTTCGGCCAATAATAGGGGCACAATCTGGCGCAATCCAGGAGCCAAAGTTCGCGTCCTTGGTGAGGTAAACAGCTGGCGCAAGCTCGCGGTTCTCGGCAGCGAACACTGGGACTTTTAGCGGGCGGACGCCAAAATCCCGTACACATAAGAACGCGGTCCGCGGCTTGTCGTCGGGCGGTGCGCGAACTGGCTGGCTTGCGCTTCAGTCGCGAAGAGGCTGGCCCGATCGTGGAAGATCTCGACCCGTAGCGGAGGCCGATTTGTTCATGGCGGTCGACGGATTTCCGATCATCGCGGATCTTCGGAAGGTGGCTTTGACGCGCCGTAATTCTCCTTGTGCGTCGCGCATTGACGCAGGGGTCCGCCATTGGCTCCTCACCATGTCCGCTTGCCCCAGACATGCTGACGTCACGCATCACGTCTTCCATTTGATCATCGTCTGCAGGACGCTCATTGCGCGGCCGGCGTAGGGCGGCTGAAATAGCATTTGGATCGGCGAGAGAGGGCCCTGGTAGAAGACCGGGCGCAATTTTGAAAAGGTGTTGAACCCCTCGCGCGCGTGGTAATGGCCCATGCCGCTCGCCCCGACCCCACCGAAAGGCAGGTCGTGCTGGCCGACGTGCAGGAGAGCTTCATTGACCGATACGCCACCCGACATGACCCGCGAGATGTAGAAGTCGCGCAGCTCGGCATTGTGAGTGAATGGATAGATTGCCAACGGGCGGTCGTGACTATTGATATAGTCGGCGACCTCCTGCTGATCTGCATACGTCTTGATCGGCAAGATCGGGCCAAAGATCTCGCGCTGCATGACAATCATGTCTTCCGTCGGATTTAGCACGAGATGCGGTGCAAATTTGCGACGCTCCGCATCCGGAATCTGCTGTTCCGCAAGATTGACCAGGACCGCGCCCTTTGTACGGGCATCCTCCAGCGTCGCCTGCAGCCGCGTGAAAGACCGTTCATCGATGATCGACGTGTAGTCCTGGCCGTTGATGTCCGGGAAGCGCTCGGCAAACAGTCGCCGGCAATGGCGGACGAACTCGTCCTCACTCCCTTTGGGCAGAAACATGTAGTCGACATTCGTACAGATCTGACCGGCATTGAACATCTTCACCCAGAGAATGCGCTCCGCCGCTGTTTTGACCGGGAAGTCAGGCCCAACGATCGCAGGTGCCTTGCCGCCCAGTTCAAGCGTGACAGGGGTGAGGTTGCGGGCCGCGTTGGCCATGACCGAGCGACCGGTCGCACCGGATCCCGTGAACAGCAGGTGGTCGAAGGGCAATGACGAGAATCCCGGTCCTCGCCCGCCGCCATCCTCGAAAAAGGCAAGCTTCTCGATCGGAAAATACTTTGGGGAAACGCGCATGAGAACCTTTGCGAGCGCTTTTGAATTTTCCGACATCTTGACCATCGCTCGATTGCCGGCCGCCAGAATCGCTGCGAGCGGGCAGAAGCTGAGGTTAAGTGGGAAATTCCAGGGAACGATGACCCCGACAACGCCGAGCGGCTGCGGGATGACACGATTTCGCGCGAGCGGATAGGTCATGAAGTCGACGTGTCTGCGCTGCGGCTTCATCCACTTCTTCAAATGTTTGACTGCGTCGGCGACGGTCTCCAGGACAACGAAATATTCGGCGAACAGGGTTTCGAATTCAGACCGGTTGCCGTAGTCGGCGTTGATCGCTGCCACCAACTCGTCCTTATTGTCCTTCAGGAGACGCGTCAGCGACTTCAAGTCAGCAATGCGCTGAGCATAGGATGGCTCCGGCGCCGCCAGGTAAGCCGCACGCTGCTTGTCAAAGCAGGACTGAAATTCAGTGGGAATGTCGATCGAACGGGAATTGACAGGCACGTTCATGATGCTCCCTTTCTCTTGGTTTTTCGCGTGTCCTCCAAGCGAAATAACGAGGGCGCGTGTGACCGTGACTGTATCAACTCCAAGTCAGTGCATGCTTGCGTTCGCATGAACGGAGCCGGGCCTTTCATCCATGATCCGCTTGATAGCGTGAGCGCAGCGGCCGCACTGGGCGCTGCATCCGAGGCAGGCATACACCTCGCTCATACGGGGCCGTCGCGCCTCTTTTACGACCACTGACCGCACCTGATGGTCGCTGAACACATTGCAAGAACAGACGATCATCGCCTTCTCCTAACCAATACCAATGAGTCGGATGAAGACCGCCACAAGCGCGGTGCTCCACCCAGCCGCAAGCATGATGGTTTCCATTCGGGTCATCTCGGCGCGGCCAAGAGACCGCTCGCGGACTAGATGGTTACGCATTTTAGCTCCATCCGAGGCATCGCGAACGCCTGCTGCTGCGCCTCGATTACGCTACCCACACGGGCGGGAGCAAACCAGCACGTCGAACCTGGCGCGGTCGTTCATGCGGCCTCCTGTTTAGCTTCGGTCTGTAGGTCGGCTTCGGTGAAGCCATAGCCCCCGGGGCGCAGCGCCGAATGCTCGCGTTTGGAGTGGACTAGCGGGTAGAACATCTGCGTCGTCCAGCGCTCCGGGCCAAACAGGATGTCGTCCTGCAGGCCGATCTTGGCCGGATATTTGCGTGTGATATGCGCCGTGCCGAACAGCACGTCCCAGAAGAACAGCAGGTTGCCGAAGTTGCCCTTGTAGTGGCCGATGCCATCTTCGTTGGTAAGCGCGTGGTGCGCCCAGTGCGTGGCCGGCGTGGAGATGGTGCGCTCCAGCACCCACATCAGCGGATGCAGCGCGCGGATGCGGTACAGCGGCGCGTCCCACGCCCAGGCGCAGTGCGCGCCCAGGATGACCGCCAGCTTGATCACCAGGTACGCCGCGTAGACCGGGCCGAAACCAAGGTACACCGCCACGCCGCCGATCCACAGGCCCGGCATCATCAGGTAGTAGAAGAAGTTGTTGCGGTAGGTAATGCGCACGCTCATGTAGGCCGCGCTGTGGTGTGCGCGGTGCAGCGGCCACAGCAGCGGCGTGTGCGAGGCGCGGTGCCAGAGGTACTGCGTGAGGTCATCGCCGATCAGCAGCAGGCCGGCCATCGCCCACCACGGCAGGTTGGCCCAGGCGTTGTGCTGCGCGGGCATGAGCCAGTTGCACAACGCGTTGCTGCCCAGCAGTGCGATCGGCTGGGTGATGGCGATCAGGCTGACGAACATCAGCACCTCCAGCCATGTGTCGTTGGCTGTCGCGTTGCCGCGCACGGCGGCCTGGTAGCGCCGGGTGATGAACTCCATGGCCGCAAAGCCCAGGATGCAGGCGCCGATCAGGAGGTATTGCAGTTGCGAGCTCATGTGGGGCGTCTCCGCTCTCATGTTTTGTATTGTGAGAACGATCTTAGTAGTGCCATCATAATGCGTCCAATGCATAATTCGCATTGTTTTAATGCATGGAGAGCAATGCCATGGATCTGCGCCGCCTGAACCACGTCGTCGCCCTTGCCGACACTCTGCACTTCGCCCGCGCCGCCGAAGCCGCCCACCTGAGCCAGCCGGCCTTCAGCCGCAGCATCCAGGCCATCGAGAGCGACCTGGGTATCCGCCTGTTCGACCGCGACGTTGGTGATGTCCGCCCCACCCCGGCCGGCGAATTCGTCATCGAGCGGGCGCGCAAGCTGCTGTTCGAGGCACGTTGCCTGCAGCGCGATGTGGATCTTTACCGCGACAGCCAGCTCGGCGACACGCCCTTCGGTGTCGGACCGCTGCTGACGGCCACCCTGATGCCACGCGCGCTTGTGGCGCTGCGCCGCGAGCACCCGCAGGTGGCGTTGCGCATGGAGGTCGGCAACTGGGTGCAGTTGCTGGAGAGCCTGCGTACCGAGAACGTCGAGTTCTTTGCCGCCGATGTGCGCGACATGCCCAGGGATGCCGCGCTGGACATCCAGCTGATCGGGGGGCAGCCGGCCAACCTCTATGTGCGGGCAGGCCATCCGCTGGCCGGGCGCGAGCACACGCTGCAGGAAGTCTGGGCGTACGGTCTCGCGGTACCGAAGCTGCTGAGCCCCTCAAAGGTGGAACTGGCCGCCCTGCTGGGCCTGCCTGAGGGCCAGGAGGCCACCATTGCGCTCGAGTGCGACAACTATGGCATGCTCAAGACGGTCGCGCTCACCACGGATACCGTTCTGGGTGCGACGAACGCGGCGGTACGGGAGGAGCTGGAATCCGGCACGCTCGTCCGGCTTGTCGTGCACGGCTGGCTGTCGCCGCCGTCGACCACGGGCATTGTGCGTTTGCGAGGGAGAACCTCGTCGCCGGCAGCCAAGGCAGCCATTGCAGCGATTGTGCGGGCCGCGGGCGAGATCAACGTGTAGGCGCCTTACAGCACCCGACGCATGGTCCGGTGCGGATTGCCGGCCTCTTCATACTCCTAAGACGACTGTTTTCTTACCAAAGCCAACCCCGTCGTCGGTTTGTATTACATTTCATCAGCAGGCTCTACGAGCGCGCTTCCATCATCGTCACCACCAATCTCGCATTCGGAGAATGGCCCAGCGTGTTCGGCGACGCCAAGATGACGACTGCGCTGCTCGACCGCTTGACCCATAACTGTGACATCGTCGAGACCGGTAACCACAGTTGGCGTTTTAAAAGCCGCGACGACGATCAAACAACCCGCGCTCGCGTCGTCTCCGCAACCCCGGCCAGCTCCGACGCCGCGAGCGCTACCAGCAAAACACGCCGATCAAAGGGGTCCCTTTTGGATGCCGATAAGGGGTCCCATTCCAACGCCGATTGACAGTTTCGGGTACACCGGCAAAGTTGTTGGCCAACAGGTAACGCGGGCTGGACTTCACCCACTTGTCGAGGTCGATCTCTTCGAACTTGCCGTTGTCCCAAGTCTGCACGATCTCCAGATCTTCATCGCCGACGTTCTTGATCGCGTGCCCGAAGCCCTGCGGAATATAGGCGACGTCGCCCGGCTTGAACTCGGCCACCTTTCCGCGCCCACCCGAGCCGAACAGCGCAACCGATACGTCCAATCCAGCAAAATGGTCCATGCTGCGCTTCTCCTTCTGATGCTTGAGGCCGTAACCACGGACCTCGTTTCACCATCAGCCTGAAGCGCAGCACCCAAAAATCTTCAGCTATCCACAAGCTCTGCTGCAGGTTCTGGGGAACCCCATCTACCGCTTCAAGCGGACCGGACTGGAAGCCGGGCCTTTATCGCAATGGCTTTTCAGCGCGCTTGCCGAAGCAGGCCTGGCGCGATGTTCGCCCGCTTCACCCTCAATAGCCGACATCAAATGGTTGCTGCGTTCTTCTGGTTAGGCCAGAGCGGAAGTCGCTCGACTACCCTCATCAGTTCGTCAGGCGCTGAATTGGTCCTTCAGCGTAAGCCCAGCCCGCAATACGACCTGGTAGTGACGAACGGAATGGCATCTTCGATGCCTTTTTGGAGAGTTCTCGGAAATCGCCATGCTGCACCACCTACGCGCACGGCCTCGAGTTCGATCGACGAATAGGAGCGTGCAGCTTCACCGATCCGCCAAAATTTTCCGCCCCACATGCACATCATTGTGAGCCGGGGAACTGTAGATGAACGTAACGACGGCGCCGCCCGTGCGTAAAGGCTGTAACGAACGCGTTCGTGCCAACGGAGAAATTAAATGACTAAGCTTAAACTTCTGTCGGCTGCACTGATCGCCGCAGCCTCGCTCGCGACTCCCGCTATGGCTCGCACGAGCCATGAAACCTCGCGGCACCGCGCAAGGGGCGCCAATGCGAGCGCCTTTGACGGCCGTGTCTGCATTTCAGCGCCGCGCGTCGGCGCATGAAGTGGATCGCCAAGCGCGAGGCATGGCTGCGGAAGCATGGGCCAAAAGCATCCTTGCCGACGATCACGCGTCACATCTCGCCAGATCCCGACAACGCGGACGCCGCTCTCCTGCTCCTCGGGATTGCGGCGCCCAATCCGAAGCGCGCCGAATTTGGACATAACCGTGCG
>WNFS01002892.1_pt1 | contig 15211 bp, 13 predicted proteins | sample 5400141 | NCBI WGS metagenome assembly WNFS01 (sample SAMN13153358, study PRJNA577476) | soil metagenome | isolation source: 60 cm saprolite under Madrone tree | place: USA:California | collected 2016-06-14
ATCTCGAGGCGGGGCTGCTCTACAACTGCGATTTCCACGACGACGAAATGCCCTATCCGATCAAGAGCGGCGATAAAATGCTTATCATGATCCCGCACCATTACACGATCAACGATCACCGGATGCAGGAAGGAGGGACGCGGCACGACTTTTTTGAGAAGTTCAAAGACGAGTTTGATTATCGCTACAAAATTGGGCCGGACAATCCCACCATGATGAACGTTATCACGCATGGCTATTTAAGCTCGCGCGTCCCGGCCATCGATACGTTTGAGCAGATCATCAAATATGCCAAGAGTCACAACGACGTCTGGTTTGCCCGGCGCGGCGACATCGCCGCCTTGGCGAGAAAGTATTATGAGGGCAACTAAGAAGGTTCACGTGCAACCGTTGTCGTTGTGTTGTGTAGGATGTAGGGGCGACCGGCCGGTCGCCCCCTACGGTCGTTTTCGGATAAAGAGCTGCTGCATCAGCTTGTCCCACTCGGCGAATTTCTTCTCCGCCTCATCGAGGGAGTATTTTTCGTCGAGGTAGGATTTCCTAAACTTTTGTTCCAACGTCGCGATATCCTCTCGCGGCGACCAGAGACCACCCTTCATGATTAACTGTTGTCCTTCTTTAGAGTGCAGATATTCGAGGAAAAGAAGGGCGGCATGGGGATGGGGCGGCTTCAGAGTCAACCCGGAATAACTGACTGTGGTCACCACAGGCTCTAGTGGGCGCCATTCCACCGGCGCGCCTTTTTGTTTTGCCGTATGAATGTTGGCGTCGAAGATCGTAGGTGATAATGGGACTTCACCCGAGACGACCAAACCCGCCAAAGCCGCCCCCGACATGTTTTGTACTTTCACTTCTTGATCCGCCATCTTTTCAAGAAACTCGCGTCCCATAACGTTTAGCGTGCTGCCGATCCATCGGGTCCCTGTAGTGGTACTGACGATGGACATCTTTCCTTTCCATTTCGGGTTCAGGAGATCGCTCATGGTTTTCGGTGCTTCCGCTGGAGGAACCAGCGAAGTGTTAAACCCCAAGCTGTTATAAGTCTCGTAGTGTCCGATATAGTAAAACCCATTTTTCCCTTTCATTTTGACGTCATCGGGATAATAACGCGCGTCTGCTAAGATGTATTCTTGAAACACGCCCTCCCGCTTCATGATGGCCATCTGTTCGGAGGTCGTTGCGATGACGTCCGCGATATACTGGCCTGCCGCGATCTCCTCGATTGCCCGCTTGATCAGGTTTCTGCCGTCAGTGCGAAATTCGGAAACTTTGATGAACGGGTATTTCTTCTCGAACTCCTTAGCGATGGTTCGAAACCAGGTGTGGGAGTCGTAAAGTGTAAAAGTCTCTTCTTTCTTCGCGCCTTCGATGAGGATCTTCTCTCGATCGGTTCCCTGATAGAGCGCAAGCTGTGAAGCCGAAATCGGCGCGGCAGCGGCGAAGGCATTAACCGTATTGAGCAGGTACAATACTAGAACCGCAAGGATTGATGCAGCCCGATGGAATCGAATGCTAAGCATTTTCTTTCTCCTTAGCGTTGCCTGGAACAGACCAGTGGCTTGGTCTTCCAAAATGCAATGCCGGCTCATATCGATGGGACTTATCGTTTTCGAATGAAGAGCTGCCGCATTAGATTTTCCCACTGGGTATACTTGACCTCCATCTCCTCCAATGAATACTTCTCATCAAGATAATTTTTCTTGAATTTCTGGTCCACTGTGCCGATATCCTCGCGCGGCGACCAGAGTCCACCTTTCATCATGAGCTGTTGACCTTCCTTGGAATGGAGGAAATCGAGAAAAAGCAGCGCCGCATGGGGGTTGGATGCTTTGGGTGATAAGCCCGAAGAGCCGACGTTTGTGACCACGGGTTCTAGAGGACGCCATTCCACAGGAGCTCCCTTTTCTTTTGCGGTAATGACGTTGGCATCGAAAATCGTGGGAGACAATGGAACTTCACCGGAGACAACCAGCCCGAGCAAAGCGGCTGCGGCCATATCCTGTACTCGGACCTCTTGCTCGGCCATTTTTTCCAGGTATTCGCGTCCCAGATTGTCGAGCGCACTGCCGATCCATCGCACCCCCGTCGATGTGCTGGTGATCGCCATCTTACCCTTCCACTTTGGATCGAGTAGATCCTTAAGGCTTCGCGGGGCCGCGGCGGTTGGAATGAGTGCGGTGTTGAATCCCAAGCTGCTGTAAGTCTCCCGGTCGGGTAAATAGAAAAATCCGCTTTTCCCCTTGGGTTTCAGTTCGTCGGGATAGTAACGCGCCTCGGGCGAGTAATATTCTTGCAGCAAGCCGTCACGTTTCAATACCCCCATGGTCTCGGGGGTGGTTTCAACGACATCGACCAGGCTACGGGCCGATTTAGATTCCTCTAACATTCTCCTGAGGACGTTCTTGGAATCGTTGCGCCACTCGGAAACCTTGATAAACGGATATTTCTTCTCAAAATCTTTTACGAAGGTCCGAAACCATGTGTGCGAGTTGTAAAAGGTGAGCTGGCCTTGCTTCTTGGCGCCTTCAATGAGAATTTTTTCACGATCGGCGCCTTGATAGAGGGCTCACCGAAAACAAGGGCAAACTAGGGAAACACCTATAGAGGTCGACGGTCTATCTTTTCTTTACAAAAAGCTTTTGAATGAGATCTTCCCACTCTTCGAGTTTCTTCTCGTACTCGTCAAGCGAGTATTTCGCCTCTAGATAAGTTTTCTTAAATTTTGGTTGGCGAATCTGTAGCTAGCCCGGATGCAATGCATTCGGCTTACTCACATTTGCAGCCTAGCTTTGTTCTCTTGCAACCATTTGGACAGCCTTGCAATCCCTTCTTCGAGATAGATCTTAGGCGCCCAGTCGAGTTCCTTTTTCGCTAGAGAAATATCCAGCGGATTTCGCATGCGGTGGGGAGCGACTTCGGCGGCGTTGGGGTGTTGGCCGATTTCGAATTTCAGATCTGGCAGCGCTTTGCGAATTGCCTTGATCAGATCTTCATTCGTATAAGCTTTATCGAGGCCGATGTTGTACGCGCGGCTTAGCGATTTGTCTGCGAAGAGAGCGCGGCGTACCGCGTCGGCAACGTCGTCGACGTAGATCAAGTCGTCGAGCGGCCGAGTGAGAAACGGCCGGCATTGCTGGCCGAGGACGCCTTTCTTTAGCTCTAACGGGATGCTTCTATAGAGGCCGGGACCGTAGACGGACGAGTATCTGAGGGCGACGAAATCTACGCCGTGTTTCTCTTTGTAGAAGTCGCCCATCCATTCCGAAACCGTTTTCGATGCGCGATAAAAGTAAGTGGGGTAGATAGTGACCGCGTCATCTTCTTTGACCAGACTATTGTTCGGTTTTCTGAGTTGGCCGTAAATCGAAGCGGAGCTGGAATAGACAACGCGTTTGATTCCGATTTCCTTGGCTGCCTCCAGAATGTTTGTCATTGCGTGGTAACAGTAGTTAAGCACGGAGGGAGTTTCGTCCCGCGGGGGATGGGCGGCGTGGAAGATATGTGTCGGCTTTTCCTTGTCACAGAGCGCGCGGAACGTCGCGGCATCCGTAACGTTCATGATGTGGCTTGGCGTTTTGATTCCAAGCAATGAAAGGTCCGGCGAGCGCGGCACGACGTCGATCGGCACAACTTTGTGTCCGAGAGATTCCATGAGCACAGTTGTGTGAGACCCGATGAAACCGTTGGCGCCGGTGATTAAGATCGTAGAAGCCATACGAAGTTCCTTGGTTTGAAGTCTTACCGCTTACTTATAAACAACCGGCGCATCAATGTTTCCCACTCATTGTATTTTTTTTCGAATTCTTCCGGCGTGTATTTGCTCTCGATGTAAACCTTCTTGAATTTTTGATCGAGAGAGCCGATGTCTTTGCGTGCCGAGCTCAGTCCGCCTTTCATCGCGGCCTCCTGGCCGATCTTAGAATGAAGATAATCAAGAAAAAGAAGCGCAGCGTAAGGATGGGGAGAATTGACTACCATCCCTGAAGTGCCCACACCCGCAACGACAGGGTCCAGCGGCCGCCACTCTACCGGCGCGCCTGATTGCTTGTGAGTAAAAATATTGGAATTGAAGATCGTCGGCGATAACGGAACTTCGCCCGAGGCGATGAGCCCGGAAAGCGCCGCCCCCGACATGTTTTGCACGTTGACATCCTGAGCGCTTACCTTTTCTACAAACTCGCGGCCCAAGGCCTCTGTAAGGGCTCCAACCCACTGGACTCCGGTGCTCGTTCCGGCAATCGACATCTTTCCTTTCCATCTGGGGTCGAGATAATCTTTGACCGTTTTTGGCGCTTCTGCTGGAGGTATGAGCTTAGTGTTAAAGCCGAGGCTAATATAGATCTCTCGGTTGGTCCACGCGTAGACTCCCCTCTTGCCCTTGATTTTTGCTTCGTCGTCGTAAGCGCTGAGTTCCGGAGAGACATACTCTTGAAGCATCTTGTTGCCTACTAGGATTGTTATGTACTCGGGACTGGTCTCCACAACGTCGGCAAGAAAGCGCGCTGCTGTGACTTCTTCGGTCAATCGTTTCATGAGTTCTTTTGAATCGCTGCGCCAGACATTCGCTTTTACGAAAGGATATTTCTTCTCAAACTCCTTAGATACCGGACCGGCGACCCAAGTATTCGACGTGTAGAAAGTCACTTGCCCTTCTTTTTTTGCGCCCTCCACGATGATTTGTTCGCGATCGGCGCCTTGGTAAAAAGCCAGTTCTGCGGCGGACATAGATTTGCTTTGGGCTGCTTGGGATGGGGCAGGCCACACAACGAGCGAGGCGATGAGCATCGATAGAAACACATATCTACTAATGGCTAAAAACATTTACTTCCTCCCTTCAAAGCACTCCCAAAACTAACTGAGCCGAATCACGGTAAACATTGACCGCTGTCACTGGATCTTAGCCTTCGAAATAGCCAGACTTGAATGCCCAGAGCCAGAGATAGGCAATCTTCTCGTTGTAAAGTTCCGCATAGCCTACGTGCCCGTAGCGGGGGATTAGAACGACATGCGCGCCTCGCGTGGTGGCAGCGTATTTTGCGCCCATGAACATTTCGCGCTTGTTTTCTAACGGGGCGCCACTGTTGACCCAGTGGCCCTTGTCGTTCTCGCCGGCCACCAAGAGAACGCGGATCGTTTTCAGCCAGTTTGGATGGGGATCTTGCAGATGATCGAAATACTCCTCGCGCGGGAGCCCGGTGCGCTTGGGGTATTCCTCCAAGATTCCGACTGCTGCGTTGTGCTGGTTATCGCATAAGCTTGTCTTCATCTGTGAGCGCAGCGGGCTAACCAAACGGATGTAATCATCGGCGCCGCCCCAAGGCGTTAAGTCTTCCGGATCGACATAGCCTGATGCTTTGAATGAATCCGGCGATCGCTTGGAAACATGATCGATGGGTTTTTCGACATATTTTTCGGCGCCTGTTTTATCGCGCCATTCTTTGCGCCACCCGTCCGGGCCGCCGCTGCCAAAGCCGACGAGCCCGATGACTTTTGTTTTTTTCGAAAAGCGCGTGAGATGCGCGGCCATCGGTCCACCGGTGGAGTGGCCGAAGCCGATGATCTCTCTTCCGGCGAGGTGATTATCCGTCAGCAACCCCGCGCCCTGCAGAATCACGTTGAATGTGCATTTCAGATTGCGATCGAAAATTTCACTGTCCGACAAGTCGCGGTCAAACAGGTAAATCGGTTTGCGCTCCGGTATCGACTGCTGCCAAACACCGCCCGGCGGATAGTGGCCCGGATAAGTCAACGCCAAGACTTTGAAGCCTTGCGACGCCAAAACGCGAGCCAATCCTGGCCTGCCATCGGGAGTGAGGTCCATAATTTTCTCGCTCGCCGCGCCACCGTGAAAAAACACGAAGGCGCGTCGCGGATCGGTTTCTTTCTCAGGCGTATAGAGCGTGCCATGCATATCCCAGTCGTAACCGTTGCGCTGGTAGCGAACCGTCGCGTCCGCAGCGGCAAATTTGCCGTCGGAATAGGGCGGAGCGATCGCCAACCACTCATCCCAGGTGAGTTTCAAGAGGAGCTCGCCAGATTTCAGTCCATCGAGATATTTTTCGTCTATTCCACCCGTCGACATCTCAATTCCTCCGGTCACGATTTACCGACACAAATGTCGAGGTAATATTTGGCGATTTCCCCTTTGGTCGCGAACCATACATCGGGGAAACCTTTGGCGTAACGGATGCATTCTTCGAACACCCCGATAATGTTGGGTCTGCCGCCGATATGCGCGTGCACGAGACAATCGATGAGCTTCGGTTCACCCGCTTGTCCCTCCGCGTAGAGACAATCAAAGGCTGCTTTGAAGCTGTCAAAATAAACCCGGGCGGGATTTTTCGCGTTAAAGATGAGCGATAGATCATTGGCATAATCGAGCCGCGGCATGATGATCAAGGGTTTGCCGTTGACAACGCGGTGCTGTGGGATGTCGGGTCCCGGCAAGTCTCCGGTCCAGAATATTCCTTCGTCAACGAAGTTGCCGAATGTATATTCGTTGACTCTGTGCCCGGGGCTGACCCAACCCACGGGACGTTTGCCGGTGACCGATGCGATGGCGTCTAACGTTCGCTTGATCAAAGCTTTTTCTTTAACGGCATCGAGCGAGGACAGAGCAGTGTCATTAACCCAACCGTGGCCGACGATTTCATGACCCGCAGCATGGAGCTCTTTCAACGCATCAGGAAAGTCTTCGGCGATGCGGCCGTTGGTATCGATGGTGCCTTTAACGCCGTTGCGGTTTAGCACGTCCATGATGCGCCAGATGCCTGCTTTGCCCCCGTATTCACCGTAGGCGAGAGACGCATAGTCCGGTTTGTCGCCGCCTTGGCGGTACTGCGAATATTTTTCAAAAGCTTCAAAGGCCACGAAGAAGCTGACGGCAATTTTTGCATCGTGGGGCCACTTGATCGGTGCGAGTCTCATGATCGGTTCCTTTCTATTGCTTCGGCGCGCCGAAGATCGAGCGAAACAGCTCGTAGTTCTTATTAAAATCGTCGCCCGCGCCGATGTCGTCAATAACGTAGTTGAATTTGTCTAAGCCTTGAACGTTTGTCGTCACGCCGCGCCGCGTCGGTATTCTACCGAAAGAGGCGATGACTTTCTGTCCTTCTTCGGAGAGCATGAAATTGGTGAAAAGCTTGGCGGCGTTGGGGTGCTGCGCTCTAGAGCCGATACCCAGCGGCTGAAATTTCGTAAAGACCGGCTCCTGGACAATCCAATCCACCGGGGCGCTTTTGCGTTTGATATCCTCCACGTTGTGCAGATACGTATTGAGCACCAGCGGAAACTCACCGGCGGCCAACAGATTCGTCACTACTGAAAGCCCGGCATAAAGCCGAAACTCCTGAGCACCGAGCTTCTTCATGTAGGCCAAGCCTTTCTCTTCCCCCATGCGTTTTAGCTGCCACGCGAACCATTCCGGCTTCGTGTGGTCCATTCCGATCCTGCCTTTCCACTTTGAGTTTAGCAGATCTTCGTCGGCTTTCGGCAGTTCGTTACGCCTCACCATGCGGGTGTTGTAAGCGATGACGTTGGGCATGATGTAGACTGCTGTCCAGTAGCCTTCCGGATCGAAGAACGGTTTCTGAATGTTTTTCGTCTCCGGCGAGACATACTTTTGTAGCAGGTTTTTCTTTTTGAGAAAGTAGGCTTGCGATTCCGCTGATTGGACGGCATCGAAATCGTATTTCCCCGCCTGCACCTCAGTCATGATTTTGGTCAGCAGCCGTTCACCGACCGCGCGGAACATGGTCGGCTTCAGGAACGGGTATCGCGCCTTGAAGACCTCGAGGATTCTCTGCACCTGGTCGACGCTCATCGAAGTGTAGACGACCAAGGTGCCTTCCTTTTTTGCTCCTTCGAGGATCGCATCTTGATCGTTTGCGTGTAGATTTGCGACTGCGATGCTGCATAGAATCGCCGTTGAGACGAGTACTCTCGTGATTCGACCCATGTTTATAGCTCGATTTAGTGACCGAGGCGGATACTATCAAGGCCGCTTTAGAACCGTCAACCTGAGTGTCAGTGGCTAGCGGATTAACCAGCCTAAGGGGAAGAAAAGAACCGAGGATCTAAATGGCCCGACACTTGCCGGTGGTAAGATGGGCGTCGAAATCTTCGGGGAAAAGTTTGAGCGCGCTTTCAATGGGTGGGCCGGGCATCGAGATGAGGTTACAGAAACCCTTACCTTTGTTGAAAGCAAGGATCTTTCCGAATTGCTCGAGGATCGGCTGGCCCCCTTGGCCTTGCTGAACCTTCTTCAACAGCGACGTTAGAGTGTTGGTTTCCATCCGGCAGGCGGGGCATTGTCCACAAGATTCGACGGTGAAGAATTCGGAGATTTTTAACACCTCTTCTACGATGCAAGTTCCTTCGCCGATCAAGCGCACGACCCCGCAGCCCAACCCCGCTCCCGCGTCGCGCATGGAGCTGTGATCCAAAGGCGTATCGATTTTGTCGGGCGGCAGGAAAGCGGACGAGGGGGCAGCGGGCATGACCGCTTTGATCTTTTTGCCGCCCTTGATTCCGCCGCCGCACGCTTCGATGAGATATCGAAGCGGCGTCCCGAAAGGGAGCTCGTAAATTCCTGGACGGTTGACGTCATCATTCAGTGAAAAGATCATCGTGCCTGAACTTTCGGGAGTACCAAATCTGCGGTACCACTCGGCTCCGTGCAAAATGATCGGCGGCACATTAGCAAGAGTCTCCACATTGTTAACCGCCGTCGGTTTGCCAAAGAGCCCGACCGTAACGGGAAACGGAGGCTTCTGGCGTGGCCAAGCTTTTTTGCCTTCGATCACTTCAATGGCGGCCGTATCTTCACCGGCTACATAGTTGTGGGGCGCGGGTGTGATTCCGATGTCCAGAGCAAGATTGCTTCCCAGCACGTTGTCGCCCCAGTAGCCGGCAGTTTTTGCCTCAGTTAACGCATCATTGATGCTCTTTATCGCCGCTTCGTAATTCGCGTTAATATAGAGGTAAGCCTTTGACGCGCCGATCGCGTAGGCGCTGAGAATCACGCCTTCAATCACGAGGTGAGGAAGGTGCTCCATGAGCATCCGATCTTTTTTGCTGCCGGGCTCATCCTCCCCGCCATTCAGGACTAAGTAACGTGGCTGTTCGGGACACTCGCGTGTGAAAGCCCATTTTTTTCCGGTAGGGAAGCCGGCGCCGCCGCGACCCCGGAGCCCCGCGTTGGACACTTCTGTAATAACATCCTCAGGGAGTGCCGTGACGGCTTTGGCTAAAGCCTGATATCCGCCCCGGGCCTGATATTCCTCTAACCCTTCTCGCCCCTCGACCACACCGTGAGGGAAAAGGATGCCGTCCATGATTTAAAACACCCCTGTGTCGAGAAGCTGGTAGATCAGTTCTTTCAAGGAAGAGTCTATGGTGTCTAAGCGTTGAACGTGGGGCCCGCCGGCAAGATGCTCAGTGATCTCGTCCAGGTCATCTACTTTTACTCCGGCGTACCAACTCTTTTCGGGATAGAGAACAATGTTGGGTCCTTCTTGGCAGGCTCCGAAACACATATAGGATTTTACTTCGACATCAGGGAGTCCTTTCGCCTCAACTCGCTTCTGAAGTTCACTCATGAGCTGCTCGGCGCCTCTATTTTTGCAGTCCACGTTCTGACAAACGAGACAAAGCGTTTTCACAAATCTCTCCTCGCTAGCTGACGTTCCAGTTTGATTGCAATGAGTGAATTTACTTGGTCGGCTAATTCATTTGAATCTGCGTAACCCAGTCTTTTCCATTAATAATTTCGCTCAATACTCTCTCATCATCTGGGGTTGGAAGCACTTCCGCTAGATGTTTCTTGTACGCTTCGGGTGACAATAGGTCGCCGGTGACACTGTAGGTCTGACCTAAATGATCACCGATAGAACGGTTGAACTTTAGATCCGGAGCATAGAGCTTCGCTTGTCCTTCCGGAACCAACTGGTTGAGCTGATCGATAAGCTTAGCGCATTCGGCAAGATAGTGATCGCGGGCTAAATCATTTAATTTGCTCTTGTCCGCGGTAACCTTCGCCTCGTGTTCATCGAATCTTCCCTTCAACCCCCAAACGTACGACCAGTTTGCAGATGAAGAATGATCCGTACCGAATAGGTCGTAAGCCGTTGATAGCCATTTGTTAAAATATTTTTGCGCGATTGGGAGAGGAATTTTTCCAGCTCTCAAAATTCGCGACAAGCCAGTGTGGCCGGTAAACATGTGGAAGAATTCCTCCTTCAGCATCGCCGTGACGCTTTCGGCCAACGGAGCAAAGGAAGAATGGCTCAGCATGGTTAACTGATATTTACCGTCGCGGTCAACAAACTCCGTATAAGTAAAAAAGTCAAGCCAGTTATTGACCGGCGCGTTGAAAGAGCCCAGCAGCCGATCCCCTTTGAACGCTCTACGTTCCAGGAGTTTCCTCGCTTCAAGTTTTCCCGAGTCACCGAAATAATTAACCAATAGGTAGCACATCTGCCAGCCGTGGCGCATCTCTTCGCTGTTCACCCGGATCAGCGCCTGACGATCGTATTCCGTAGGCGCTGTGTCTAGCAAGTTCTTTTGCTGTTCCACCGATGCGAACTCCGTGTCGCCCTGGTATACGATTAGATTCATTAAGGCATCGCGGATCGACTGATTTGGGATTTGGCCGATACGCTCCCATTTGCGTTGGCCTTTGAAATCCCCGAACTCAATTTCCGGGCTGTGCAACTCGCCGAGCTTGGTTTCAAACTTGTAATCACCCAACAGCTCCGCATCGTAGCCGATATCTTTTTGCCATTGGCGAAAATATTCAATCCAATCATCAAAAGTAGAGATTTTGACCATAAAGAATTCCTTTCAGTTGCCCGCCATTCGAACGATCGTTCGAATTATTTTATAACCTATTCTGATGAGGAAATCAAACCTCGGCTCAGCGATGCGTTAGCATCTCTGATGCTGAGGTTAATGGTACATCTCCAGGAGCTCCAACATGCCCAGCTCTCGCATCTGTTCGAAAAGATACTTCTTAATTTCACCCACCGTGTCCATCTGGAGAACTATTTGGGCAGCCGATTTCGCCGCTTGGTAGCTTATGGACCTAATCGTTTTCTTGATAACCGGCACGTAGAGGGAGCCCATGCTGAACTCTTCAAGCCCCATTCCCAATAGCAGCAGAGCAGAAAGCGGATCACCCGCCATTTCGCCGCACATTCCAACTCGCTTCCCTTCTTTTTTGCCGGCTTCGATTGTCGTATGCAAAGCGGACAGCACGGCGGGATGCAGTGGCTCGTACAGGTCAGCAACTCGTCGGTTGCTCCGATCGACTGCCAGTATGTATTGAATCAGGTCATTCGTGCCAATACTCAGGAAATCTACCTCCCGGAGAAAGCGATCAGCGAGCTGAACGGCAGAAGGGACTTCCACCATAATCCCGAGCTCCATCTGCCGGTCGAAGGGCGTACCTTCGTGACGAAGTTCCTCCTTCGCTTCCGCTACTAGTTCTTTGATTTTGAGTATCTCCTCTAAGCTCGATACCATGGGTATGAGCATCCTGACCCGGCCGAGGTCTCCCACCCTGAGGATCGCTCTTAGCTGGGTTTTGAAGACCTCTTCGACCTCGAGTGATATACGAATAGAGCGCCAGCCCAGAAACGGATTGGGCTCGACGCTCGGGCTCCGTATGTAAGACGGATATTTATCGGCTCCAATATCCAGGGTGCGGATGGTCACAGGTTTTTCTGCCATTCCTTCGACGACTCGTTTATATAAAGAGTATTGCTCTTCTTCACTGGGAAAATCCCGATGCGCCAGAAACGCGATCTCCGTGCGATATAGTCCCACCCCTTGGGCACCGTGCATATGCGCAAAAGCAATATCGCTTAAGAGGCCGATATTGGCATAGAGCGAGACCCGGTGGCCGTCTATGGTTTCCGCAGGTTCATCCTTTAGTTCCTCCAGCTCGCGATTAAGGGCGGCATAATCACGCACCAGCCGATCATATTCGCGCGTGATTTCCTGGCTGGGGTTGACGTAGACCACGCCGGCATTACCATCGACGACCAGGGAATCTCCCTGATGCACTGATTCCAGCAAATCTTCGATTGCCACTACGCTAGGAATCTCGAAGGATTTGGCCAGAATCGATGCATGCGTGGTCACGCCACCCGTGGCCAGTACAATGCCGCGAAATCGGTCTCCTTCAAGCATGCTGAGATCGGCCGGTGAAAGATCCTCTGCCACCAAGACGGCATCTTCGGGAATTTCAATGTGCTGAGCAGTTGCACCTGAAAGGTTCTCTAAAAGTCTCTGTGCCGCGTCTTTGACGTCTGCGGTTCGTTCGCGCAAATAGTCGTCGTCGATTTGCGCGATTGTTTGGAGGTATTGCTCGAACACGATCCGGATGGCATATTCGGCGACAACTTTTTCCTTGCGGATTTGCGCCTCGATTTCTTGAATGATCGCGGGATCTTCGAGAATGAGCCGGTACACGTCGAACATAGCCCCCTCCTCTTTTGAGATGAGACTACTCATTCGACGCTTCACGACGTTTATCTGTTCGATGCCTCTCTCGACCGCCCCGCGGAACCGCTCCATCTCGCGCTCAGGGTTTTTAGCTTTTTTCTTCTGGATGGCGCTGATTTGCATACGGGGTTCGAGAACGTAGGCGCGGCCGCGGCCAAAACCTGGAGACGCGGCGAGGCCCTTTAATCGTCCTCGCCAGCGTTGGTGCGCACCGGCTACCCGCTCCCGGCGCCGGCCCTCATAGGAGCGCAGCTTGCGCAGAGCCTCAACCATGCGTTTGTGATATTCCTTACGTTCCTCCTCTTTGCTCCGCAGCGAATCCGCCAGGCGAGCTTGAACAAGAATGCTTGAAACCTGGGCCGAAATCGTCGTCAGCAATCGTATTTCATCCCGCGAGAACTCGCGGCGGCGCGAAGTTTGAACGACCAGGACTCCCAGCGGTAGTTTCTGGTCGATGAGCGGAACGCCGAGAAAGGAGTGAAAACGTTCTTCATGGGTTTCCGGAAAGTACTTGTAACGAGGATGCTTTAGGGCATCGACGACCATCACCGGTTTCATTCTCTCGATGACCAGTCCAGTCAGACCCTCACCCGTGCCCATGGACACCTTGCCTACGGACTCCTCGTCCAATCCCATCGTTGCACGCAAGGTCAGGCGTTTGTTCTGGCGGTCGAGAATATAGATGGAGCAAACCTCGGTTTCCATCCGTTCCGCCACCGTAGCAACGATGCTATTGAGGGTCTGTTGGAGATCGCGCGAATGGCTGATCAACGTGCTGATATCTTCCAGGATGTTGAGGTGAGGATAAGACTTAACGGACTGTTTTGCGATTTTTGCCATAGACGCGGAGCTATTTGTTGATAGAGGATCTCCTTATAAAACACATAATTGACTTTTTCGCTAGGAGGAAAGAAGTCCTAGAACCCGAGGGAATAAGCTCTGCCTCGTCGTGGCTCGGGTACCAAGCCTTTGGCTACGAAACGGCCGGGGATTGTTTGCCCGCAGGAACAGGAGTCGCCTTCCAGATTGTATTCCAGAATATCATGCCATGAGCGACGAATGAGCGCCTTGCCGCACGCGGGACAGTAGGTTGTTTGGCCCTCATCGTCAAAGACATTGCCCACATAGCAGTACTTGATACCCGCGGAAAGCGCGATCTGCCGCGCGCGCGTCAATGTTGCCGCAGGAGTTTTCGGCTTGTCCGTCATTCTAAAATCTGGGTGGAACGCCGTAAAGTGAAGGGGAACACTATCTCCCAAATTCGTCAGGACCCAGTCGCAAAGTCGCCGTGTCTCGTCCGGGTCATCATTTTCGTCCGGTATCATTAGGTTGGTAATCTCAAACCAAATATCAGTCTCTTTCTTGAGCCACCTGAGCGTGTCGAGCACGGGATCTAGGTGAGAGAACGTAACCTTGTGATAGAAGCGCTCCGTGAAGGCTTTGAGATCGACATTGGCGGCATCGATATAACGATAAACGGCGGGACGTGCTTCGGGTGTGATGTAGCCGGCCGTCACCATGACGCTCTTTAACCCGTGCTCCCGAGCAAGGCGCGAGATATCGATAACGAATTCCCCCCAGATCACCGGGTCATTGTAAGTATACGCAATACTTGGAACCTGATGCCTAATTGCCAGCTGCACGATTTTTTTTGGGCTGGTGCCGAGACTATGCGCTTCGTCAAGCTTTGCCTTGCTGATGCTCCAGTTCTGGCAAAAGCGGCAGCCGAGATTGCAGCCGGCGGTGCCAAAGCTCAACACGCCGGTGCCTGGCAAAAAATGATTCAGCGGTTTTTTTTCAATGGGATCGACGGCGAAACCGGTCGATGTGCCGTAGCCGAGCGAATAAAGTTTACCGCCGACGTTCTTACGGATGTAACAGAAGCCGGCCTGGCCATCGCCCAGACGACACAAACGCGGACATAGGGTACAGAGAATCTTCCCGTCGTCTTCTCTCTGCCACCACAAGGCCTCTTTCATAGACGAACTATCGTTCTTTTTACGATGCCAGGCAAGTGGCCAATTTGCACTTCACTACATTTACAGTGCCGTGTGATATAGTGGCGTTCATGGGTCGTATCGCCGGACTGAAAGGAATGCGCCATATCGCCCTGAAGGTGAGCGACCTAGCGCGGTCTAAGAGCTTCTATCAAGATATCCTCGGCATGGATGTTGTCTGGGCACCAGACCCGCAAAATGTTTATCTTTCTTCCGGCTGCGACAATATTGCCCTCCATGAGGTGTCACAGAACTTCGCGGCGGGCGCTGCGGAACAGCAATTGGATCACCTGGGATTTGTCGTCGAAACGAGCGACCAAGTGAAAAAACTGGAAGAAATCTTCCGCACCCGCGGCGTTCGAATCATTCACCCGTTCAAGGTACACCGCGATGGCAGCGCTTCTTTTTATTGCGCCGATCCGGACGGAATCGTTATTCAGATGCTCTATGAACCCCATTTGAGCCCTCAAGAAATCGACTAAATACCACGGGAATTAAGGTCCATCGTTTGTTGAATCAACGCTAGCTATGGAGCCGGTGCTGCGCCGGAGAATACATGAGGCCGAGCAAATCATGATTTATGATTCGGAACGTGGCGATTTCAGAATCACCCTTCTTGGGGACGTGATGCCGACGCGGCGTTTGTCTGTTTTTCAAGAAGAGCGTTATCTCAAACTGAGACAAATCCTGACGGATTCAGACGCCGC
>WNFS01002051.1_pt1 | contig 15205 bp, 13 predicted proteins | sample 5400141 | NCBI WGS metagenome assembly WNFS01 (sample SAMN13153358, study PRJNA577476) | soil metagenome | isolation source: 60 cm saprolite under Madrone tree | place: USA:California | collected 2016-06-14
GGCTTCCTCGACATCTTCGTGATCCCCGGCGGGTCGAAGCTCGGCGTGTGGACGCGCATCTTCAAGCTCCTCCTCCGACTGCCCGGGTGCTGGAACGGCGTTGCTCTCTGCCACGGGCGCCACGTGCGCGTGACCGCGAACGGCCGGACCGACGAGCTCACGCTGCGCCGCCGGGCCTTGCCGCTCCTGGTCTTGCCAGAGAGCCTGGAACTTCTCAAGGCGCGGCAGACTGAGGCAGAGGTGGAGGTTGCGCCGGCGGCAATCACGGCCTGCGTCCCGCTCGTCAGCGAGTCGCGCGCCGAGGGATTTCCCCGGCGGACGTAGCCTGTACGCGCGCGGCGACCAGCACGAGCAGGCCCACGCCGATCCACACGATTTGGCGGGCGCGCCGCACGAGGCTGAAGGCGAGCCCCGCACTCGCGCCGAGACCGAGAGCGGCGAAGATGCCCGTGTAGGCTCCTTCGAGAACCCCCAGACCGCCGGGCACGAGGAACGTCGCGAAGCGCACGCCGGAGCCGAGCGTCTCGATCACGGCCGCCGTGCCTGCGCCCGCGGGAATGGCCAGGACGAAGAGCATGACCACGACCTCGAGCACGCCGAGGATCCAACCGCACAGGTGACAGGCGATCGACAGGAGGAAACGCCGCCACCGCTGACGGTAGAAGAGCCGCAGGTTGGCATCGAGACGCTCGGCATGGGAGCTCTCCGCGATGAGCCCGCTCCAGGCGAGCAGGCGGCCGACCCTGCGCACGAGGCCGGTCAGCTGTGTCGCAAGAAAGCCGCCGACCAGGAGCGCTTCGACGGCGAGCAGGACCAGCATCGCCGACCTCACCCGCGCGTTCACCGGCACCACGGTGACCACCAGGATGAGCCCGAGGAGGAGAAAGAGCGTCTGGGCGATGGTGCTGGTCGTCTTGGCGATGACGATCGACGGCACGCTCTCGTCGTACGGCACCGCCGGCCTCAGAAGCCAGACCTTCACCGCTTCCCCGCCGACTGAGCCGAGGGCCGTGACGATGTTGAGCGCCTCCCCCGCGGTGCGGGCGGCGAGCATCCGCAGGTATGGGGGCGGCTCGCCGGCAAAGGCATAGCGCCAGCCCAGCGTATCGACGGCCATGATCAGACCGTACGGGAGGCAGATCAGGACGCACTGCCACCAGGTGAGTCGGCTCAGGACCGTCAAGAGCGTATCGGTGCCGACCCGAGCGATGAGGTAGGCCAGGACTCCGACGCCGCAGACGAAGAGTGCCGCCCGCACGGCCTTCACGCGCGATTACGATACAACCGTCGTGCCAGAGCCCGATGAGTAAATCCCGCCCTCCCGCGTCGTTTCTTCCCCGATCCGGCCTCTCCTCGATTCACCAAAGCCCACTTGTTGCTCCAGTCTCTCTCATTTCGAGGTCGGACGGGACGCTGCGTGAGAAGATCCAAGCGGGTGAGCCGACCGTCACCGACGGCCAAGCAGAAGATCAAAGTGGGAGCTGGCGCAGAAGGGGCCGCGTGAGACCTGCCACCGGCCTGCTGACGCTCCTCCTTGGAGCGATCTTCTCACTCCTGGTCCCGGCGACGGCCGTCGCGCAGGAGCAGTGGCTCTCCCCCACCCTCGGCGAGATCCAGCTTCGCGCCGACGTCCGCGAAACCTACTATCCCAATGAGCGGGTGAGGCAGCAGGGCACGGAGCTCAAGATATTCGAGGAGCGCGTCGGCCTGTCCTTCCCGATCTGGCAGAACGCGAGCGACGAGCTGTCCTTCTCGGGGAGCGTGCGGTACCAGGACCTCGATACCGGAGATACCCCCGCCATCCTGCCGGGGGCGCAAGTGCAGCTCCCCGGCGACCTCTGGGAGATCAAGTTCGGGCCGACCTACCGCCACAAGTTCGAGAATGGCTGGATCGCGGGCCTGAATGTCCAAGTCGGCTCGTCGAGCAACCGGCCGTTCCACAGCATCGACGAGGTGACCGCCCGGGCCACCGCCTTCCTCCGAGTCCCGCAGGGCGAGCGCAACGCGTGGATCTTCACGCTGAACTACACCAACTTCTCGGAATACTTCAGCGGCTTTCCGGTGCCGGGGATCGACTTCCTGTATTCCCCTAACGACGATTTCACCCTTGTCTTCGGATTTCCGTTCACGTACCTCGAGTGGAAGCCGTTCGAGAAGCTGACTCTGCAGATGAGCTACACGCCGGTGCGGACGGTGAAGGCGAAGGTGACGTACGAGGTGTTCCGGCCGTTGCGTGTCTATGCCGGCTTCGACTGGGACGACGACTGGTATCTCCGCGCCGACCGTACCCGCCAGAACGACCGGCTCTTCTACTACGAGAAGCGCCTCACTGGCGGCATCCGCTTCGATCTCAGGCACGTGGGGTTCGAGGTGTCCGGCGGCTACACCTTCGACCGGTTCTACTTCGAGGCAAAGAAGTACAGCGACCGCGACAACAACCGGATCGACATCCACAGTGGCCCGTTCGTCATCGGGAAGATCAGCGTGAGGTTCTGAAGTCTCCCGTTACTTTGCGAGGTCGAGCATCTCCTGGTGGAGATCAGGAGTGGCGCTGGCGACGACCGAATCCGAGTGGATCGTCCAGGCGCGGCCGTCGATATCGGACAGGGTGCCCCCCGCTTCGGTGACGAGAAGGCTGCCCGCCCCCGCGTGAATGGCCGAGACCTGGAAGACGACGTAGGCCGAGATCCGGCCTGCGGCCAGGTACGGGAGCGCCACGGTGGTTCCCAGCGACCGGAAATCCCATCGATCCGCTCGCATTGCCGCCGCCGTGAACTGTGCGGCATGCTCGCGGCGAGCGCCCTTGGACTTGCCGTCTTCGACGACGATGGTGCGGCTCTCGTCGCTGGTGATGAGCCGGCGTCGGGCGCCGTCTTTCAGTGCCCAGGCGCCTCGGCCACGCTCCGCGACATCGATCTCGCCCGTCGATGGATCGCCGACGACGGCCGCGGTGACGTGGCCGCCCTCCACGAGCGCCAGGTTCACGCAGTACAGCGGGATTCCGGATGCATAGTTCCGCGTCCCGCAGATGGGATCGACGAGCCAGTAGGGCGAGCCATCGGCCGTCGCCTTGCCTCCACGCTCCTCGCCGATCACCGGAAAGCCAAGGGCGTCGTGCACGATGCCTCGCACCGCGTCCTCGACGGCGACATCCGTCGCCGTCACCACATCGCGCGCGCCTTTGGAGCTGATGTCCTGGGCGCCGACGCCACGCCGAGCCAGCTCGAGCGCTCGCTCGACCGCGCCCATGGCGACCACGGTTTCGCGACGGAACCCTTCAGCGAACGACGTCATCGCTGCTTAGAAGTACTTTCCCGTGAGATCGAGGCTGCTCACGCGAAGATTCTGCCACGGACAATCTCCGAAGGCCAATCCGGCACCTTGTCCCGAATGGTGGATAACTAAAAATTGGCCCGGCGAGGGTGGGTTTGGTATCAAGGAAGGAGATGGCCACCGTACTCGCCAAGGTGCCGACCGCCGACCCGAAGGCCGCCGTCTCCGCCGCGGAGATGGGCGCCCGCCAACGGGACATCTCGGTGTCCGAGTTCTTCACCAAGAACCGCCACCTGCTCGGCTTCGACAATCCGAGAAAGGCGCTCCTGACCTGCGTCAAGGAAGCCGTGGACAACGCGCTCGACGCGGCCGAGGAAGCGGGCATCCTGCCCGACGTCGCCATCACCCTGGAAGTCGCGCCGACCAACGGGACGGAGCCGCCACCTCCCAGCCAGGCGACCCGCTTCCGGGTCATCGTCACCGACAACGGCCCCGGCATCGTCCGGCAGCAGATTCCGCCGATCTTCGCCAAGCTCCTCTACGGATCGAAGTTCCACCGGCTGCGGATGAGCCGTGGGCAGCAGGGGATCGGCATTTCCGCGGCGGGCATGTACGCCCAGCTGACGACCGGCAAGCCGGTGCAGATCACCTCGCGGACCGGCGCGCGGGCCGCCGCCCACTACTTCGAAGTCCAGATCGACACCAAGAAGAACGAGCCCAGGATCTTCGAGAGCAAAAAGGTCGACTGGGAGCATCAGCGCGGCACCCAGGTGACCCTCGAGATCGAGGGACGCTACCAGAAAGGCCGCGGCTCCGTGGACGAGTTTCTCGAGCAGGTGGCCATCGCCAATCCGCACGTGAAGCTCGTCTATCATACTCCGGAGGGTGAGACCCGGGAGTATCCGCGAACGATCGACGAGCTGCCGCCCCAGCCCCGCGAGATCAAGCCGCATCCCTACGGCATCGAGTTCGGCATTCTCCTGAGGATGCTCCACGACACGAGGAGCCACTCGCTCGCGGGATTCCTCTCGGCCGATTTCAGCCGCGTCTCCTCCGCCCTCGCGGGAGAAATCTGCCGGACGGCCAAACTGTCGCCGGACGCCCGGCCGCGAAATATCCACGGCACCGAGGCCGAGACCCTCTACAAGGCCATCCAGGCGACCAAGATCATGGCGCCCCCCTCGAACTGCATCTCGCCCATCGGCGAGAAGGCGATCCTCCACGGTCTCTACAAGCAGATCAAGGGCGAGTTCTACACGGCGGTGACCCGGCCGCCGTCGGTCTACCGCGGTAACCCGTTCGTGATCGAAGCGGGCTTGGCGTTCGGGAAGGCGCCCAACCAGGCGGCGGCCGCCGCCCCGGAGGCGCCCGTGGTCCCGCTCGCGGAAGGCGAGGAGCGCGACGACGACAGCGAGCTGGCCCGTGTGATCCGCTACGCCAACCGCGTCCCACTGCTCTACCAGCAGGCGGCCTGCGCGACCTACAAGGCCGCCCTCGAGACCGCGTGGCGGAACTACGGCATCTCGCAGTCGCGGGGCGCGCTCCCGGCAGGCCCCATGGTGATCTTCGTTCACATGGCGTCGGTCTGGGTGCCGTTCACCAGCGAGTCCAAGGAAGCGATCGCCGACTACGACGAGATCCGCAAGGACATCAAGCTCGCGCTGCAGGAATGCGGGCGCCGGCTCGGGATGTTCCTGCGGCGGCGCGAGCGGGCGAAGAGCGAGTTCCGCCGGCGCAACATATTCGAGCTCTACATCGAGGAGGTCGTCGAGGCCTGCTCGCGCTTGAAGGGCGGCAAGCTTTCGAAGGAGAAGCTCAAGGCTCAGCTGGAAAAGATCGCTGCGAAGCGCACCGGCGGCGAGAAGACCGACGCGATCCTGGACCGCCAGAGCGGCCCGGAAGGCCTGCCGCACTCGATCATCGTCACAGCCGAGGGGACGGAGGGAGAGGCGCCCGTCCTGCCCGGCGCCGAGGTGGCTGCCGCCGCCCCACCCGAGGAGCCGAAGCGGGAGCCGGCCAAACCCGCACGCAGGAAAGCCAAGGGCAGGGCCAAGGCCAAAGCGAAGCCGAAACCGAAGCCGAAACCGAAGAAGACGGCCAAGCGCAAGACGAAAGCGCCCAAGCCCAAAAAGAGAAAGAAGTAACGATGGCAAAAGCGAAGGTGAAGAAGATCGGCCCGGTCGAGAAGAAGCTCATTGGCGTGGCCGACGCCGTCATCACCGCGGCCGACCGCAGCAAAGATCCCACGCTGTCGATCCCCGTGCGCAGCCTCGCCAACATCCACTTCAACGAGAAGCGCGGCATCATCGAGATGGGCAAGCGGAAGCAGGCGCGCACGCTCTTCAACGTCGGCATGGCGAAGAAGTTCATGCAGACCGTGCTGGTGGCCGACGCGCTCTCCGAGTTGCAGCGGGCCGACCTCACGACCTCGCTGCGCGAGATCTACTACCGCACCAAGCACACGATGAAGGACTCGAGCGAGAACACCTTCGACAACCAGAACGAGTCCGACCCGCTCATCGAGGACCTCGAAGTGTCGCTCGCAGCGCTACGCGAAGAGCTCCATGTGCGCGCCGAGAACGCCGGCAGCATCGTAGGACCCGTCGTCTTCGGCGACGACGGCGACCGCGTGGACTGCGCGCGCCTCGGCAAGGGCGGCTACTCGGTGCCGTCCATCGTCGAGCCCGACTTCATCGAGATCCGCCGCTGCACAGCCGACTTCATCCTGCTCGTCGAGAAGGGCACGCAGTGGAACCGGCTCTCGGAGGACAAGTTCTGGCGCCGCTACAACTGCGTCCTCCTGACCGGCAACGGCCAGCCGCCCCGCGGCGTCCGGCGCCTGGCGCGGCGCCTCCACGAGGAATACAAGATCCCCGTCTACGTCCTCGTGGACAACGACCCCTGGGGCTACTACATCTACTCGGTCGTCAAGCAGGGGTCGATCAACCTCGCGTTCGAGAGCGAGCGGATGGCGATTCCGAAAGCCAAGTTCATCGGGCTCTCCAGCGCGGACCCGGACCGCTACGGCCTGCCGCGCAACGTCGGCATCAAGCTCAACGACAAGGACATCAGCCGCGCAAAGGAGCTGATCAAGTACCGCTGGTTCCAGAAGAAGCCGTGGCAGGAAGAGATCAAGCGCATGCTCGACAACGGCCTCAAGTACGAGCTGGACGCGCTCGCCAACAAGGACTTCCGCTACCTGACCAAGACCTACCTGCCCAGGAAGCTCAAAGAAGAAGACTGGCTCGACTGATAGTCGGGGTCAGGTCTTGCATTACGACATTTGGTCTTGGCGGGGACTCGCGAAGGGCCGGAGCAATGTCGTAATGTAAGACCTGACCCCCGCGGGGCTGGTAGAATCGCGCGGAGGCGACTCCCATGCGTGTTCTGCTCGTGCACCCCGGCGCGCTCATGTACTCGGAGATCTACCTGCGGCTGGAGCCGCTCGGCCTCGAGCGCGTGGCGGCGGCGGTGCGGGCGGCCGGGCACGAGGTCCGGCTCCTCGACCTGCAGATCTTCCAGCCTCGGGACTACTTCGCCGAGTTGGACAGCTTCAAGCCGGCGGCCGTCGGCTTCTCGCTGAACTACCTCGCCAATGTCCCGCAGGTCCTGGACCTCGCGAAGGAGACCCGCCGGCGCTGGCCGCAGTGCTTCCTCTTCGCGGGCGGGCACAGCGTGTCCTTCATCGCCCCCGAGGTGCTCGACCACGCTGCGGGCGCGCTCGACTGCATCGTCCGCGGTGAGGGCGAAGTCATCACGCCCCGCCTGCTCGAAGCGATCGGCGACCGGAGGCTCGAAGACCTGCCCGGGGTCGTCACGCGGCACGGCGCGGGACCTCCGCCCACGCTGCTGGAGAACCTCGATGCCTTCCCGCCCGCCCGCGACCTCGCGCGGCACCGGCGCCGCTACTTCATCGGCGTGCTGGACCCCTGTGCCTCGGCGGAGCTCACGCGCGGATGCCCGTGGGACTGCTCGTTCTGCAGCGCGTGGACGTTCTACGGGAGGAGCTACCGCAAGGCGAGTGCCTCAGCCGCGGCCGAGGATCTCGCGCGCATCGAGGAGCCGAACGTCTTCCTGGTGGACGACGTCGCCTTCATCCATCCCGAGCACGGCTTCGCGATCGGCCAGGAGCTCGAGCGGCGCGGCGTGCGCAAGCGGTACTACCTCGAGACCCGGTGCGACGTGCTGCTCCGCCATCCGGAGGTCTTCGCGTACTGGAAGCGGCTCGGTCTCGAATACATGTTCCTCGGGGTGGAGGCGCTCGACGAGGAGGCGCTCCGGCTGCACCGCAAGCGCGTGACGCCGAGCGAGAACCTCCGGGCGCTCGAGGTCGCGCGCGCCCTCGACATCATGGTCGCCGTCAACATCATCGCCGACCCCGACTGGGACGAGCGACGATTCGCCATCGTGCGCGAGTGGGCGCTCAGCCGCCCCGAGATCGTCCACCTCACCGTCAACACGCCCTATCCGGGCACGGAGAGCTGGTTCACCGAGTCACGCCGGCTCGCCTCCCTCGATTACCGGCTCTTCGACGTGCAGCACGCGGTGTTGCCGACGCGGCTCCCGCTCCGGCGCTTCTACGAGGAGCTGGTGCGAACGCAGGCCGTGATCAACAAGAAGCACCTCGGCTGGGCCGCGCTCCGCGAGGTGGCGGGGATCGCCGGGCGCCTGTTGCTGCGGGGCCAGACCAACTTCGTGCGGAGCCTCTGGAAGTTCAGCCGCGTGTACTCGGCCGACCGGCAGTACGGTGACCACGCGCGGCCCGTCAGGTACGCGATGCGACCGCCGGCGGTGCAGCTCGCGCGACCCAAGGCGAGCGACCTCTTCGTCCACCGCGCGCGGTCCTGAGCGCACCGACGAAAGGGACGGCATCGATGCGAGAGTGGCTTGGCATCGCCGTCGGGCTCGCCGTGCTCGCCCTGCTCTACGGACGGGGCGAGACGCCGGCCGCCGAACCGCCCGCGCCCGTCACGCCGATCAAGCATGTGGTGGTGATCTTCCAGGAGAACCACTCGTTCGACGCCTACTTCGCCACCTATCCGCTCGCCATGAATCCGCCCGGCCAGCCCGCCTTCCGGCCGCGACCGGGCACGCCGTCGGTGAACGGTCTCACGCCGACCCTCATCGAGCGCAACCCGAACTTGTCGAAGCCGTTCCGCATCGATCGCACCCAGGCCTTCACCTGCGACCAGGATCACGATTACACGGCCGAGCAGCGGGCGCGCAACGGCGGCCTCATGGACCAGTTCCCGCGCTTCGACGCGCAGGGCCCGACGAACGAGCGCCAGTTCTGCCGCAAGATGCCGTCCGGTCACTGGGACACGGTCATGGGCTACTTCGACGGCAACACCGTCACCGCCTACTGGAACTACGCGCAGCACTTCGCCCTCAGCGACAACAGCTTCGCCACCATGTCCGGCCAGTCGACGCGGGGCGCGCTGAACCTCACCGCGGGCGATACCTTCGGCGTCCTGTGCGGGCCGAAGTCCTCCGTGTATGGGCCAGTGCCGGAGTGCGGCCCGCCCGCGGGGTCGACGTCGACCGCCGCCCCGACGGACGGCCAGCTCGGCACGTTCGTGGACGACACCGATCCGTACTGGGACGTCTGCTCGACGGGCCAGACGGCGGCGCTGACCGGCCGCAACATCGGTGACCTCCTGACCGCGGCCGGCGTGACGTGGGGATGGTTCCAGGGCGGGTTCACCCGCGACCGCGCGGGCGCCTGCTCGGACAGCCATCCGCTGGAGGCCTTCGATCGCGTGGTCGGGGTCGATCCCCGCACCGATCCGCTGCGGTTCCGGGACTACGTGCCCCATCACAATCCCTTTCAGTACTTCGCCACGACGGCGAACCCGCTCCACCTGCCTCCCACCTCGGTGGCCATGGTGGGCAAGACGGATCAGGCCAAGCACCTCTACGACCTCACGTGGTTCTGGAAGGCGGCCCAGGCGGGCCATCTCCCGGCCGTGTCCTTCCTGAAGGCGTCCGCCTATCAGAACGGTCATCCCGGAACCTCGAACCCGCTCGACGAGCAGGTGTTCCTGGTCGAGACGATCAACCGTCTCCAGCAGCTGCCGGAGTGGCGCAGCATGGCCGTGATCCTCGCCGCCGACGACTCCGACGGATGGTACGACCACGTGATGCCGCCCATCGTGAACCAGTCGAACACGCCGATCGACTTCCGGTGCGGCAGCCGCACCGACGGGCCAGGTGCCCGCTGCGGCTACGGCCCGCGGCTGCCGCTGCTGGTGATCTCTCCCTATGCGAAGGCGAACTACGTCAGCCACGCGCTGACCGATCAGACGTCCATCCTGCGCTTCATCGAGGACAACTGGCTCGGAGGTCAGCGGGTGAGCGCGATCTCCTTCGACCGGATCGCCGGCTCGCTCGCCGACATGTTCGACTTCTCCCGGCCCGTCATGCGACGGCTCCTGCTGGATCCCGCCACCGGCCTGCCCGCGCCACCGGCCGGCCGCGCCGCGGGCGCGGTTACCGCGCCGCGTAGACGAGATCGATGAGATGGCGGACGTGCTTGTGCTGCCAGCCGCCGCGCCCCTGGTTCATGGCATAGGCGAAGGCGACCTGCGCGTCGGGATCGGCGAACCCGAGTGAGCCGCCGGCGCCGAAGTGGCCGAACGCCCGCGGGTTGGGACCGAGCGGGCGCTCGGCCATGGTGAGCTGGAACCCGAGCCCGAAGCGCGTCGGGCGCTGCAGCACGAGGTCCTCCCCGTACACCTGCTCCGTGGCCGCGCGCCCGATGGTCTCCGGAGAGAGAACGTGAACGCCGTCCAGTTCGCCGTCACCGGCCAGCGCCGAGTAGAGTCGTGCCACCGCGCGCGCATTGCCGTGCCCGTTCGTCGACGGCACCTCCGCGGCGCGCCACGGTCGCGTGTTGACGACTCCCGTCCCGGAAATCTCCGGCGGGTTGCGATAGGCGTTGACCCGCATGAGGGGCAGGCCGGTCAGGCTCTCGGGATTCACGCTGAGCTGCCGCCGCAGCGCCTCGCCCTCGGGGCTTGCCGGCGGAGGTAGCACGTCCGCGCAGCGAGAGTCGAGCTCGGGGCCGAAGCCGATGAAGAAATCGACGCCCGCGGGACCAGCCAGGATGTCGCGCAGATAGGTTCCGAGCGTCTTGCCGGTGATTCGGCGCACCACCTCGCCGATCAGGAATCCCTGCGTGTTCACGTGATACCCATGGCCGGCCCCCGGCTCCCACCACGGGGCCTGCGCGGCGAGCGCTTCCGTCATGGCCTCCCACCGGCTCCACGTCCCCGACGGCAGCGGGCGGGCGATGGCCGGGAGCGCCGCCTGATGAGTCAAGAGATAGCGCACAGGGATCCGCGCTTTTCCCGCCTGGGCGAACTCGGGCCAGTAGCGCGCGATGGGTGCGTCGAGGTCGAGCAGGCCGGCCTCGACGAGCCGGAGGGCGCAGATGGCGGTGACCGCTTTCCCGATGGAGTAGAGGTTGACGATCGTGTCGCGTTCCCAGGGTCGCGTCCGCGCGGCGTCGGTGTGCCCCGTCCACAGGTCGACAACCGGGTGCTTGTCGACGTAGACGGCGAGGGCGGCGCCCACCTCGGAGCCGGCAGCGAGGATCTCGGAGAGCGCCGCCCGCACCCGCTCGAATCCGGGCTCGCAAAGTCCTCGAATCGTATCTGCGCTCACGGCAAGGCCCTCACGTCCTCCGCGCCGCGTATGGTACATCGACCGGCCTCCCACCGTCAGCGCGCAATGCCCTCAGCCGACGAGAAGCTCACGCTCCATGACCAGCACGTCATCGACCACCTCCGCGGGTCCGCGGAGAACGCCGTAGAGTCCCGCGTACACGATCGACGTGTCCTCGCCACGCGCGGCCGCCGCCCCCACGGCCTCGTCCAGCCGCCGACACGCCTCCTCGTATCGGCTCCGGGGATTCTCCTCCGGCAGCGCTTCGTCGAGCGATGCCGAGTACAGCAGCTCCGACCGGGCGACGTGGTGGAGGATGCGACGCAGCGGCCAGCCTCCGTCGGGCGGCAGCCAATCGAGCTCGGCCTCGGCCAGTCCGGCCGCGCGCTGGAGGAGAAGCCGCGCGGCCTGGTCGATGCGCCAGAGCCACGCCTCGAGGTCGGGCCGGGTCAGGGGCAGCCGGTCATCCGGCAGCGTCACGGTCGAGGGGACCCACCCGTCGGTCGGCGTCGGCACGACGCCGTCGTTCCGCCACGCGAGCCACTGGTCGATCTGGTTGAGGTGATCCAGGGCGTGGTCGAGCACGCGGCGGAGAGCCTTGCGCGGGGTATACGTATACCGATGGATCCCGGCGGAGACGGTGAGCGGCGCCGGCCGGGCATCGGTGAGCCGGGAGAACAGTTCGTTGGTCATGACCGACGGAACCTCGCGCGCGGCATCGTGAGCCGTGAGCCGGGCGAGGTGGCTGCGCGCGCGGCCGTGGGCGGCTTCGAGGTGGCGAACGGGATCCCGCGGCGCGGGGGCGAGCGTCCACGCGGCCACCATGCGGGCCCCCGTAGCCTGAGTGAGGATGGTCCAGGCGTCCTCGGCCGTCCCGAGCACCCGCTCCCGCGAAACGTCGAGCGCCGTACGACACTCTGCGATGTTCATGCGAAGAGCTCCGGCCACGTCGCGACGCGCCGGCCGTGCCAGGTCGGCCCTTCGCGCACGAAGGCCCACTCGGGGTTCTTCTTGACGTCGCGAAGCGCGGCACAGACCTCGTGGAACGTGGGGACGTCGGCATCCGCGCACTCGAAGTACGTCACGAAGTCGTAGCTGCCCGCGGGCGCGGGTTCGGTCTCGTGCTTGTAGGTCCGCCGCATGAGGCACGCGACCCCCGCCGCGGACGCGAGCGCGTGCCCTTCGTTCACCATCCGGCCTCTCTCGTCGTAGCGCGGCAGGAAGTACGTGTGGCGCTCCATCCAGTCCTTCGCCCACCAGTCGGCCGTCTTGCTCATGGGAACGAGGAAGGCGTTGGGCATGACCGTGCCGGGTTCCTGGAGAACCCGATGCGCGTAGGCGAAGTTGTACATGGCGTTGCCCGTGTAGAGCATCGGCCGCACGACACCGCCGAGCACGAGGGGCGTGACGCCCGGGCCGACGAGTCGCGCCACTCCGGCGCAGAACTCCGCGACCGGCGTCGCCGTGGCCGAGGCGACGTGCACCACGGCGTCGGCGTGCAGGAGCCCGTCGTCCGCGATGTCCGCGGGCGCCGCGCCGATACGACGCAGGTACGCGATCGCCTCGGCCGGGGGGCCGTCCCCGGCCGCGAATTCGTTCCGCAGCCCCAGGCTCTCGGCGAGGGCGGGCACCGCGGCGGTGGCGACGGCGCGGCGCGCGCCGTCCGGCACGCGCAGGCACACGTACGCTCCGTGACGAAGGATCTCGGCCGGTCTGACGTCGTTGGCTCTCATGGCTCCTCCTTGCCCGTACGATAGGGCCGGCGCCAGTCATGTGTCCAATGCATAGATTTTCTCGTACCCATCAGCTATGCTGATGGAAGTATGGAGCTCGACCACGTGGAGGCATTCGTGGCGATCGTGCGTCGCGGCGGGTTCACCCGCGCGGCGGCGACCCTGCACCTCTCCCAGCCCGCGATCAGCCGCCGCGTCCACCTCCTCGAGCGGGAGCTGGGCGCGCCGCTGTTCGAGCGCATCCGGAGCGGCGTGATCCTCACCGACGCCGGGCGCGCGTTTCTCCCGCACGCGGAGGCCCTGCTCGCATCCATGCGCGACGGGATCGACGCGGTGGGGGCGCTGCGCGGCGCGGATCAGGGCGCCGTCACGCTGGCCGTGGTGGGCACGCTCGCGAGCACCTCGCTGACCGCGCGCCTCCGGCGCTTTCGCGAAGACTTCCCGGGCATCGATTTGCGAGTGCGCACCGCGCTCAGCCACGAGATCAGCGAGCTGGTCCGCCGTGGCGACGCGACGCTCGGGCTCAGGTACGGGGCCGATGCGCATCCCGATCTCGTGTCCACGCCGGTCCACCACGAGCCGATGGTTCCGGTGTGCTCGGTGCACCATCGTCTCGCGCGCGCCCGCCGCGTGGACGCCACATCCCTGGCGGGCGAACGGTGGATCACGTTCCCGCTCCGGCCGGGCTCCGCGCGGGAGCCGTACACCTCCGTCCTCGAACGCGGCCTCGCCATCGTCGGCGTCAGCGCGCCCGAGATCATTCCGATCGACAGCCTCACCGCGCAGAAGCGCATGGTCGAGGCGGGCTTCGGGCTGGCGCTGCTCCAGGAGAGCAGCGTCGACGAAGAGCTTCGCGCGGGGACGCTCCACGTGTTACGGATCCCGGCCATGCGGGTCACCATCCCGGTCGTGCTGATCCATCGCCGGCGCGCCTACCTGTCCGGCGCCGTGCGGGCGCTGACGGCGATGCTCGCCGCCTGGCCGGCGCAGAGCTCGCCCAGGCGATCGGAGGGCCGGAGGCGGAGACCGGATGCTAGTCTACGGCCATGACGGACCCTTGGATCGATTCCTGTCGGGGCGGCGTGGCCGCGTGGGAGGTCGACCACGTCGGCCACTTCACGGTCGCGTACTACCATCAGCGCATCGAGGATGCCGGCTTCGCGGCTCTGGAGGCGCTCGGCCTCGGGCCGACCTATGCGCGGAGTGAAGGCCGGGACTGCCTCACCACGGACTGCTACGTGCGTTATCTCCACGAGCTGCGGGGCGGCGACATCTATCACGTCCGGAGCGGCGTCCTCGCGATCGAGGAGGAGGCGCTTGTCTTCGGCCACCGGCTCTTCGAATCCGCCTCCGGCGCCCTCTGCACGACGGTGGAGCAGCGCGTAGCCCACGTCGACGTGCAGACGGACGGGCCGATCGCCCTCGCCGCGGCCCAGCGCCGCGCGGCCGAGGCCCACCGCGTCGATTGGCAGGAGCCGCCGCCCGAGCGCCGGCCCCGGCCGCGCGGCGACGAGGGCTTCGTCGACGGGTGCCTCGACACCGTCAAGCCGTCGGAGATGAACGTCCTCGGCCGGGGCGGGCTCGCGCACTACGTTCACCGCTTCTCGGCCTCGGGCGGCCACCTCATGGCCGCCTTCGGCATGACGCCGGCCTACATGCGCGCCGAGCAGCGCGGTCTATCGACGTTCGAGTTCCAGCTCAGCGTGGTCGGTCCGCTGCGCGCCGGCGACCTCGTGCGAGTGCAGAGCGCGCTCGTTCATGTCGGCAAGTCCTCGCTCCGGCTCTTTCACCGGATGACGAACGCGCGCACGGGCGGGCCGGTCGCCACGCTCGAGCAGTCGGGCGTGCACCTCGACCGGGAGGCGCGGCGCTCGGTCCCGCTGCCCGAGGCGCTGCGCTCGAAGGCCGTGGCCATGCTCGCCCTCACCGTCGAGTGACTCTCGCTCACCGCGGCGACCGGCGTGGGCGGGGGGCGCGGCGGGCTCCGGCCGGAAGCTGGGCCCGGCGCTTCTCGATGAGCCGGCCCGTCCGGATGTTCACGGAGTAACGCGAGGGGTCGGCGATCGCGCTCCCGTGCTCCAGCACGGCGAGCCGGGCGGAGGATCGCTTGTCCGTGGCCGCCGTTCGAAGGACCAGGCGCACGAGGTCGCTCGGGGCGGGCAGGTCGGCGCCTTCGGCGACGGAGATCTGGTGCACGCCCACCAATTCGCCGGTTCGTTTGTCGTACACCACGAACGAGCGACGGAGCTTCCGATCGGGTTCGGTCATGGCGCCCCTCACGAGAGGTAGTACACGGTGCCGACCGCGTATCCCTCGGCCATTTCGGCGGAAAGCCCGAAGGTGATGAAGGTGCAGGCGGGAATCCAGATCTCGTTTCGCTCGGGCGTCGGTGTCGGATCTACCTGGATCTCGTGTCCGGGCGAATCGTAGAGGCCCCAGCGCTTGATGTATGCGCCGACGCTGCCGGCGCCCTGAGGGGTCGCGCCCTGAGACACGCCGCTCAGCGCGATGGTGGCGTGGATGCTTCGGCCACC
>WNFS01002052.1_pt1 | contig 15205 bp, 11 predicted proteins | sample 5400141 | NCBI WGS metagenome assembly WNFS01 (sample SAMN13153358, study PRJNA577476) | soil metagenome | isolation source: 60 cm saprolite under Madrone tree | place: USA:California | collected 2016-06-14
GGTTTCCAGCGCGCCAATGATCCGACTATCACTCCACCCTTCACCGTCTTCCGAGACATCGGCCTTCAATAAAATCCGCGCCTTCAACAGCCGTTGCGCCGGACTTTTTCCTTTCCGAATCAACGTTTCAAGTTGCTCGTGTTCATCCCCGCTCAACCGCACAACATATCTCTTCACAGCCTTCTCTCTTGCCGCCATAGTCCCCTCCGTCGCGCCCTTCGCGACAGAAGCGAATCATCAAATCCTTTCAAATTAGTTGAAGCGGGCGACTAGTCACCTCGACGTTGTGCGTTTTGCCCGACAGTTTCACGTAGCCATCGGGCCACTGCTCTGACGCGCTCGCCAAGCGGACGCGCTCGACCGGCATCAAACCTACAAATTGCGCAAGCACATAGGCATCGTGCAGAAATTTGAGATGCGGACGATTGAACCAATCCTCTGAATTGCAACGGTCACTTAGGGCCTTGGTTGCCCCAATGAAATCCGGCGGCGCTTGCCAAGCCGCCAGCGCGATACGCGCATCATCGCATTCGTCCCGGGTTAGGGGTGGGCCGCACTCCGGCTCGATCTCCTCCACATACGGTGGCAGCGGATCGGCGTCGCATGCCTGATCAATCCAATCGTCGAGGGCGTCGCGGGGCGCAGGATCTTTGGTCGGTCCAATCATGTGTGCAGGATGTGCCTCAATCGATGAATTGATGGTGGTCTCACCCACGACGGGCAATCACAATTGATCGATCCATTCTTTGATCTCGCCAAGGATCTGATCAAAGCTCGGTTTGGCGCCGTAGTAGAGTGCGCCACTCGCCGCAAAAGCCTCTTTGTACGTTTTGCGCGTTTCCGGATCACTGAGAATGAAGCCTTCGTTTTGCGCGATGTTGGGATTGTCACCGCCGCGAAACCTTTTCGCTTTGTGCGTTCGATAGGGCTCCGTACCAATGAAGGCCTGAACGTCCGAGCGTTGCAGCAGAGCGTAGACATCATAGTAGTGCCGCATGAAGGCAACTGGTGATTCTCCGCTTTGCTGTTGAAGGCGGAATTTCGTCGAAACCGTCTGGAGTTTTTCCACGAACGTGTATCGAAGATCATAGCAAGCGACGCCTTTGGCCCGATTGTCGATGATATCCACCCTGGCGGCCGCATAATCGTACGCCCACGAGCTGATGTCCTTCGCGGTATTCGGCGTCACGTCGTCAAAACCGACTTCGAGCAACACGCCCTCGCGCAGTCCTTCCAATTGTTTGGTCGTACTCTTGTAAAAGAGGCGAATGCCCGCGCTGAAGAAATCCCTGTTGTCAAAGGCCGTGTCGCGCTCGACTTTTTCAATACCGTCGATGCGGATCGTTGTTGCCAGCCAGTCGTAAAAATCCTTGCGACTTTGCACCTGGGTAGGCTTCCTTTGATTGCGTCCGGTCTTCACATTCCGGTCCGCTGGAGGTTCAATGCGCACATCCAGATCTTCCGAAAAACGGTTGATCGCTTGAAAGCCTTTGGACAGCGACGTCCCCCCCTTCAATTGGAACGTCAATCCCAGCTGCTGGAGACCGTAGAGGCAGTGCATGATCCAGTAGTCCTTTTCAACCAGGGCCGGATCGATGCCTTTCTCTGCTGCGACAATTCGAATTAGATCACCAAATTCACGGTGACTGTGCAGATAGTCAGCCATGAGGCGCCAAGTCCGCCGTCAACGCGGAGAAGAATTTCTTGGTCCTCACGTTCCCGTAGTCGCGCGCCGCCCGCTGCAAGCGCCGGCCATCAAACGACGGCGCTTGTTCGCGTACCCGCTCAAGTACTTCTCTCTTGCTTTCGGCGAGCCGGTCCAGGTTGTTCACCAGGTCGACCAAAAGAAACTCCGGGCTCAATGTCTTGGGAAAGGAAGGTTTCACGCGAAATTCAAACGTGCGGCCTCCAAGCGTGAAGCTGCCGTGCCGCTTGTGATTGTAGACGACTGTCTTGTCGTAGAGCTGCGTCGTGCCCACTCCGAGCATGTTGTAGGCGTTGGGAGAGGCAAGCAGAAAGCGCCGGTCCTTCAGGAAAGTCTCAACCAGCTTGTCGTCTTCCGCCGGAGCTTTCCCAAACACGGTCTGCTCTGGATACAGATAAAGCCCAGGCGCCAGCTTGGTGAGCGTTCCGTCGCTGACAAGCTGCTTGAGATGCCGGTCAACGGCCTTGGACCACTGGGCCAGGTCCTCCCGCCGATAGACGCGTCCGGGCCGCAGGTGCCTTTTGAGTTCCTGAAGCGTTGTCATCCAAACAATATAGTACGCCGCCCTCCAATTTGCAAGTACTTTCATTGAAAATTCATGCAAATAGTAATCCATTACATTGATTTTTCTACATGTTTTTCAAGAGCTAATTCTATTGACTGCCGTTGGCAGACTACCTGGAGCGCCGCTGGTTTTCTTTGATGCAACCCCGGTCATTTGAGCTGGCTGGCAAGGGCGCCGCGCCACTACAAGCCCGCCGCTGTGAACCGATCGAATGTGTCGGGTTCGTCCCGTGCGTCTTCCCACACATTGCCAACCCTTCGCATTGGCAACCGCGCTCCTGGTCTCCATTCTCCACCTCCAATGGAGGACAGGATGTTGACCCGTGACTCTCTCCGCTATCGACAACAACCCGCACGGCATTCCCAGCGGCCGGATCGGCCCCCCTTCCGGTGGTGGCGCCCCCTCATCCGGTGGTGGGGAATACTTGGCGCGATTATCTTCATCGGTCTCCTCACGCGCCAGATTGAGAATCTGGTCCGCTGGCGCGATAGGCATTCCGTTTCATTTTCCGGGGAGCAGTCTAGGCAACCTCCGGCTGTCCAAGCTGACCGCCTGTCCACGCCATCGCAGCCGTCGTCACGCCGGTGAAGCCATGACAGTACGATCCCAAGCTTGGGCCGCATGTGCTCTCTGGATGATGTTGGCGATCTCTGGGGGGTGGGCGCTTTATTTACTCGGCTCCCATTACGGGAGCTGCCGGACAGGCGGGACAGGAAAATTCGCCTGCTTCGTCATTGCCTTTTTCCACAGCTGCTGGGATGTCTTGGTTCTCGTCGTACTTACGATCGCAAAATTCATCATGTTGATTCTACCGTGAAGCAGTCCTGAGAGAACTCTACGCGAAACATTCGAGAGCACTAGCGACCCATTTCTTCGCGCCGCTCGGCCGGCGCACCTTCAAGGGGCGTGGCCCTCTGAATCCTCACCCCCGCCTCTCTTGCCTTTTTTATTGTCTGAATCGATAACTACCCCAGCGTGCGGGGACATGTGATAATGATCGAATCTGATAGGCAGTGCGGTCCGAGTGCCTCACCCACGGCGTCATGCGTTTCGACTAGTGCGGAATTGTCTACCGGTTCCCGCCTCGCGTCCGTCAATTCCTGCCGAGTTGTTCCGGTTTGCATGAGATGATTATGTCTGATCCCTTTTTTGACCATCCCATTCTTAACTCTCCCTATGTGTACCCTCGGAGGCACTGGGAGCTCGACGAACATGGTCAGCCCACGCAGCGGATTGTTGAGCACCGCCGGCGCGCGGAATTCATCACACCGATTCCTAGGCCAAAAAAGCGCAAAGGCTCCCAAAAGCAAGAGGAGATCGTGTTCGATGAAGGAAAAGGACTTTCAACCGTAAAGCAGCAATATGACGCGACCTCGATTATCAATGAACTTCGTCAGCAGGTCGATCAATGGAGGGAGCTAAAGAATCCTAGCCAATGGCAAGTGACTCCTGAGACTTCTCGTTTGTTGGAACATTGGCGGCATCACGAGTTCAGCGGTGTGCGCCCATTCTTTTGCCAGGTGGAAGCGGCAGAAACCGCTATCTGGCTGACCGAGGTCGCACCTCTGGCCGGCAAAGCAGGAAGACGCATTCTCGATCATCTTGCCAATACCAATAAGGACGCCAATCCCGAATTGATGCGTCTCGCATTGAAATTGGCCACAGGTGCGGGAAAGACGACCGTGATGGCGATGCTAATCGCTTGGCAGACGGTAAACGCGGTCCGACGGTCCAATAGCAAGAATTTCAGTCGCGGTTTTTTGGTCGTTGCCCCTGGATTGACCATCAAGGACCGTCTACGCGTTCTGCAACCCAACGATCCAGACAGCTACTACGCCACCCGGGAGTTGGTGCCCGAAGACATGCTCGAAGACGTGAACCGAGCGAAAATTGTCATCACCAATTATCATGCCTTCAAACTACGGGAGCGAATTGAACTTTCGTCCGGCGGTCGGTCGTTGCTTCAAGGCAGAGGCGAAGCGTTGAGCACTCTCGAAACCGAAGGACAAATGCTTCAGCGCGTGATGCCCGATCTTATGGGTTTAAAGCAAATTCTTGTACTCAATGACGAAGCGCATCATTGCTATCGAGAAAAGCCCGACACTGACGGGGATGAAGACCTCAAAGGCGACGAGAAAAAAGAAGCCGAGAAGAACAACGAGGCGGCTCGCGTCTGGATTTCAGGATTGGAAGCAGTGAAGCGCAAACTTGGCGTCAGCCGTGTGATCGACTTATCGGCGACCCCGTTTTTCCTAAGCGGATCAGGATATGCGGAAGGCACTTTGTTTCCATGGACCATGAGCGATTTTTCGCTGATGGACGCTATCGAATGCGGCATTGTCAAGCTTCCGCGCGTGCCGGTCGCCGACAACATTCCCGGCAACGAGATGCCGATGTTTCGCGATCTGTGGCAGCACATTCGCGCCCACATGCCGAGGAAGGGGCGAGGCAAGGCCAGCACGCTCGACCCCTTGAGCCTGCCGCCCCAATTACAGACAGCCCTCGAAGCTCTTTATGGGCACTACGAAAAAACCTATCAACTCTGGGAGAAGGCCGCGATCAGGGTGCCCCCCTGCTTCATCATTGTTTGCAATAACACGTCCACATCGAAGTTGGTGTACGACTTCATTTCCGGATTTCAGCGGGAGAACGAAGACGGCTCTACAACATTCGAAAACGGGCGGTTCACGCTGTTTCGTAACTTCGACGAACACGGCAATCCATTTCCACGTCCGAACACACTTTTGATCGATAGCGAGCAATTGGAATCGGGGGAGGCCCTCGATGACAACTTCCGGGGCATGGCCGCTGACGAGATCGAGCGCTTTCGCCGTGAAATCATCGAGCGCGGAGGCAGAGCCGCCGAGGAAATTCAGAAAGGCAAAGAACTCGATGATGTGACCCTCCTTCGGGAGGTGATGAATACGGTGGGCAAGTACGGCCAGTTGGGTGGATCGATCCGTTGCGTCGTCTCGGTATCCATGCTCACCGAAGGGTGGGACGCGAATACGGTAACCCACGTGCTCGGCATTCGCGCGTTCGGCACGCAACTCCTTTGCGAGCAGGTGATAGGACGCGCGCTTCGTCGGCAGTCTTACGACCTCAACGAGGAAGGTCTTTTCAATGTTGAATACGCCGACGTGCTGGGCATTCCCTTCGACTTCACGGCAAAGCCTGTGCCCGCACCCCCGCAGCCGCCCCGGGAAACGATCCAGGTCAAGGCCGTGCGCCCCGACCGTGATGCGCTCGAAATTCGCTTCCCCCGCATTGCCGGCTATCGCATCGAATTGCCAGAGGAACGGCTAACAGCCGAGTTCAACGACGATTCTGTACTGGAACTCACACCCGATCTCGTCGGCGCAACCGAGACGCAAAACTCTGGTATCATTGGTGAAAAGGTAGACCTCAATCTCGTACATACAGGTGACGTACGCCCCTCGCAGGTCTTGTACGAGCTGACATCCTACCTTGTGCTCAACAAATGGCGTGACCCGGGCGAAGACCCCAAGCTCCATCTCTTCGGCCAGCTCAAGCGCATCGCCAAGCAGTGGCTCGACACCTATCTCATTTGCAAGGGTGGCACTTATCCCGCCCAACTAAATACAAGATGCTCGCGGACATGGCCTGCAACAAGATCACCGCAGGCATCACGCGGGCATTTATCGGGCAGCGCCCGATCAAAGCCGAGCTTGATCCCTACAATCCTGTTGGTTCCACCGCTAACGTTCGGTTCAACACATCAAAGACCGATCGTTGGGAGACAAGCTCCAAGCACTGCCACATCAACTGGGTCGTCCTTGATAGTGACTGGGAAGCTGAATTCTGTCGGGTCGCAGAGTCACATCCGAAGGTGCGCTCCTACGTAAAAAATCACAATCTCGGCTTTGAAGTACCCTACCGCTACGGGTCTGAGACGCGGAGATACCGGCCTGATTTCATTGTGTGCATAGACGACGGCCACGGCGATCACGACCTCTTACATATGGTCGTCGAGATCAAGGGGTACCGACGCCAGGACGCCAAGGAGAAGAAAGCAACGATGGAGTCCTATTGGATACCGGGCGTCAACCACTTGAAGAGCTACGGCCGCTGGGCTTTTGCTGAATTCGGCGATGTCTATTTAATTCAATCCGATTTTAAGGCAAAAGTCGAAAGTGAATTTAATAAGATGATTGACTCAGCAGTGAAGTAGGGAGGCTCACAAGAAACCGCCAATGGCCAAAAAATCCGTTACAGCCAAAACCGTAGCAACGCTCAAGCACGACGCTGCCAAGCGGAAGAACATTCCAACGGCGGAGTTCCAGTCTGTTCTGAAGCAAGAGCAACAGAATCCCGTTCGTGTTGCGTACGAGCGCCGCAACCGCGATCTCGATCCGCAACTTGTCTGGCGCGGCAAGGATGAGCAGGACTGGAGCGATCTCGTCGTCCATGCTCCCCCTCTTTACATTCAAGAGAAGGTGCAGCCAAATGCACTGATTGACGATTTGCTGCGCGAAAGCAAGGAGCGAGAGCACGACGCGGGAAGGATCACGGCCGACCTCTTCGCCGATTTCAACGGCATTCCCAAGGACGTGGACAAGACCGAGTTCTATCAACACGACCAGAACTGGTCGAACCGCATGATCCTAGGTGATTCCCTTCAAGTGATGGCCAGCATGGCCGAGCGCGAAGGCCTGCGGGGCAAGGTGCAGTGCATCTACTTCGACCCACCTTATGGCATCAAGTTCAACAGTAATTTCCAATGGTCCACGACCAGCCGAACCGTTGAGGACGGCAGGCGAGATCAAATAACTCGCGAGCCCGAGCAGGTTAAGGCCTTCCGTGACACCTGGCGGGATGGTGTCCACAGCTACTTAACCTACCTCCGTGACCGTCTCACAGTCGCCCGCGACCTGCTCGCCCATTCCGGTTCGATTTTTGTTCAGATTGGCGACGAAAACGTGCATCGCGTGCGAGCCGTCCTGGACGAAATCTTCGGTCAGGCCAACTTCGTCACAGAGATATTGGTCAAAAAGAAGGGTAGTCAGAAAGGCGGGACGCTCGATCCGGTCAATGACTTTATTCTTTGGTACGGAAGGAATGAAAAGACATCCGGTCAGATAAAGATTCGGCCAATTTTTGAAATTCGGGAAGACACGGAAGTTCTCGAAGATTTTCCATATGCGGAACTGCCAAACGGACGTAGGGTAAGAATTAGCGAATTGAGTGAGGAGGATGCTCAACCGTACCTTCGCGAATTTTCCTTATTTCAGATGCGTTATCCCCATGCCAAGCTTTTTGCAGCGAATCCCTTGAAGAGTGGAGGCTACCGGCGACAGCAGTCCCAGGATTTTCTATTTCAAGGCAAGAGTTTTCCCATCAAGCCAGGCCAATGTTGGAAGCACACCGTTACCGAGGACGATGGCAGCACTCCGGGGATGGTTCGCCTTGCCATGGCTGATCGTCTCTACCCTCAGAAAACAGACGTCCGATTTATCCGTCACTCCCCGATACCATCCATTCGCGAAATTTCGAACTGGTGGGATGGATTTGGCGGCGCGCCCAATCAAATCTACGTCGTGCAAACAAATGAACGCGTCATCGAAAGATTGCTTCTGATGGCGTCCGATCCAGGCGATCTTGTGCTCGACCCGACTTGCGGTTCAGGCACCACAGCGACCGTGGCAGAGCAATGGGGCCGACGTTGGATTACTATAGATACGTCCCGTGTGGCATTGGCTCTGGCCAGATCTCGAATTATGGGAGCCCGATATCCTTTTTATCTGCTGCTAGATTCACGCGACGGCCAGCAAAAAGTAGCAGAAATTACCCGCACAGCGCCAAGTTCGCGCCCTGTGCATGAAAGCATTCGCCATGGATTCGTTTATGAAAGGGCTACGAACATAACATCAGGTGCAATTGCCAATAACTCGGAGATCGAAGTCATTTGGGAGCGTTGGCAGGACAAGCTGGGGCCGCTGCGCCAGAACCTCAATGCCGCGCTCAAGAAGCAATGGCAGGAGTGGGAAATCCCTCGCGAAGCTAGCGACGATTGGCCGGCCGCCATCAAGAAATTACATGCCGAATGGTGGGAAATGCGCTTCTCCCGGCAGAAGGAGATCGACGCATCTATCGCCGCCAAGGCGGACCCAGTCTACCTTTACGACAAGCCATATGCGGACAACAAAAAAGTCCGCGTCGCCGGCCCGTTTACCGTCGAGAGCCTTTCACCCCACCGCGTACTGGGCGTCGATGAGAACGATGAACTCATCGATCCGCTTAAGGAGGCCAGCGCTGAATTTGGGGCGAAGCAGTCCTTTTCGCAGATGATCCTGGAGAACCTAAAAACGGCCGGCGTGCAGCAGGCGCACAAAGATGACAAAATCACGTTCACAGCGCTCATTCCCTGGCCGGGCGATCTTGTCTGCGCGGAGGGCCGCTATCTTGAGGGCGACAAGGAAAAACGCGCCGCCATTTTCATCGGGCCGGAGTTCGGCACCGTCCAGCGTCAAGATTTGGTGGTTGCTGCCCGTGAGGCTGGCGATGCAGATTTTGACGTTCTTATCACTTGTGCGTTCAACTACGAGGCCCACACAACCGAGTTCAACAAGCTGGGCCGGATTCCTGTGCTCAAAGCGAGGATGAATGCCGACCTCCATATGTCAGAAGACCTGAAGAACACGGGCAAAGGCAATCTTTTCGTCGTCTTTGGCGAGCCGGATATTTCCGTGGTGCCACAGAAAGACGGTAGGATATGCGTCAAGGTCAACGGCGTCGATGTCTTTCATCCGAACACCGGTGAAGTTCGCAGCGACGGAGCGGAGGGCATCGCCTGCTGGTTTATCGACACCGATTACAACGAAGAAAGCTTCTTCGTTCGGCACGCGTATTTTCTCGGCGCCAATAATCCGTACAACGCCTTGAAGACCACGCTGAAGGCGGAGATTGACGCCGATGCCTGGGCGACGCTCAACAGCGACACCTCGCGGCCGTTCACGAAACCGAAATCAGGTCGTATCGCGGTGAAGGTCATCAACCATCTCGGCGACGAGGTGATGAAGGTGTTCAGGGTCTAGCATGGAATTTCGCATCGCGGACACGTTCACTGATAGCCTTGCTCGCCTGACCGGCGAGGAGCAGAAAGCGGTCAAAACGACAGCGTTCGACTTGCAACTGAATCCCGCTAACCCCGGTATGAGCTTTCACAAGCTCGACAAGGCGAAGGACAAAAACTTTTGGTCTGTGCGCGTTGGCAGCGACATTCGGCTGATTGTCCACAAGACCCAAGGCAGCCTGCTTCTTTGTTATGTGGATCACCATGACAAAGCTTATGAATGGGCCGAGCGGCGCAAGTTGCAAACGCACCCGAAGACCGGTGCGGCTCAACTAATCGAAATTCGGGAGACCGTCCAGGAAGTCGTAGTGCCAGTCTATGTGCAAAGCGAACTCCCGTTAGCACCAAAACCTCGCTTGTTTGCCGATGTATCTGACGATCAGCTCTTAAGCTACGGAGTCCCACCCGAATGGTTGACCGATGTCCATCAGGCTAACGAGGACAGCCTGTTACCATTGGCGGACCACCTTCCGGCGGAGGCCGCCGAGGCGCTGCTTGAACTGGCAACAGGCGGCAAGCCCCGTGCACCTCTACCAATCCCATCGGTGGCAAGCCCGTTCGATCACCCTGACGCGCAACGGCGGTTCCGGGTGATGAAAAACGTCGAGGAGTTGGAACGTGCCCTCGACTATCCATGGGACAAGTGGACGGTTTTCCTCCACCCCGACCAGCGCGAGCTGGTAGAGCGCAGCTATGCCGGCCCGGCGCGCGTTTCCGGCTCCGCAGGAACAGGGAAGACCATCGTAGCCGTGCATCGCGCAGTCTACCTGACACGCACGAAACCCGACGCCAGAATCCTTCTCACAACGTTCTCGCGCGTTTTGGCTAATGCTTTACGCACGAAGGTTAGACGGCTCATCGCCAACGACCCGCGTCTCGCCGAGCGGCTCGAAGTGCATTCTATCGAGGCTGTTGGAGAACGGCTCTATAGAATTCATTTCGGCCAACCCAATATTGCACCACGAAACGTGATCGTTGAATTGCTTGCCGCCTCTGCCAATGCCGTCGCTAATCATAAATTCACCCTGCGTTTTTTGCTTGCCGAGTGGGAGCAGGTCGTCGACGCATGGCAATTGGACTCGTGGGAGTCCTATCGCGATGTTGTCCGGCTGGGTCGTAAGACACGGCTTCCGGAGCCGCAACGCAGGACCCTATGGTCAATTTTTGAAAGCATGCGCGCAGCACTCGGATCGCGGAACATGATCACGAGTTCTGCGATGTTTACGAGACTGGCTACGGCGATAGCCAAAAGCAAATCGCCGCCATTCGATTCCGTGGTAGTTGACGAGGCGCAGGATTTTGGTATTTCGCATCTGCGGTTCCTCTCGGCGATCGGCGCCAATCGCCCGGACGCGCTCTTTTTTGCTGGCGATCTTGGTCAGCGAATCTTCCAACAGCCTTTCTCATGGCTGGCCATGGGGGTGGATGTCCGCGGGCGCTCCCGGACTCTTCGCGTCAATTACCGCACATCGCATCAGATTCGTATGCGGGCGGACCGTCTACTTGCGCCCAAGCTATCGGATATCGACGCGAACGAAGAGGAACGCGACGATACGATCTCGGTCTTTAACGGCCCCGTGCCGGACATCCGAAAATTCGGTACACGACAACAAGAGATCGGCGCAGTAAACAATTGGATCTCTGCCCGCGCCAAGGAAGGGGTTGCGGCTCACGAGCTAGCGATTTTTGTCCGTTCGGCGGCCGAATTGCTGCGGGCCCGTGAGGCTGCCAAGAACTCTGGCCTGCCGTTCAAGATTCTGGATGAAAATGTCGAGACGACAGGCGGCTATGTGTCGATTGCCACCATGCACTTGGCGAAGGGTCTGGAATTTCGTGCCGTGGTGGTCATGGCCTGTGACGATGAAGTGATCCCGTTGCAGGAACGCATTGAGTCGGTTGGTGATGATGCCGACTTGCAAGAAGTCTATGACACCGAACGGCACCTGCTCTACGTCGCATGTACGAGGGCACGAGACCATTTGCTCGTGACATCTGTCGAACCAGCGTCGGAATTTCTTGACGATTTGACGGCCTGAGTCCGGGACTCAGGTTCTTTGAAGCAAGTTTTATCCCGCCACCTGCTTCGATTACGCCGCCCCCAAAGCAGGCAATACGATCCCAATGAAGACGACGTGAATTCCTCGGTTGCCCGTGACGCGCACATTCTTCTCACTAAGCCTAAATTTGCAGCCTTTCAAAGCGTGCAGGCCGATTGGTGCCCAATACCACCTACGCGGTGGCCCAGGTCCGCCGATACCACTAATTGTTGCGGCTGTTCTTGTCTTGTTCTACATCATGCTTCTACTTCCACTTTTTTGCAGGCTGCGCCGCTTTCGTTAAGCAGATCGACTCCTGGAGGGCCATGAACGATGGATCGAACCCCGCGCACGCAAGAGGCGCCAGAACCGCACGACCTTGACGGCTGGCGGCAGGCCATCATTCAAGGTTCGCTTCCGACCTTCCGCCTTGAAGCGATCGTGGCAGCCCTACAAGACCTCGGCCCGCTTGCGGATCCCAAGGTTCGAAATCCGCTGGCGAAACACCTTTCGGACGCCATGACGCACCTACTGCGGAGGCTGGTCGGTACAAATCACCCAAACCAGGGTGACGAAATTATCTACCGCGTCCACGGCGAGCTCTTTGCGGCACTGCTCAAGCCCGACTCCTCCGACGGCAAAGCGCTGCGCGAAGCGTTTACGCCGCGCGTGTCGTTTCGCATCATGGACGCCATCGTCGCGGAACGCCGGCATTCGCGAATACCCGCCGAAGGCAAGATCAAGAGAGCCGTGAAAGGGCGGATGATTGATGACATCGTGCAGATCGTTTCAAGCCAGGATCCGGTGGAAGCGGCGAACCATTCCGACGCCGATGAGGATGCCTCGCCCCCAAGCGCTAACCGCGATCTTTCTCTTCTGGACAGGGCGCGAGATCTAGACCAGTGCATCGATATTGTAAGTTTCATGAAGGCGGTGCCTGACGAGCGGAAGCGTCTCGCCTTCTACCTCTACATGGACGACGTGCCTTACGGGTCGACACGCGGCTATTCCATCGCGCGAGCCCTCGGCGTCAGCGCCAAGACCGCCAAGCAATGGGTCAAGGAAGTCCGGCAGATTCTGCAGCTCGACCCCGAGATTCAAGAACTTCGAAAAGCGAGCCTGGGAGACCACTCATGAACCAACACAATCGAAAGGAAGACCGGGACGAGGTGTTGTTCGCGTTTCATCAGGCGTGCGAGCGCCCGACCGCCGAACAGATCATCGCCTGGACGGATCGATATCCCGAGTTTGCCGAAGATATCCGATCGCACGCCGCCATCAGGAGGGATTGGGCCGCGAGCGAACACCTGCATGACGTCGAGGCTGATGAGACGATGCTTGCGCGCACATACAGCAATGCTTTGAACGCGCTGTACGACGCCCAGACCAAGACTGCGTCGGCACACGCTGCAAAAAATTTCCATCAAATGCTCAACGAGCGTGGCAAGGAGGTTTATCAGCTTGCCGGCGAGCTTGATATCGCGCGCAGCGTCCTCGCCGACCTCTTCAACGGCTGGATGCTTGCGCCAGTCCGACAGCGTCTTGTCGAAGCGGTTGCGTCGTCGCTTGGGATCACGCACGCCCGGTTTGACGATGCTCTGACATTCGCACTGCAAACCCCTCGCTTCGGCCACGCCAAAGCGAACGGTGCTCCGACCGTGACGCCGCGCCCCTGCGATGAAATCATTCGGGACAGCAACATGTCGCCGGAGCGAAAGCGCTATTGGCTTGAGGAGGACTGAGCAGCGTGGACACCTGGGCCGACATTCGCCGCAAAGCACGCGCATGTCATCAAGAGGCGCTGGCGACTGCGAAAGGCGACCGGCGCGCTTCGAGCATCATCGCCGCGGCACTCAAGAACGACAATCTGGACCCTCGCCCTTATTCTTTCGCTCCCGGCACGTTAGGATCGCTCGACCGATCGGCGCGGCTAGTCAACGTCGCCAAAGGTCTCGATCCGGTCGAGGAGCGCGTCGTGATTGCCCACGAGATCGGGCATTTCCGCCTCCATCGCGATCCCCACAACGAGGTGACGGCCCGGCCTCCCGGACTCGGCGGTGATCCGGTCGATAGCGGTGCGGGTCGGGTCGAAGGCTATTCGCCGCGCGAGCGCAAGGAGGTTCAGGCCGACGTCTTTGCGGGCGAACTTCTATGCCCGTCCGACTGGCTGCGCGAGGAATTTCTCGTCCGCGGCAAGCGTCCCGCTCAGATCGCGGCTGAACTCGACTTGCCGCCCACCCTCGTTATGAACCAAATGATCCGGGCGCTTCTTCTACCGCCGCTTCGCGACGTAACGCCCGAACCCGCCGGCGTCGATCAAGAACTGGATGAAAGCCAGAAGGCAGCCGTCCTGTGGGACCAGGGACCGCTGTTAGTCGATGCCGCGCCTGGCACCGGCAAGACCCGGACTCTCGTGCGCCGGATCAAGCATCTTCTCGACAAGGGCTCGATGTCCAGCAACTTTTTCGCCTTGACGTTTTCCAACAAGGCGGCCGAAGAAATGCGCGAGCGCTTGTCGGCGATGAATGCCGACGCCGCCATCGAGATGTGGGTCGGCACGTTCCACGCCTTTGGCCTCGAACTGGTCACCAAATGGCCTGCCAGCCTCGGTCGGACCAATCAAGTCCGCGTCCTCGACCAGACCGGCTCGCTTGCGGTGCTCGAAGCGAACCTCGAAAAGCTGCCGTTGCGCCATTTTCAGAATCTGTACGAGCCCGCCTACGAGCTTGTTCCGGTTCTGCGTGCGATTTCACGCTGCAAGGATGAGCTTATCTCCCCCGCCGACTATCAGGCCGCCGCCGATGCCGCTGCGGCGGCCGCCGTGACCGATCACGAACACGAGACCGTCGAAAAGCTCCGGGAAATCGCCGAAATCTACCGGATTTACGAAACTCTGCTCGTCGAAAACAATGCGGTTGATTTTGGCGATCTCGTCGCGCTCGCCGTACGACTGGTCCGCGATCACCCGGACGTCAAGACCTATCTCAGCCGTTTCAAGCACATCCTCGTCGATGAATTTCAAGACGTGAATGCGGCGAGCGACGCGTTGCTAAAGGCCATCGCGCAGACAGGAGCAGTCGATATTTGGGTTGTCGCCGATCAGCGCCAATCCATCTATCGCTTCCGCGGCGCCGAGCCGTCGAATGTCGCAAAGTTCACCACGAACTTTGGAGGCAAGCGCCACGCGCTCGCCAACAATTACCGGTCCTTCGCGCCAGCGGTCCGCAGTTTCCAGGGATTTTCCGCGACGATGAGCGCCGGCAGCGTTGCCGGAGCATGGAAACCCATGCGCGGAAACGGGGGTCAGGTGACACTTACCATTGCACCGACTCTCGCCGCGGAAGGGGAAGCGATCCGGGACGCTATCGAAAGGCTGCGCAGCTGTGGTGTCCCTTACGCCGCCCAGGTCATTCTCGCGCGTTCCCACCTTACGCTCGCCCGCATCACTGGCGTGCTGGAGCAGCTCGGCGTTCCCCTCCTTTACCTCGGCGATCTTTTCGAGCGCAGCGAGATACGCGACCTTCTGTCCCTCGTCGCACTTGACGCCGAGTATGGTGGCGTCGGCCTCCCTCGCGTTGCCGCCCTGCCGGAATACGGAGTCCCGCGGGACGACGCGCTCGCCGTTCTGCGCTGGAGAGAGGCGAGCCGGGTCACCGTCTTCGAGGCATTATTAATCAGTACATAAGTAGGTAGACACTATGCGGCGTATTTGAGGGAAGGCTTGTGGAAGAAGGATCGAACTTTTTCAGGGTTGCGCTGTAGGGACAGCATTGATGATTTTACCTTGGTCTTGAAATCGTCGAGAC
>WNFS01006205.1_pt1 | contig 15202 bp, 17 predicted proteins | sample 5400141 | NCBI WGS metagenome assembly WNFS01 (sample SAMN13153358, study PRJNA577476) | soil metagenome | isolation source: 60 cm saprolite under Madrone tree | place: USA:California | collected 2016-06-14
CTCGGTAGGCTGAGCCGAAAGGCCGACCAACAGGAGCAGGCCCGTGAACATCTGACGACGGCGATGACAATGTACCGAGAGATGGCCATGCTCAAATGGGTGGACCGGGCGGAGGCGGAGATGCGGGAATTGACATGAAATCGTTGCGCACATTGCCATCTTCTGTGTCTAGCCGGTGCCGGGTGTTGCTCTTACTCGGTGGTTTTTGGAAGCCGTGCTGGGAACCGCCGCGCCGAGGTCGATCGGACGGTTTGTCGGTATACTGGGATTCGCTTCATCGCATCCGTGCGCAAAGCCCGTGAATGGTGACAAACGACTACGAGGCGGTCTGTGCGCCCTTATGCGCGAGTGAATCTCACGCAACTTGGTAACGAAATGAGCCACACCATGAAGAGGTGGGTGGGAGATTCTCTGTTCTTCTTCCTGTGTATCATCGCACTGCTGCCTTTTATCGCGGGCACGCCGCTCGCGAGCGCGCAGAAGGCAAGTGCGAGCAAAGGGACAGTATCCGTGTTTTACGCCGGTTCGCTTGTACACCTGATGGAGCGGGACGTGGGGCCAGCATTCAGTCGCGCGACCGGCTACACGTACCAAGGCGAAGGCAGGGGCTCCGTAGCCCTGGCCAACATCATCAAAGACAAATTGCGGGCGCCGGACGTCTTCATTAGTGCTGACCCACGCGTGAATGATTTGCTCACAGGGCCGGAGAACGCGAATCTAGTTCGTTGGTATGCAGGCATCTTCCGCAACGAAATGGTTGTGGCATATAACCCAAAGAGCCGCTTTGCTGGAGAACTGGAGGATGCAAAGACCGGGAAACTTCCCGTCTACGAAGTCCTCCAGCGCAAGGGATTCCGGCTGGGCCGCACCGACTCCAAACTGGATCCCAAAGGTTACCGGACGCTGTTTTTGTTTGACCTGGCCGAACGGTACTATCGAGAGGCCAATCTGGCGCAGAAGGTTCTGGGTGGCCCGGACAATCCCACGCAAATCTTTCCGGAAGAGCAGTTACTCGTACGTCTCGAGACCGGGCAGCTGGACGCAGGGATCTTCTACCGCAATGAGGCGGCGGAGCGCCGCCTCCCCTACGTGACATTCCCTCGGGAGCTTAACCTCAGCGACCCAGCTCTCGATCCACAGTACGCGACGGCGACATATGTCGATCCGAGAGGCAGGACATACCGCGGTAGCGCCATCGTCTATACCGTGACGATCCTGGAGACGTCCCCCAACCGCGAGGGGGCCATCGCGTTCGTCAGCTTTCTCCTTTCGCCTCAGGGGCGCGAGATATTGCAGGAACATGGGCTTCCCCTCATTCGACCAATCCTCTATGGTGACAAGAACGCGGTGCCTCCTGGGCTCCAGGGCGCACTGGAAAGAATCGACACGCGGTGAAGAAACGTGGTCAAGGGGTTCCGCCAGCCTTCCTGGTGCTCAGCGGGGTCTTGCTTGGCTATCTGCTATTACCCGTGGTGGGCCTCTTGCCGCGCTTGTACGTTGTCCCGAGCAAGGACTGGCTCCAACCCGAGGTGCTCGCGGCCGTTGCGGTGTCCGTCGAGACAGCAACCGTCGCGGTCCTCCTGTTGGCGCTGTTCGGCATACCTCTTGCGTACCTCCTAGCCCGTCGCGATTTCCCGGGAAAGGGCCTGGTCAACCTGCTGGTTTACCTCCCTCTTGCGGTCCCACCTGTCGTTTCGGGCATCCTACTTCTCCTAGTCTTTGGCCCCTATGCACCGATAGGGGCTTGGTTGGCAGACCTTGGCATGCCTTTGACCGATAACCTACCGGCCATCGTCGCGGCCCAGACGTTCGTCGCCAGTCCCTTTTTGATCGTCGCGGCGCGCTCTGCTTTCGAATCGGTGGACAAACAGCTCGAGCAAGCCGCAGCCACACTCGGCGACTGGCCTTGGGTCATTTTCCGTCGAGTCACCCTTCCGCTGACCTGGCCGGCCATTCTTGCCGGTCTGACCCTTTCTTGGGTGCGGGCCCTTGGGGAATTCGGTGCGACGATCGTGCTCGCCTACCACCCCTACTCACTGCCAGTGTTGGCATGGGTCCGGTTTTCTGGCTCCGGACTCGACAGCACGCTCCCGTTGGTGCTGCTGTTGTTCGTCGTCGCGGCGATCGGGCTTGCTCTGTCTCAGTTGCTGGCCCGTTCCGCTTGGCACTGATCGACGGTCGAGTGCAACCGGGAAGTTTCCAATTCACGTCTCACGAGGTGAGAGCCCTGGATGGCGGGCCAGCAGTTTCACCTCGACGTTGCCCAATGAGCCGAGAATGCTTTGCGCAACGTTCGAGCTGGGCTTCGTGCCGACGGCTATAGCGACGGGTGCCCATGCAGCGGGCCGAATCGACGATATGGTCCCTCGAGGACATGAGGTCGTTGCGACGCGCCGAAGCCCGACAAAGTCGCGAGGAGCCGACGATCGACGCGGCTGCCGGCTCGGGCTAGCACGCGCCCTCTCATGATGCCACTCCGGAGCCTCATCGTTCTTGCGGTTGCTGCAGTCTTAGCGGCGCTGGTCGGGTGGGCCATTGTCGTACTGGTCCGGTCGCGGCCGGAGTCTGCAACTGCGCGGGCTTCGCTCCTCGGCTCTATCATCGTCCTAATAGCGATCATCTTGTGGATGATCTTCGTTCTTCCGGCATACTGGGACTGAATTCAAGACGGGCGCTGACTCCAGACCCCCCTCGCAGTTGCGACCTTTAAGCAGAGAGAGAAACGAGCCGGGCCCGCGAGGTCTCCTGGTAGACATATCCTATCCAGGGGGATAGGATTAAGAACGATGAGCGACCCTCGCCATCGATCTCACCCGGACATCCTCAAGCGCCTGCGCCGCGCCACCGGCCATTTGCAAAAGGTCATTGTCATGATCGAGGGAGGCCGCCCCTGCCTCGATCTGGCGCAGCAACTGCACGCCGTCGAAAGCGCCATCCGCGAGGCGAAGAAGACGCTTGTTCACGATCACCTTGATCACTGCCTGGACGCCGCTATGGGGCCAGCCAGCCGGAAGACACGCGCGCCCATCGACGAGTTCAAGGCAATAACGAAATACCTGTGAGGATAGGAATGCTTCGAGCTGCTCTCGTCTGGCTCGGCTTCGCCCAACCTGACAAATCCAACTCGGGAGCAGGCCATGGCCATGGTCACAGCGAAACAGGCGAGCACGGCCATACCCACGGCGTAATCGATCCAACGATTGCGACGACGGCCCGAGGAATCTGGGCGATCAAATGGTCATTCGTCGTTCTGGCGATTACTGCCGTCCTGCAGCTTGGTGTCGTCTTCGTCTCGGGAAGCGTTGCGCTGTTGGCGGACACGATCCACAACGTGGGGGATGCCGTGACAGCGATACCACTCTGGATCGCGTTCCAGCTCGTACGGCGGAAGCCCTCCGCTCGGTTTACCTACGGACTTGGGAAAGCTGAGGATTTAGCGGGGGTCACGATCGTAGCGATCATTCTCGCTAGTGCCATCGTGGCTCTGTACGAGGCCGTCGACCGACTGTTGCATCCGCAGACGATTAATATGTTGGGGGCTGTCGCAGTTGCGGGCTTCATTGGTTTCATCGGCAATGAAGTGGTTGCGGTATATCGCATCCGTGTTGGTCGCGAGATTGAGAGCGCAGCCCTCATTGCGGACGGCTACCATGCCAGAACTGACGGGTTTACCAGCCTTGCGGTGGTACTTGGCGCGGCAGGGGTGTGGCTCGGCTACCCGCTTGCCGACCCCATCGTCGGTCTACTCATTACTCTCACGATCTTCGGCATCGTCTGGCAGTCGGCAAAGGCCGTGCTTACGCGCATGCTCGACGGTGTGGAACCCGCCATGATCGATGAAATCAGGCATGCGGCGGAGCATGTGGGCGCGGTGAAGGAAGTCCGCAATGTCCGGGCGCGCTGGCTTGGGCACCGCCTGACGACGGAAATGGATGTAGCGGTAGCCAATGGCACAACGGTGGAGGAGGCGGACGCGATCTCCGCCGAGGTGGAAGCCATGGTCGCCGACCACGTCCCGGCTCTGGCCTCCGCCCATGTCCGGGTGCGCGCTTTAGAGGGTGCAACTCCTTCGAGTCTGCCGATCCATGGCGGTCATCATCACGCGCCCGCGCCAATTGCGATCAAGGGCGCGCGCATTGATGGCGTACTTGAAATCGTCGATACGCCCGACGGTGAGCGCATGCGGTTGACGGCCGCGCGATTGCCCGACGGCGCAAGAGTATCCGTCGTAATTGCCCGCCCGGAAGGCGACGAAACTCTGCCCTTGGCCGCACGGGAGGGAGAACCCGGGATTTTGATGAGTGTCAGCGCTCCCGCCGAGCCACACGAGTTCAATGCCCGGCTGATTTTGAACGTTGGAGACCACGAAGACGATTTCCCTTTCCGCATGGTCGAACCCATCGGTCACGCACATGCATAAGGGATCGTCTCATGCCCATTTGCGTACACGCAAAATGTGAACGCGTGGTTCTGCTAGTCCTTCGGTCGACTACTAACAAATCTAAGCTGGAACCGAAGGAGAATTGCTTCCGATTCCCCAAGCGGATTCCTAAACTGCCCAGTCGTTACTTCAAATCTTGCAATCGACGGCCCAAGGGGCCTCTCAGCTTTGGTCCAAATTCAACACCGTGAATGCTTCCGCCAGTGCCAGGGCGACGGGCGCTCCAAGCGTCCCGGCACCTGACCGCCAACGCTCCGCGAGCAACGCGGGATCGACCACCTGGCTTTGGTGCGTCACTGCCATGATCGACCCCTCGCCGGGCGGTTCCACAATTCGAGGTCGACCTAGCTGGGAATCGGGCAACGTGTCCCTCCTTCTGACTTCGCCCTATTGCTTCACTAACATAGAATCGGCGGGATGAGGCCACGGAAGTGATCAAGGTCGTCGGCGATCTACGCGGACCAGCACTCGCATCGGTGCAGGGACTCAGGCAATATAGTCTGAAACCACAATGACGACGCCGATCAGGGCGGTGCCAGACTCGGTTGCTCGCTGGATCTCGCGCATGTGGTGTTTGCGCTGGGTTGATGCCGGCGTTGCCTGGGTTGGCCTCTGGGGCGGGTTCAGCTGGGTCCTGGGATCGACATCGGCGAGCCACGCGGCCGTCCCGTCGCTGACGTTCCTGTGCCTCGGCATCCTGATTCGTCCGATCCGCTCATCTTGGCGCCCGATCAGTGGCTGGGTGGGTCTTGCGATGAGCCGGGGTTTGCGTCCCGGCGACCGCGCCTGGTACGTGCGCTCGCGCGAAGCGGACCTAGTCTTGGTGACAGCGCGCCACGGCGCGCGCCTAGTGATCGTGAGGCCTGACCTCGCCTCTAGTGAGGGCTTGAATGTCCGGCGTACGCGCGTCCTTCTGATTCCAGCGGAGGTCCGCGATTTGAGCAGCAAGTAGCCCGAGGAGATCACGGAGGGCCCGACGGCCACCGCGTAGGTCGACCAGTTGGTGTTCGGCGAGCAGGCTGGACCGCGCGCGGTCATGTGGCAGAATTGGCCCATGTCCCGCGAGCCCGCGCCCGCCGACGCCGTCATCGCGTCTGTCCGCCAGTGGATCGCCGAGGCGCGCTCCGTGGTGGCCCTCACCGGCGCCGGGATCTCCACCGACTCCGGCATCCCCGACTTCCGCGGCCCTCAGGGCGTGTGGACCAGGAACCCCGAAGCCGAGAAGATGGCGACCTTGGAAAACTACCTCGCCGATCGGGAGATCAGAAAGCGCGCGTGGCGCAACCGGCTCGACACGCCCCACTTCAGCGCGAAGCCGAACGCCGGGCACCACGCCCTGGTGGCCCTGGAGCGCCGGGGGAAGCTCGACACGCTCATCACCCAGAACGTGGACGGGCTGCACATCAAGGCCGGGGCCTCGCCCCAGCGCGTGATCGAGATCCACGGCCACACGCGCGAGGTGGTGTGCCTGGAATGCGGCGAGCGCGCGGCCATGGAGCGGGCACTGGCCCGCGTGCGGGCCGGCGAGGATGATCCGCCCTGTCGGAGCTGCGGCGGCATCCTCAAGGCCGCCACCATCTCCTTCGGCCAGGCTCTCGTCGCGGACGATCTCATGCGCGCCCAGACGGCGGCGCGACACTGTGATCTGATGCTGGCCGTGGGCTCGACGCTGTCGGTCTTCCCTATCGCCGGTGTGGTGCCAGTGGCCAAGGAGGCGGGAGCCCGCGTGGTCATTGTCAACGCCGAGCCCACGGCCATGGACGACGTGGCCGACGCCGTGCTGCGCGGCCCCATCAGTACCATCCTCCCCCGCCTCGTCGAGGAGTGAGGTGATTCGGTGATGGACCGGCGGGCGTTCGGGCTACTGGACTACGCCGAGTCTGACCCCGCCGGTACGCTGAATGTGCGGCTCAGTATCAGCCCGCCAGAACAATGACTTGAGTGCGTGAGCGGACATGCGGAGCAAATTGGTACCAGCCACGCATGGCCTTGAACTCCGGGGTGGCGACGGCGCCCGGGCTGTCGATCTCGTAGATCGTCGTGTATATGCGCTTCGCGATCTTTTCCGTCTTGCCGCCTGAGCTCTCCGATATCTCGCCCGAGGACACATAGCGGCGGCCGCGCCGTACACCCGGGCATTTCAGCGCGTCCGGCAGGTGGATCGTGTCGTACCACCGATTCCATTCGGCTTCGACTGCGGGGTCGACCTCGGCGCTAACAATCAGTAGGCATGCAGGGAATTCGGACATTGCTCTCTCCCAGGAAAGTAGGCAGGTCTGATGCGCATGCGTGCTGTCATTTGGTCCCGCCTGCGCCGTCCAATCTGTGAGCCGGAAGAGGCAGCCTCCAGAGGCAGCTCATTCCCTTCGGGCGATTGCCGAGCATACCCGTAGACACGCGGTTACCCTCAAAGGTACCCTGTAACCCGTCAATTGCGCGCAATCCCACTTGAGAGATGGACACGGTGCTTAGAGACGAATGAAGACAGGAGCCGCGACGCTCGCCGGCTTGGCCCTGCTCGCGGGCGTGTCGACGGCGGCGGCCCAGTCGAAGGGTTACCGACCTCCACCGCCTCCACCGCCGCAACGATCGGCGCCTATCGCCCCTTCCCCATCACCGTCTCGTCTGCCGAGCACCCCGCCCTCGCGACCTCAGGGCAGCACATCCAGGCCGACGTCTCCCGTGTCCAAACCCAGCGCGCCGCTGCCCAGTACCAAGGGCGGCAGCACGCAGACGCCCACAGACTACGCGAAGCTGAACTCCGCGGAACTTCAGAAGGCGATCGGGTCGCAGACAAGGCAGATCGATGCCTATCGCTCGAGGGTGAACAACCCGCGAGCGAGTTATCCCAACTGGGACGCGTTGAGCCGTGACCAGCAGGGCGCGTTGCTCCGGCAATGGAATGGCGAGATCCGGCGTCACGAGACCTCTCGCGCGACGGCGCAGAGGACGTTGAGCCAGAGGGCGCGGTAGTCGTCATGTGAGGGCGAGATCGCCGCTCCCTCGCAGGGCCCGCGGCGGACGGGGTGGGTCAAAACCCTCGAAGAATGAGTGGTTGTCCTATGTCCGAAAGATCGAATACCTGAACCGGAATCTTTCCTGGCTACTCGGAGGCGCATGATGAGCAAGCAGTTTGACCTGGTCGTCATTGGTTCTGGGCCAGCCGGAGAAAAGGGGGCCGCTCAGGCTGCCTACTTTGGAAAGAGCGTGGCATTGATCGAGCGCTCCGACTATCTCGGGGGAACCGGGATCAACACAGGAACCGTGCCCTCTAAGACCCTGCGCGAAACAGCCTTGTATTTTTCCGGGCTGCGGCAGCGGGGCCTGTACGGCATCGATTACTCCCTCAAGGAACGCCTCACTATCGCGGATCTCATGCGCCGCCAGCAGGATGTGGTGGCTATGGAACGGGCCATCGTCAAAACCAACATGGAGCGGCACAACGTCGAAGTCTTCTGGGGAGTGGCGCGGCTCAAGGATGCCCACACGGTCTCCTTTCTGAAGCCAGACGGGAGCGCAGACGAAGTGACCGGAGACATCATCCTGATCGCCACAGGATCGTCACCCTTCCACCCCCCGGACATTCCGTTCGACAACCACAGAATCTACGACTCTGATTCCATTCTCCGCATGAAGATGATCCCGAAAACCATGGTGGTGATCGGCGGCGGAGTCATCGGGTGCGAATACGCGTGCACGTTTTCAGCGCTCGGCGTTCAGGTGACGCTGGTGGAAAGCTCCAATCGGATCCTGCGCTTTGTGGATTCTGAAATCGCCGACCGCCTGCGGATGAGGCTGGAACTGCTGGGGCTGCGTTTTGTGTTCAACGATCGCTTGCAGCGGGCGGAGGTGCTCCCGGACCGGACGCGTCTTGAATTGAGAAGCGGTGAGATCCTCGATTGTGAGATCGCGTTGATCGCCGCGGGGCGCCAGAGTAACGTCCAGGGCATGGGGCTGGAAGAGACGGGCATGGCCCTGGGCGAACGCGGGCTGATCCTGGTGAACGAAAAATACCAAACGACCGTCCCCAACATCTACGCTGCCGGCGATGTGATAGGGTTCCCCGCTCTATCCTCCGTGTCCATGGAGCAGGCGCGCGTAGCGATGGTTCACGCGTTTCACCTTGCGTACAAGGAGCGCATCGGCGCGGTCCTGCCGCTGGCCATCTACACGATCCCGGAGATCTCGCTCGCTGGATGGACCGAAGATGCCTGCCGCGAGAAGAACATTCCCCATCTTGTCGGCCGTTCCTACTTTGACAAGAGCCCGCGCGGACAGATCATCGGGGACACCAGCGGCATGCTGAAACTCGTCTTCTCTCCATCGGACAAGAAATTGCTCGGGGTCCACCTCATCGGAGAGATGTCGTCTGAACTCGTGCACATCGGCTCGCAGGTCATCGCGGCGGGGGGCACCATCGATGTCTTCATTGACAGCGTGTACAACTATCCGACCCTCTCGGACTCGTACAAGTACGCGGCCTATGACGGGCTGGGAATTCTGCGAACCTGGCGCGGATTCCAGGAATCTACGCAGAGAACGAGACATTGAAGCCGTTCGTCCTACAAGGTCGCTGCTATTGCGGGCAGATGAGTAGTCCAATGACGACTCGACGGGCGTTCATGGCAGTAGTTGCGGGCGGCCTCCTCGCCGCGCCGCTCGCGGCCAAGGCCCAGCGGGCGGGGAAGGTATGGCGGATCGGCTTTATCTCGGTCGCGTACCTGGGGATCGAGGACTTTCAAGATCTCAGGGAACTCGGGTACGTGGAGGGACAAAACCTCGTCGTGGAGCGTCGGTATTCGGAGGGGCGGGCGGAGCGATTTGCGGAATTTGCGATTGAGCTCGGTCGGCTCAACCTCGATATCATTATAGTCGCCACGACCCCGGCCGCTCTCGCCGTCAAAAACGCGACCAAGAAGATTCCCATCGTTCAACCGAACTCGATTGATCCCGTCGGCGCAGGGCTCGCCGCGAGCCTCGCCCGGCCCGGCGGGAATTTCACTGGCACGACGACGCAGGCGCCGGACCTGGTGGCCAAGCGATTGCAGTTGCTCGTGCAAGCGATCCCGCACGTCTCCACGGTTGCTGTGGTGTGGAACTCGGCCAACCCGGCGAATGCGCACTCCTGGAGGGAAGTACAAGATGCCGCCGGCGTGTTGCGCATCCACGTTCAATCCCGAGAAGTGCGAGGCCCGTCGGATTTCGAGCGCGTCTTCGCCGGTATGGCCCGAGAGCGTCCCGATGCGCTCCTTCTCATCGGCGATCAACTGACCCTCCAGCACGGAGAGCAGATCGTGGACTTCGCCACCCAGAAGCGAATTCCGAGCATGGTTGACCGGGTGTACCTCGCGAGGTCCGGCGGCCTGATGAGCTATGGGGCGGACGACGAGGAACTCTGGCGGCGTGCGGCTGTCCTCGTCGACAAAATCCTCAAGGGTGCCAAGCCTGCCGATCTCCCCATCGAACAGCCGACGAAGTTCAACTTCGTCATCAACCTCAAGACCGCGAAGACGCTCGGCCTCACGATCCCGCGGTCGGTGCTGGGGCGGGCGGATCAAGTGATCGAGTAGGAGGCAGAACCATGGATTTCGGCTATTTCACGCTGAGCGACAATCACTACCTGAACAACACGCGCACTGCGAACCAGTTTGTCGCCGACATCACGGCAGAGGCGCTTTACGCGGAAGAACTCGGGATGCACTCCGCGTGGATCGGTGAACACCACTTCAGCTCGCTCGGCGTGTTGTCCTGTCCCGACCTGGTGCTGGCCTATATTGCGGCCCGGACGAGACACATTCGGCTGGCTCCGGCCGTGACGGTGCTCCCGCTGCATCATCCTATTCGCGTCGCCGAGCAGTGGTCGACGCTCGACCTGCTCAGCGGTGGACGCGTTGATTTTGCCGCTGGGCGTGGATACGACCGCCGCGAATACCTGCCGTTCAAGGTGTCGTTCGAGGAGAACCAGCCGATTTTCGAGGAAGGCATGGAGGTGGTCCGTCGCCTATGGGAGGCGGACGGTCCCATCTCGCACCAGGGCAAGTACTACTCCTTCGAGAATGTGTCGATCACGCCGAAGCCCGTGCAGCGGCCGCTGCCCGTCTATGTGGCGTCCTTCTCCAAACCATCCATCGAGCTCGCCGCCCGGCTTGGCTGCGGACTGATCGTCGCGCCGTTCGCTGCCGCCATCAGCTATGGCGGGCTCAGGCAGGTCTCCGAACTCTACAACGAGACTTGTGCCAAGCATGGCACGACGCCGCAGCGGCTGATGTGCAGTTACTTCATCCACTTCGCCGACGACAGCGAGCAGGAGATGGCGCAGCGCCTGCGCCAAATCCGCTATTACAAGGAGTGCGTCATCCCCGCCTTCCCGGGCGACCCCCAGACCGCGCCGCCGAGTTATCGGTACTTCATCGAAATGGTGGAACGGCTTCACAGGGTGAAGCCCGAGGACCTGACCGAGAATTCGGTCCTGCTGGGCTCGCCCGCACGGATCATCGACACCTTGAAGAAGGTCGAGGCCGCGGGGTTCCAAGAGGTGATCCTCTATTTCAACGTTGGTCTGAAACCGCACGCCCAGGTCAAGGACGAGATGGGCCGCTTCATGGCCGAGATTGCCCCTGCCTTCGACGGTACCCGCAAGCGGCGGTCAGCGTAGCGACGCTGCCGAGTCATTCCGGGCGAAACTCTGGACGTAGTGCGCTAGGATTGGCTCGTCGAGCCGACCTACAGGGGGTGCACCATGATGTGGAGATTGTCGCTCGTCGCTGTAATGGCGCTCGCCTGTCTGGCCGGCCCTCGACCCGCGGGCGCGGCGGATGCCGGCGTGGCCTACGCGGTCGACTTCAAGGGCTACACGGGCGGCTCGGTGCTCGAATGGCTCGGCCGCAAGAAGTTTGTCGCCAAGCAGGATGCCGACAACAAGAGCAAGATCGTGCTGTCCATTCATGATGAGGCGCTGGTGCTCGAGGCCAAGCAGCGGGCGCTCGGCCTGTTGCTCAACGAGACCGACGTTCCCGGCCCCGGTCGCATCCGCATCGAATGGGGGGTCGACGCCTTTCCCCAGGGCGTCTCCTACGAGAAGGGGATCCGCAGCGAGCCGATCATGGTCTACACCTTCTTCGGCAAGAAGAAGGTATCGAGCGGATCGCTGTTGGTGCCGGACAGCCCCTATTTCATCGGCCTGTTCCTCTGCGATGCCGGCCGCACCGACCATCCCTACACCGGGCGCTTCTTCAAGGCGGGCGGCCGCTATGTCTGCGTCAACGTCGCCAAGGTCGGGGAGAGGGTCGTCTCGGAGTTCGACCTCGGCACTGCGGCCAAGGACTACTTCAAGCTGAGCGAGATTCCGCCGATCAGCGGCTTCGCCATCGGCATCGACACCGACAAGGCCAAGGGGAGCGCCACCGCGAAGTCCTATGTCCGAAAGATCGAATACCTGAACTGATGCGCGTAGGCAGGGTCGTCGAAGGTCGGGTCGGCTGTTGACACCAGACGGAACGATTGTTCCACTGTCGGTACCGGCATGACCCAGCCACTTTTGCTCTTACTCGTTGGAGTTCCGCCCACCCCGTCGAGCCTGCGCGTCCGCGTGTGGCGCCGGCTGCGCCTGCTCGGAGCGGTGGCCCTCAAGCGCTCGGCGTATTTGTTGCCCGACACGCCGGAGCGGTACGAGGACTTCCAGTGGCTCGCACAGGAGATCCAGCGCGGGGGCGGCGACGCGACACTGATTCGCGTTCAGGAGATCGAGAACGTCAGCGCAGACAATGTGGTTCGGCTCTTTCAAGAGCCGCGCGATCGGGACTACCGGTTACTCGCCGTGCGCTACCGCAAGGTCTTGCAGACCCTCGACCGAAAGTCGGAAGCGACGAGCGCGCGCGTCCACGACGAGCTGGCGCGGCTGGCGAGAGATCACCAACGGATCCGTGACATCGACTACTTCGACGCCCCGGGCGGCGCCGAAGTGAGGCGTATCGAGGAGGCTATCGCTATGCGTACGCGACGTTCGGAATCGGCCGGCCACGAGGAGCGGCCGACGATCGATCTGACCAAGCTCCGCGGTCGGCGTTGGGTCACCCGGCCTCGCCCGCACATCGATCGCATTGCATCGGCGTGGCTGGTCAAGCGCTTCATTGATCCCGACGCGCAGTTCGTCTTCGCGCCACCCGCCGCGTTCCCGGAGGACGCGATCCCCTTCGACGCCCCCGGCGCGGAGCTGAGCCATCAGGGCGAGGACTGTACGTTCGAGACGCTGGTCAAGCGAGCCCGGCTGCGTGATCGACGCCTCGTGCGCCTCGCCGAGCTCGTGCACGAGGCCGATCTCCGCGATGGGAAATACCCGCACGAAGAAGCGCGCGGCCTCGACGTCGCCGTGCGCGCGTTGCTTGCCGCCTCTCCGGACGACCACCAGGTGTTAGCGCAAGGCATGACATTGTTCGAGGGCCTGTACGCCACGACGTCGAGGAAGTCGTGATGACCGTAATCTTCACCCGATGATCACCCGGTTCTCGACGCTCTACGTCGGCCATATCGAGCTGGAGCACTGCGGCCTCTCGGGCACGCCGGCCGACGATCGACGGTATTCCAATGACCGCTTGATCGAGGCGTTCGCCACCGCCGACGCGCTGGCCCGCGCCGCCGACTCGCTCGGCTATGAGACCCTGTGGCTCGCCGAGCACCACTTTCAGCACGAAGGATACGAGTGCATCCCCAACATTCCGATGCTGGCCGTGGACCTCGCCCATCGCACCGAGCGCATCAAGATCGGCTGCGCCTTCAACGTCGTGCCCGCCTGGCATCCCCTCCGCCTCGCCGAAGACTATGCCACCGCGGATATCCTGACCAAGGGCCGGGTCATCTTCGGAGTGGGACGCGGTTACCACACCCGCGAGGTGGAGAGCTTCGGCAACCCGATGCTGGACGCCGAGGCGAACCGCGAGCTCTTCGAAGAGCAGATGGAGATCATCCTGAAGGCATTCCGCGAGGACTCCTTCTCGCACCACGGCAAGCGCTACACCATTCCCCCCGAGGTGCCCTATCGCGGGTACCCGCTGAGAGAGATCACGCTGGTGCCTCGCCCGCTGCGGCAGCCGGTGGAGATCTGGCAGCCGATCGTGAGCGGGAGCGCGCGGGGCATCGACTTCATGGCCAGGCACGGCATCAAGGGCATCGTGTCCGCGACCGCCGAGGAGCTCGTCCAGCGCTGGTTCCGCGACTATCAGGCGGCGGCGCGCCGCCACGGTCGAGAGCTCGAGCTCGGAGAGGATCTGATCTTCGGCTTCCGGATGTGCATCGACGAGACCGCCGAGCGCGCGGTTGAGAAGGCGCGGCCGTACTTCGAGGAGCATGCGAAGGTCATGGCCCCGTTGGGCATGCTGCGCTACGGCGAAGAGCACGTGAAGGCGGTGGTCGCGCGGCAGGCGCAGTCGCCCACCGCGGCCACCTTGGAGAACGGCGTTCGCAATCGCGCCTGGCTCTGCGGTCCGTCCGAAGACATCGTCGCCTACCTGAAGGAGATCGAGCGGCGGTATCCCGGGCTGGACCACGTCATGATCGCCTGGGCGATCGGAACGCCGAGAGAGCTCATGGTCGAGCAGCTCACGCGGTTCGCCCGAGAGGTCATGCCGGCGTTTCGCCGGTAGCTCACGCCCTCGGGAGGCGTCCGGGCGCGCCGGACCAGAGCCCACCCGCGAGATAGCCACCGTCCACGGCCAGAGTATGGCCCGTGATGTAGCTCGCGTCGTCGGAAGCGAGAAAGAGCGCCGCCCGCGCCACGTCCTCAGGCTCGCCGAACCGTCCCAATGGAATGCGCTCGACTCGCCGGCGGCGCGCCTCCTCGGGCAGGCTCCGCGTGAGCCGCGTGTCGATCTGGGCGGGGGCGATCGCATTCACCGTGATGGAATGCTGGGCGAGCTCGACCGCCATGGTCCGGGTCAGCTCGATGACGCCGGCCTTGGCCGCGTTGTACCCGACGAGGTTCTCGACCCCGCGAAAGCCGTTGATGGAGGCGGTGGTGATGATCCGTCCGCCGCCCTGCCTGACCATCTGTCGCGCGGCGGCCTGGCCGCAGAGGAAGACGCCGGTCAGGTTGACGCGCAGCACGCGATGCCACTGGGCCTCGGGATGCTCGAGGAACGGCGCCGAATGCGCGATCCCCGCATTGGCGAACATCACGTCCAGTCGTCCGAATGCCGCGACCACCGCCTCCACGAAGGCCTGCACCTGCCCGGCGTCACCCACGTCGACGCGGACGGCAATGGCCTGGCCGCCTCCCTCCCGGATCTCCCGGGCCACGGCTTCGGCGGCCTCGTGCTCGACATCACCAAGCGCCACGAGGGCGCCCTCGGCCGCGAAGGCGAGCCCTGTCGCGCGCCCGATACCGAGCGCTCCCCCTGTGATCGCCGTCACTCGTCCCTGCAAGCGCATACTCATGCCTCCATGTTCTGTTGGGTCGTGAGTTCTCCGCATCCGCGGTGTCCATTGAAGCATCCTTTCTCCGGCAGTAGAATCGCGCCATCCCGAGCAGCGACCGTCCAGAGAGGAGAGCCCGATGGCCACCAGTCGTCACGCGCCGCCGAAGTTCGAGACGGTGCTCTACGAGAAGAGAGGACCGATCTGCTTCATCACGCTGAACCGGCCTCGTGCCGAGTTGATGCCGGCGGCGGGATCGCTCGCCGGCCAGATCGTCGAGAACCCGCCGCTGGCCGTGCGCGCGAACGTGCGGGTCATGCGCTGGTTCGTCAACGAGATGCAGCGCCAGGCCCG
>WNFS01002057.1_pt1 | contig 15191 bp, 15 predicted proteins | sample 5400141 | NCBI WGS metagenome assembly WNFS01 (sample SAMN13153358, study PRJNA577476) | soil metagenome | isolation source: 60 cm saprolite under Madrone tree | place: USA:California | collected 2016-06-14
ATGCGCACGAGAGAATCAGAGTGAATTGTATCTGCCCGGGTCCGACAAGGACTCCGATGGTGGATACGTCAACGCCGGAAAAACTGGCAAGATACAAAACCCGAGTTCCTATCGGACGGATCGGAGAGCCGGAAGATATCGCTTACGCGGCGCTCTACCTCGCGTCGGACGAAGCATCCATGGTCACCGCAGCTATTTTACCGGTGGACGGGGGTATGCGTTTGACGGGTGCGTAGGAGGGCTTATTGTATTCCCCTGAGATGAAAGAGATAAGGCGATCAAGCATAAGTCCATTGGATCCGCGGGGACAGGATTAGTTTGTGTTTGAACTTTAGGGATCACAGTGCCGGCGCGGTTTTACGCGGCCCCGCATCACTGGAAGCAAGGCATTCAACAACCGTTGACAAGTCAGCAGGCAGAGAAGCCGTCCAAATCCGCCTCTTGCCGCGGTATTCCAACGCAATCGTGGATGCGTGAAGAAACTGGCGGCGGAGCCCGTACTGTTTACGAAATCGTTTGTTGAATAAAAAATCACCGTGCTGATCGTCCATGACAATTGGATGGCCATAGCGCGCGAAATGCAGACGAATTTGATGCATCCGACCCGTCGCGATATCGGCTCTAACCAGGGTTGTTTCCGAGAATCTCTTGGCAACTCTAAATCGTGTGAGGGCGCGAACCGGTTTGCCCTCCCGGCCCGGGAGAGGAAAGTCTAGGGTTCCCTCGTTCTGCTGAAGACGTCCCACTAATAGGCACAAATATTCCTTTTCCACTCGTCCGTTGGCGAATGCCTCTTCGATTTGTTTCAAGGTCTCTCGGTTTTTGGCCGCCAATAGCACGCCCGAAGTATCCTTGTCGAGGCGATGAGCGAGGCTTGGAGCAATTCCCTGGGGACGATATCTAGCTTCCAACATCCCCAATATTGAATGTCGCTTGAGAACTTCTTTGCCTTCGTGAACGGCGACGCCTGCGGGTTTGCTTATTACTATGATCCCGTCATCCTCAAATATAATCTCCAACCTCGCTTGTGATGAAACGTCTTGAGCGCGCGATGCTATTTTTTCTTCAAAGGCAACGTAGAGTTGAACACAATCTCCGGGGGCGATTGGGTCATCCGGCTTACAGCGCCTCCCGTTGAGGCGCACGCCATTTTTACGAAACAGCTTTCTCACATAACCGATGGGAAATCTTTTTTTAAGAAAATTCTCGAGGTTTTTAGGATTTTCTCCAGTGGCAACCGAAATTTTTTCCATCACTCTTATGAGATAACCGTGAGGACACGGGTTCGTCAAGAGTATTATATGGCAATATTTGCAATTGTGTAGGAATTAAGATAGGTTACGCGGGTGGCGCTAGCGCCGCGTGAGGTGTCATTGAGCCGTAAAGAGTCGGTCGATGCTCTTCGAAAAAAGATCGATCAAATTGATGAAAAAGTTGTTGCTCTTCTGAACGACCGTGCCTCCCTTGCATTAAGGATCGGTCATAGTAAAAAGCTAAACAACGAAGGGGTTTACGCTCCCAGTCGCGAGCAGGAAATTCTTCATCGCGTTTCGCGGTTAAGTCGCGGTCCGCTGTCCCCACAGGCAATTCGTTCTGTCTTCACTGAAGTCATCGGTGTCTGTCGTTCTCTCGAGTTACCGCTGAGGGTCGCTTTCTTCGGCGCCGAGGCAACGTACTCTCACCTTGCCGCTAGGGAAAAATTCGGCTCTGCGGTCGCCTTGCTGTCGACTGCCAGCATCGGTGAGGTCTTTCAAGAAGTCAGGCAGGGACGAGTTTCTTTTGGTGTCGTTCCCATAGAAAATTCGACTGAGGGCGTGGTGGCACACACCCTGGATCTCCTAGTGGACTCTGACTTGCAAATTTGCGCGGAAGTTTTCTTGGACATCCATCATAACCTGTTGTCGCGCAGTGGTCGCGCAGAGGATATTGAGAAGATCGTTTCGCACCCGCAGGCGTTGGGTCAGTGCCGTCGTTGGCTGGGCAGCCATTTTTCCAAGGTCGAGGTGGAGGAGGTGGCGAGCACCGCTCACGCGGCGATGATGGCGGCAACGGACGCCAAGCTCGCCGCTATATCCAGTAGCTTGGCGAAGGAAGTGTATGGTCTTCAAATGGTCGCGGAAAATATCGAGGATCAGAGCAATAATATTACACGGTTCTTGATTATCGGGCGCGATAAGTCGAAGCCGAGTGGGGATGACAAGACTTCCCTCGTCTTTTCGGTGAAGGATCAACCGGGGATTTTGCACCGGATGTTGGAGCCGTTTGCCAAAAGCCGAATCAACCTGACGAAGATCGAGTCTCGCCCGTTGAAGGATAAACCCTGGGAGTACATGTTCTTCATTGATTTCAAGGGGCACAAAGAACAAGGCGGAGTTAAACGAGTTATTAAAAAACTCGAGGGGAATTGCCTCTTCCTCAAAGTTTTGGGTTCTTATCCGAGCGGCATATGAACGTGGTCGATCGCGTCCCAGAATATATCCGCAAATTGGTGCCCTACCAACCGGGTAAGCCGATTGAGGAAGTCGAACGGGAGTATGGCATTGCCAATTCGATCAAGCTTGCTTCCAACGAAAATCCCTTGGGCCCGTCGCCTAAGGCGGTCCAAGCCATGCGAGACAAGCTGGAGCAGCTTCATCTCTATCCGGATGGGGATTGTTTTTATCTGAAATCAGCCTTGGCGAACAAGTTGGGGATCGATGCCGAGCGACTGATATTTGGCAATGGCTCCAATGAACTGCTCGAGTTGGCCGTTAGGACCGTCATGCGTCCCGGCGATGAAGCCGTGATGGCGCAGCAGGCCTTCGTGGTTTATCAATTGGTGGTCCAGGCCTCGGGGGGCGTGGGCAAAATCGTGCCGCTGCGGAACTTTGCGCATGATCTTGTAGCGATGGGCGAGGCTATCGGTCCGAAGACACGAATCGTTTTTCTGGCCAATCCGAACAATCCGACCGGGACGATTTATCGTCGCGACGAATGGGAACGCTTTCTCCAGCAGGTGTCTCCCGAAGTTTTGATCGTTGTCGATGAAGCCTATTTCGAATATGTCCGAGACCCGGACTATCCTGACTCATTAAAATATCACGATCATGGAAAAACCCTGCTGACCCTCAGGACGTTTTCCAAGCTCTATGGTTTAGCCGGCCTCAGGATTGGCTATGGCCTAGCGTCTAAAGAAATCGCCGGCCTCCTGCATCGGGTTCGCCAGCCCTTCAACGTCAACGCGGTGGCGCAGTGGGCGGCATTGGCGGCTTTGGAGGATCATGACCATGTATCTCGGAGTCTCACCGTCAACCGGCAGGGCATGGAGTATCTCTCCAAAGAGGTCGCCCAACTTGGTTTGGAACAAGTCCCCAGCCAAGCCAATTTCATTCTCTTGCGGGTGGGGAGCGGGAATGGCGTGTATCAGCAGTTGCTCGCGCAGGGAATCATCGTGCGACCGATGGCCGCGTATGAGTTGCCGGAGTATGTGAGGGTCACCGTCGGTACTATGGAAGAGAACCAGAAATTCATCGATGGGTTGAAGAAAGTCATTAAGTCTTTTTAGCAAGACTAGTTGTCACAATGATTGTCGTTCTAAAACCCGGAATTCAACCAGAGGAGATCCAAAGAGTCGTTGAGAGAATTGAAGGCTTTGGTCTGCGCGCGCATCTTTCTCAGGGAGAAGAAAGAACCATCATTGGGGCCATCGGTGATGAACGGCTCCTGGCAGATCAGACACTGGAGTCCTTTCCTGGCGTCGAAAAGGTGCTCCCCATCCTCAAGCCATACAAGCTCGTTAGCAGAGAATTTCAGCCGAGCAATACCGTCATTCAAGTCAACGGACAGAGAATTGGCGACAAGAAAATTCACGTCATGGCCGGTCCCTGTTCGGTGGAATCACAAGAGCAAGTACTGCAAGCCGCGATTCCTGCAAAAGAGGCGGGCGCGACATTTCTACGCGGCGGCGCTTACAAACCGAGAACTTCGCCGTACAGCTTTCAGGGGTTGGGTCCGGAAGGTTTGGAGTATCTGTCTCATGCCCGTGAAGTTACCGGTTTGCCAATCATCACTGAAGTTCTTGATCCGCGGGACCTGGAAGTGGTCTATCGGTACACCGATATTTTGCAGATCGGCGCGCGTAATATGCAGAACTTCAAGCTGCTCGCGGAAGCCGGCAAACTCGATAAACCGGTTATGCTCAAGCGAGGTTTAAGCGCAACGATCCAGGAGTTTTTGCTTTCCGCCGAATACATTGCAGCGGAAGGCAATCGCAGAATTATCCTGTGTGAACGGGGGATTAGAACTTATGAAACAGAGACGCGCAATACCCTCGACTTGAGCGCGGTACCGGTCCTCAAACAATTGACGCATCTGCCGGTGTTTGTCGACCCAAGTCATGGTACGGGACGATGGGATTTAGTTACGCCGATGGCTTTAGCGGGTATAGCCGCTGGGGCGGACGGACTTTTGATCGAGGTCCATCCAAAGCCGGAAGTCGCCTTGAGCGACGGTCCACAGTCGCTCAAGCCACCCAAATTCGCTGCACTGATGGAACAGCTAAAGAGACTTGCGGTTGCTTTGGGCAGGGAGGTTTAGTGGCGTTGATTTTTCGGCGGATGGTGGTTGTCGGGGTGGGGCTGATCGGCGGGTCGTTAGCGCTCGATGTGCGAAAGCGTGGCTTGGTTGACGAGATCATCGGTGTCGGACGAGGAGAAAAAAATCTCAGGTTCGCCCAGCGGCAAGGGATTATTGATGGTTACGTCACGAGAGAGATGGATATTCCCGAGGACACGGATCTGTTGATGATGGCCACGCCGGTTCAAACCACGATTTCTCTCGCGAAAGCATTTTTGCCCAAGTTACGGCCGGGCTGCATCATCAGTGATGTTGGCAGCGTAAAGGCGGAAATTGCCCATGGAATGGAAAGACTACTGCCGTCCACGATTCCGTTTGTAGCGGGCCATCCCATCGCTGGGGGCGAACAGTGGGGCGCCCGCGCAGCAAGGGCGGACCTTTTTGTCGGTCATCGCTGCATTTTGACGCCAACGAAGCGAACCGATTTGACGGCATTGAGGAAAGTCGCCTCGCTGTGGCGCAAGGTCGGAGCCAAAGTAGAGATGATGGATCCGGAAACCCATGACCGAGTTTTGGGGATCATCAGCCACTTGCCCCATGTGTTGGTCTATGCTCTTGTGAATGCCTTGGCGCGGACTCGCGTGCCCGGCGTCGATCTGAAAACCTATTGCGCGGGCGGATTCAAGGATTTTACCAGGATCGCCTCGAGCCGGCCCGAGTTGTGGCGCGATATATGTCTGATGAACCGGCGCGCCGTCGGCCAGTCTCTTGGGGACTATATTAAGAGCCTCGATCAACTTAAACGCTGGATTGAGGACGGCAAAGGCAGCTTGTTGGAAAAGGAGTTTGCGCGGGCCAGCGAAATCCGTGCGCAGATTGCATAACTGGTTGCGGCATGAAACGAATCGACCAAATCAAGCGGCCACTGCACGGAGAGATCAAGGTGCCGGGAGACAAATCCATCGGCCATCGCGCGGTTATTTTTGCCAGTATCGCCCACGGGCAGAGCCGCATTTTCAACCTATCGGGCGGCGAGGATAATCTCAGAACCGTCCAAGCCTTTAAAGATATGGAAGTAGAGATCCGGCCCGAAGACGATTGCCTGCGTATCGAAGGGCGGGGATGGGAGGGCTTGTCCGGGCCGGGCGGAACAATCGATTGCGGCAACTCGGGCACCGCGATGCGGCTTCTATCGGGGGTATTGGCCGGACGTCCGTTTTTGAGCCGATTAGACGGCGACTCTTCGCTTCGACAGCGACCGATGCAGCGCGTGATCGATCCGTTGACACGAATGGGAGCGGAGATCAAAAGTCGAGAGGGCAAAGGTCTGGCACCCCTTGAAATCCATGGCGACAGGTTGAAGGGTATCAACTATAAAATGCCTGTGGCCAGTGCTCAGGTAAAATCAGCGATCCTCTTGGCGGGGCTGCAGGCCGAAGGGACTACAACTCTAAAAGAACCGCAAGGCTCGCGGGATCACACGGAGCTCATGATCAATGGTTTTGGCGGCGAGGCTAAGGTTGACGGTCTTTCTGTGACGCTTGCGGGCGGGCAGAAACTTTGCGGTAGAGAAGTCCACATACCGGGTGATATTTCGTCCGCGGCTTTTTTCCTGGTGGCGGCGGCGACGATTCCGGGTTCGGAAATCATCGTCCGTGATGTCGGAGTGAATCCGACTCGCGATGGTGTAATCGAAGTCCTGCGCCGTATGGGAGCCAAGATCCAATTGCTCAACCAGCGGATCGAAACCGGTGAGCCCGTCGCCGACATTCAAGTCAGTGGAAGTCAATTGAAGGGCGTGGAGATCGCCCCGGACGTAGTCGGGCGAACCATCGATGAGTATCCAATTTTAGCGGTAGCTGCGGCAGTGGCGCAGGGAGTGACGGTCATCTCGGGCGTAAAGGAACTCCGCTACAAAGAGTCGGACCGTATCGCTACCATGACAGAAGCCCTTCGTCGTCTGGGGGTCGAGGTCGAAGAGCGGGAAGACGGCATGACCATTCGCGGCGACAAGCCCCTTGAGGGAGCAAGCGTAAAGACCTATGGTGATCATAGGGTAGCCATGTCGTTGGCGATCGCCGGTTTGTCCAGCGGCGGCGGAGTAGAAATGGACGACACCGGTTGCGTCGATACTTCATTTCCCGGGTTCTTTGAGCTATTGAATCGGATGTGTTCGCATTGAGCCAGGCGGGAGAGTATATAGTCGCGGGGGGACGGTGAGCGCATTGATCATCGCTATTGATGGTCCATCGGCAGCGGGGAAAAGTACACTGGCGAAGCGGCTGGCCAAGGATTTGGGCTTTACCTATTTGGATACGGGGGCTATGTATCGGGCGCTCGCGCTCAAGGTGTTAAGGGAACGGATCGATATCAGCAACCATGAGAGGCTTGCGGAGCTTGTTGGTAGAACGGAAATCGACCTCTTTGGAAAAAGCGGCAGCCTTCAGGTGCTCCTGGACGGAGAGGATGTTTCCGGCGTGATTAGAACTCCGGAAGTCAGCCAGATGGCGTCCAGAGCCTCAGCGTTGAAGCCGGTGCGCCAGTGGATGCTGAAATTACAGCGCGCCTTGGGACAACGAGGGAGTGTAGTAGCGGAGGGCAGGGATATCGGCACCGTGGTATTTCCTAATGCCGAGGTGAAAATTTATTTAGATGCCTCCGTGCAAGAGAGGGCACGCCGGCGTGTCGAAGAGTTAAGGAACGCCGGTCGCCAAGTGAGTCTAGACGAAACGCTGCGGGAGATGACGGAAAGGGACAAAAGGGATAGTGAGCGGGATTTGGCTCCGCTGCGTAAAGCGGCGGATGCCATCGCCATCGATTCCTCCTCGTTGGACGCCGAAGCATTGGCGCAAAGAGTAATGCAGGACATTCGCAGGAAAGCCTTAAAAAATTAAATCATAAGATCGGAGTTAGGTTCATGGCTCAAAACGAAGAAGAAAGTAAAGGCGCGCCCCCAGGGGGCGCCAATGAGTTCGAAGCGCTTTTTGAGGAGAGCCTGCGTTCGGTCAAACCTGGAGGAGTGGTTAAGGGCGTTGTCGTCGGCGTTACATCCACGCACGTTCTGATTGACGTTGGATACAAATCAGAGGGGCAGATCCCGTTGGCGGAATTCCTGGATCGACAGGGAAATCTCCAGGTTAAAGTGGGCGATGAAGTCGATGTTTTCTTCGATTCTTCCGAAGGGGAAAACGGCGGTATTGTTCTGTCTCGACAGCGAGCGGAAAGCATGAAGATTTGGGAAGAGATCGAAAAGGCATTTAACGAGGGAAAAGGAGTCGAGGGTTATATCGTCGGCAAAGTCAAAGGCGGGTTTAAGGTCGATGTCGGGGTGCCAGGATTCCTTCCGGGATCCCATGTGGATGTCCGCCCGACGCGCAATTTGGACAAGTTCATTGGCACCAAAGATCGCTTTGCGATCCTGAAGTTTAATCGTGCGCGCGGCAATGTCGTAGTGTCTCGCCGGGCGATTCTGGAAAAAGAACGCGATTCGCTCAAACAGGAAGTCCTGAAGGTCATCGAAGAGGGTGTTATATTGGAGGGAACGGTCAAAAATATCACCGGATACGGGGCCTTCGTCGACCTCGGTGGCATCGACGGGATTCTCCACATCAGTGACATGTCTTGGGGCAGGATCAGTCATCCTTCCGAAATTGTCCAGGTGGGAGAGAAGGTCAAAGTGGTTGTTTTGAAGTTCGATGCCGAGAAAGAGCGAATCTCTCTCGGTATGAAACAATTAACTCCTGACCCCTGGCACACAGTCGCCGATAAATATTCTGTCGGCTCCCGGGTCCAAGGCAAGGTCATTAGCCTGATGGATTATGGAGCTTTTGTTGAGCTGGAAAGCGGCATTGAGGGGCTCATCCACATTTCCGAGATGTCCTGGACGAGAAAAATTGCCCATCCTTCCAAGCTCCTTCAGGTTGGACAGAATGTCGAGGTGGTTGTCCTCAACGTTGACCCCGGCCACCGTCGTATTTCCTTGGGACTCAAACAGGTCATGGCCAACCCGTGGGAGCTCGCCAAGGAAAAATATTCAGTCGGAACCGTAATCAAAGGACCGGTCCGAAACATTACGGACTTCGGTATTTTCGTTGGCATAGAAGAGGGCATCGATGGTCTGGTTCATATTTCGGACCTTCACTGGACCAAGAAAATCAAACATCCATCGGAGCTGTACAAGAAGGGCGACCTGGTGGAAGCCAAGGTGCTAGGGGTCAACGTTGAAAACGAGCGCTTTTCTCTCGGTATTAAACAGTTGGCAACCGACCCGTGGAAGATTATTGCTGAACGTTTTCCGGTGGGTTCGAAAATCAAAGGACAAGTCACGAGCGTGCCTGACTTCGGGGTCTTCGTGCGCCTGGACGAGGGCGTTGAAGGACTCATCCATGTCTCCCAATTGAGCAGCGAAAGAGTCGACAAGCCTTCCAGCCTGTTCAAGGTCGGCGATGAAGTGGAAGCGGAAGTGATCAATGTGGACGTCGCCGAAAGAAAAATTGGCCTCAGTATTCGCGCCTTGCGCAAGACGGAAGAGCGCCAGGAGATGGAGAATTATCTGAACCGGGAAAAGGAGGGAGGAAGGTTCTCCTTTGAATCGATTCTCAATGAAGAGCTCCGGTTGGATCGGGATGAAGAGGCAGGACAGCAGGGGCGCAAAAACAAGGGGGGTAACCCGTAACCGGTTGGCTGAAAGCAAATCCGATGGCAAAAACGCATCCGATACTAAAGGGTTTGGGAATTCTTTTGGGATTGGTCTTAGTGCTTTTTGTGGTGGTATTCTTCTACGCCTATCTCACCGGCGGGGACGCTAAAGCCATTTCTCTTTTTTCAGGCGACGGTATAGGCGTGTTGGAGATCGACGGCACGATTGATGATTCTCGCGGCGTGCTGAGTGAGCTGAAGCGATTGAAGGAAGCGCCGTGGGTCAAAGCGATTGTCGTACGCATCGACTCTCCCGGCGGAGCGGTGGCTCCAACTCAAGAAATCTTCGACGAGCTGCAAAAAACAAAAAAAAACAAGCCGCTCATCGCTTCTATGGGGGGCATGGCGACCTCGGGCGGTTACTATATCGCCACCGCGTGCGAAAAGATTGTCGCTAATCCGGGTACCCTGACGGGATCCATCGGCGTGATCATGCAATTGAATAATGTCGAAGAATTGATGAAAAAAATCGGCGTCAAGGGATACAATATTAAGAGCGGAGCGAATAAGGATATCGGTTCGCCGTTTCAGCCGCTTTCTCCGGAAGGTCGAGAGATCCTTCAATCGCTGGTCGATAACGTGTATAGCCAGTTTGTCAGTGCCGTGGCCAAGGGCAGAGGTATGAACGAAGCGCAAGTGAGAAAGCTCGCCGATGGCCGGGTTTATTCCGGTGCGCAGGCGAAAGAGTTGGGGTTGGTGGATCAGTTCGGCACCCTAGACGATGCGATTGAATTTGCCGCCAAACGGGTTGGTTTGGAGGAAAACCCGACGGTCTATTATGCCAGCCCCGAGCAGGAGCGTTGGTGGGAGAAAATGTTTTTCGCGGCGATCGGCAGGCGTTTGCCGACCTCGCAACGGGGCTGGCTCCGGTACGAATGGTCGCCCTCCCTGCTCCAGTAGCAAGCGGGGAGATTGTCAGACATCGATTCTCAAACCCACAGATTGTTTGTTCTGTCGTGAGGGGGGACGTTATGACGAAAAGGGATTTGATTGACGAGGTCAACAAAAGATTTCCTCATCTTTCTCGAAGAGATTCGGAAGTGATCATCAATGCTATTTTCGATTCCATGGTGGATGCTCTTGCGCAGAACGACCGGATTGAAATACGCGGTTTTGGAAGTTTCGTCGTAAAACACCGAAGAGCACGGCAGGGACGTAATCCAAAGAGTGGGGTTCTAGTATCCGTGGCAGCCAAACGCGTCCCATTTTTTAAAGTCGGCAAAGAACTTAGACTGAGAGTGGATGGCAAAGACCCGGGCACCGAAGAGGCATCGGAATGAAGCAGCTATGGGCTCCTTGGAGAATGACGTATATCGATCAAGCCTCTAAGGAGGAAGTCTGTATCTTTTGTCAGAAGATTCGAGAGGATGATGTCCGTGAGGCTTTAGTTCTAGCTCACACTGGCCATTCCGTGGTCATGCTGAACAAGTACCCTTACGCCAATGGCCACCTTCTGCTGGCTCCCAAGCGGCACGAAAAAAATCTTTCTAACCTTTCGGCGGAAGAGTATAAAGATCTCAGTGAGGCCTTGCGGCGCTCCATCGATGTTGTTCGGCAATCCTATAATCCGGCCGGCATAAACCTGGGCATGAATCTAGGCAAGTGCGCCGGCGCGGGAATCGAGGACCATCTGCATTGGCATGTTGTTCCGCGCTGGGACGGCGACACGAATTTCATGCCTGTCATCGGAGAAACCCGCGTCATACCGCAGCACTTACTCGAAAGTTATGACCGGCTAAAACCCCATTTTCAGCAGTTTTCCGAATGAAATGAAAAAGTAAAGCGTCTGCAATGGAACGGTGTGAAGGTGAACTCAACAACAGGAAAAACCAAGCGTCCCTCAAGGGCGTTGGACAAATTCTTAACCAAGGAGGTCGGAGTTCAAGTGAACGAGGCAAAAACTTTAGGAGAGCTTAAAAAGAGCGGTGTCCAAGTCTTATCGGTTCGCGACGAGATGCGCAAAAACCTAGTCCGGCACATGGAAGCCGCGACGCGCATATTGCCTGGGATTGTCGGCTATGATGCTACCGTCATCCCGGAAATCGAGAACGCGATTCTGTCCGGACATCACATGGTGTTCCTCGGCGAACGAGGTCAAGGCAAATCGCGAATTATTCGCGGACTCATTAGCCTCCTCGACGAGCGCATACCTATTGTCCAGGGCTGTGAAATCAACGACAATCCTTTCAAACCTATTTGCCGCGCTTGCCGGAAGAAAGCAGAGGAACTGGGCGATGGGTTGCCGCTTCAATGGATCGACCGAGACGCACGATACGGGGAAAAATTAGCTACACCCGACGTCTCCATCGCTGATATAGTCGGTGAGATCGATCCCATCAAAGTTGCCGAGGGCCGATACCTCGCCGACGAAGAGACGATTCACTACGGCCTGGTGCCGCGCACTAACCGGGGCATCTTCGCTATCAACGAACTTCCTGATCTGACAGAAAAAGTTCAGGTGGGTCTATTCAACTTGATGGAAGAGAAAGACGTCCAGATCAAGGGCTACAAGATTCGCTTGCCTTTAGATGTGGTGATCGTCGCGAGCGCCAACCCGGAAGACTATACGAGCCGCGGACGGATCATCACGCCGCTTAAGGATCGGTTCGACGTCCAGATCCGCACCCATTATCCTAAGACCATCGATGATGAACTCGTCATCATGGAGCAAGAAGCCGCGCCGGTGGATCACCGCAGCCGCAAGGTAGAAGTGCCGCGCTTTCTAAAGGAAATCCTCGGTCACTTGACCTTTGAAGCCCGGAAGTCCAACGAAATCAATCAGTCGTCAGGCGTCAGCGTCAGAGTGACGATCAACAATTATGAGAGCCTGATCAGCAATGCGGAAAAACGGGCGCTCCGATGCAAAGAGAATGAGATCGTCCCCCGGGTCAGCGACCTCCATGCGATTGCCGCCTCCACCAGCGGCAAAATCGAAATGGAATATGTCGGCGAGGACAAAAAAGAAGACGAGCTGGTGGAAAAACTCCTGAATCGTTCCATTGTAAAAGTTTTCGACCAATATTTCAGCCTGAACTCGTTGCAAAAGGTCGTCGAATACTTCAACTCCGGTTGGGGGGTCGAAGTATCGGATCAAATGGCGTCCCAAGATTACCTGCAAGACATTAAGGAAATTCCCGGTTTGAAGGAAGCGATCCGTACCCTGGGAATCCAAGAGTCGCCTTCCCTCATGGCATCGGCAACCGAGTTTGTTTTGGAAGGTCTTCACTTGCATCAAAAGTTGAACAAGGAAATCGAAGGGGGAAGAGTCACCTACGGCAATAAGTAGCAACCGGAACTAGCAATCGACTTCGAATTTCGACCCCAATCCCCTATGGTACGCATAACTTATCGCCGTTGGGACGGCAGGACACGAGACTCTTTAGATTCCGACACCGTGTTTGATCAACTCAACGAATACATGAACGACAGCGGCGACCTTCAGCAGGCGATGCGGCGGCTCATGCAGAAAGGCATCAAGCGAGGGGAAAACCAGACGAAGGGAATCGATGATTTATTGTCTCAAGTGGCGCGGGAAATGCGCAAACTCTACGACGAGTATCGCCTCCAGTCCGCCATGGACGAAGTGCAGGAGCAGCTGGAATCTATCGTCGACCAAGAGCAACAAACCTTAGAAGATCTCGATCAAGCCGGCCAAGATATCCAGGACAAAAAGCAATTTTTAAACAACCTGCCGGGCAAAGTCAGCGAAGCGGTTGAAAAGCTGACTTCTTACCGCTTCGAAAATACCAACGCCGAGAAGGAATTCCAACAGTTGATGATGCAGTTGGAGCAAATCCGCAAGCTGGAAAACTGGCTACGCCGGGAAGGAAGTCTGTTTCGCGGCCAAACTCCACTGCAATTCCAGGAGTCGATGGATCTCATGGAACGCATGGAAGATCTGCGGCGTTTGGAAGGCCAATTGTCGAGCATGCAGCTGCGCGACGTGGACAAGGAACTTTTAGAAAAACTTCTGGGCGGCGATCCGAAGCAGGACTTCGAAGGCGTCATGCGAATGCAATCCCTGCTCGAAGACGGCGGCTATGTCCTAGAGCAGGGGGACCGTTTCGAGCTATCTCCCCGCGGTATCCGGCGCGTGGGACAATTGGCCTTGAGAGATATTTACCAGCAGCTGCGCCGAGACGGCATGGGCAAGCATTCGGCTCGCCATCGAGGCAGCCAGGAAGTGCAGATCGAGAACAGCCGGCCCTATGTCCAGGGTGATCCCCTCCATATCAACATGATTCAGACGCTCAAAAACGCCCTGCTCCATGGCGGAGGCGTGCCCGTCAAAATTCTTCCCGGGGACTTTGCCGTCTACGACTCCGAGCACACCACCCGGGCCGCCACGGTTCTGCTTTTAGACATGAGTTGGTCGATGAGCTGGGAAGGACGATTTGCGGCGGCCAAAAAAGTGGCCCTGGCGATGGAGAGTCTCGTCCGCTCGCTTCACCCGCGGGACTATTTCGGCATCGTCGGTTTCTTTACCCGCGCCGTGGAGCTAAAGGCAAAAGATTTGCCGCAGGCGACCTGGAATATGGGCGATCCGTTTACTAATCTCCAAGACGGATTGCACCTGGCGGCCGAGATGTTAGAGCGACGGCCAAGCCCAAATCAACAGATGATCGTTATCACCGACGGTCAACCCACGGCTTATTGCCGCCAGGGACGTCTTTACTGTGAGTGGCCTCTTAGCTTTGGTGGTATCAGTCAACGCGCCGCCGAAGAAACGTTGAAAGAGGCCGAGCGTATTACCCGTAAAGGGATTACAATCAACACCTTCATGCTCGACGATAGCCCGGTGCTGCGCGGCTTCGTCGACGACCTCACCCGCATCAACCGAGGCCGTGCCTTCTATACGCGACCGGATCGTTTGGGACAATACCTGCTCATCGACTATCTTTCACACCAAAAAAAGAAAGTCTAACGCGCATCGCGCGCGTTAGAGTTCAGGGTTCAAAGTTCAACGTACTCTGCGCCTCTGTTATTGACCCTGGAACCTTGAACATTGAAATAGGCGCCGACTCGGCGCCTATTGACACCTGAAAATATTTTCAGTATATAGGGTGAATGCTTCCTGCGCTGACCGATCGGCAAAAAGAGATTTATGACTTTTTGCTCAGGATGATTCGCGAGAAGGGCTATGCCCCTTCGATTCCTGAGATCGGCAAGCAATTTAAGATCGCCTCGACCAACGGCGTTTCCGATCACCTCAAGGCGCTGGAGAAAAAAGGCTATATCCGCAGAGTCGGCAAGCGAGCCATCGAAGTTTTATCCACTTTAGGCAAGCCAGTCTTAATAGCTGTTCGCGACATCCCGATTGTGGGCAGGGTCCCTGCGGGCAAGCCGTTCCTTAGCGAAGAAAATGTCGAAGGGCTTTTGACTATCGCCAATGACATGGGAACGGGAAAACTTTTCGCTCTGCAGGTCAGAGGGGACAGTATGATCGGCGCCGGCATCCTGGACGGCGACCGTGTGATTGTGAAGCAACAGGGGACGGCGGAGAACGGTGAGATCGTCTGCGCCCTGATCGAGGGAGAAGCGACCTTGAAGCGTTTCTATAAAAAAGACGGTGTCATTACTCTCAAAGCAGAAAACGAAAAATATGCTCCAATCACCGTCTCTGCTGGAGAATTCCGTATCCTAGGCAAGGTGGTGGGGTTGATGAGGAAATTCTAAAAATAGTTCCAAACGTTCAAATAGTTCCAAACGTTCAAGTCGTTAGGAGGAAACCCGATGCAAGTAAGAAACTTTGAAGATCTGGAAATTTGGAAGGACGCCAGGGCACTAACACGGGAAATCTATCAATTGACAAGAGATTCGAAATTCTCAAAAGATTTCGCCCTGCGGGATCAACTCCGACGGGCAGCAGTCTCGATCATGTCAAACATTGCGGAGGGGTTTGAACGAGGAGGCAATCAAGAATTCATTCAGTTTCTCTA
>WNFS01009483.1_pt1 | contig 15188 bp, 9 predicted proteins | sample 5400141 | NCBI WGS metagenome assembly WNFS01 (sample SAMN13153358, study PRJNA577476) | soil metagenome | isolation source: 60 cm saprolite under Madrone tree | place: USA:California | collected 2016-06-14
TTCGCCGAAGCAACGCCGACCGCCATGATCGCCCCCATCAGCGACGGCACGTTCAGCGTGGTGCCGGTGATGAATAGCATCGTGACAATGCCGCACAGCGTCGCCGGCAGGGCCAGGATCACGACGAACGGATCGCCAAAGGTCTGGTAGTTCACGACCATCAGCAGATAGACGAAGACCGCGGCGAACAGCAGCCCGATGCCCAGATTCCGAAAAGAGTCGTTCATGCTCTGGATCTGGCCGACCACCTGAATTGAATTGCCGGGTTTCAGTTCCTTCTGCAGCTGCGTCGTGACCTTGTCGATGTCGGCTGCGACACTGCCGAGATCGCGGCCCTGCACGCTGGCATAGACGTCAAAGACCGGCTGGATGTTGGTCTGGTTGGAGTTGGTGGGCACCTTGTCCCGTTTGAACGTCGCGACATTGCTGAGCATGCCAGGGACGGTTTGGCCGCTCACCGCCAGCGAGGTGGAGACCGGTGTGTTTGCAAGCGCATTCAGCGAGTTGACTTTGTACTCCGGCGTCTGCACGGCCAGATAATACGGGATCCCCGACGTCGGATCAGTCCAGAAGTTTGGCGACACCTGCTCCGACGAGCTCAGGCTGATATTGATATTGGTGGCCACCGTGCTGGCATTGAGGCCAAGTTGCGCGGCCCGGGCGCGGTCGATCTGGGTGTAAAAGGCCGGCCCGTCGACTTCTTGCTGCAGATGCGCATCGACGATGCCGGGAATTGCGGCGAGGCGCTGGCGGAGTTCCCTGGCAACCGAAAGGTTGTTCAGGTCATAGCCCATCGTCCGGACGTCGATCTGCGCCGGCAATCCGAAGTTCAGAATCTGCGTCACGATATCGGCGGCCTGGAAGTAGAACACATCCTCCGGGAATGCGGCCGGCAGCACCTGACGCAATTTCCTGACGTAGTCGGCGGTAGGCTTGTGGCCTTCCTTGAGCGCGACCTGGATGACACCATCGTTGATGCCGATCGTCGAACCATCGGCGAATGCCAGATTGTAAGCGCGCGCCGGCAGTCCGATATTGTCGACGATCAGCGCGCGGTCCTTCTCCGGAATGATCTCGCGAATCTTGTCCTCGACCGCCTGGAATATCGCTTCGGTGGTTTCGATGCGGGTACCGGCGGGAGCGCGAACGTGAAGCTGGATCTGGCCGCCGTCGATCAGCGGGAAAAAGTCCCGGCCAACGAGCACCAGCGTCACCGCACCGAGACTGAGCATCAACACGGCGACGAGAGGCACGATCGCTCGCCGGCGAAGCAGAATGGTGAGGAATTTCGCATATCCATCACGCAGGCGCTCGAAGCCGCGGTCGAATGCGGCGGAAATCCGTGAGAACAAGCCGGTGGGCGCGCCGTCGCTATCGGCGTGACGACGTTCGCCTTTGAGCAGCAGGCCGATCGTGATTGGAGTGAGGGTCCGCGACAATCCGTAGGAAGCCAGCATCGCAAATACCACGGCTAAGCCCAGCGGCGTGAACAGGTACTTGGCCGGTCCGTCGAGGAACACCACGGACGTGAACACGCAACTGATGGCCAGCGTCGAAACCAGCGTCGGCACCGCGATTTCGGCGGCGCCGTGCAGCGTCGCCTCGGAAAGCGTCATGCGTTCTTCGGTCCACAGACGGTGGGTGTTCTCGATGGTCACGGTCGTATCGTCGACCAATATGCCGACCGCCAGCGCGAGGCCGCCGAGCGTCATGGTGTTCAGCGTTTCGCCGAGGAAATACAACACGACGAGCGACGACAGGATCGCCAGTGGGATTGAAATCATCACCACCAGCGTCGAGCGCCAGGAACCGAGGAAGACCAGGATCATCAGCGCGGTGAGGCCTGCTGCGATGGCGCCTTCGCGCAGCACGCCCGTGACCGAGTTTGTAACGAATACCGATTGGTCGAACAGCTCGTTGATCTTGAGTCCGGCCGGCGCCGCGGCCCGGGCAGCCTGCAGGGCCTTCTTCACACCGTTGACGACCGCCAGCGTGGAGGCGTTGCCGTTCTTGATCACGCTAAGCAATACCGAGCGGCGGCCATCCTCGTGCACGATGTTCTGCTGCACCAGCGATCCGTCGCGAACCTGCGCCACGTCCTTCAAAAAGATGGTGGCGCCGTTGACGAACTTCACCGGCATCATGTTGAGATCGTTGATCGATGCCGGTGTCGCGTTGGTTCGCACCGTATACTGGGTTTTGCCGATCTTCGCCGTTCCCGACGGCAGCGTCAGGTTCTGCGTATTGACCGCATTCACGATATCGAGCGGCGTCAATCCCCGGGACAGAAGCTTGTCCGAGTCGATATCCACCATGATCTGACGATACTTGCCGCCGGCCGGGGTCGGCAGGGTAACGCCGGGAACCGGCGCCAACTCCTGGCGGACGCGGTAGATGCCGAAGTCGTAAAGCTGCTGCTCGTTCAGGCTGTCCGAATTGAGGCTGAGCTGCAGGACCGGGACGCTCGACGCATTGAACTGCACGACGATCGGAGGCTGGATCCCGGGCGGCATCAGCGCGCGAATGGCATTGGTAGCGGAGACGATTTGCGCGATCGCGAGGTCGAGATTGACGTCCGGCTGGAAGTAGATCTTCTGGATCGACAGACCATTGAGAGTCTGCGCTTCCATGTTCTTGATGCCGTTGACGTTGGCGCTGATCGAATATTGGCTGTAGGTGCTGACGCGCTGTTCCATTTCCGGCGTGGTGAGGCCGGTGTATTGCCATATGACGGTGACCACGGGAATGCGGATCTCCGGAAAAATATCCGTCGGCATCGATCGGATGGCGGCGATGCCCAGAAACAGGATCAGGGCGGCAACCACATAGAACGTGTGCGGAAATCGCAGGGCGAAACGAACAATGCCCATCATCTATCCTTTTTTTACGTACCGGTTGCCCAAATAGCGCAATCGGCGGTGTTTATTATTTCAACTGTACCTGCACGATCGGACCGGGCTTGTCGGCATGGCCGTCTACGATCACCAGATAGCGCCGCTGAATTTTGTCCTCGCCGCGCACGACCTGCCGGATCGCGCCGGTGACGTTGACGATCGCCGAGCCTGCCGGATTGGTCATGAAGGCGGCCAGCGGTTCCAACGGCCCCTCGCCGTTCCGGTCGTGTGCAAGCGCGAGAACATAAGGCCGTTTCGGCTCGAGTCCGGTCACCGAAGCCTGCAGCACCTGGATCAGGCCCTGATCGAACAGCGAGACGCTGGTTGGAGCTTTGTCTTCGCTGCCACCACCACCGGCACTGCCGGCCGTCTTGCGGCCTTCCACGGCGCCAAGCGAAAGATGAGCCGTTTGTCCGGCGACACCAAGCTGTTGCAGGCCCTGCATGCCGTCGCCTTCGGGCACGGCATTCGGAACGTAAGTAATCGCCTGCGGCGCCTGACCAATCGGACTGGTCGCGATCAGCTTGTTGGTCGCAGTGTCAATCGCGGCCACGCCGTCGGCGTTTTCCAGCCCGACGTAAATCCGGCTGCCGTCGCCGGACGGCCACACGCCGTGCGGCAGCTTGCCAACCGGTATCGTCGCAGCCAGTGAGAAGTCGTCAGTGCGAAACACCTTGACCGCGTTCAATCCGCCGATCGTCACATAGGCGAACGTGCCGCTGGAATTGCGGGCGAAATTGACGTGGTTGGTGATCGGTCCGGTGTCGATCGATTTCAACACCGAGAACGGCGGCTGCGCGTCGAACACCATGGTCCTGCCGATGTCTTTCAGCGTGAACCAGACCTGCTTGCCATCAGGCGTGGCGGCGATGTTCGGGCAGAATGGACTGTCCTGCTTGACGCGGCCGACGATCTGATGATCGGCGACGGTGATGACCACGGTCTCCGGATTGAACGAGGAGCAGACATAACCGTATTTGCCGTCGGGCGAGAAGATCTGCATGCCCGGTCCCGCAGGCACCTTGATGCGCGACTTCTCTTCAAAATTCTGCCCGTCGAGTACGGCGACGTAATCCTCGCCGCGGACGGTGACCCAGACCTCCTTGCCATCGGGCGTGAAAAACGCCTCATGCGGCGAGCGGCCGACATAGGTGGTGTGCTTGACCGCGTTGGTCGCGGTATCGATGAAGGTGACGGAGTTCGAGCCGATCGAAACCACCGCGATGGTCTTATGGTCCGGCGAGAAGCCCATGCCGTGGACCAGAACCTGTCCCTTGTAGAGAGGACTGAAATTGCCGGGCTGCGGATCTCCAAGCCGGATAACGCCGACGAGCTTGTTATCGACGGGATCGGTGACCGAGACCGTGTTGGAAAACTGCTCCGCCGAATAAACCCGGTCGTGATGGCTGACGGGAATATCCGGGTCAGACGCCGCTCCGGGTGCCTGCCCGGCCCAGGCCGCCGTTTCTCCGGCCAAACACATTGTCGCGAGAAAACCCAACGTCAAAAGGCTGCGCCTCATTGGAGCTCTCCTGTTTTGCCATACGAGGTGAGAATCGAAGGCACCATGGAAGTCGGGGTAGCGGAGACTTGCGTTGGAGACGGAACCGACGGCGGCAGCGGGTCCCCAATCGCCAGCCGCATCGCCGCGATCTCCTGCTGCTGCGTCACGATTACCTCCTGGGCGAGCCGCCTGATCTGCTCGTTACGGCCGCCGCGCAGCACGGCTTGCGCCATCTCGATCGCGCCTTGATGATGCGGCGTCATCATCGCCACGAAATCGCGGTCGACATCACCGGTCGGCTTGATCACCATGTCGGACATCATCTTGTTCATGGCGGCGTCGTTTTCCGTCAGATATGGCGTTTCGTCAGGAAAGGCCGCCTGGGTCGCCGTCGAGCAAAGCGTCAACGGAGAGATCACGAAAGGCGGCTGACTTTGTCGCGCCACGACAAATGTCGCGACGCCCGCCACCGCGACCGTGGCCAGCAAGGCGCGAAGGGAAATCGATGCATGCGAGAACGAGATCATGGGCATCCTCCGACAAATCTCTCTCATTCAATGGTGAGCGGTGGCACCATCAGACATCCCTATCGCGTCACGCGACATCGCCGGAGGATTAAAAGCGGGCGCAGGCTTCGCCGGCGAAGCAGGCAATTGATCACCCAGCGCAAGCTGCATTACTGATATCTCCTGCTGCTGGGTCACGACGATTTCCTGTGCCAGCCGGCGAAGCTGCTCGTTGTGGCCGTGCCGCAGCTCGGCCTTGGCCATATCGACCGCGCCCTGATGATGCGGCACCATCATCGCCACAAAATCGCGATCGACATCGCCGGTCGGCTTCACCGTCATGTCGGCCATCATCTTGTTCATGGCGGCGTCGTTTTCCGATAAGAATGACTGCTCATCGGGCCGATCCGCGACGTATTGGATCGGCATGGTGCCGCGGACGTGATACGCTTTGGTCGGCGCGTGAGCCAACGCCAGCGACGTGGCCGCGACCGACGCAGTAGTCGCAAGCGAGATCACATGTTTGCGAACAAAGGAACGCGAGAGCACGATCATCTTACCTCCGAACAGATTCAGATCACGCGGTCTTGAGCTACCGCGATCCGTCTTGTGCGTTTCTCGATATTTTCCTGGAAGGTTCGCCCAAAGAAGCTTCCGGCAACGCAGAGAAAGCGCCGGGAGCCCCACAAACATGACGGCCGAAAGCCATCTTCTCAATTAAAAACCCGTTTAGAATTCTCAAATCGAATTTATGAACCACGGCGTTGTCGTGATGCCCGGTACCGCACGGCCGTGCCAAAAATACCCGCGCCGTGCCGCGCTTCGACAAAATGCTTTGGCGGCGCGCCCAACGGCCCCGGCGCATCGCCAGCGCGCCGATTAGGATCGTGCGATCACCGGCAAGCAGACCGGGTCCGCCGCTGCGGCGTGGACCGATGCAGACTTTAGCAAGGCCATCTTCACAGGGATGGACCCCGGGCACTGCAAGTTAGTGCCGCACCAGAGCGCTTTCACATCGTCAGGTGAACGCTTTCAATATCACGAGAACGAGGGTGACGGTGATCGCGCCGCCGATGCGCGTTGCGATCTGGGCAAAGGGCATCAGCTGCATCCTGTTCGCTGCGGTCAGAATCGCCACATCGCCGGTGCCACCTTGACCCGAATGGCAGGCGTTTACGATCGCGGTCTCGATTGGATACATGCTCATGAGACGGCCGACGAACGCACCCGTTGCCATCAACGTGAACACGGTGGCGACAATCGTAATGAGATTGGTGATCGTGAACGCGGCCATCAGCTTGTTCCACGGCGTGAGCGACACGCCGATAGCGAACAGCAACGGATAGGTCATTCCGACCTGGACAAATCTGTAGACCACGAGTCCACCCGACTGCAGCCGCGGCGAGACCGCGCTGGAGAGCTTGGCGACGACCGCAAGAAACAACATCGCCACCGGCGCCGGCAAACCGATCAGGTGAAAAAGCATTACGCCCAGCAGATACAGAACGATGGCGGTCAATCCGGCACCGGCTATCGCCGTGATATCGACGGTCGAGCCCTTCTCGTCGGCATTGATGTTGGTCAGATCTTCGCCGACGCCGGCCGGCTGGAGCCGTCCTTCGCCGGTGAGCTGCGGATACTTCTTGCCGACGAAGTTCAGCATGCCGGAAAATATGATCGCCGTGAGGCTTCCGAGCATCACCGGAGGAAGCACCTGGGCGAAGAGATCTCCCTGCGGCTGCCCGAGTATGGCGGAGTATCCGATGGAAAGCGGTATCGCACCTTCTCCGACACCGCCCGCCATGATCGGCACGACGATGAAAAAGAAGGTCTTGTAGGGACCGAGCCCGAGAAGAGTGCCCACCAGGGTTCCAACCGCTCCCGCCGCGATCGATCCCACGCCAAGCGGTACGAATATCTTGAGAAAGCCTTTGATAAGAACCTGTCGATCCATGCCGAGGATGCTGCCAACGATGATCGCAGCAATATAAATGTAGAGAAAATTCGTGAACTTGGTGAAGTCGACGATCGATTTTACAATCGGGCCCGGCAGCAGCTGATAGTAGACGAGCGCGGAAGGGATAAACGTCGCAAAGATGGCGCCGGCTCCGATGTGATGCAGGATCGGCAACCGCTTGCCGATTTCCGCGCAGGTGAATCCGCCAAGCACGAGGACGGCAATCATCATTGGCGCATCCGACTTGACCTCGCCCTCCATCGTCAAAACCGTCAAGAGAACGACAAGGATCAGGTAGATCGGAAGCGAGATAATTCCGATATTGATGTCCATCAGCCGCCACCAGCCGGTTGGCCAGAACGGCGCAGGTGCGGATGTGTCTGCTATCTCGCGCTCGACGGGCGAGGATGTGGCGTGGGTCTGAGATTTATCAAGCATGACGTACTCCCGTTTGCTTACTCGCGCATCATCGACGATCGCCGCGACCCTCGTCGGCTCGTGTGGAGCCAAATCCGCCGCTGCAATTGTTGTGGGTGAGATGCTTTCGCCCACGTACTTCCGCGCAACCAGGCACGGTGAATACGCAGCGTTTGCCGGCTCAATGCATCCCGATTGCCCCATGCCGAATTTGCTTCGGCATGGGGTCCGACTTCGGACACCAGGTCAGGGGCATCTCTCTTGGTGCCTCGCCACCGCGAGCAACTCATGCTTGTGCGCCTGGCTCGCGCTATATCCGCCGGTGGTCTTCAGATGATCGCCGGCGACGTACACATCGACGTTCGAAACCGGATGGTAGATGAACGACGCATAGGTCGTCATCCTGGTGCCGGTGCCGGTTGCGACCGCAGTGCTTGCGTCCTTGAACGGCACAAACGTGTAACCAGCCCCCGTCAGAGCGGCATTCTTGGCAAAGAAGTCCTGCCATCCAAGTTCAAAGTCATACAGTTTGGACGGCGTGATCTTTGTCGAGACCGTCACCACATCGTCGTTTCGTATGCCAACCAGACCCTGATCGGCAGTGTAGTGGATGTAGCCGGCATCCAGCCGAACCAGGCCTCCATCCCAGTTGCCGCCCACGCCCCAGGATTGATGGATGTGCCCGACATTGGTGGTACCGATGGTGGGGATTTCCAGCACGTTGGAGCGAGTGTAGAAACTCGAGATATGGAACTGGCCGGCGTTGTAGCCCGCGGCCACCGCTTCGCTGCTTCCCTTGTCAAACGATGCGCCGGGGATGGGACCGCTGCCGTTCGGTCCGCCGGGACCGTTGCCATCGCCGAAATTGTAGGCCGCGCCCAGATACAGGCCGTTCTCGAACACCTTCTTCCAGACGAAGCCCTGGTCGTAACGGGTATCGCCCTGACCGCCCGCGCCATTGCCGCCGCTGGTATAGAAAATCAGCTGCTTGAAGTTGTTGACGTTGCTGAATCCCCCCTCATTCGTGGTGAGCTTGGAATCGCCGTAGGGATCGCCCCAGATATTGGCGACGTCGCGGGGCAGCGTGTTCTGCCGTCCGACCGTGAACTTGCCGAGCTGCGGGCTCTCGAATCCGACCCAGGCGTCGCGATTGAAGAGAACGCCGGGCGTGTCCATATTTCCGCTGGGAAGCTCGAATTCGCTCTCCATGCGGGCAATCAGATTGAAGCCATCTTCGGGGAAAAGCTTCTGCTTGACGAAAATGCCCCATCTGTTGCCGCTGAACCAGGACGTATTCAGTCCGACCGTGGCGCGCCCGTTGGTATCGACATTCGTCGTATAGCCGAGCGTTGGCTCGATGATGCCGTACAGCAGAACGTCGGTGCCCGAAGTCTCGATGATATGGACGGGCCGGCCGGCGACAAGGCTGTCCAAGGGCCCACCGGCTTTCGTGGCCATCGGGCCCGGAGGCGGTACCGCGGCATGGGCGTCTTGTTGCCGCTCCATCTGCTTCAGCCGATCGTTCAGGGCCTTGACCTTGCCCCTCTGCTCCTCCACTTCGGACAGACGCTTGTTCATGGCCCTGATCTCGGCCTTCAGTTCACTGATTTCATCCGCCCTCACCGGCGTCGCGATCAGCGCAGCGATCGCGGTGGCCATCGTCCCGACCAGCATGCATCGGGATAATGCGCTCAGGGTTTTCGGCGCGTACTTTCTTGGTATGGTCCCGCCGCCCCTCCACGAGTGATTTATTCGCTCGAGGACGATGTCGGCGTTAGCTGTCAGAACCCTGTCACCACCGCACCGCTGGCGGTCGATCGAATTTTTCCGCGGCCGGCGTTGCACGATTGTCACAGCGGACCGCCGCCGGCGCACGGCCGCAAACACTTCAGGTCGATCGGAAAGCCCTGATGCGTCGGGCTATCTTGCCATTGCTTAAGCGATGCGGACCTTGCGCCTCGCGAAGCGCGGTAGATGCCGTGCGCGAGCAAGACACGCGAAGGATGCAAAGCAAACAGACATGGGCGTCAATGCTGCGACGCGAAACTTCGCGATGCCGCGGCCCGACTATTGACCAATTCGTTCAACCTGATCTAGTTGACCAAAGGTTAGAGAACGCGCGCCAATCAAATGGTGCTCTAAGCGAGAACGCTGGCCGCAGAAGCCACGCTCGCATTCGCTAGCAGGAGGAGACGGCCGGCCTCGACAGCGATTTGCTGGCGCGCCGATCGCGAAGGCGCAAGTTACTGCCATTTTGGGGGAGACGTAGCATGCCTGGGAAATCATGCGTGCGCTTCTAGTCGAGGACACTGTCGACTTGGGAGCGGCGATTGCTGCGCGGTTGCGCGGCCAGGGGCATGCCGTTGAATGGCTGACGGATGGCCAACTCGCGTCCGCGCGCGTTCAGGAAGATGCATTTGACCTGATTATTCTCGATCTCATGCTGCCAAGCATGAACGGGTCGGAGGTATTGAAGCTGCTGCGCTGTTTGCGGATTCATACGCCTGTTCTGGTCATCACGGCCAGAGCCGAGGTTGGCGACAAGATCGACGTTCTGGATCTCGGCGCGGATGACTATCTCGTGAAGCCTTTCGATCTGCGCGAACTCGAAGCACGGATGCGGGCCGTGGTTCGGCGGCACAGCGGCACGCCGACCAGCAAGATTGAAATTGGCAATTTGACCATGGATATCGCCGCACAATCGATTGTTGTCGGCGGTGAACGAATTGACCTGACGCGACGCGAGTTTCGCTTGCTGGAGCTGCTGCTGCCATATGCGGGACAAGTGGTGCCGAGGGAGCGGCTGATGGATCAGCTCTTTGGCTATGAAAACGCCGTCAATCCCAACGCACTCGAACTCTACATCTCGCGTATCCGGCGCAGGCTGCGGCATTCGACGCTTCGCATCGAAACCGTGTGGGGCGTTGGCTATGTCGCGAAAATCGATGATGCCGCGACAAACAAACTCAATTAAGCGCGACATCCTGCTGGGCGCCATCGCTCTGCTGGCAATCCTTGGCATCGGGCTGTTCCTCTACGTTCGAAATTTTTCCTTGAATGCCGCGGACACCGCGTTCGACCGCGTGCTGGCCGCCTCTGCACTTTCGATCGCAGACAGCATCAGGGTCGAAGACGGACACCTCACGCTCGAAATGCCATTGGCAGCGCTGGAAATACTGGGCGCGGCGCGCGACAACAGGGCATTTTACGCGGTCCGGGCGCCCGACCACTCGCTCGTTACCGGCTATCCCGACCTGCCCGACGAGCCGCGCGGCCTCAACGATCATAGCCCGCACTTTTTCGATGCAACCCATTCAAACGATCCCGTTCGCGTTGGCTCCATCCGGCGGTATATCGATTTCGGAGAGCATTCCGGCTGGGTCAGCGTAACCGTGGCCGAGACGCGCGAGGCACGGACGCAGCTGGCTGCTCAGATCTGTAGAAATTCATTCGCGCCCATGGCGCTTGCCGGGCTGATCATCTGCCTGCTCATTTCAAAGGGCCTGAACAGGGCTTGGGCTCCCCTGGTCGCGCTTGAAACGGAGCTCACCCAGCGGGTGCCCGCCGATCTGACCCCGATCCGGGCATCCGTTCCCAGGGAAGTCGCCTCCCTCGTATCCAGCCTCAACGCTTTCATGCAGCGGCTCGATGGCGTGCTGAGCACACTTCGTGGACTTGCGGTTGAGACCACCCATGAAATGCGCACCCCGCTTGCCTCGATCCGGGCGCTGGCTGAAGTGGCCGCTTCAGAACCGGATGTCGGAATACTACGCAGCTACGTTCGCAGAATTCTCGCCAACTCCATTGATGCAACACGTATCGTCAACCAATTGCTCGCCGAAGCAGCGATTGCTCACCATATCGAGACTTCCACAAATGCGAGCTGTGATTTTCTGGAGCTCTATCTGCAGGCGGTCGAGCGACTACCGACCGATCATATGCAGCGTTGCAAGCTGGCCGATATCTCGACGACACATGCAGATTTTCCGGTTTGCGGTGCACCTCTGGCGTTTCGCGAATTGATCGATAACTTACTGGACAATGCGCTGAAATATGCGCCGCGCAGCATGGTCGATATCGACTTGCGCACGTCGCTTGACGGATCAACGATCGAGTTCGACGTAGCTGATCGGGGGCCGGGCATTCCGGATGAGGAAAAACCGCTGGTACTGGGAAGGTTCCAGCGAGGCTCGACGGGAGCTGACGTTGCCGGGACGGGTCTCGGTTTGAGCATTGCAACCAGCGCTGTCGCAGCAGCAGGCGGCGACCTGTCCCTGCTCGATCGTCCCGGCGGTGGTCTCATCGCGAGGGTTCTTTTGCCGAGGGCCCCATAATGGCCAACCGTCAAAAGCCGAAATCGTGGCACGTCACGCTATGCGCCATCCTTTTTGCCGGGGTGCTCCTGCCTGATCGCGTTTGTCTTGCCGACCAATCAAAATCCACCAACGAGTTGGTGATCTTTCGCGCGCAGTCCGGCCAGACGACAACGCTGTTGATCCATGGGACGGCGGATATTTCGGCGATGGGACCCGTTATCCTGGGCTTCCAGGACGAATTTCCCGACGTTGAGGTCCAGTACCGTCTCTACCAGACTGTACCGCTCTACCAGGACGCGATCAGTCAATCGGGTGAGAAGCCGGTTGCCGACCTTCTGGTGAGTTCGGCGATGGATCTGCAGGTCAAGCTCGCCAATGACGGATACGTACAACAGGCTTCTATCACTGCACGGGGGCTACCGGATTGGGCTATCTGGCGCAATGAAATATTCGGCTTCACCCTCGAACCGGCGGTGATCGTGTACAACAGCGATGTCCTGCGCCCCGACGAAATCCCGAAATCACACCAAGACCTCATTCGCCTCCTCGAGCGATCACCGGATCGTTTTCGCGGGAAGGTCGCAACCTACGATATCGGAGTGAGCGGCGTCGGATATCTGTTTGCAACAACCGAATCGATGCTTTCCGCGAATTTCTGGCGCCTCGCGCATGCGCTCGGTACCGTGAAGGCGCAACTATTTTGTTGCACGGAGGATATGATTGCCTCGCTGGTACGTGGCGATGCCTTCATTGCCTATGATGTGCTCGGATCCTATGCCCTTCAGCACATTGGCTTGCAACCCAACCTCAAGATTGTTCTGCCGGAAGACTACGTGGTGGCGGCGGCACGGACCATCGTAATCCCGCGCAGAGCTGCGCACCCGATGCTCGCCACGAACTTTGTCAACTACGTTCTTTCCGAGTCCGGCCAGGCCGTCGTGGCGAAAGCATTCGGACTTTCGGTTACAGGACTGGGGACCGATCGTGAACAGATGAAGACGCGGTATCTCGCCGACAAGCCCGGCGTGCTCAGTTTTCCGACATTGGGCCTTCCCGCGCTCACTTACCTGGACCTCATAAAGCGCGAACAATTCGTGAAGGCCTGGCAACAGATTGTGTCCCCTTGAGGTCTGTGTTTCGGCTCTGGAATTTCATTGAAATGTAGAGCGAAACAATCATGTAGCCGATTTTACTATGGCGCGTTCAGGTCCGACGCAAGACCCGCTATGTGGCCGAGACATTCCGCCGAGGCAAGGATGGCGAGGAGTGGGCAGGTATGCCCTGACAGCTCCGAGATCGCCGGCCTTGATGCGGACGATCCGCGCCTTTCCCATCTCGACGAAGGCAACGGGTGAACGTAAAAATTCTCAGGGGATACCCCGTACATCCCCCTTTCACTGGATATGCCAGTAGTGTTCAATTAGAGATAGCATCGCGGGGGAAAGAAACTGGTCATTTTGCAAATCAGCAGCGACCCGACGCTGACGAAAGACCGGACACGTGTTCGAACTATTGAAAACGCGCCGCCACAGTGCCTCTTGACTACGGCTACCACCGTCGATGCATCGAATGCAACGGGAAATTATTTGCGCTTCAAGGATAGCGTTTTCGATTGGAGTACCTATCAATGGCAAAACAACGACGGCGAAGGATAGGTTCTATCCTACTTGAATGAAACTTGCTGCTCCACTTATCGGCGTCACCGCCGTCCGCGAAGCGCGCGGTACTTTAGCGGCTGCTGAATTGGCCTCTGCAGTTTGCGCGGAGCAAGAGGCCGTGAGGGCTCCTGCACCGCAGGTAAGTCAAAAGCAACCCGCACCCTTCAACGATTCGCTTATTGCCGTTACCACCTCGCGTGACCCAAATTCAATTCAAGCTTCTACAAACACCGCGTCCACTTCGACACCGTCCATCGCGGAACCACATTTCGCACATTTGGCCATGTGCGAGGTCTCAGACCCCGGCAAAGCGCCGATCGTTCCCCCCTTGGGCTGGGCCTTGTCCAAGCCTATGCGCGAAAAGTTTCCGAAGATCATCGCGGATTGCGGCAATCAAGCAGGAACTCGACAAGCTCGAACAAGCGCTCGATTGAAATTCTCCACAGCGGCCATGCATGGTGACGGGTCGATTTGGGCGATCAGCACGACAGGCAGCAACCGTTTCTGGTCTTTGTCGACCTCGGATTGAACCGCGCGCCGGTTGAAAACGCTAATGGCCTGCGAGCGAAACGCATTGTCTTCGGTAAGCGGACTTGACGCCAGATAGCGCCAGCGTAGCTCGCCGAACCAGCCGGCGTTCTCACCCAACGCGTCGTGTGGCGCGGATAGCAATACGAGACCGCAACCGGCCCACGCCGACCACGCCGCATTTCACGCCCTTGCAAGCCACTGCGGCCGCATGCACCAGACCGAGGAGTTGCGACGCACGGTTATGCCGGCGCTTCACCAAATCCTTTGGTCAAAGCTCATGGTATTGGCAACATCTGATGACAGTTCATTGACGTTTGTCGACCTTCTCCCAAGCATCAGGTCGTGCGCCGGCGGAAAAAACACGGCAGTCAAACCAGTGTCACAAATTTCGAGAGATAACGGCTTGAGACAGCGATCGTAGGCGCGTCTATTCACAAAACAAGGGCAAAAACAATGATGCAACCTGATCCGGACAGCGGCGCGATGGCGTCGGACGACGGGTTCGCGTCAAACGTTAGCGCGACGCCAGCCGCAACGCCTCGCTGGCGGATCGATTCCACCTGGGCGCTGATGCCCATCGTGGCGGCGTCCGGCTTCGCCGGCCTCGGCTATGAGATCGTGTGGACGCGCCAGTTGAGCCTCGCGCTCGGCAGCGAAATGATGGCGGTGCTCGGCGCCGTTGCCGGCTTCTTCGCCGGGCTGGCGCTTGGGGCGTTTGCCCTCGACCGGGTGATCCGGCGCACCAGATCACCGCGAACGGCGTACATCGCATTGGAGGCGGTCATCGGCCTTTGGGGCCTGATCTGCATCTGGCTGCTGCCCGCAGCCGGCCGCGCCTTGTCGCCCCTGCTCGGCACCGAGCCTGCGCCGGCCCTGCTGTGGGCGGCCAGCTTCGCGTTGCCGACCTTGGTGCTGTTGCCGGCGACGGCAGCAATGGGCGGAACGTTGACCGCGCTTGAACGGCTCGTGCGCGAGGCGCGCGGCGATGGCCGCGTCAGCGCCGGGGTATATGGTGCGAACACCTTCGGCGCCGTCGCCGGCACATTGACTTCCACGTTCTTGCTGCTGCCCGCATTGGGACTTTCCGGCGCATTGATTTGTCTCGCCGGCGTGAACGCCGTGTGCGCCGCGAACGTGCTCGCGCTCGGATCGGCGGCTGGTCCGGCGCCGATCGAAGCGAGCGCAGCGGAGCCACGGATCATCGGCGGCTCGCGCCTCACGATCACGCTGTTCGCGACCGGTCTGCTTGGAATCGCCTTCGAGGTCCTAGTCGTGAGACTCGCGGCGCAGGTGATGCAGGACACGATCTACACCTTTGCGGGGTTGCTGGCAGCCTATCTGCTCGGCACCGCGGCCGGGGGCCTTGCGTGGCAGCAAGCCGGACGCCGGGTCCAGGACGCGAGCC